>Ga0081455_10006334_pt1 | contig 12707 bp, 12 predicted proteins | sample TabmetS3T2R1_FD_70207 | JGI IMG/M metagenome (GOLD analysis project Ga0081455, IMG submission 70207) | Tabebuia heterophylla rhizosphere microbial communities from the University of Puerto Rico - S3T2R1 | ecosystem: Host-associated > Plants > Roots > Rhizosphere ... | reverse complement strand
TACGCCGCCGAGGCCCTCAGCCAGCAGACCGATGTCGCAGTGGACGTTGCGGTCATCGACCGGCTACCGGTGCCGTTCGGGCTGGTCCGCTACGGCGTTGCGCCGGACCATGAGTCAATCCGCTCGATCCGCAATACGCTCGAGCGCACGCTGGAGAAGCCATCTGTCCGGTTCTACGGGGACGTAGCCATTGGCTCCGACCTCAGCATTGACGAGCTCCGGGAGTCCGTCGATGCGGTCATCTACGCGTACGGCGCGGGTACCGACAGACGGCTTGGGATTCCCGGCGAACGGCTGCGGGGGAGCATGGCCGCGGCCGAGCTGGTGGCATGGTATTGCGGCCATCCCGATGTCCATCCCGACACCGACCAACTCGGCATCCGTGATCATCTCGTGGCCTCCGAGATCGATGAGCTGATCAGGACGTCGCGTCAAGCGGTGGTTGTTGGCATCGGCAATGTTGCCCTCGACGTGGCGCGCGTTTTGATCAAGACGGCCGATCAGCTCGACGACACCGACATGGCAGACGAAGTACTTGAATCGCTCGCTCGCAAGAGCATCACCGACGTTCACGTGCTCGGTCGCCGCGGCCCCGCGTACACGGCATTCACCACCAAGGAGCTTCGTGAAATGGGCCAGCTGGAGGACGTTGATGTGATCATCGATCCCGCGGACCTGGAGCTGGACCCGTCGAGCCAGGCGATCGTGCAACAGAACAAGGTCGCGGCCCGCAACCTCGTGGTGCTGCAGGACTGGGCCGCTCGGCCATTGCGCGAAGCGTCCCGCCGCATCAGCTTCCATTTCTGGACCCGACCGACAAAGATCATCGGAAATGACCGGGTGACCGCGGTCGAGGTGGAGCGGACCATGATCAACTCCGAGGGCTACGTCGTTGGCGCCGGTCCATGTCCCACGTTGACCGCCGACCTGGTGGTGCGTTCGGTCGGCTACCGCGGCCTGCCGCTGCCAGGTATTCCCTTCGACGAGAAGACGGGACGCGTTCCACATGCCGAAGGTCGTGTGATCAGAGACGGCGGATTTTCGGCGGACGAGTACGTGACTGGCTGGATCAAGCGAGGCCCGACGGGCGTGATCGGCACCAACAAGTCTGACGCCGTCGAGACGGTGACGTCACTGATGGCCGATGTGCACGACGGTGCCGTCCAGGCTCACGGTCGTGCAGGACTCCTGGACCGGCTGCTCGCACAACGGGGGATTCACGCCCTTGGCATGCCCGCCTGGCGTCGCATCGACGCCGCGGAGGTGGAGCTGGGCGCCCGACATGGGCGAATGCGCACCACTCTGGCACATCGTAAGGAGCTGCTCGCTGCCGCCGAAAGTGACGGCTGACAACGCTTCCTGATGCCGACCGACCAGAATGAGGCGCGTGACGACAGAGCAGCGCAGCCTTCGTGGCTTCGGGGAGGCGAGTAGTGGCGTGTGGTGTGACGACGCGAGTCCGGGCATGGTGGCCCGGCTGGCTCGGCTCGGGTTCGACTGGGTGTGCTTGGACACTCAACATGGCGGCTACTCGCGTACCGAGATCATCGAGGCGGCACGGAGCCTTCCGCCGGGGCATGCCGAGCTGGTGGTGCGGGTTACTGCATGTGATTTCGCCGCGATCGGCGCTGCGTTGGATGCTGGAGCCCGGGCGGTAATCGTCCCCCAGATTGAGTCTGCAGCGGAGGCGAAGCGCGCAGTTGCAGCGGCCTTCTATCCACCGGTTGGTGGGCGCAGCTGGGGTCAGCTCGGCCGAATGTGGGATGGCGAGACGCTCACCGCCGAAGCCGCCAATCGCAACATCAGCTGCGTCGTGATGATCGAGTCGGCTGAAGGCCTCTCATGCGTCGAGGAGATTGCGGCGGTCGAGGGCGTGAGTCAACTCTTCATCGGGCCGTACGACCTATCGCTCTCCTTGGGAACGACAGTCCAGGCGTTGCTCGACGACGACTCCGCGTCCAGTCCGGTTACGCGGATCGTGGAGGCCGCGGCGGCGTCCGGCCGCACGGTTGGCGGCTTCGCCGGAACCCCCGATCTTGCCCCTCGATTCCGAGAAAGAGGCATCTCGTGCGTTGCGGTGGCCACTGATCTCTGGATCACCGCTGAAGGGTCTCGCGCGGCCCTCCGCTCAATATCCAGCTGACTTGTCAGCAACGGTGGTTGCCTGAGCGGTAATGGCGCGCACGACCTTCTCCGGTCCTTAGTCCAGCTATATTTGTCGGAGGGTACGCAGCAGTTTGACCCCATGAGGAGCGGCCGCGTACCCTGGACCCTCGGTGCGCACGCTTCGGCGCGCGCCTTGTGTGTGCCCTCAAGCACTTGTGTTGCACACCACCCAATCAGACAGTAAGAGAGAGCAGGTCAGGCGTGTACGCGATCGTGCGGAGTGGCGGCCGCCAGCACAAGGTCGCTGTCGGCGACGTCCTCGAGATTGATCGCCTCGATGATGCTGTCGGCTCCAGCATCAGCTTCACGCCGCTGCTGCTCGTCGACGGTGACACCGTCACCTCAGATGCATCGGCGCTCGGCTCGGCATCGGTGACCGCCGAGGTGCTCGCCGAGACCAAGGGTCCTAAGATCCGCATTCTGAAGTTCAAGAACAAGACCGGCTATCGCAAGCGCCAAGGTCACCGTCAGCGGTACACCAAGGTCTTGGTCACAGATATCAAGAGCTGAGGCGACGACATGGCACACAAGAAGGGCGCGTCCTCGACCCGAAACGGTCGCGACTCCAATGCACAACGGCTCGGCGTCAAGCGATTCGGCGGCCAGCTGGTCAACGCAGGAGAGATCATCGTTCGGCAGCGGGGTACCCACTTCCACCCAGGCGACGGAGTCGGCCGCGGTGGCGATGACACCTTGTTCGCGCTGGTCGCCGGGCATGTTGAGTTCGGCACCCGGCGCGGACGTCGAGTCGTCAATGTGACGCCCAGCGCGTCAGACTCCGCGTCGAATCTCTCCGGGCCAGCCGAGGCCACCACATCGGCAAAGTAGGCATACGCACCACAGACGCCGAAAGGGTGGCCCAAGCATCTGGGTCACCCTTTCATCGTTTTTCAGCATGGAAGGATGCTTGAGCGGTGACCATCCCGACCTTTGTGGACCAGGTCACGCTGCACGTGTACGGCGGCCACGGCGGCCACGGCTGTGCCTCCATTCATCGCGAGAAGTTCAAACCGCTCGGCGGCCCTGATGGCGGCAACGGTGGGGACGGCGGCTCAGTAATCCTTCGTGTTGATCACCATTCGACGACCTTGGTCGACTACTACCGTCAGGCACATCGGCGGGCAACCAGCGGCGAGCCGGGTCGCGGCAACAACGCCAATGGCGCTCGGGGGGAAGATGTCATCCTCCCGGTACCGATCGGCACTGTGGTCACCGATGTCGATACCGGTGAGCTCATTGCTGACTTGACCGCTGAAGGCGCAGAGATTGTCGTCGCGCAGGGTGGTCGCGGCGGACTTGGCAACGCAGCCCTCGCATCACCGACTCGGAAGGCACCCGGATTCGCCTTGCTCGGTGAGCAAGGCGAGACCCGGACGATCAAGCTGGAGCTGAAGGTCGTTGCCGACATCGGTTTGGTGGGCTTTCCGAATGCTGGCAAATCATCACTGATAGCAGCGATCTCTCGCGCCCGGCCAGAGATCGCCGATTACCCCTTCACGACCTTGGTTCCAAACCTGGGCGTCGTTGTCGCCGGTGATGTCAGCTACACGGTCGCGGACGTGCCTGGGTTGATCGAGGGCGCCAGTGAAGGACGCGGTCTCGGGTTCGACTTTCTACGCCACATCGAGCGATGTGCCGCCATCGTTCACGTGATCGACTGCGCTACCTACTTGCCGGGTCGCGACCCGCTAACCGATCTTGACGTCATCGAGACAGAGTTGAAGGCGCATGGGGGCCTCGAGGACCGGCCCCGGCTGATCGCTTTGAACAAGATCGACATCCCCGACGCCCTGCAAATTGCCGAGCTGGCTTCTGGTGATCTCCATGACCGAGGGTTGCCGGTTTTCCCGATCTCAACCAGAAGCGGTGAAGGCCTGCGGGAGTTGATCTTCGCAATGGCTCGGCTGGTCAAGGCTCGCCGTACGTCCGAACCACCGCCGCCCACCAGGATCGTCATTCGGCCAAAACCAGTGGATGATCAGGTCGAGTTCGTTGTCGAGCGCGAGGGCGACTTGTGGCGGGTACGTGGCGACAAGCCTGAACGGTGGGTACAGCAGACCGACTTTTCCAACGCTGAGGCGGTTGGCTACCTTGCGGACCGACTCAACCGGATTGGCATTGAAGATCGGTTGCTTGAACTTGGTGCCCAGCCTGGCGATGGTGTTGCGATCGGCGGCGCTGACGCCGTGATCTTTGACTTCGCACCCCAGATAGAGATCGGTGCCGAGATCCTCAGCAAGCGGGGTGAGGATCAGCGGCTGATCGAAGACCGACCCGCCGCCCAGCGTCGGCGCGTGAGAGATCGTGTTTACCACGCTGAGGGCGCAGAATCTGAAGACCTTCCCGGTGAGCGTGACCATGCGTGAGGAGCTTGCGGGCGCCCGCCGGGTCGTCGTGAAGGTCGGTTCATCGTGCTTGACGACCGCCGAGGGAGGCATCGACCCGCAACGGATCGGGCAGCTCGTCGGCGTACTCGCCAGCGCCAGGTTGGCAGGCCGCGAGATTGTCCTGGTTTCATCCGGTGCCATAGCCGCTGGCCTGTCCCCGCTGGGACTCAAGGCCCGCCCGCGTGATCTCGCAAACCAGCAAGCTGCTGCCTCGGTCGGTCAGGGTTTGCTGATGGGGTACTACACCCAGCTGTTCGAGGCGTATGGGCTTGGGGTGGGTCAGGTCCTGCTCACAGCTGATGACGTGACCCGCCACTCGCACTATCGCAACGCGTACCGGACCTTCGGCCGGCTACTCGAGCTCGGCGTGGTGCCGATCGTCAATGAGAACGACACTGTTGCTACCGAGACGATCAGATTCGGCGACAATGACCGCCTCGCTGCTTTGGTGGCTCATCTGGTCCACGCCAACGCGCTCGTGCTACTCAGCGACGTCGAGGCGCTCTACACCGCCAACCCCGCAAAACCAGAAGCGCGCAAGATCAGCGAGATATGGGGTGAGGCGGACCTCGTCGGTGTGGACATCGAAACCCGCGGTAACGCAATCGGCACCGGCGGGATGGTCACCAAGATCGACGCGGCGGGGATCGCGACCTCGGCCGGGATTCCGGTGGTGCTGACTACTGCCGAGCAGGCAAAGGAAGCGTTAGCGGGGGAGCCGGTCGGCACTCTGTTCCATCCCACGGGACGCCGGCGACCGACCCGACTGCTGTGGCTGCGGCACGCCAGCGACGCTCGCGGCACATTGGTTCTCGATGCCGGGGCTGTCCTTGCCCTCACCCAGCGCAAGGCATCGCTGCTACCCGCGGGCATCACCGCGGTACGCGGCCAGTTCTCCGCTGGCGAGCCCGTGGAGCTGGTAGGTCCGGATGGGTTGGTGGTCGCCCGCGGTCTGGTGAACTATGACTCAGACGAACTCCCGGCCCTGCTGGGCCGCAGCACGCGCGACCTCGCCGCCGAGCTTGGTGCCGGATATGACCGGACCGTCGTGCACCGCGATGCACTGGTAATCATTGAGAACGCCCAGACCAGCGCTTGAACGCTGCGGCGGATTCCAAGCGCGATGCGCGAGCAGCTCCGAAATACAGCTGCGAGCGTCGGTAATCGCGCGCCGCCGTGCGGAGCCAGGCTGGCGCGCCGCTGTCCTGGACGAGGGAGCGAGCCGACACGCTCTTCGTCGGCGAGCGAGCGAGGAAGGCAGCGGCTACGGAGCGCCAGCCTCAGCGAGCGGAGCGAGCAATATGACCAGGAGTGAGCGGAGGCGTTCATTCCTCTGCGAGCGACGACGAAGTAGGCGGATTGGACGCGCGATTGCGCGAGCAGCTCCGAAATACAGCTGCCAGCGTCGGAAAATCGCGCGCCGCCGTGGTGAGCCAGGCTGGCGCGCCGCTGTCCTGGACGAGTGAGCGAGCCGACACGCTCTTCCACGGCGAGCGAGCGAGGAAGGCAGCGGCTACTGAGCGCCAGCCTCAGCGAGCGGAGCGAGCAATATGACCAGGAGTGAGCGGAGGCGTTCTTTCCTCTGCGAGCGACGACGAAGTAGGCGGATTGGACGCGCGATTGAGCGAGCAGCTCCGAAATACAGCTGCGAGCGTCGGAAAATCGCGCGCCGCCGTGCTGAGGAGGAGTGAGCGGAGGCGTTCTTTCCTCTGCGAGCGACGACGAAGTAGGCGGATTGGACGCGCGATTGCGCGAGCAGCTCAAAAATATTGTCAGTGGTCTGCGGCACGATGGTTTGCATCATGACGACACTCTTCTTTGATCAGTTCGACAGCCAGGTGGGTGTGATTGGCATCCTCGCCGGGCCCGCTGGCGTACGCGAGGTTGGCTGGCGCCTGCGACCAGAAGGCGCATCGACCGAACCGGATGAGATGGTGCAACGAGCACTCGGGCAGCTGCGTGAGTACTTCGCCGGGCAGCGGCGTGACTTCACGCTGCCGCTCGACCTACCTCCAATGGAGCCCGTAAGCGAGGCAGTGCTTCAAGCACTCAGGACCGTCGGATACGGAGAGACGATCACTTATGGCGAACTTGCCAAGCTGAGCGGAACCGGAGTGCCGGCGCGTGCCATCGGGGAAATCATGGCGGCTAATCCGGTGCCCATCATCATCCCCTGCCATCGGGTGGTGGCCACGGATGGCCTCGGCGGCTACTCCGGCGGCGAGCCGGGACACCACCGGGAGACAAAGCGCTGGCTGCTAGAGAACGAAGGTGCGCTGCCACCCGCGCTGGTCTAACAGGCACTCCAGGGTCAAAATGCGCCTGAGCGTCAAACTGCGCGCCCTGAACGTCAAACTGCGCCCTGAGCTTGTCGAAGGGCGCGCGTGCTGCCGCGCTTTCCTAGGCCAAGCCCGCATAGATTCAACATATGGAGACATCGGTGACCCGGACCGCCTGTTGCGTCGTCGGTGGAGGTCCGGCCGGATTGGTCCTGGGACTCATCTTGGCTCGCGCCGGGGTCCGAACGACGGTGTTGGAGAAGCATGCCGACTTTCTCCGTGACTTTCGCGGCGACACGGTGCACGCCTCAACGCTCAGCCTGCTGGACGAACTCGGGCTCGGCGAGCAGTTCGCCTCCTTACCGCCTCGCTGGGTACAGAGGCTCAGTGTTCAGCTCGACTCTGGCACGTACGGCGTCGCCGATCTGACCGGGCTGCCCGGCCGCCACCAGCACATCGCCTTGGTACCCCAGTGGGATTTCCTGAATGTGATCGCCGACGCCAGCCGCCAGGAGGCTGACTATCAGTTGATCATGGAGGCTGAGGTCGAGGACGTGCTGTGGGACGGCCAGCGCGTTGTTGGCGTGAGCTACATCCAGGACGGCGAAATCCGGCAGCTCGAGGCTGATCTTGTTGTCGGGTGCGATGGGCGATCGTCCGTGGTACGTGAGCGAGCGGGCCTGCGGTTACGGACGTTCGGCGTTCCGATGGATGTGTTGTGGTTCCGGCTGCCGCGGCATGCCACCGATCCCGAGGGGGTCGTCGGACGAATATCGCGGTCCAACTTAATGATCATGATCGATCGAGGAGATTACTTCCAGATGGGCTTCGTGATTAGGAAAGGTTCGATCGCGGCGCTTCGTGATCAAGGCATTGCAGCCTTCCGGCAACGGCTGCGTGACACCGTACCGTGGCTGGGAGATCGAGTTGAGATCCTCGAGTCTTTCGACGACATCAGATTGCTCAATGTGGTACTCAGCCGGCTGTCCCGGTGGTATCGCGACGGACTGCTCTGCATCGGCGACGCCGCGCATGCCATGTCCCCGGCTGGTGGTGTAGGAATCAACCTAGCTGTCCAGGATGCGGTAGCAGCTGGTCGGATTCTTGCTCCATCGCTGCGTACCGGAACGGTATCCATGTCACGCCTCCGTGCCGTACAGTGGCGCCGCTGGCTGCCGACGGTACTCACCCAGGCTTTCCAGCGGCTGGCGCATCGGGTCGTCATTGAGACCAGCATTGCCGACTATGAAGGTGAGCCGCGACCGACACGCGCTCCTGCTCCGCTGAGACTGATGCAGCGCTTCCCTGTGTTGCAGGCGATTCCCGGCTACCTCCTGGGAATTGGCCCGCTACCAGAGCATGCACCCGATTTCGCCCGGCGGGCCACCAATCATCGAGATGAGTTGGCGCCCAGAACGCAAGTTAGATTTGTCCGGTGACCGTTCAGGAACAGGCTCAGAAGGCGCGAAACGCCGCCTTGACGTTGAGCAGTGCCACCAGAGCGACCAAGGACGCGGCTTTGCTCGCGATGGCCGATGCGCTGGCCAAATCCGAAACGGCGATCTTGGAGGCCAATGCCCGCGATGTCGCCCGCGCCGAGGCGAACGGAACGAGCGGCGCCTTGATTGACCGGCTGCGGCTCACTCCAGACCGGATCGCTGGCATGGTCGAGGGATTGCGTGAGCTGGCGGCACTGCCCGACCCAGTCGGGGACGTGGTACGCGGCTGGACCAATGCCAACGGGGTGCAGGTTCGCCAGGTTCGGGTGCCGTTCGGTGTCGTCGGGATCATCTACGAAGCCCGTCCCAACGTCACCGCCGACGCTGGCGGGATCTGTTTGAAGTCGGGCAACGCCGCTCTGCTGCGGGGCTCCTCCTCCGCCGCTGAGTCGAACGCAGCTGTGGTCGAAGCGCTTCAGGGTGGGCTGATCGATGCCGGGCTCCCGGCGGAGGCAATCCAACTGGTGCCCGGCCCGCGTGAGGTCACCAATGAGCTGATGGCGGCGCGCGGCTTTGTCGATGTGCTGATTCCCCGCGGCGGCGCTGGCTTGATCGACAACGTGGTCCGCAACAGCCAGGTGCCCGTTATCGAGACAGGAGTGGGCAACTGCCACCTCTTTGTCGATGCCGGAGCCGACCAGCAGATGGCGCTCGACATCCTGATCAACGCCAAGACCCAGCGACCGTCGGTCTGCAACGCGGTGGAGACCCTTCTTGTGCATGCTGACATCGCCGACTCTTTTGTGCCGGTCGCGCTCCAGGCACTCGCCGCGCACGGGGTTGCAGTACACGGTGACGAGAAGACCGCGGCGTACGGTGACGTCATTCCGGCAGAAGATCGAGATTTCGCCGAGGAGTATCTATCGCTCGATCTCGCCGTCGCGATCGTGGAGTCCCTGGACGCCGCGCTGCAGCACATTCGCCGCTACAGCACCGGTCACTCGGAGACGATCGTTACCGAATCGCAGAGTTCTGCGGCTCGATTCACCGCGGAGGTCGATGCTGCTGCGGTGCTCGTGAACGCCTCAAGCCGCTTCGTCGATGGGGGCGAATTCGGGTTCGGTGCCGAGATCGGGATATCCACTCAGAAGCTGCATGCTCGCGGCCCAATGGGTCTGCCTGAGATGACGTCGAGCAAGTACATCGTGACCGGCTCCGGTCAGGTTCGACAGTAAGTCCGACGAGGAACTAGGGCTCAGAGCCGTACACCTCAGGCGGCGTCGCCCAGTCCTTGGGCCGGTGCCCCCCTTCAGCGTTCAGGCCCTTTTCGATGATCACCAGGTTGTGGTAGCAGTGCACGGCGACGACATGTGAATCGGTGTAGAAGCGTGGCCGCTGATCACCGAACTCCTCATAGTTCAAGCCGTCGAGAAGATCTTTGACCATACCCATCGTGGTGGCCGGATCCTTGGGATCCGCGCTTCCGCCGAAGCGCGGCCAGTAGGAGGTCTGGATATCTTCGATCGCATAGAAGCCGTCATCTGACAACAGGGGGAACAAGACGGCGAACGTCGTCCGTATGTGCTCCGGGCGGTGGCTGCCATCGTCAACGATGATCTTCAGATTGCGGTGCTTCTTCGCAATGGAGCGCAGCAGGTAGGCATCGGTTTGGCTGCCCTGATAGGTGACGATGCGGTCTTCATTGATGAATGACATGTCCTTTTGGTCAAGTCCGAGAATCTGAGCCTTTGGGAAGAAGTGCTTCCACATGCGGAGTGAGTTCCCGCCAGAGTGCTCCAGGCGGCTCCCGTCGATGCCGATCTCCAGCAAGGTGAATGTGGTGCGCCGAAGATCGGAGAAGTGTCGCTGGTAGTGGCTCGCGTAGCGGCGCTTCGCCCATTCGTCGGCACCATAGTGAGTCGCAAGACTCGTCAGGCTCGGATGCAGCCGAGCCAAACCCGTAAGTGAGTCCTTGCTGGCTGCACGCAGGCTGGGCACGTTGCGGGCCATGGGCGTACGGCGTTTCCGCCTGCGCTGCGGGTCGATTGCCTGCAGCTTGGCCCAGGTTTGGTCGCTGACGCGCGGCTTGACAACGCGCACGGCAGCTCGCCGCAGTGGCTGCAGCATTGACAGGGAACTCCTTCGTGGTCAGACCCCACTGCCGGTCAATTTAGTGCCGGCGTCGTGGCATTTCCGAGAGGGGAGTCCTGGGACTGGCCAGTTGAGGACCCAGCAACTGCTCCGAACCGCTACGCTGCGGGTATGACCCTGGGACTGACGATTCTGCAGACCGAGGCGCACCGCGAGCTGCCGATTCCCGCCTGGGCCTTTGGAGTTCTCGCGTTCGGCATCCTCCTTTGCTTGCTGCTGATCACCTGGTCGATCGGCAGGGGCCGCCCACACAGCTAGGGCATGACCACGCCGCCGCCTCGAGCGACAGGTCTGGCCCGGCAGCGCGATACCAAGCCGCATGAACGTTACCGGCTCGGCGTCATGGGTGGCACGTTCGATCCCATCCACCACGGCCACCTTGTCGCCGCCAGCGAGGTGGCTAGTCGCTTCGATCTCGACGAAGTTGTCTTCGTACCCACCGGGGAGCCCTGGCAGAAGGCCGATCGCCATGTGTCTTCGTCGGAGGATCGCTACCTGATGACAGTCATCGCTACTGCATCAAATCCAAGGTTTACGGTCAGCCGCGTCGACATCGAGCGGCCCGGGTTGACCTACACCGTGGACACGCTCCGTGACCTCCGCGTCGAGCGAGGCGATGACGTTGACATGTACTTCATCACTGGCGCCGACGCGTTGACGCAGATACTGACCTGGCACGACGTGGACTCGATCTTCGATCTTGCACACTTTGTCGGCTGTACGCGTCCAGGAGTTGATCTTGACTCACCGGTGATCGCTCACCTGCCTCAGGACAAGATCACTCTGATGGAGATTCCGGCACTGGCCATCTCCTCCTCAGCGTGCCGGCTACGGGTGCAGCAGCATGAGCCGATCTGGTACCTGGTGCCGGACGGAATCGTGCAGTACATCGCCAAACGAGGGCTCTATCAAGATCAAGAGCAGCCTGCTTGAGGTAATCCGTCACCAAGACTCGTCACGTTCCTGATCTTGCTGTGCCACCCTGTAGTTGCACGCCACCCGGCTGGTTCACCTATCCAGCGTTATTGTCAGCAGGCATGAAGCAGGCGGTCCGCAATAGGTTGAAGGCGGCCGCAGCCGCGTTCGCCAGCAATGCGGTGAACGGCAATCTGCGCCGCGCTCAGCTGAGTTTCCTCGGGGCCTGGACTGCCGAGTGGGCTTTCACCGTTGGGTTGGGGATCGTCGCCTATCGGGCTGGCGGTGCGACAGCCGTCGGGTTGGTGGGACTGCTGCGCATGGTGCCGTCGGCGGTCATAGCGCCGTTGGCCACACCCCTGGCGGACCGAGGGCGGCGGGAGCGAGTCCTTGTCCTGGTGTCCACCATCCGTAGCGTCGCTACTGGCGCCGCCGGAATCGTCGTAGCCCAGAACGGTCCAGTGGTGCTCGTCTATGTCCTCGCCGCGCTCTCGACGATCGCCGCGACCCTCTATCGGCCCGCACATTCAGCACTCCTCCCGTCGCTGTGTCGAACCGGACATGAGCTGGCCAGCGCAAACGTCGTACGGGGAATGCTGGATTCGATTGCCACGTTGGTAGGTCCGCTCCTAGCTGCTGCAATTTTGGAGTTCACCGACGTTGCAGTTGTGTTCGCCGTCGCATCAACTGCCTCGCTAGCTGCGGCGGCCGTGCTGCTCCGATTGCGCTACGACGCTCCGCCCAGACCAGCAGCGCCACGGGGAGCTCATCTGATCGCTGACGTGGCCGAGGGCATTCGCGCCATCGTGGGCAATCGTGACTTGGCGCTGTTCGTCGGATTAGGCATGGCGCAGACATTTACGCGTGGTGCGCTGACGGTCTTCACTGTCGTCGTAGCACTGGATCTGTTACACACTGGCGAGCCAGGTGTCGGGACACTGACCGGTGCCATAGGTGCAGGTGCAGTGATCGGTTCTCTCATCGCATCCCTGCTGGTGGGATCTCGTCGGCTCGCGCAATGGTTTGGCATCGGCGTTGCGTTGTGGGGGCTACCAATCGCGCTGATTCCGCTGTTCCCTTGGCAGGCAACCGCCCTCACTCTGCTGGCATGCGTTGGCATCGGTAACGCGCTCGTCGATGTCGGCTTGTTTACGCTGATGGCCAGGTTGGCCCCAGATGAGGTCCTTGCTCGCGTGTTCGGCCTGTTCGAGAGCTTGATCACCCTCGCCGTCGGGGTGGGTGCCATCGTCGCCTCGCTCTTGATCGAATGGACCAGCCTGACCGCTGCATTGGTGATCGTCGGCGCGCTTTGTCCAAGTCTTGTGGTGGTGGCATGGCCCCGCCTGAGACACCTCGACCGCTACATCGGA
>Ga0081455_10006333_pt1 | contig 12709 bp, 11 predicted proteins | sample TabmetS3T2R1_FD_70207 | JGI IMG/M metagenome (GOLD analysis project Ga0081455, IMG submission 70207) | Tabebuia heterophylla rhizosphere microbial communities from the University of Puerto Rico - S3T2R1 | ecosystem: Host-associated > Plants > Roots > Rhizosphere ... | reverse complement strand
CCTGCGCGGAGTCGACGAGGGTGTTGTCGATCGGCCGCCATCCGCCCGCGCCGGTCTCGTAGTTGACCGGACTTGGAAACACCTCCGTCCGCAGGCTGCCATCGGGCTGCAAGAACGTCCGCGACGTCTCCGTCCGCTCATCCGCCAGTTCCGTCGTGGTCGCCGTCAACTCCTGAGGCTCCGGCGGATCCGGCTCCGACACCAATCCCTCGGCAGCGTTACCCGTCCGGGCACCTCCAGACGCCGACGCACTCACCGCAGGACTGACCAGCGCAGACAGCAGACCCACCACGACAACCGAAACCGTGGCCGGCGAAACAAGATTTCGGCGGACCTTCATGACGCCCTCCCTCGGACAACCAATAAGCCATCCCGAGAGCGGGTACGCAGAGGCCACCCCACCATGGGCTCCCGAAGAACGCCCCCCAAGATGTGAGTCGGCCGATGCGGGACACCGGCACCGGCATTCCTATCCCACCTTCGCCGTGCACCGCAAGTAGGCGACTGATGACATTCCGTGATCTGACTGGTGAACTATCCGTCGAAACCGGACAAGAGTTCCGGGGGATTTATCGGTCGTGAGACGAAGTAAGTGGAGGTCAGGACCGATTTCGGCGGTTCCAGGACGAGGGCCCCTTCATGACCCAGAGGCCAACAGCTGTCGATCAAGAAGTTTGTCCATGGCCGGATGCCGAGGCGTCGCCGCCGGGCCGACTCGGCAAGGCGGTGTCGCTCGGAGCGGGCGTGTTCGGATCAGGGGGCTCCCCGGCCGGGCGACCGATGTGCCACTATCGGGGTCGACCGACCGTTCGATTCGATCTGTTGGGGGTTCGGAGCGGTCTGCATACTTGCAGCGGCTCTCCTCACCAGCGAGGCAGTTCACGCCTCAGGAGCCCAGAGAATCCTCTTCGCCATCGGCGCCGGCTTCTTGTACCTGTTGGCGGCGCTGATGCTCTTCGCCGCGATCCTCGGCCTACGGCGGCGCGCTCGTGACGCAGCGACCAATGAGGGCAACGGGAACGGGGAGGACGGACCCCATCACCCCAGCAACCCGTCAGCAGAAAGTCAGCACAACCCCCGCGACCACAAGTAGTCAGACCCGACCAGCCACCAGCCGAGCAGGACGCCGTCCAGCAAGAACGGCATCAGTCCATCCCAACCAACGGAGCCGGACCGCGTTCGGGACGAAGGGGTCGCGGGATAAGTCTCGACCGTCTACAGTCGTTGGACTTCATGGCGATCGCAGAACCAGTAAGGAGCGAAGATGGACGGGGCGGCATTGGCGGTATCGGTTCTCGCGCTACTGGTCGCGGCGGCTTCTGCTTGGTTCACCCTAGGTCAGAAGCGAGCTACTGAGGACGCGGTAGCGGAGGCGAGGCGCTCGGCCGATGCGGCTCAGGAAGCGGTCTCATATGACCGCGACCAGGTCGAGCACAACCGAATCAAGTTCGTTCTCTACCACGTGAACAAGTCGAGGTACGCGATCCGAAACGAAGGAACCGACACCGCGTACCGCGTCCGGTTCGACCTCGGCGGTGCGGGCGTTCAAGGAAGCGGCGAAACCGAGTTCGAGACCTTCGAGCCCGACCAGGCCGAGAGCTTCATGCTGGCGCAATCACTGAACAGACAGGTGACGCATGTCGGCGTCACATGGCACCAACGCCTGGACTACTCCGACGAACCTAACCGGGCGAAGCTGCTAGTTCCCTGAACCATTCCAGGCTCACGGCCGGGCCATTAACGGGCCATTAGATCCGTCATCACGAGGTCACTCCAGGCCACAACGGACCGGTCGGTCAACCACGACAAGCACGGTCGACGCATCCCCGGCACAATTCCCAAGCTGACAGTGATCGAGCCGGTGAGCGACGCATTAGGAGTGAGTCGCTCACCATAGCCACGGGTTTCCTCCGGGCGTCAGGAGTTCGGTGTCGGACCCCTCCGGCAGCGTCCAGCACCATCGGTTGACGCCGTTTCGCACCACAAACCGCACCATGAACGACGTCGCTGATACCTCAAGCACTAGGCATCGGTAGACGACAAGACGGCTCCGAAGTGCGGGCCCGCGCGATGAGTGGTCGTTTTGCCTCGGAGCGCAGGTGTCGCCCGGGTTGCCAGCCCTTCACGTCACCGCGGGAGTACTCGAGCTTATGCACGACCAGACCGGCGTATCCCGGTACGTCGCGGTCAGCCTGGCTGTCGGCCCCGCATTTGGATCGGGGCCCAGCGGTGGCTGTAGTAGTCCGGTACGGTCGATCGAGTCGCTGAGCACTGTCACATCCCTTGTCGGGTCAGCGGGAATGGCGATCACTCCGCCGGGCGCCGACTCGGACCCCTCGTCCTGGCTCCAGCCCATGTACAGCAGCGTGGTGCCGGCCGGCGACCACGTGACGGTGAAGGGATACCACGCCCGCTGTTCGGTCTTGGGTGGCTTGATGACCGTCTCGGTCCCATCGGCAACATTCACCAGGACGACCTCATGCATCTCCGCGTAGGTGCCGTGGACGCGCTGATAGGCGATGCGGTCACCAGTGGGCGACCACACGGGTCCGACCGCCGCGGATGGCCTCTCCGATGTCGGCCACGAGCAGCCGCTCGTTACTGCCGTCGCCATCGAGGGACGGCCGACGTGAGGTCATCGTTTACCAAACGAGCGTCGATTGTGTCCCGACCTAGGGCGCTCACGGGCCGTTGACGCCTGAGCCCGCCAAGAGTCAACGGTCTGATCGCTCACCGGTCCGAGCATCCCATGCCTCTGTCGCCTCACCTGAGCGAAGGCCAGCCCCGCTCCGACGATCACGGGCGGACGACGAAGTCGACCGCCCGTGCCGCGACTCCCTTCTGAGGCTCAGTGCCGCGCTACTGCGACAACACACGTGGCAGAGCTGCTATGGACGGCGACCTGTGCTGAAGACGTCGGCTTTGCCGTCCCCGGTGAAGTCGGCGAAGGCCAGATCCGGCAGCCGGACCGCCGACGTGTTGATCTGCCGCCACTTCCCGGTCCCGTCCTCGGAGATGAACCAGTGCGTCCCATCGGCACGGAAGACGTCGGACTTCCCGTTGCCGGTGAAGTCGGCGAAGGCGAGGGAATCGACCAGGAAACGAGACTGATTGATCTCCTTCCATCGGCTGGTGCCGCCCCAGGAGATCCTCCAGATTGGAGTCGTCGGCGTCGTGTCGTAAATGGGAGGCTTGATGATGGAGGGATCTTTATAAGTCTTTGGGACGCCCTCGTTTTCGGGTGCATACCACGGTCGTGTAAAGTGCTCGACGCCGAACTGATCGAAGGAATGGCCAGTCGACCAGGGCTCGATGTTGCTGTTAAGGCCGGGATCGGCGCTTTCTGGGCCGTAGACGAGATCCGGATCCAGCCTTTGGCGAGCGCCCGCTTGCGTCTGCCACAGAGCGAAGAGCCTATCAACGTTCGAGTGAAGCAGGAATACAAATGGGTCGCGGAATGAGATGTGCTGACCACCCATGTTTACGAAGCCGTGCATCGCGTTGTGGACACCCTCGAGTAGCCCCCGCATTATGGCGTAGTCGGGAGCTGCCACAACCGCTTGGTCCTGAATTGCGCTCGCCGGGGAACCAACCACATTTCTATTGGCCCACCTTGGCGGATCTGCTGGGTTCCCGGTCGTGTCGCGATCGAGCATGGTGGTGGGAACATAGAAACGCGCGGAGAGCCATGGCTGTCCTATCTCACTCAACGTCGAGCCGCCATAGCCCATGAAGTCGGACGTGAACAGGTTGAGTATTCCCCTTTGCCCCCCGCCAAGGTTCGCGTTTGGGATCGCCCGCGGATCCTGAGTCCAATCCCAGTAGTGGAGGGACAGCCGGGGGTTGATCCGCCGAAGTAGCGCTTCGAACCGGTTGACGATCTCGCGGTGCCACGGCAGAAACTCCGGGCCGCCATGGACGTGAGTCGCCTGATGGATTTCGTCCTGCTTGAACCACCACGTCACCCCGCCGGGGACGCTGTCGGACCTACTACCCGGAAACGCATTGTTGTTCAGTTGGATCAACGCATCACGAAGCAACGCTCGTTCCGTTGGATCAACTGAGGCGACATTGCGACGTATACCATCACCGAGCGCCATCGCACGACCTCCCAAAGACACCACTCATTTACGAGGGCACGACCGGCACTGAAATAAGTCAAGGGGAGAAGGACCTGTCGGCAGGGGGCGACCGGCCCTATATCGACTAATCTCGCAATTGGTCGATCGGAGCGTTGGTGATCGCTGTGCTCGTGCACGAGGGATCACGGTCGCTTATCTGCCGGGACTGGCGATGCGACGGATCGCAGATCTGTATCCCGGTGAAACCAAGACCGATGCCCGCGACGCCTACGTTATTGCCGACGCCGCACGCACTCTTCCCCATGCCCTGCGTCGGGTCGGCCCGAACGAGCAGACCACCGTCGAGCTCAGTGTCCTGGCTGGCTATGACGCCGACCTCGCGGCCGAGTCCACACGTCTGACCAACCGGCTTCATGACGCGCTCCTGCACGTTCACCCAGCCCTGGAACGCCTGCTGGGCCGGCACTTCCGGTGTCGCGGCGTCCTCGCACTACTTGCCGCCACCGGAACCCCAGAGTCGCTCGCCGCGCTTGGCAAGCCCAAGATCCAGGCGCTGGTCGCGGCCGGGGTCACCACGGATGGCTCACACTCTGCCAGCAAAGATCCTCGCCACCATCGACGAGCAGAGCGTCACGATCCCGGCCACCGACCAGTACGGCCGCGTCATCCGCGGGCTGGCGCGCGTGAATCAGGGCAGGTTGGAGTTGGAGCATGCCAGATTGGCCCAGCCGATGCGTCTCGAATGCCGGCCCCTCCGCCTGCCGTTCTGTCTTAGTTGGCGTTGTACTTGAAGATCCAGAGACCGTGGTCGCGGTCGCTGGCGGCGACGTATTCGACGCTGTCCTTCTCGAACACCTGGACGCCCCAGAAGTTGTTGCCGTCCGCGTCGATGTAATGGCCCTTCTCCACGATCTCGTCGTTCTCGATCTCAGCGACCCGGAAGCCACCGGAGTAGTACGAGAAGTAGAGCCGGTTGCCGACCTGGTGTGAGGTCGCCACCTCGTGCACCGAGAGGTCGCCGAAGCCCGCGGCGTAGGCCGGGTCGTGCGCCTCTGGGATGGCGTAGGTGTCCAGCTCGGTCATCTTTCCGCTCTCGTTGCGGAATAGATGCACGTAGCCCCAACCGTCGAAGTAGGAGGAGAACGTGAGCGTGTCTCCAAGTGTGCCGATCGGGATTGGCGCTAGTTGGGTGCCGTCGCCGGCCACGCACTCGGCCTCGTTGTACGGCGTGTCGAAGATGGCGAAGCCCTGGGATCGAGGCGCCACGCCAAAGGTTGGGATGTCACCCTCGACGGTCATGCCAAGAGGAACCTCGCAGCCGTCCGAAGCCGTCCGGTTGAAGACGAGGATCGCCTTATAGCCCCCGGCAGCGATCACGTTGGCGACCTTCTCCGTGAATGTGCAGAGCCCGCGTTCTACGACGGCGATCTGGGTGCCGTCGCCGGCCGGAACAGCCGGGTCGCCAGGGCATGCGCGTCCGACGAACACCGACTCGCCGGTGATGGTTTCACCCTCGGCGAGGGGGGTCGTGTCGCTGCCCTGGCTGGCGTTGATGTTCGTGCCGTCGGTGTCGTTGCGGGCTACCAGCGCGAATGGGCCGAAGTCCTCGTCGGCTCCGATGACGTACTCGTTGTCCAAGGTGAACTCCGCCTCGTGACCATTGCCCTCCGGCGGCACGGTGAAGCCGCTTTCCAGCGCTTCCGGGTCGGGGTCGGTGAAGTCGGTGTCACCCAGGTACTGCGGGTTGTGCACGTCGGTGAAGTCGACGGCCACGTAGCCTGCGTCCCAGTACGACAACAGCATGACCTGCTTGCCATCGATCTCCTTGACGATCATGTCGTGCAGAAACACCTCGACGAGGTTGCTCGGGGCGGCCTGGAGGATCTGCGGGAACTCCTCGTCGAGGTCGTACTCCGCTGTGAGGAACGCCTTCTTGGGGTTAGTGATGTCCATGATGTCGACATCAGTGCCCTCTTCGTTGTCGACCATGACCGCGTAGGCCTTGGCCCCGGCATCCCAGGCGAAGACACTGTGGATCTCGTTGGCGGCCTTCTTGCCTTGGCCGTTGACGGTGAAATCACCGACACCCTCAGCTAGGGGCGTGGGGTGTGCCGGGTCGGTGACGTCGTAGATGTTCATGCCACCGAAACCTGGCTGCGCCTTGTTCAGGCACTTCTCGTTGTTGGTGACGAGCAGGGCACCGTCGAAGTACGGCGTCGAGATCGGCACGGCCTGGACACCTTCACCGGGATAGCTGCGTTCCTGGGACTGGATGAAGGCGACCTCCCTAGGACTCTCGACGTCTGAGATGTCGACGACGTGGACGCCGTTGTACTTACACGTCACCACACCCCAGGCGGCGAGGTAGGCATAGTCGCCGAGTACACCAACGTCGGCGATCTTCTCGGGGACCACGTTCTTCAGCTTGAGCTTGCTGACCAGCTCGACGTTGTCCGTGCTAGTCGCCGGCAGATGGCCCGTCGTCTCCCCATGCTGGTGGGTGTCACGCGCGCCGTCGGACGCATGCACGGCGCCGTCGGACTCGGGCTCGGGATGGGCGACCGCCTGACCGCCGACCGTGGTCAACGCGGCGACCACTGCGAGGCCGATCAGGCCCCGTCTTGTCCTTCGCGACATGTTGTCCTCGACCCTCCTACCCGCCGGTAGGCGGGAATTCGAACCCCGAGTACTAAGCCGCCTAGTAGACGTGCGCCGTCAGCCTACGATGCGGGGGGCCGAGAGTGAAGCCTCTGGGATGAGCTCACCCGACCCGTGCACTTTGCATCCGCCGACATCATTGACCCGATCAGGTGATCGGCCCATGCGATCGGTCTGGCGACGATCGTCGGATCGGGGCTGCTGGGTGACAGGACGTAGGGTGCTGCGTGCGGCGATCAGGGAGGTGCACAATGCGCGGCTTTGGTGACCTGGAGGCGGCGATCATGCAGCGCCTCTGGGACGGCAACGGCTCGATGTCGGTCCGCGAGGTGCAGGAGGTGCTTTCGCCCGAACGCGCGCTGGCGTACACGACGGTCATGACCGTACTGGACAACCTCCACCGGAAGGGCTTGCTCCGTCGGCAGATGCACGGGAGGGCATATCGGTACGAGCCGGTCGCGAGCCGTGCCGAGTACACCGCCCGGCTGATGAACGAGGCGCTGCGCGACAGTGGCAATCGCGAGGCCGCTTTCATGCACTTCGTCGACGACATAACGACTGAGGATGTCGAGGCGCTGCGCCAGGCGCTGCGCAAGCAGAGCCGGAAGCGGCGTGGCCGATGACGGCGGCAGTCATCGCCGCGGCCTATGCGGTGGCTCTGGCGGTGCTCGGCTCCTCGGTTCTCTCGAGGGTACGGTGGTTGGAGACCGTCCCGCGGCTCGGCATAGCGCTCTGGCTGGCCACGCTGTGGTCGATGGTGGTTGCGGGTATCGCGGCGTTGGTGCTCTGCGTACTCGCCACCGAGCCGCTTCGACACCTCTATGTCGAGTTGGTGTCCTCGTGCCTGCACAGCTTCCACGAGCATGAGCTCACCAAGTCGGGGGCAGCTCTCGTCGCAGTGACGGCCGCGCTGACCCTGTTCGTATGGTGGTCAGTGCGGACCGCCCAGTTCACCATCTCGACTCGCCTCTCGCGACATCGGCATCGACACACTTTGCGGCTCGTGGGCGTGCGCGACCCCAAGCTCGACGCGATCGTCGTCGACCACCCCACGGTCACGGCCTACTGCCTGCCCGGTGCAGGTGGCGGAGTCGTGCTGACATCAGCCGCTGTACGCGCGCTGACCTGCGAGCAGCTCGCCGCCGTGATAGAGCACGAGCGGGCTCACCTGCGAGGACATCATCATGTGTTCACGGGCACGCTGCGCGTGGTTGCCGCGGCACTGCCACGAGTTCCCTTGGCGCAGCGCGCCCGTGTAGCGGTGCACTACCTCATCGAGCGGCTGGCCGACGAACACGCCCGCCGAGTCTGCGGAACGGATGCCATCAGCGCGGCATTGTTGACCGTCGGCAAGTCGCGTGGTCCTGCACTCGCTCTCTGGGTGGGTGGCGCCGACGCTGTGCGGCGTGCGCGGTTGCTGAAGCGAACGATGCGGCGTCCAGTACCGCTTGCACGAGTCGGCGTCGCCACGGCCGCCGCTGTGCTGTTCGCTGCGCCGCTCGTGTGGGGCACCGCCCATGCGGCGGCGCTGGCCGCCAACGACCCCTGCGCGGTGGCCAGCGAACTTGACCCATCCACCGCATCTCCCGAACCAGAGGGCAAGGAGCTGGCGGAGCTGGAAACTACTAGGGACGATAGTAGTATTCAGGTTTGAACACGCGGAAGTTGCGCAGCCGACCCGCGGCGTTGGGGAGGTTGGTGCTGTCACACGCAGGGCTGCTTTGCGGTGTGTCGACGGAGGAGAAGAGCAGGCTGCGCCATACCGAGACGTCGCCCTGGCCACCGTTGCATGGGAAGACGTCACCTGCTCCGGGTGTACCTGAGGACGGACCGGGTGGCGGGGTTGGCTTAGGCAGGTAATTCGGGGAGCAGCCGGCACGCCAACCGATCAGGCAGTGGTACCGGCTGGCTCTGGATACAGGAAGCGGCCCCGTGAAAGTGGTCCAGATACGGAGGGCCCGGGGCCGCATCCCGGTGTGTGCTCAGCGCACACACTGCCGGTGAACCGCGCCCAACGTCACAGAACCCACGCCGGGCGTCGGCCCGAAAGCATCGTACCCTCGCCCGCCCGTCCGTGATCGGTGAGAACGAGGACGGCGACCTGGGATGGGTGGCGGCCCCGCGACGTGTGTGGTCGCGGGGCCGCGGGTGGCGAGGCTATTCAGCGCACGGGCTGGCCGGGTGGGACGTTCATGACCAGGAGCTGGCCACGCTCGACAAGCTCGGGGTCGCTGAGGCGGAAGTGGTTCTGCACATCGAGGAGGTACTTTCCGGCACCGAGGAACGGGGCGGGAATGATGCCCGAGGACTCCTCGTCGTTGGTCTCGAACGCCGAACCACCGGGGACGAACCGGTCCGGGTCATGCTGGGCGACGCGCCGCATCGCTCCGCTGTCGATGTCGTACTGCCACACTCCGGCCAGGTAATCGTTGCCGCCGGGGTCTTCCTGGATGAGCACCTGTCCGCGGTGGTTGACAGTGATGTTGTCCATCATGTGCGGACCGAACGAGGAGTCTGCCGGGCCCTCGAGCACCATCTCGACGGTGCCCCCGGCGGCGGGGTTGTTGATGTCGGTGAAGTGCACCCGCCACAGCCGGCTGTGCTTGGTCATGCTCGCGGTGGTCACGAAGTACAGGTCGCTCGGATGCGCGGGATCCCAGGCGGCGTCCTCAGGGCGGTCCCACGCGGTCCCGGTCGGGGCCAAGGTGAAGGGCAGCTCGCCGGCGGGCACCGCGGTGGCGCCGTTCTCGGTCGGCAGACCGGCCACGCTGATCTTCAGGCTGGTGCCACCGGTCAGACCCGCCTGCTCGACCGGGTTGCCCGTGGACCTCTTGGTGCCGACATAGACACCGACGCCCTGGTTGTCGCCGTCGCTGGTGAAGGCGACGACGGTCTTGTCACCGGTCGCGGGGTTGGCGACCACGATCTCGAACGCGGCGGGGCCAATGTCGGGCAGCTGGTAGCTGTCGCCCGTGGCCACGACATGGCCGAACGCCCGCCCGCCGGTCGACTCCTCACCGTCGAGGAAGATGCGGCCGTCATAGCCCAGCCCGGTCTCGGCGTTGTACAGGGCCGACGCGGCCGGCAGGTCGGCCGAACACAGCCGGTTCATCGCCGTGGTCTGCTGGACGTAGGACCCAGCCGACCACAGATAGGTCCTCTGGATCAGATCCTGGCCCGAGACGACCTCCAGCGTGTCCTTGTCGACGACCCACTTCGACACGAACGCGCCCGTCGAGCCGTGCGCTCGAACAACCCCGGACGTGCTCGACAGCTCATGGTTCATCAACACCGTGAAGGTCCCATCGCCGTTGTCGTACGCGCCGAGGCCGTCGGGAATGCCGACCAGGCGGTAGCCCCCAACCGAGTCGCCCGTCGTCAACACCGACGTGGTCGTCACCCCGGCCACCGCGCGGACCAGATACGGCGACGTGCCGCTGCTAGGGCCGGTCGATGCTCCCGGCGCAGCCGGCGCGGCGGCCGCCGCCCCCACCACTGCCAGGGCCGCGAGCCCAATCCCCGCAGGCGTCAACATGTGACCTCGAGCCAATCTCATCTGTATCCCTTACACGATGGGTTCAGTGCCATATCGCCCCGGCGGCGACACTATTGCCGGTCCGGCCAACACAGCGGGACTCACCAGATGACCACCAGATGAACCATTCGAGGAAGGGCGACCGCCCACATCGTGCGCCCGCCGAGCGAGGAGGCCACCACCCTGCTGACCTTGGCAACAGCATTTGCGCGACCCACTGCCGAACATCTGGCGCGGGCTCCACAGCCCAGCACGACCGATTGCGCCACCTGGCCTCCACTCTCCGCTGAAGGGAACCAGTCGGGTGTGGCCGCCCCAACGGAACCCAAGTGGACGCCCAGCATGGAGGCGCGTTCCTAGGGGCCGCAGCTAAGAGGTCCACTTCGAGCAGCAGCCGATGGCCGGGATGGTTGGCTCGATCGGGTCAGTCGGCGATGCCTACAACAACGCCCTGGCCGAGACCACCATCGGGTCTGTACAAGCACGAATGCGTCCGAGCCGACTCTCGTTCCGCACCGTCCCGCTCAACACCCTCCCCGCGGTCGGACACGTCACCAGCGTCGCTCGACCAGGCGAGCTGACCGACACTGGGGAAGGGGCAGCCCCCAGCGAAGGTCCTGCAACGGCCGGGGGCTGCGCGTGCTCGATTGTGCCCATTGGGTTCGCATCATGTCTACCCCGCGCTACGTCGAGCCAGGCGTTCCGAATCGCATACGCGACGCGGCCATCTGATCCTGTCCGTGCTCGACCGCTGTCTTGCGCAGGTCGGCATCCTGCAGCGTGCCGACGGGCAAGGTCTACCCGCTTTGCGATGACCACGCAGCGCCGAGCCAACGGCACGGTCGATCGATCTCCCGGCCGCTCGACCGGCGAGCTGGCGCCAAGCCATCACCGAGAACGCGGCAGCAGCGAATCGGCTACTTGGGGCTCAGCCGCGGCGACTCTCGATGAGCATCATTTACCACTCTGTATCGGAACGGGCAAACGTGGTATACGTGGCGGGTTGCTGCAGCCGAGGGAGGTTTGTATGCCAAAGATCTCGCGCATCATTGTCCCGCTTCTACTCCTGACTTCATTGCTCGTCGGCGGCTGGCCGGCTGGGGCCGAATCTGATGTCGGCTCCAATCAGCACAGCCAGAATCTGAAGCGTCTGGCGTCGCTGCCGCGAACCGGTACGACGAACTCCGACATCGCCTTCTGGGGCAAGACGGCCTACCAGGGCAACTACAACGGCTTCCGTGTCATCGACATCTCCGACCCGGGGCAGCCCAACGTGCTTGCCGACGTGGACTGCGGCTCCGGGCAAGGAGACGTCACGGTCTGGAAGAACATCCTGATCCGCTCGGTGGACTACCCGATGACGGAACGTTCGTGCGCCGGCGAGCGCTCGCCGGACCCGACCAAGCCCGGGCAATTCGAAGGCGTGCAGGTCTTCGACGTCTCGAACCCGAGCGACCCGCAGTTGATGAAGCTCGTCGACACCGACTGCGGCTCTCACACCAACACCCTGATCCCCGACCCCGCCCACGGGCGGCTGCTGATCTACGTCTTGTCGTACTTCCTGCTCCCCGGGCCGAACTGCGGAGGTGACCGCGAGGAGAACCCGCTGCATGCCAAGTTCTCCATCGTGAGCGTTCCCCTGTCGCATCCGCAGGACGCCGCGGTGGTAGCCACGCCGGCGATCGACGCCGACGCATTCGAGCTGGACGGTCTTGGGCCGACGATCGGCTGCCATGACGTCGGAGTCTTCATGCCGCTGCACCTGGCAGCCGTGGCGTGCCTGAGCGAGGCACAGCTGTGGGACATCTCCGACCCGCTGCACCCGAGAACGTTGGCGCGGATCCACAGTCCCGATCCAGGATTCGAGATCTGTCACTCGGCCACCTGGCCCTGGGACGGCAAGTACATCATCTTCGGTGACGAGTCCGAGTCCGGTTCCTGCCACGGTGACCAGACCGAGATGGACGGCCGAGTCTGGTTCTACCGCACAAGCGACCTCCTGGACGGGAGCACCTCGCCTGTCGGGTCCTTCCTGATCCCTCGCGATCAGGGCAACGATTATTGCTCCGCGCACATGTTCAACGTCGTTCCCGTCAAGAACCGCTATGTGCTCGTCTCGTCCTGGTACGGCGGCGGCACGGACGTCATCGACTTCACCGACCCGACAGACGCCACGGAGATCGCCTACTACGACGTCCAGTCACCGAACCCCGGCTCCTTCTGGGCGGCCTACTGGTACAACGGATTCATCTACGGCAGCGACATCCCCAACGGCTTCGACTCGTTCGTGTTCAGCGGTCCGCAACGCGCAGGTGCGCAGCGTCTCGGCCACCTCAATCCACAGACGCAGGAGAGCTACCTTCGGTAACTGGCCGAAAAAGCGGGCCATGTCCGGGTCCCGGCTGCGGCTGCCATTCTTCAGGTGCGTCCAGGA
>Ga0081455_10006332_pt1 | contig 12711 bp, 15 predicted proteins | sample TabmetS3T2R1_FD_70207 | JGI IMG/M metagenome (GOLD analysis project Ga0081455, IMG submission 70207) | Tabebuia heterophylla rhizosphere microbial communities from the University of Puerto Rico - S3T2R1 | ecosystem: Host-associated > Plants > Roots > Rhizosphere ... | reverse complement strand
CCGGGACCTGGCGTCCTTGCGGCCCTGGACGTCGATGACGCGGTCCTCGATCAGCGCCTCCAGCCGCCGGTCGAGGTCGCTCCCGCCGATCTCGTGCGCCACCAGCAACGTCTCGCAGGCGGCGTCCGCGGTGGGATCCGCAAGCCCGTCTTTCAGCACCGACACCGTCCGCTCGAAGTCCGTCGACAGGACCCACTCGCGCTGGGCCGCCGCGAACGCCGGACGCAGGCTTGCCGGAGCACGCTCGCCCGCCTCGAACAGTGCCTGTGGCACCGATCGACCCAGGCCCGACGTGCGGATCCGGATCTCCTCGATCAGCCGCGGCCAGCTCTCCATGGCGGTGGCCCGCAGCCGCTGCCGCCGCACCCGGTACGAGGCGAGCGGGGTGGCAGCGACGCACACGGCCAGGACGAGAGCGGGCACGACCCCACCGAACGTGGCCAGCCCGGCGACCGCCCCGAGCACCGCCAGCGCCCCGGTGACGAGGACGAACTGCCGCAGGCTCACGTCGCCGATTCCCGCCTGCGCGAGCCACTCGGACGCCCGCCGCCGGCGCCGTGTGCGCCGGGCCACCGGTGGGCCCGGGCGCAGGCCGTGCCACCCGAGGACCACTGCGGTGTACAGGTAATACGTCCCCGCCGCAGCGCAGAAGGCCACCACCGATCCCCTCATCCGACGGCTCGCCCAACCTCGAGGCGAGCGGAGTCGCCGTCGGCGCGATCGTCCAGCAGACATCGGACGTCGTAGCCGGCCTCGGCCAGCGCCCGGGCCGCCCGGACGGGCAGGTGCCCGGTCCAGGCCAGCGGTCGATCGGGCCCGGGCCGACGGAACACCTCCGTGACGGTGAACTGGGTGGCGTCGAGGCCGCCCTGCAGGTCCTCGACCGTGACGACCTCGGTCACGCTGGGCACGCCGGCCGTGCGGGTGCACTGCACGACGACATCGATGCTCTCGCTCACCAGTGAGTTGAGCGCCGCCAATGGCAGGCCACCCGGTGCGTCGGCGAGCTGGCACACGAAGCGCAAGCGGGTCAGCGCCTGGCGCGCCGAGCCGGCGTGGATCGTCGTGAACCCCGTGACCCCCGAGGACAGAGTCAGCAGCAACGGCAGTGCCTCGCGGTCCCGCACCTCGCCGACGATGGCCACGTCGGGGGCCATGCGCAGGAACCCGGCCACCAGCCGGCGCAGGTCGACCGGCTCGCGGTCGGAGCGCGCGGCGCGGGTCTGCATGTGGGCGACGTTGGGCACCGGGATGTCGGCCTCGAACACCTCCTCGGCGACCACGACCCGCAGCGCCGGGTCGAGCTCGGCCGCGGTGCACGACAACAGGGTCGTCTTGCCGGCGCCCGGATGGCCGGCGAAGACGATCGAGAGCCGCGCCCGCACGCAGGCGCGCAGGAACGCCGCCACCCGCGCCGTCAGCATGCCCCGCTCCACGAGCTCGTCGAGCGAGGCGAACGGGATGCCGGTGAACTTGCGGATGTTCACGAGCACGTGCCCGCCGCGGGCGACGTCGCCGTGGACGATGTGGACCCGAGCGCCGTCGTCGAGCTGCGCGTCCTGGAGGCCGTCGGCCGGGTCGAGCTTGCGGTGCGCGCTCGACGAGTCGTCGAGCAGCTTGGTCAGCGTTCGCACGACGTGGTCGTCGTCGTGGAACACCTCGTCGTGGTATCCGGATGACCCGCGGTGGCGCCGCACGAACACGGTCGCGGGGTCGTTGACCATGATCTCCCAGACGTCGTCGTCGTCGAGCAGCGGCGTCAGGGGCCCGTAGCGCGCCAGGTTGCGGAAGGCGCGCTCGGCGACCCCGTCGGGATCGGCGAGCGCGAACGGTCGCCCACCCCGCCGGTGCTCGTCGCCCCAGCGCGCCACCTCCTCGGCGATGAGCGCCCTCAGCTTCGCCTCGCCCGCCGCCGACGACATCTCCAGCGAGACGTCCTTCGCCCGTTCCTGGACCAGCCGCTCGATCTCGACCAGCGGTGAGGGCGTCGCACGGGCGACACGATCGGACCGCCACGGTGTCGGGGTCACGACGCGGCCCCCTCGTCGGCCTCGCCGGCGTCGGCGGCCCAGCTGCCCAGGGACCCGGCTGCGACCGCCAGCGGCTCGGCCGCCGGTGGCGGGGGCAGCTCGGGCGTGCGATCGAGCAAGGCACGCACGGCGCCCGCCAGGGGACGGACGATCTGCGGCGGCAGCGGCGCCCCGTCCCGTACCAGGTCATCGAGCCGGCGCCGCTCGGGGACGAATATCGGCGTCGACGCCAGCGTCACACCGGGGCAGGCGGCGGCCAGCAAGGGGCCGGCGAGCGCGGCTGCGAGCTCGGCTCGCTGGCGTGGACCGCGGGGCGCGCGGTTCACGACCGGAACGATCCGGGCGCCGGCGATGCCGAACTCCACCAGCTCGCGCACCACTCGCAGGTGCGCATGGACCCCGGCAACGCCCGGCAAGCCCACCACCAGGACGACCTCCGCGTCGCGCAGCGCCGCCCGCGCCAGCAGGTTCCGGTCCTCCACATCCAGGGACCCGCACTCCGCCTCGCCCTCGACGTCGGGATCGACGTCGCTCACAACCATCCGGTACGCGCGCCGCACGCCGTCGAGGCCGGCCGCCAGCGCCCGGGGCCGCAACGCCGTCCAGTCACGGTGTCGCCGCAGGCCGAGCAACAGGTCGTAGCCCCGACCCGGCACCGAAAAGCACATGCCCCGCACTTCCGCGGCGTCGAGGGCGGTGCCCCGGTAGGCGTCGACCAGCTCGACGAAACCGGGGACGACGTCACCGGCATCATGCAGCAGCGCCTGCTGGGCGTGCAGCGCCAGGTCGGCGAGGACCACCAGACCGGCATCCCGGGGATCCGCCGCCAGGCCTGCCGCGAGCGCCATCGCCAGCGTGGATCGACCGACGCCGCCCGACCCGGTCACGGCGACGGACCGGCCACGCCAGCGGGCGGGCGCCGGCTCGGCCGGGTCCGACGCAGCCGGCAGGTCGTCGTGGCGGGCGATGGGCCGCGCTACCGCGCGCAGGGCGTCGAGCAGCACCCCGCGTTCCATGTCGGCGGGCAGCACGGCCGCGACACCGAGGTCGCGCCAAGACCGCGCCGACCGCCCGTCGTCGACGGCGATGACCGCGCAGCCATACCGGCCGGCGAGCTGGACCAGGTCGCGGTCGAGTGCGGCCAGTCCGCCGTCGACGAGCAACGCCGAGAACGGACGGCCCGAGCGCAGGCGGGCATGGACCTCCTCGCCCGAAACCGCCTTGACGAAGTCGACCGGCAGTGCCGCGGCAGTGGCCCAGCGCGCGACCTCGCCGAACCAGTCGGCGCGCGCCCGGGCGAGCCCGAGGACGACGTAGCGATCGGCGGCCATCAGCCGGCACCGCCGGACATGTGGGTGCTGCGAACAAGCGTGACCTCTCCCTCGCGCACCGCCTGGATGAGCGGCTGCCGCAGGGCCGGATCGGCGACGCTCACCGTGACCGTCAGCTCTGCGGTGGGACCAAAGGACCCGTTGTCATGAGCCGTGGCGTCGACGACCTGCACCGCCTCGGCCACGGCCGTGGTGCCGGCGTCGTCGGTCACGAAGACATCGACGAGGTCGCCGCTGCGCAGCCTCCCATCGACCGCCCGGTCCCGGGCGATCGAGAACGACAGCTCCGCCGCCGGGCTCGCCTGTCCCGGATCACTGACCTGACCGAGCTGCACCAGCTCGCCGTCGCCGATCGGCCCCAGCGCGACCCGCCCCTCGAGCGCGGAGGCGTCGCTGAAAGCACCCGCCGCCAGCCCGGCCGGCAGGTCGAGCGGCTCGAAGCGGACGTCGGCGGCGGCGAGCGACTGGCCGGGGCGAATCGGGCGGTCGGCCACCGCGTACGACGTGTCGGCCGCACCCGACGCCTGCTGCCAGGCCAGGAAGGTACTCACGCCGGCGATCGCGACGAGCAGCCCGCCGACGATGGCGCGGGCACCGGGGAGGGCCGTCCGCCGGTCGACGATCCGGCGTGCGACCCCGCCGGGTGCGGCAGTGTCGACACCGTTGCCCGTGCGCGTCATTGCCATCGGCTCACCGCTCGTACCGCTCGCGTCTCCATCGCGTCAGTGAGCACCTCCCAGCGCGGTCCGGCGCCCCAACAGCCCGATCGCCCGTTGCTCACGAGGCGTGAGCAAGCGACTACACCCTAGTCGACCCTTTCGGCTCCCGTGAGAATTAGACCGAAAGATGCCAAAACACCATGCGAGGGAGTAAGGTTTGTGCCGTGAACACCGACGAGACGGAGTGGCTCTCGACTCAGGAAGCGGCGCGTCGCCTCGGCATCACGCCCCGCACCCTGTATCGCTTCATCGATCATGGCGAGCTCCCCGCCTACAGGTTCGGCCGTGTCATTCGGCTCCGGGCACACGAAGTCGACGACTTCATCGGGCGGTCACGCATCCAGCCGGGCGAGCTCGAGCACCTCTATCCAGAGCCGGCCACCCGCGGTAGCGACGACGACATCTGAGCCCCACCTCGCCGGGCCGGACCGAGCGGATGGCGGAGGTGGCGCCCCGGCGGGCGCAGATCGGCGGCTCCACCGGAACTGAGACGCTTCGCATTGCTTGATCTCCCTAGCTGACAAAAATCTTGTCAAGACAGAATTCTTGTCTTATGGTCCAACCGTGGCTAAGCGAGGGCCCTCCGGCACGCAGGCGGTGCAGACGATCGACGACCCGGAGGCGTTGCAGGCGCTTTCGCACCCGCTTCGGGTACGGATCCTCGACGCCCTGCGGGAACCCGACTCCGCGGCTGCGGTGGCTCGGCGGCTGGGCGAGGCTCGCCAGAAGGTCAACTATCACCTGAAGGAACTGGAGCGCTGCGGCCTGGTGCTGGCTGCGGGCGAACGACGCAACGGCAATTTCGTCGAGAGCCTGTACCGGTCCGTGGCACGGACGCTCGTCGTGCTGCCCCGCGCCGCGTGGGGCGATCCGCGGCGCTTGGCGGCGCTGGCCGACCAGGTATCGCTCGAGAACCTCGTGACCCTCGGCGAGCGTCTCGCTCGCGACGCGGCGGTGCTGCTCGACCGGGCCGCATTCGACGCCGCGGAGATCTCCAGCGCCGCCGTCGAGGCCGACGTGCACTTCGCCAACGATGCGGACCGGGCACGTTTCCTCAACGAGTACCTCGCCGCCATCGGCCCGTTGTTGAGCAAGTACGGCACGAAGGCGGGCTCGCCCTACCGGGTGGCGCTCGCGGTGTATCCCGATCCGACGCTCAAGGAGGACACATGAGCGGTACCTACGAGCGCACCTTCTCCGACTGGGCCACCGCGCCCGAGGCCTTCAGCCGCGGTGCGGACGAGAGCCTCGCCGACCTGGTCCTCTACCTCGAGACCGGTGTGGGCTTCGCCCGCCATCCCATGGAGGGCGGCTACCACGGCATCCAGGCACGAGAGATCCCGGCCGGTCTGGTCGTGCACGCCATCGACCCGGGCACCTTCGGCGCATCTCTCGACCTGCAGCGCGGCGACATCCTCGTCGCGGTGGGCGGCGCGCCGGTGTTCGGCTACCGCGAGCTCTGGACCGTCGCCCGCGCAACAGCAGCGGGCAGCGAGGTGGCAGCGTCGTGGATTCGTGGGGGCGAGCTGCACCACGGCTCGGCCACCATGGGAGCGCGGCCGACGGTGAAGGCGGCCGTCACGTGAGCGGCGCCGACGACCGCGTGGAGCACACCTTCGTGGTGGCGGTTCCCGTCGAGCGTGCGTGGCAGGCGTTCACCGATGGTGCGGACCGGTCGCACTGGGAGGCACCTGAGTACGACATCGACGCCCGGCCGGGCGGGAAGCTTCGGTGGCGCATCCCGCCCTGGGCACCCGTTGACGGCGAGGTGCTGGAGATCGAACCGCACCGCCGCCTGGTCACCACCGAGGGCGCCGGGATCCTGGAGGGGGCAACCCGCGTCACCGTCACCTTCGAGTCCGTCGAGCACGGCACCCGCATCACCGTCGTGCAGGCCGGATTCGGCACCGGCGCTGGCTGGCAGGATCAGCTCGAGGGACACCGGCACGGCTGGCTCCGATCGCTCCGCGATCTCGCGCTCTACCTGGAGACCGGTGTGGTCTCGCAGCGGTTCTTCTCGCCTTGGCACTGCGATCTCGGCATGTTCCTCGCCGAGTCCTTCGCGGGCCTGCGCGTTACTGAGGTGGCGCCCGGAGGCTGGGCCGCAGAGGCGGGCGTACAGGCAGGCGACCTCGTCCTCTACGTCGATGGCCTCCCGATCTTCGAGCGAACCGACCTCTGGCCGTTTCAGATCGCCCGCCGGCCAGGCGATCGCCTCACCATCGAAGTGGCGCGGAACGGGAGCCGCGTCCGAGGCAAGGGCGAGCTGCGCAGGATCGCCACCGCCGGCTGATGCACCCCCCTTCTGCACACCGCTGAGCGGTTGTCCCACCTGAATTCACAGGCTTGTCCTCTCGAAGCTCACAGCGCATCCGCCGTACCGTGCGCGGCATGCCGACGTTCGAAGTGACGCTGCGAGACCGGAGCGTCGACATCGTCGACGGCGCCGATGCGTACCAGCAGGAAGGCCCGATGACCACGTTCTTCCGCCGCGGCCACGGCCGCGAGGTCATCGACTCCTGGAGCACGAGGATCGCCAGCTTCCGCACGGCCGACCTCCTCGCCGTGCGCCGCTGCGACGCGCCGCGGGATCAACTGCGGGCCGCAGGCTGATCAAGGCCACCGATCATCCGTCGACCAGCACCTCGACGATGGCCCCGACGGGGACGTACGCCGTGACGGCGCCGCCGCCCGCAACCCGGACGCCCACGATGTCCCGACCGACCCAGAGGACCACACCCCCGACGGCCTCGTCGCCGTCCGCCAGCACCAGCAACACCGCCGCCCGTTGCGCCGCCAGGCCGCCGAGGACGTCGACGAGGCGGTGCGAGGTGCCGATGGACCGGTCACCGATCGTCGGTGCCTCGCCGGGAAGGGTGCGCACCGACGTCACCGAGGGAAGTGCGACTATGACATCGGCGCCGGCCGACCTGAGCGCCACGAAGTCGGCGCCCAAGGCCGCGATCTCGCCCCGGTGCCGGCGCCCGCCGCGAACGTGCAGAGCGACCGAGGCGCCACGCTCGGCGACATCCGCCAGCACACCTGCCAGGCTCCCCTCTTCCTCCGCCTGGTGCCGCAGCCAACGCTCCCGGACCCGCAGCCGGGCGGCCTCGTCGACGCGGGCGTCGGCGGCCCAGCGGTCGATCCGAGCTGCCAAACCGTCGCCCAACAGGGCGGCGACGGTTGCCGCGTCGCCCGGGTCGTCGGCCGATGGACGGTCCACGGGCTCGGCACGCTACTTCGGCGGCACGGGTCACCCGGCAAAGGCGTTTACCCGGAGGACACACGGGGGGAACGATGAGGGCATGACACGACAGCAACCCGCAAGAATCCTGGTCGCTCTCGTCCTCGTCGGAGCAGGGGCAGGCGCCCTTGCCGGCTGTGGCGACGACGAGCCATCGACCGAGGAGGCAACGGCCGAGGTGTGCGATGCCCGGCAGAACCTCGACAAGACCCTGACCGACCTGGGCACGCTCGACCCGACCGACAGGTCCCAGCTTTCCGACGCCCGCGAAGAGATCTCCAACGACGTGGAGGAGCTCGGCGACGCCGGCAAGGTGCTGGCCGAGTCAGAGTGGAACAACGTCGAGGACGCCTGGAACAACCTCCGCAACACGGTCGACGACCTCGACGAGGACACGACGTTCGCGCAGGCACGCGAGCAACTGTCCTCGGCAGGCGAGGAACTGACGAGCGCCTGGGACGAGTTCACCTCCAAAGTCGACTGCGAATCCTGACCTGAGGACCAGCCCGCGGGGTCGTTGCGAGAGGGCCTAGGCTGAGCCTCTCGTGGCGACCACGCAGGTCAAGATCTCCGTACCCGGCAACCATCTCATGGTCGATCTGCTCGGCCAGCGCGACGAGCTGCTGCGTGTGGTCGAGTCTGCGTTCGAGGGCGTCGAGATCCACGTGCGGGGCAACGAGATCGCCATCGAGGGCGACGAGGCCGACCGCGTCGGCCACCTCTTCGAGGAGCTGGTCCTGCTGCTCGAGCGGGGGCAGCGGCTCGAGCCGGCAAGCGTCGTGCGCACCATCGACATGGTGCGCGCCGACCAGCGTCCCTCCGAGGTGCTCACCGCCGAGGTGCTGCGCTCCTCGCGGGGCCGGACGGTGCGCCCCAAGTCAGCGGGCCAGAAGCGCTACGTCGACGCGATACGCGACAACGTGATCACGTTCGGCATCGGCCCCGCCGGCACCGGCAAGTCCTGGCTGGCGGTGGCCATGGGCGTGCAGGCGCTGCAGGCCAAGGAGGTCGACCGGATCATCCTCACGCGGCCGGCGGTGGAGGCCGGCGAGCGACTGGGATTCCTGCCCGGCGATCTCGCCGCCAAGATCGATCCCTACCTGCGCCCGCTCTACGACGCGCTGTTCGACATGGTCGAGCCAGAGGGTGCGCAGCGCCTCATCGAACGAGGGACCGTCGAGGTGGCGCCGCTGGCGTTCATGCGCGGCCGCACGCTCAACGCCAGCTTCATCATTCTCGACGAAGCCCAGAACACCACGCCCGAGCAGATGAAGATGTTCCTGACCCGGATCGGATTCGGGTCCAAGGTCGTGGTCACCGCCGACATGACGCAGGTCGATCTGCCCACCGGCCGTAGCGGCATGACGACATTGGCCCGGACCCTCCAGGGGATCGACGGCCTCGAGTTCGTGTACCTCACATCGCACGACGTCGTCCGCCACAAGATCGTGCAGGACATCGTCGATGCCTACGAACGGACCGACAACCCCGTCGGCCTCGACCGCAGCGCTGGGCCCGAGCCGACACGACCACCCGACGGGCGCCGATCGCCCGCCACCTGATGGGCCCGCCCGACGACGAGGTGGGCGAGGTGAAGGTGTTCGGTGCCGACGAGCAGCACGCGGCGCCCGTTGACGTGGAGCGCTGGGTCGAGCTAGCCAGGAACGTGCTGGTGGCCGAGGGGGTGAGCGGGGATGCCGAGTTGTCCCTGCTGTTCGTCGACGAGCCCACGATCAGCGGGCTCAACCGGCGCTTCATGGACGCGGACGGACCCACCGACGTGCTGGCGTTCCCCCTCGACGATCCGCTCGATGAGGCGGCCGGAGCCGCCGACGCGCGGTCGGGGCCGGCGCCGCTGCTGCTCGGCGACGTGGTGGTGTGCCCGGCCGTGGCGGAGCGTCAGGCACCCGAGCACGCCGGGAGTTACGACGACGAGCTGGCGCTGCTGGTCGTGCACGGCGTCCTGCACGTGCTCGGCCACGACCACGCCGGCGTCGACGAGGCCGCAACCATGCAGGCCCGCGAGCGCGACCTGCTGCAGCGCTTCCACCGCGGGAGGTGAGGGAACTGTCGACCGCGATCCTCGCTGCGAGCCTGTCCGTGGGTGACCGATGGATGCTGGTCGCCGTCGTCGTGCTGGTGGTCGTGACCATGCTGCTGGCCGGCGCCGAGACGGCCCTGGTCCGGATGCCCAGGACCCGGGCCCAGTTCCTCGACGCCGAGGGCCGCCGCGGTGCCCGCCGGCTGCTCGAGCTGGCCGGGCGCCCCGAGCAGTTCGTGAACCCGCTGCTGTTCGCCCTGCTCGTCAGCCAGCTGGCGCAGGCCACCCTGGTGGGCATCGTCGCCGAGCGGCTGTGGGGGCTGCCCGGCCTGGCGATCGGCATGGCCATCGACATCGTCGTGGTGTTCGTGGCGACCGCCTCGGCCCGCACCTGGGCGGTCCTCAATCCCGACCGCGCCGCGCTGGCCGCCGCCGGGCCGGTGAGCGCGCTGATCCGCTTTCCGCTGCTCCGCCTCATCACCCGAGCGCTCATCGGGCTGACCAACGTGCTGCTGCCGGGCAAGGGCCTGAAGCAGGGTCCCTACGTGTCCGAAGAGGAGTTGCTGGCGGTGGCGGAGCTGGGCGTCGAGGAGGGGGTGATCGAGGAGCACGAGCGCGCCCTCATCGAGTCGATCATCGAGTTCGGGGACACCGTCGTGCGCGAGGTCATGGTCCCCCGTCCCGACATGGTGACCGTCGGCCAGGACTTCCGGGTGGCCGACGTGATGGAGGTGGTGCTGCTCAACGGCTACAGCCGCCTCCCGGTCATCGGCGACGGCATCGACGATGTGGTGGGCATCACTTACGCCAAGGACCTGATGCGGGCCGAGCGCGATGGCGAGGAGGACCTGCCCGTGGCCCAGCTGGTGCGGGCCGCCCGCTACGTGCCCGAGACCAAGCGGGTCCCCGACATGCTCCGGGAGATGCAGCGGGACAAGTTCCACATGGCCATCGTGGTCGACGAGTACGGCGGTACCGCCGGGCTGGTGACGCTCGAGGACATCATCGAGGAGCTCGTGGGCGAGATCGTCGACGAGTTCGACGTCGAGGACCCGCTGGTGGAGCCCCTGGCCGGTGGCGGCGTACGCGTCGATGCCCGCACGGCGCTCGACGAGGTCAACGAGCTGCTCCACGCCGAGCTGCCCGAGGGCGACTGGGACACCATCGGCGGCCTGCTCTACCACCAGCTGGGCCACGTGCCCGTCGAGGGCGAGTCGGTCGTGGTGGACGGCTGGTTGCTGACGGCCCAGCGGATCCAGGGCCGGCGCATCGGCCGGGTGCGCATCACTCGCCAGGATGGTATGGAAGGCGCCGTGAGCACTCGCAGGTCAACCCGCGCACCATCCTCCGGGGACATGCCCCCCGACGCCCGCGCCGCGGGCGAGCGACCGACGCCGGCGGGGTGACCCACCGCCGCGGCGGCGATCACGGGCAGGTCGGCGGCATCGAGGTGCTGCCGTTCGGGCTGCTCGTGTTCGTCGTCGGGACCCTCCTCGTGGCCAACGCGTGGGCAGTCGTCGACGCCAAGCTGGCGGTCGACGCCGCGGCCCGCGAGGCCGCCCGCCACTTCGTCGAGGCGGACGTGCCGGCAGCCGACGACTTCGGCGACGCCGAGGCCGCGGCGCGGCGAGCCGGCTACGAGGCCCTGGCCGCGCACGGGCGCGAGGCGGCGCGATCGACCGTGAAGCTGGCGGCGCTCGAGTCCCCCGACGGACAGGCCGGCTTCACCCGGTGCGCCCGGGCCACGTTCACGGCCCGCTACGACGTGCCGGTGGTGCGCCTGCCCTGGATCGGAGGATTCGGTTCCGGCCTGGACGTGACCAGCCGTCACTCGGAACTGATCGACCCGTACCGGGACGGCGTGCCCGGCAGCGCCGAGGCCTGCTCGTGAGGCGCGCGGCGATGGGACGCGACCGCGGCAACGCGCTCATGCTGATGCCGGCGGGGCTGCTCATCGTGCTCGTGCTCGCGTCCATCGCCGTCGACATGTCCGTGGTCCACCTGCGCAAGCGCCAGGCGTTCGAGCTGGCGGCCGCCGCCGCCAACGACGCCGCCACCGCGGGTGTCGACCAGGGCCGCCTCCGAACGACGCACGACTACGTGCTCGATCCCGCGAGGGCCCGCGCGGTCGTCGCCGATGTCGTAGCGGCGAGCGAGCTTGCATCCGAGCTGGCCGGGCCGCCCGTGGTGACCGTCATCGGCGCCGGTGTGCGCGTGGAGCTCGCTCTGGAGGCCGACTACATCTTCGCCGACGTCGTCCCCGGGGCCCCAGATGGCACCGAGGTCTCCGCCAGCGCCACCGCCACGACTGCCGCTGCTCCCTGATAATCCGGTATCTCTTGACAACTTTCAGTATTTTCAAGCATGCTTCGTTGCATGAGCATGCAGGTGACCGTCGCGCTCGACGCCGAGGGACCGGTCGCGGTCAAGACCGCCCACGGTGCCGACGACGCCGCCCGGCTTCGCCTCGAGGCCGAGCGCCTCGAGCGTGCCGCGCATCCCGGGCTGGTCGAGGTCGTCGGGCCCACGGGCGAGGATGTCGACGCGGCCCGGGCCGATCGCACCGCCGACCAGGGCACCGACGACGGCCCCGACGGGCGTGACGCCATCGAGCTCCGCACCCGGTTCGCCGGTGATCCCATTTCGCACTGGAGCGGCTCGGTCGGCGCCGTCGCGGGGCTGGGCGCCGCCGTCGCGGCCACCCTGGGCGACCTCCACGAACTCGGCGTGGTGCACGGACGTCTCGACGCCACGCACATCCTCGTGGGTGACGACGGTCGGCCACGGCTCTGCGGGCTCTCCGACCCCGGCGGGGCGGCGCCACCCGACGACATCGCCGCGCTGGGCCGGGTGCTCGGCGAGGTCCTGGAGCGAGCAACACGCAGGCCGCGGTCGTGGCAATGGCGCGGGAGATCGGGCGCGGCCCACCGGCAGGCGCTCGAAAAGGTGCTGGCCTGGGCGTGTGATCCTGTTCCGAGCCGACGCCCCAACGCCCGGTTGTTGGCAAGCTCGATACTCTCCGCCGTTCCCGGCGCCGAGCTGCCCGGCGCCGGGCAGCCGTTCCCCCGACCCGAGCGCGCTCACGTGCCGCCCGACGAGGAGCTGCTCGACCTCGTCTTCACCCACGAGCTGTCCGACGACGAGCGGTGGGCCCAGGCGTTCGGCGACGACCCGCCCGATCCGGTCGGCGCCGCTCGGCGGGAGCCACCGCCGGGCCCGGACGGCGGCGGCGCTCGCGCTCGCATCGCGGCGGGCGCCGGAGCCGTGGCGGTGGCCGGCGTCGCCACGGCCGTGTTCATCGTAGGCGGCTGGGGCTCGCGGGGGTCCGCCGCACCCCCCAAGGCCG
>Ga0081455_10006331_pt1 | contig 12711 bp, 4 predicted proteins | sample TabmetS3T2R1_FD_70207 | JGI IMG/M metagenome (GOLD analysis project Ga0081455, IMG submission 70207) | Tabebuia heterophylla rhizosphere microbial communities from the University of Puerto Rico - S3T2R1 | ecosystem: Host-associated > Plants > Roots > Rhizosphere ... | reverse complement strand
TATTGGGGCAGTTGCAGGCTGGTTTCCCGAAAAAGGAGAGAAGCAGAAAATCCTGAGCAATGAATCGCCGGAGAGCGCGGTCGCTGTGGGCGCGGCCTATTACGGACACGTCCGAAAAAGCGGCGGATTGCGGATCAGCGGCGGCAGCGCCCGCGCCTACTATGTCGGGGTGCAGACCGGCATACGCGCCGCTGAAGACCGGGTGCAAGCCGTCTGCGTCTTGCCGCGCGGAACCGAAGAGGGAACAACACTCAATCTGGAGGACCGCGAATTTATCGCCCTGGCGAACCGGCCGGTCAGCTTCACCCTTTACAGTTCGACTGTCGGGCACGACGCACACGGTGACATCGTGGACTTGAGAGAAGACGACCTCCACCGGCATGCCCCGCTCATCACTACCTTGCGTTTCGGCAAGAAGTCGCAGCGAGTGGAACTTGCCGTCCGCCTGACGATCAATTTTACCGAAGTCGGCACGCTGGAAATATGGTGCTGTTCGCTCAAAACCGAGCACCGTTGGCGGTTGCAGTTCCAATTGCGAGGAGGAGAATCGGAGCTCGAGGTTGAAAGCGAAATTGTGGAGGAGAGACCGCAGACGGTGATTTCCGAAGAATCGGTCGACCGGGCCGAGCGGCTGATACGCGCCTTCTTTGGTGGACAGCACGAAAATATCGAGGGCGAGGCTGTCACCCCGGAAACGCTGGTTGATAAGATTGAAAGTATATTAAGTTACCGGAGAGACGCCTGGCCGATGGTCACTATTCGCAAGCTCGCCGACATCCTGGCGGAAATGTCCGGAGGGCGGAAGAAGGGGGCGAAAGTCGAAGCCCGGTGGCTCAATCTCTATGGCTTCTGTCTGCGTCCAGGTTTCGGTGCGCCGGCCGATGATTGGCGGATCACCGAGGCGCGCAAAGTCTATATGGCTGGCCTGGCGTTTCCGAAAGAGTTGCAAAACCAGACCGAATGGCTGGTCCTCTGGCGGCGATTGGCGGGGGGGCTGAATGCCAACCAGCAGAACGAAATCTACCATCGGATGAGAACTGCTTTAGGAGTCGGTGGCAAAAAATTGAAAGGGAGACTCAACACTCAGATCGAGCGTGAGGGCTGGAGGCTGCTGGCGAGCCTAGAACATTTGCCGGCAAATGTACGCGTCGCACTCGGCAAAGAACTGTTGGACAAGATCAAGGAGCACCCTGCAAATAAAAGTTTCCTCTGGTCGCTCGGGCGGCTGGGAGCGCGCATCCCGCTCTACGGTCCGCTCAATTGTGTAGTGCCTGTGGAGAACGCGAGCGCCTGGATCAGGACGTTGCTGCAATTATCCGAGCTTACCCCTGAGGTCGCTTCGGCTATCGTCCAATTAGGAGCGCTGACAGGCGATCCCCAGCGTGATATCGACGGCGACCTGCGCTGGTCGGCGTTGGTGAAACTGAATGAAGCGGGCATGGCCGAAGGCGCGCTCGATAGCCTTCGTAATTACGTTCCTCCAGGCCGTAAGGACGCCGTTCGTATCTTCGGTGAGTCATTACCTGAAGGATTGCGTTTTTTGATTACGGAATAATCGAAAATAACGAAACAGACGAAAATTCCTATATTTTTTCTCCTGTTTCGTTATTTTCGTTTATTTCGTAATCCCTCTTTCGCCCCACCCGAGAATGTGAAGAAACGTACCTATCTGTTCGAAATCGCAAAGAAAAAAGGGAGTGTCGCAACACTCCCGTACAAAAAAGGATAATAGATGTTATTTGATAAACTACTATCAAACCCCGTACCACTGGGTTTGATGGTTAGACCAGATTGCATAATATTGCAATCGAATCAATCTAAATCGCTCTGTTTGACCGATTTAATCTTGTAAATCTTTTTGCCCCGTTGTGTTGCCTGATGCTAGATACGCTTTGACGAACTCTCCCACAAATTTAGATTCCGGTCGTCTCAAACTAATAACTCGGGTTCGATATCCTTTGGAACCCATCAAAACTCTGACCCTATCCTTGCTGATTATCTTCTCAACTAGCGAGACCGGTGCCATCACATATCCTGTTGAAGGGATCGGGTATGGATGAGGATATGGGTAAGGGAATGAGGTGCTGGTTGCATATGGTTCTTTTTCATAATAGAACCGCAAATGCACGTCAGACTCTTCAGGCTTCGATACGATCTCCAGATTGGGCAATTTCTTATGGATCTCCAGGCCGATCATCTTACGCAAATCTGCATCACCCCTTGTATCTATAAAAATCCTGGTGACGCCCTTCAGCTCACTGGTATCTCCATACTCGATTATCTGATCTTGAGCCTGCACTGCGGCAGTTATTGCACAAACGGACAGAAATATCAGAATGGCTTTGATTTGACGCATCTTTTAACTCCTCGGCAAGTAGGGGGAAAGGTTATCATGCCATCCTACCATAATATGTTATCTGTATTTTCACAGCTCATGACATATTCTCAAGGTACGGTTATTCAATCACTACTCGATCAGTAGCTCCGCGCCCAAATGTCTCCGGATGGTACATCTCCTCAGCCTTCGGCGGTGGCACCACAAATACTCCAGGCGTCGTCGCTCGTGCCACATACGAATAGCTGTACACTCCCTCCCACAATAACGAGGTAAATGCCTCGACCCGCTCGTCCCTCATATTCTGATGCTCGAACCATTGCCGCCACCGCCACCACCATCCTCCTCTCGTCGTCGCCTCTTTCGGGTCTCGCGGGATATTCCCCGTCGTCGCCAGCTCCGGGTTCAGCGCTTCAAATCCCGCCGGCAACGCGTCCACCAGCGCCACGTGATACCGCCGCGCCTGCGCCACCATCGTCAATCGCACTCGCACCTGCGCCCCGGCCTTGATCCGCCACGTCCCGTCCTCTTCCCGCCGCACGTCGTTCGCATTCTCGATCGCTTCATAGACTCGCGTCACCGCAAACCCATAATCCGCCGCTTTCAGCGCGAGACTCCTCGGCGCATATTTCATCCCGATCCGATAGTACATCCGTCCTGCTCCCGCTTTGCCCAGGATCAGATTCTGCCCGCTGCCCTCTTTGGCCAGGTAGCTCATCGGCACGTTGATTTGATGACTCTCCGTTGTGCGGCCTCGGAACTGGTGCTCACCGGCATAAGCGTCTCCGAGCCAGGCCCGCGCGATGAAATCTGGCGTCGCCTTCTCGTAGGTCGCAAAGTATCGATCGAGCGCCAGCAGGATAAAGGCATTCTCCTGCGTGTTCTCCCAGCACCCCGCTTTCCGGTGCCCAAGCAAACCACGCACGATCTTCGGGATCAGGTCGTTATCAGGCTGGTCGCCGATCAATCCCTCGAGGATGATCCCATCCGCGCGTCGCGATGAGTGCAGCAACAGATGCGCGCCGTCCGCATAGCTCGTCGTGAAATGCGCCGCTCCAGCCGTCTCTTCCACCCGGTTCAGCAGATTCCCCCTGATCGCAGCCACCTCGGTATCCCCTTTCGGCTTGCCAGTGAACACTGGATAAATCCAGCCGATCGCCTCGAGCGAGAGTTTCTCCAACCCTCCCGCTTCGGCAATCAACCTCCGTGCTCTTGGGATGTCCCGATCACCCATCCGGTTCCGAGTATAGAGCGCATATGCAACCAACACGCGGCGTGACTCAGCACCATACCAGCTCGGGATATGCTGCTCGATGCTTCGCAGATATGATTTCGATTTCTCCAGCATATCCGCGGGAACATCGAAGTTCTTCTCTTTCGCCCGCTGCAGTGTGTGCGCCACGTGAATTCCCAAATAAGGCCAGGCCTCTCCTCCGCGCCGCCAGAATCCGAAGCTCCCGTCATCATTCTGCAAGCCCTGCAGCTTCTTGATGTCTCTTTGCACCCCGGCCACCAGTTCATCCGCTTTCGGCAGTCCTTTCGCATCGAATGCCCCAAGCACATCGCGCAATGCCGCAATCGCCAGCACACGCGACGCGATCTGTTCCGCACACTCGTACGGGTACGATTGCAGATAGATCACCGCGTCCGTCAGCGCCTGTAGCTGCGTCGATGAGGTCGTCACTTCCAGCCCACCGAATTGCCTGATCGCATCCGTCGGCGCTTTCACCGTTTGCAGGATTGCCTCCCTATCCACCTCTCCATAGGTCGCAAATGCTTCGCTCGTCGCCGGTGTCCAGACCGGCAAACTGACCTCCGCCGCATCACTCCATTTGACCGAGGCTCCGGCGATCTGGATGCGCGCGGTGCCAGGTTTCGCTGCTTCCGCGGGAAATCTCACCTCCACCCGGTCATTGGCAGGCACCGAAACACGTCGACCGGCCCCCGCCGTCAGCTGTGCATTCGACATGCGCACTGCAAGATCGACCTGCATCGTCTCATCGGTCTGGTTCTGCACGACGACGGGCAATTCGAACTTATCGCCGAAGTTGAGGAAGCGCGGCGCAGATGGCCGGACCATCAACGGCAGCCGCGCCGTGATTGCGGATTCTCCCGTGCCGAATTGTTTTTCACCGGCGACAGCAACAGCCATGATGCGATAGCGGGTCAGGTTATCGGGCAGTTTGACTTTGACGCTCGCCCGTCCATTGGCATCGGTGGGCAAGGCGGGGGCAAAGAGTGCCAGGGCGTTAAAGTCCAAACGGATATCAATAGATTCTTCCAACTCATCCATCTTGCCAGACTTTCGTTCACCGCCCATCTGTCCCACTGCTTCCATCTCTGGCATTTCTCCTCCTCTCGAAAAAACCCTCGTTCTTTTGGCCTTATCCGAAGGGCTTGCACTCCCAATGTCCGACGCGAATCCCGCTAAATCTTCCATTTGTCGCCCATTTATTGGCCTATTCTTGCTGATCAGATCGGCGCTTCTGGCAAGCATCACTTTTTCTCGCAGATGATGATCGCTGACATCCGCGCCACGATGCTCATAGAATGTCTTGAGCGGATCAGCTAATTGATAGTTGGTCAACGCCAGCACTGCTTCATCAACCACCACCAATGCGACTTCTCCACCCTCGACAGGCTTTCCGGCTGCATCCTTCACTTCCAGTTCGACTGTCGTCTCGCTCCCGGGCTCGAGCGATTTCTCCCGCGGTTCTGCTCTAACCACTAGCTTCCGTTTCGCCGGCGGGATCGACAAATTCAACTCTCCCGAAGCAAAGGCCGGCCGCTTCGGTAAACTTGCATCACTCTTTCCTGTCTCATCAGTACGCGACCCGGCGCCCACCAGGTCGACCTGCACGTGAATATTTGACACATACTCTTCGCTGATCGGAATCTTCAATGTGTGCGAAGAACCGCTCATCGTAAAGCGTTCGCTCTTCACCAGACCCGATCGGCGGAGCGTCATCACCCCTTCCGCCGGATAGAACGGCGCCTGCACCAGGATTTCCGCTGTTTCACCCGATTGATAATCCTTCCGGTCGGGGATCAGTTCGATCGTCTCCTTCGCCACATCCCGCTGCGGCGGCTGCTTTCCGCCCGCTACCCACAAGGTCAATTTCGTCTCGTTCGGTCGCTCTCGCTCATCGTAAATCCTTGCCGTGATCCGATATTGTCCCCCTGCCTTCGGCTCGAACCGGCAATTGACAGTCTTGTCGCCCGATTTGACCACGCATTCCTGCGGGTCGGTCTCCCGTTCCCGCCACTCGCCTCCTTCGTAGACCCAGTCGAGCAATGCCGCGCGCATGCGGATTTCGCGGTTGGGCACCAGTTTCCCGTCGAGATCGGTCACGATCGAGTCGATCAGCAGCGGTTCGCCCTGCTGCACGAACATCCGCTGTGCGCGCAGACCAACGTATAAGTCCGCCGGATGAACGAGCATCGTCGTCGATGACCCAACGCTCTGGCGGTTGACATCCTGGACATTCGCAGAGGCCGTCACTGTGTAAGGACGCACCGGATCGGCCGTGTCAAAATCGATACGCAATTGATGTTTGCCATTCGCATCCGTGCGGGCTGAATAGGTCTTGGTATTACCGGCTTGATCGGCATACGGCCGCCACCACGGTATCCATTCGCCGAAGACGAAATCATCACGGTTGGGTGGGGTATAGTTAGCCGGAGTTGCTGTAACATTCCAGGTAACCTCGGCGTTCTGCAGCGCTCCTCCTGCGTAGTAATTTGCCGCAACAGTCATCTGTGTGTGACTCCGGACAAAATGCGGCCCGGATGTGGTATTGGTCTTGACTTCGTACTCGGGCCGGCGGAATTCCTGCACACGAATATGATGATAAATCAACGACTGGCTCTCTCTCGATTTCATACCCTTAAGTTCAAGGGCTGCCTGTCCGAGATTCATCGTGGGAGGCAGCTTGAATGTCGTATCGAATCCCCCAAGAGCATTGACGCCCGCAGACCCCTTTAATAGTTCATTACCCCGCGAGTCCAACAATCTGTAAGTCAGACCTTTTAGCTCCGACGAAGTGACATCACCGAGCGGGCCGGCGCCGAGGCGGCGCACCCATCCTTTGATTTTGACTTCCTCGCCCGGCCGATACATCCCGCGATCGTCGAAGACGTGCCATTTCAGAAGATCGCCATAAGGTTTCCTCTTAAACCAGCCGGATTGCCCATACATCCAGTAATTGAGGTTATGAGGGAGCAGTGCCGTGTCATTCCCTTTTCGTGCAATCAACAGACTGCCAGTCTGTCTTTCTCTATTGCCCACCACCTGGGAAGATTTTGGTTCTCCCTGCATTTCAATGTTCGCCAGACCGTCAGCACTGGTCCTTGCGGCATCTGTGGCGATGCCTTTTTCATCGGTAAGCGCCAGCTCTACATCTCTGAGCGGCTTGCCGTCATGGAGAGAAGTCACCCAGCTGAGCACTTCGTGATGATCGGCGAACGCGTCCAGTCCGATCCCAGTCGCCTGCAGCCAGGTAAAATAGGAACGGCTTTGTTCATAACGGCGAGCCGGCTGAACGGCTTCGACCACGGCAATCACGTGTCCGACTCCATTATTCAAAGCCGGCTTCAAATCAATTGCGGTCTCAATCAACTCGTCCTGCCTGGTCGCGATCTTGACGAGATTTGAGGAGATGCGGCGGCCAAAAGTCAGTCTCGGGACTACTGCTTGATTCGTCCTATTTATGAAGTTCTCAATAAAGTCGGTATAGCGAAACCAGTCATCAATTGTGACGGAGTATAGCGTGACCTTAAGTTGTTGATGATTGATTGAATAAATCGAGAACTTCGGCGCTCCGAACGGATCGACGACAGCCATCCTATCAGCGGACGCAGCAAGAGTTGGAGTGGCAGGTCCGACTTTGAATGCGACGGTTCTGCTCTGCCCCAGTGTCTGATCAAAGACATCTTTGATCGAGGCGTCAACTGTCACCTGATATGTAATGCCGCTCTTCGTCGCCCCCTCAATCATGACCGTCTCGCCATCGTTGCTCATTCTCATGCCGGGAATCTCAGGGGTGACGCGAATCAAATTTTGACTGAATGATTTTTGATCGAGCCCGTTATTGAATTCCAGATGGAAGGGAGTTCCCGGTTGGCAAGGCTCATCATACCCGCACCTGAAATACGTCAGAGCGAGTTGGTCGTAAGTTGAAAAACGGAAACTCTGCGGTTTGATTGTCTTGCGCGGCCCTTCGGCCGACGGCATACCAGGGTCGATAGTGACTGTAAATTTCATGCCGCCCGGCAGCGGATAGAGGTTTGATGTCGCGATGCGAAAAGCCACCCACTTTCCTGCTTCATTCTGTTTGGTTAATCGGCTGACTGTCTCATCAGCCGTGATCTCTTCGGCTGTCGCCATCCGGAATTTCCAATCCCGCGCACTTCCGGCAAGCCGAATATGATTGAGCGCTTGATCGGGGTTGATTCGCTGATCGAAGGCCACGAAGAATACCGGATTTCGTTTATGCGGATCTTCGTTCGGATACGAAGTCGTGACTTTTGGCTGTGAGGTTGAAAATGTCCAGCGCTTCGTGTTTGCCAGTGTGCCCCCGATGGCCGATTTTGTTCCTGCGGGTATTTCCACCGTATATTCAGTCGCCATCGGCATGCGCCCCGCCGGATCGAAGAGCAGCGTTTTCGTTCCAAGCCAGCGCCACTTCCCCGCAGGTTGAGGCGTGAGCTTAACTGGAACCTGTCCCGCGCTCAGATCATCATTCGAGGTTACCGCGACCATCGGCTGTGAAAACGTGATGCTCAGATGCGGCGCTAGCGGGACCTCGCCTTCAGGGGCAATACGCAAGACTTCGAGCGGCCCTCTGGCTGTCTCCGGCGCAGTTGCGCTGCCTGCGGGCGGGAATGTTCCGCTGATCGTCTGCCCTGTGCGCGGCGGTGGAAGCGACCGATCGCGGAAAGCGAATTCCTGCTCATCGCCCGCTTCCGCTTTGATCGGCGGCAGGCGCTTGAGCAGGTTATCGATTGCCGCGGCATCGAGAGGCTCGGCGGCCGCCACTTTGTTCGGCGTCTCTTGCTGTTTTGGTTTTTCCTGGCCTTCGCTTAAGCGAAATTGTAGACCCATTTTTCCATCGCCTTTCTGGGCCTGCTGCCTCCGCAGATTTTGTCCGATAACTGAGGGTTGCCCGGATTGAATAAGATAAGGAATTAATAATACGAAAATTAAAAGGATCATCAGCCGGCGCTGTTTGAAATTATTATAGATGAACATTGATTTCGTACCTCCCTTGCCCGAACCGTAGTTTGAAGAGCATTTTGGAAAAGCATTTTTGAACAGCATTTCGAACAGCATTAATGAAGTTGGTCTCTGAGGGGTATGACCACATAGCATGAACGCACAACCCGGCAATTGTTGCCAATATTTTTTATGAAACATATGATACGGGCATGAGTATTCCAACAGCTGCGATCCTGGTGATTGGGGATGAAATTCTCAGTGGGAAGACGGAGGATAAAAACGCCCGTTTCCTGATCGGCGAACTGCGCGAACTCGGTGTAGCGCTGCGAAGAATCTTTGTCATTCCGGACGATGTCAACGAGGTCGCGGCAGCGGTGCGCGAGCTGGCAAGCCGATTCGATCACGTCTTCACATCGGGGGGGGTTGGCCCGACGCACGACGACGTCACGATCGTCGGAATCGCCCGCGCCTTCAATGTCCCGATAATCCGCCATCCGGACCTCGAGCGCAGGATCAGGACCTATTTCGGCGCCGATGTTGATGAATCTCGGTTGCGCATGGCCGATGTTCCCGATGGTTCCGAACTGATCGACGCTCCGGAGCTTCGCTGGCCGCTGCTCGCCTGTAACAACGTCTACATCTTACCGGGTGTGCCGGAGCATTTCAGCCGCAAATTTCTGGCAATCCGCGAGCGATTCCGCGTCGCACCTTTTTACGCACGCGCGCTCTACACACTCGAGGACGAATTCGATCTCGCCGAGAACCTGCGTGCCGTGGCCGAGTCTCACCCGCAAGTAGCCATCGGTTCTTATCCAAATTTTTCTTCGAAAGAATACCGCGTAAAACTCACGCTTGAATCGAAAGACAGCCATGCGCTCGAAGCTGCAGAGAATGATTTAATGCACAAACTCGACCGGATTAAGTTCGTGCGCAGCGAGTAGAGTATGCTAAAATCAACGGTTCAGCGTTTCGGGTGTATTTATACCTGTATAAAGCAACTGAACTTTTTCAACACAGCGCTACCTTTGGCTGCAACCAAAAAGGGAGCGATTGAAAGTATGACGCACTGCGGGTTTCTCTTGCATAATATGTTAGCTCCAGGCTTGTGTCGCATCATATTTACGATCAATCGGTAGTCAGATCGAAAGAAACTGCCAGTCCGAGGAAGGAGTCTTTGCGAACTTTGCGAACTTTGCGACTTTGCGACTTTGCGAGAAACGAGACAGGGCGAGACAAGTTTCTCGCAAAGTCGCAAAGTCGCAAAGTTCGCAAAGTTCGCAAAGACTCCTCCGAAAGGCATGCCTGGCCTATCAATAAAAATCTTGCTCAAAAAAACAAGAATTTTGAGGTTTGTATTACAAAGGGTCAAAGGATTATCAGGAAAATATGATCCAAACTGTTCGAGGAACGAGAGACATATTGCCGGAGGAGATACCTCTCTGGCTGCGCGTCGAGGAAGTCGCGCGTGAAGCGTTTCGCCGCTATGGATTTCGCGAAATCCGCACTCCTATTTTCGAAAAAACCGAGCTTTTTGCCCGCGGAGTAGGTCAGGCGACGGACATCGTTCACAAGGAGATGTACACCTTTATCGACCGCGCCCGTGAAGACCGCGAAGGCGAATCTCTTTCGCTTCGGCCTGAGAACACCGCTCCGGTTGTCCGCGCGTATATTCAACACAGAATGTACGCTGAAAAGTCACTCGGTGAGTTGACCCGGCTCTATTACATCGGTCCGATGTTCCGCCGCGAGCGCCCGCAGGCCGGACGCTATCGCCAGTTCTATCAGGTTGGCGCCGAGGTGCTCGGCCCGAGCGACGATCCGCTGATCGAAGCCGAAGTGATCGAGATGCTCGACTGGTTTCTCAAAGAACTGAAGATTACCAACACGACGCTCTCGATCAATTCGGTCGGCGATCCGCGCCTCCGCGCCGAATACCTCGAGAAGCTGCGCAGCGCCATCAGACCGCACCTCCAGAATCTCTGTCCTGAATGCCGGGAACGTTATCAAACCAACGCGTTGCGGGTATTTGATTGCAAAATTGAGACCTGCCGGCCGGTAATCGAGACTCTCCCGACGATCCTCGACTCGATCGATGAGGCTTCCCGCGAACACTTCGAGGATTTCAAGCGACACCTCGATGCCCGCGGGATCGCCTACACGATAAATCCGCGCATGGTGCGGGGCCTGGATTATTACACCCGGACGGCCTTCGAGATCACCGGTGACAGCAATCTGGGTGCGCAAAACCAGATCGTCGGAGGAGGTCGTTACGACGGCTTATCTGAAACCCTCGGTGGACCGCCAACCAGGGGATTCGGTTTCGCCTTCGGGCTGGACCGGATGGTCATGTTACTGCCTGATGCGGAACAGGAGAGAGTGCGCCAGGCGGCTGCGCCTGACGTATTTATCGTCTTCCTCGGTGAAGCGGCGCGGGATCAGGCATTCAAGGCCGCGCGCGAGATGCGGTCGGCCGGAATCGCAGTCCTGCTCGAACTCGAAGAACGCAAGCTCAAAAAAGCGATGGCGACGGCGGCCAAATCTGGAGCGCGATTCGCATTGATCATCGGTCAGGACGAAATAGAACAGGGAAAATATCGGTTGAAGAATTTACAATCCGAGGAACAACAGTTATTGGAATTAGCAGAGGTAATCAAAACATGCTCGATCATTTAGGAGAAAAGAAACGGACTCATAATTGCGGTGAGCTGGAGAAGCGGCACGCCGGGCAAAAAGTCACGCTCATGGGTTGGGTCAACAGCTTCCGCGATCACGGGTCTGTCCTCTTCCTGCATCTGCGAGATCGGAATGGAATCACGCAGATAATTTTCGACGAAAAGGATAATCCCGAGTTACTCGCGCGCGCCAAACAGGCGCGCAGCGAATATGTGCTGGCCGTAACGGGTAAGTGTATCCTGCGCGATGAAAAGAACCTCAACCCCAATATGAAGACCGGTGAGATCGAAGTTATCGCCGAGGAGTTGACCTTTCTCAACGATTCGCAGACACCGCCCTTCGAGATCGATAACGGTAGAGCGGCTGAAGATTTGCGTCTGCGGTATCGCTACCTCGATCTCCGCCGGCCGGAGATGCATGAAAATTTCAAGCTTCGTCATCGGCTCGCTCTTGCCGCCCGTTTGCTCCTCGATGGGCTGGGATTTTATGAAATCGAAACGCCGATCCTGACTAAATCGACTCCTGAGGGCGCGCGTGATTACCTCGTGCCTTCGCGCACATTTCCCGGCAAGTTCTTCGCGCTGCCGCAATCCCCCCAGCTCTTCAAACAGTTGCTTATGATCGCGGGTTATGAACGCTATTTCCAGATCGCGCGCTGCTTCCGCGACGAGGACCTGCGGGCCGATCGCCAGCCGGAATTTACCCAGATCGACATCGAGATGAGTTTCGTCCAGCCCGATGATGTCTTCAGCGTGATCGAACCTCTGATCTGCGAATTTTTCAAGGTCGCCGGGATCGAACCTCCCGCCTGTCCATTTCCACGCATGCGATATAGAGAAGCCATGGATCGTTTCGGCTCGGATAAACCCGATCTGCGCTTCGGGATGGAGATGATCGATCTGAGCGCGCAATTCGAAGGCAGCCCATTCACCGTCTTCGCAGAAGCGGTCAAGAAAGGCGGCGCGGTAAAAGGCATCGTCGTGCCCGGCGCAGCCACCTGGTCGCGGAAACAGTTTGACGAGATCGTCGAGCACGCCAAACGTTATGGCGCCGGCGGCCTCGCCTACATTCAGGTGCTGGACAAAGAGAGCAAATCAACCTTGACCAAAATCCTCGGCTCTGAAGACATCGAGGCGCTGGTCAAAGCGGCGGGTGCGAATGCCGGCGACGGAGTACTGATGATCGGCGGCAAATGGGATGTCGTCTGCACCAGCCTGGGAGCGGTGAGATTGGAAATCGCCCGTCGCGAAAACCTGATCGAAGAAGACAAATACAGATTGTTGTGGGTCGTGGACTTTCCGATGTTCGAGTACCATGAAGACGACAAACGCTGGTATGCCATGCATCACCCCTTCACTTCCCCGATCGATGATGATCTGGACAAGCTCGAACATGGAGACCTCGGCCCGGTCCGCGCCAAGGCTTACGATCAGGTCTTCAACGGGAGTGAACTGGGCGGCGGATCCATCCGAATTCATCGCGCAGA
>Ga0081455_10006330_pt1 | contig 12711 bp, 9 predicted proteins | sample TabmetS3T2R1_FD_70207 | JGI IMG/M metagenome (GOLD analysis project Ga0081455, IMG submission 70207) | Tabebuia heterophylla rhizosphere microbial communities from the University of Puerto Rico - S3T2R1 | ecosystem: Host-associated > Plants > Roots > Rhizosphere ... | reverse complement strand
CCCCCCGGTGCAGCGCAGCTACATCAACCCGTTCCCCAACGGTGACCGCTACCGCGTCGTCGTGCTCGGCGATTCGCTGGGCGAAGGTCTATGGTCCGGCCTCTATCGCGCCTTCGAGGAAGACAAGACCCTCGAATTCATCCAACACGCGAAGCCCAACAGCGGATTTGCGCGGGTCGATTCCTACGACTGGAACGAGCAGCTCGCGAAACTTCTCAAAGAAGGCACCTACCAGATCGCCGTCGTCATGTTCGGCGCGAGCGACGCCCAAGGCGTTCGCAGCGGCAAGGAGTGGCTGAAGGTCGGCAGCGAGGGCTGGCGCGAGATCTACGGTCAAAGGGTCGAAGCCTTCGTCAAGCAGCTCCGGGCCGCCAACGTCGCCGTCTATTGGGTGGGTCTCCCCATCATGCGCAGCCCAACCCAGAATGAGGACGCCGAGAAGCTCAACGATGTGTATCGCGAGAAGGCGTTCATCAACGGCGCCAGGTATGTCGAGACCTGGACCGGTTTCAGCGACGAAGGCGGACGCTACAGCCCTTACGGACCCGACATGACCGGGCAGGTCAAGCGGCTCAGAGCCGATGACGGCGTCCACTTCACCGCGCGCGGCTACCTGAAGCTCGCTCATTTCGTCGAGAAGGACCTTCGCAGCGATCTGAACCTCGCCAAGATCGAGCGCAACATCCCGCTCGCCGGCAATGAAGAGGAGCAGGCCAAGGTCATGGGCCGCGACATCGTTGCCGAAACGCCCACGGCGCCTTCGCCAAGCACGGCCGCTCCCGCCGCTCCCGCCGATCCCGCCGCTCCCGAAGCCGAGGCCGAAACGGAACAGGCTGCCGGCGCTGCGCCGCCGCCGCTGCAAGAGAGCAATGTCGGCGAGGTGAGCGTGGTCAGGCCCGCGATCGACCAGACGCTCCAGGCCGCGCAGGGCCTGACCTCGCAAGGTGCGCCTCAGGGAGGGTCGGACGCCGAGATGATCACGAGCGAGCTCGGTAATGGACTGACCGCGGTCGCGACCCTGTCCTCGGTCGCCGACCCCTCGCTTAACTCCTCGCGGCCGCGGCTGCCGCTGTCGCAGCGGCCCTATTACAAGGTGCTGATCAAGGGCGAGCAGCTCAAGCCCAAGACCGGACGCGGCGACGATTTCGCCTGGCCACCGAGCTAGTACTCCCGTAGCGCGTCGCTAGCGGGGCAGTTCGGTCTTCCCCATTAGGAATTTGTCGATCGCGTGCGCTGCTTGGCGCCCTTCGCGGATCGCCCACACCACCAGCGATTGGCCCCTGCGCATGTCGCCCGCCGCGAAGATCTTCGCGCGCGAGGTGCGGTAGTCGAGCTCGTTTGCTTTGACGTTGCCGCGGGCGTCGAGATCGACGCGCAAATCCGCGACCATGCCTTCTCGCACGGGATGGAGGAAGCCCATGGCGAGCAGGACGAGATCGGCGGGGATCTGAAACTCCGTGCCCGGCATCGGCTTGAATTGACCGTCGAGGCGGATGCATTCGAGATTCTCGACCTTGCCGTCCGAGCCCAGGAAGCGGCTGGTCGCCACGCTGAAATCGCGCGCCGCGCCCTCGGCCTGGCTCGACGAAGTGCGGAGCTTGAGTGGCCAATTCGGCCAAGTCAGATCCTTGTTCTCCTTCTCGGGCGGCCGGGGCAGGATCTCGAGCTGCGTCACCGAGACCGCGCCCTGGCGGAACGAGGTGCCGATGCAGTCGGAGCCGGTGTCACCACCGCCGATCACCACCACACGCTTCCCCGTCGCAAGAATCGGTTCGACCTCGCCTTGAGGCTCGCCGGAAATGCGGCGGTTCTGCTGCGGCAGATAGGCCATGGCGAAGTGGATGCCGTCGAGATCGCGGCCCGGGACTTCGAGGTCGCGGGGATGCTCGGCGCCTCCAGCGAGCAGCACGGCATCGTAGTCGCTCTCGAGCGTCGCGACGGGAAGGTCGCGGCCGACATGGACGTTGCAGTGAAAGGTGACGCCTTCGGCCTCCATCTGCTTCACCCGGCGTTCGACGATGTATTTCTCCATCTTGAAATCGGGAATGCCGTAGCGGAGCAGGCCGCCGGGAAAAGCGTACTTCTCGTAGACATGCACGTCATGGCCGGCGCGGGCGAGCTGTTGGGCCGCGGCAAGTCCGGCGGGGCCTGAGCCGACGACGGCGACGCGCTTGCCGGTCTTTGATTCCGGCGGCATCGGCTGCACCCAGCCCTCGTCGAAGGCCTTATCGGCGATCGCGCATTCGATCGATTTGATGGTCACCGGCACGTCGATGATGTTGAGGGTGCAGGCGGCTTCGCACGGAGCGGGGCAAATCCGGCCCGTCACCTCGGGGAAGTTGTTGGTCGAGTGCAGGTTCGCCGCCGCGACTTCCCAGTCGGAGTGGTAGACGAGGTCGTTCCAGTCCGGGATCTGGTTGTTCACCGGACAGCCGGTATGACAATAGGGAATGCCGCAATCCATGCAGCGGGCGGCTTGGCGGACGATCTCCCTCTCGCTCGGCGCGATCACGAACTCGCGGTAATGCCGCACGCGGTCGGAAGCCGGCTCGTAAGCCCGGTCCTTGCGTTCGATTTCGAGAAAGCCCGTAATCTTGCCCATTACGCCCTTCGGCTGCTTGAATAGGTCAGTCTGCGAGTAGCCATCGTCTTGCGCCTTCGTCAAGCGCCCGCGAGGCCGCCCGCCCGGTGTCGTCCACCGGGACATTGACGTGCCCGCGTAAAGATTACTTGCCGTTGCCCCGCAAGCCGATTTCGATGTCGCCGAGACCTTCTTTGTCGGCCTGCTGCCGGCGCGCGATCTCCTCCAGCGCCCGGCGATACTCGACCGGCATCACCTTGACGAATTTGGGTAGGTAAGCGTCCCAGTCGTCGAGGATCGCCTTTGCGCGGGCGGAGCCGGTGTAATGGAGGTGGTTCTCGATGAGCCGGCGCAGGCGCTCCTCGTCGAAGCGGCTCATGTCGGCGATATCGACCAGGCCGTGACTTTCGAGATCGCCGATCTGGTGGCGGCTTTTCTCCATCACGTCATTCTCGCTCGGCACGGGCTCGAGATCGACCATGGCAAGGTTGCAGCGGCGCTCGAACTGACCGTCTTCATCGAGAACGTAGGCGATGCCGCCCGACATGCCGGCGGCGAAATTCCGGCCCGTCGGCCCGATCACGACGACCACGCCTCCGGTCATGTACTCGCAACCATGGTCTCCGGTGCCCTCGACCACGGCGTTCGCGCCCGAGTTGCGCACGGCAAAGCGCTCGCCAGCAACGCCGCGGAAATAGCACTCGCCGGAAATCGCGCCGTAGAGCACGGTGTTGCCGACGATGATCGACTTCTCCGGCACGATGCCCGAATCGGCCGGCGGGCGGACAACGATGCGTCCGCCGGAAAGACCCTTGCCGACATAGTCGTTGGCCTCGCCGACGAGATCGAGGGTGACGCCGTGCGCGAGCCACGCGCCGAAGCTCTGTCCGGCGGCGCCCGACATACTCACCCAGATCGTGTCTTCGGGCAGTCCGGCGTGGCCGTAGCGCGTCGCGATTTCGCCCGACAGCATCGCGCCGGTAGTGCGATCGGTGTTCCTGATCGGAAGCTCGATCTTGACCGGCTTCTTCGCCTCGATTGCCTCGCGGGCCTGCGCGATCAGCTTCACGTCGAGGACCTTGTCGAGGCCGTGATCTTGCCGTTCGGAATTGTAGATCGCGACTTCGGGTGGCACCTCGGGCTTGTGGAAGATGCGGGTGAAATCGAGGCCCTTCGCCTTCCAATGGTCAATCGCCTGGCTCTTGTCGAGAATTTCGCTGTGGCCGATCATCTCGGCGAAAGTGCGGAAGCCGAGCGCGGCCATGTACTCGCGCACCTCCTCGGCCACGTAGAAACAGAAATTGACGACGTGCTCGGGCTTGCCCTCGAAGCGCGCGCGCAACACCGGGTCTTGCGTGGCAACGCCGACCGGGCAGGTGTTGAGATGGCATTTGCGCATGTAGATGCAACCAAGCGAGATCAGAGCCGCGGTGGCGAAACCGAACTCGTCGGCGCCGAGCAGCGCGCCCACCACCACGTCGCGCCCAGTGCGGATGCCGCCATCGACCTGCACGGAGATGCGGCCACGCAACCGGTTCAGCACCAGCGTCTGCTGGGTCTCGGCAAGGCCAATCTCCCAGGGGGAGCCCGCATGCTTGATCGAGGTGAGCGGGGAAGCGCCCGTGCCGCCTTCGAAGCCGGCAATGGTCACATGATCCGCCATGGCCTTGGCGACGCCGGCCGCGACCGTGCCGACGCCGACCTCGGAGACGAGCTTCACCGAGACGTCGCCCTTCGGGTTGACGTTCTTGAGGTCGAAGATGAGCTGCTTCAGGTCCTCGATCGAGTAGATGTCGTGATGCGGCGGCGGCGAGATCAGACCGACGCCCGGCGTCGAGTGCCGCACCTTGGCGATGGTGGCATCGACCTTGTGGCCGGGGAGCTGGCCGCCCTCGCCAGGTTTCGCCCCTTGCGCCATCTTGATCTGCATCATGTCGGAATTGACCAAATATTCGGTGGTCACGCCAAAGCGGCCCGAAGCCACCTGCTTGATCCTCGAGCGCATCGAGTCGCCGTTCGATAGCGGCTTGAACCTGTCTGATTCCTCGCCGCCTTCGCCGGTGTTCGACTTGCCGCCGATGCGGTTCATGGCGATGGCGAGCGTGGTATGGGCCTCGCGGCTGATCGAGCCGAACGACATGGCGCCAGTCGAGAAGCGCTTGACGATCTCCTTGGCCGGCTCGACCTCATCGAGGGGGATGGGTGTGCGCCCCATCTCCTCCGCCGTCCTGATGCGGAACATGCCGCGCAAGGTGAGCAGTTGCTCGCTCTGGTCGTTGATCTGCTTGGCGTAAGAGCGGTACTTCTCCGGCAAGCTGCCGCGCACGGCGTGCTGGAGATCGGCGACCACCGACGGGCGCCACATATGCATTTCGCCGCGCACGCGATAGGCATACTCGCCGCCGACCTCGAGCGCTTCGCGCAAGACGGGCACGGCCGAGAAAGCGAGCTGATGCCGCTCGGCCGTCTCGCGGGCGATTTCGTCAAGGCCGACGCCCTCGACCTGGCTGTTGGTGCCGGTGAAGTATCTCGCGACGAAATCCGACCTGAGCCCAACGGCGTCGAAGATCTGCGCGCCGCAATAGGACTGATAGGTGGAGATGCCCATCTTCGACATCACCTTGAGGATGCCCTTGTCCACGGCCTTGATGTAGCGCTTGACCGCTTCCTCGACGGTGACCTGCTCCTCGAGATCGGGCTGCATGGCCGCGATGGTCTCGAAGGCGAGATAAGGGTTGATCGCCTCGGCGCCGTAGCCCGCCAGCGTGCAGAATTGATGGACCTCGTGTGCTTCGCCGGTTTCGACCACGAGGCCGACGGAGGTCCTCAGTCCGCAACGGATGAGGTGATGATGCACCGCGCTGGTTGCGAGCAGCGATGGGATCGGCACGCGGTCGGGACCGGCGGCGCGGTCCGACAGGATGATGATGTTCTCGCCGGCGCGAACGGCCTCTTCGGCGCGGCGGCAGAGCGCGTCGAGCGCTCCGGCCATGCCGGACGCCCCGTGGTCGGCGCCATAGGTGATGTCGAGCGTGACGGTGCGGAACTGATTGTCGGCGACTTCGCCGATGCCGCGAATGCGCTCCAGATTCTCGTTGGTGAGGATCGGATGCGACGCCTCGAGCCGCTTCTGCTTCGAGGTGCCTTCGAGGTCGAGCAGGTTCGGTCGCGGCCCGATGAAAGTGACGAGCGACATGACCAGCTCCTCGCGGATCGGATCGATCGGCGGGTTCGTCACTTGGGCGAAATTCTGCTTGAAATAGGTGTGAAGCAGCTTCGGCCGCGACGACAGCGCCGAAAGCGGCGTGTCGGTGCCCATCGAGCCGACCGCCTCCTGGCCCGACTCGGCCATCGGAAGCATGAGGAACTTCAGGCTCTCCTGCGTGTAGCCGAAGGCCTGCTGGCGGTCGAGCAGGCTGACATTCGTGCGCGAGGGAGGGGGCGCCGCGCCCGGCAGCTCGTGCACGCGGATCTGCGTGCGGTCGAGCCATTGCTGATAGGGATGGGCCGAAGCGAGCTCGGCCTTGATCTCTTCGTCGGAGATGATGCAGCCCTTCTCCAGGTCGATGAGGAGCATCTTGCCGGGTTGCAGCCGCCACTTCTCGACGATCGACTTTTCCGCGATCGGCAGCACGCCGGTCTCGGACGCCATGATGACGAGGCCGTCCTCGGTGACGAGATAGCGCGCCGGGCGCAGGCCGTTGCGATCGAGCGTGGCGCCGATCTGCTTCCCGTCGGTGAAGGCCATGGCGGCGGGGCCGTCCCACGGCTCCATGAGGCAGGCGTGGTACTCGTAGAAGGCGCGGCGCTTGGCATCCATGAGCGGATTGCCGGCCCACGCCTCGGGGATCAGCATCATCGCCGCGTGCGCGAGGCTGTATCCGCCCTGGACCAGGAATTCGAGCGCGTTGTCGAAGCAGGCGGTGTCGGACTGGCCCTCGTAGGAAATCGGCCAGAGCTTCTCGATGTCCTCGCCGAACAGCGGCGACGACACGCTCGCCTGGCGCGCGGCCATCCAGTTGAGGTTGCCGCGAAGCGTGTTGATCTCGCCGTTATGCGCCACCATCCGATAGGGATGGGCGAGCTTCCACGAGGGGAAGGTGTTGGTGGAGAAGCGCTGATGCACGAGTGCGAGCGCCGAGGCAAAGAGCGGATGCTGCAAATCGCTGTAATAGGCGCCGAGCTGATAGGCGAGGAACATGCCTTTGTAGACGAGCGTGCGGCATGACAGCGACACGGTGTAGAAGCCGATCTCGCGTCCGCCCGTCTCGCCCATGATGGTGTTCGAGATCACTTTGCGCAGGATGTAGAGCCGGCGCTCGAATTCGCTCTCGTCCTCGATGCCGGCGCCCCGGCCGATGAAGACCTGCCGATGCACCGGCTCGGTCGCGATCACCGATTGCGAAAGGCAGGCATTGTCGGAAGGGACGTCGCGCCAACCGAGAAGGGTGAGCCCTTCGGCTTCGATCACGCGTTCGACCACCGATTCGCAATAGATGCGCTGGGCCCGATTGCGCGGCATGAACATGTGGCCGACGCCGTAATGGCCGGGCTCGGGCAGGGCGATGCCGAGGGCCCCGCAAGCCTCGCGCAAGAATTCATGCGGGATTTGCACGAGGATGCCGGCGCCGTCGCCGGCGAGCGGGTCGGCTCCGGCGGCGCCGCGATGGGTCAGGTTTTCGAGGATCTGCAAGCCGTTCTCGACGATCTTGCGGCTTGGCCGGCCCTTGAGATCGGCGACGAAACCGACGCCGCAAGCATCGTGCTCGTGCTTCGGATCGTAGAGTCCTTGCGCGGGCGGCGGCGAAGGCCACGCCCCAAGCGAGGAAACCGACTTTTGGCCACGCAATGCCATCACTTGAAACCCTGTCTACGGCTCCCGCCGCCCGCCCTTCTACAAGCTGAAGACGTTTGACTGGCTGAAGACGGAGGACGCCTCACGCCTCCTTTGGCGATTCGGGCGAGGACCAAGTCGGTCTTTGCGACGATCCCTAGGCCCTTGCGCCGCGCCCGCGACAAAGGTCAGCAAGCCTGTCCTATTTGCCCTCAAAATGACAGATTTACAAGCCCCGCACAAGAAGGATTCACCGTTCCAGGCTGGCGATCCCGGCAGCGCTTCACCGCGTGCTGGCGGAGCTTTGATTTGACGTGATCGCGGCCGTCCCGGCTTACTTGCCGAGGCAACCAACAGCACCCGTCGCGGGTTCCGGGGCGGTTGCGCAATTCGACCGAAGAGGAGAAACTTATGACGGATCAGCCTAGAAATCTGACGGGTCTAGCCGTGAGCTGCGCCTTTGCCGCGGCGCTCGGCCTTGCCGCGACGGGGCAAGTCGCCGGCGCGGCCGACGACAAGGAGAAATGCTTCGGCGTCGCCAAGGCCGGCAAGAACGACTGTGCCGCCGGTCCCGGCACGACCTGCGCCGGTACCTCGAAGGTCGATTATCAGGGCAATTCCTGGACGCTCGTGCCGAAGGGGACGTGCCTCACCATGGAACTCCCCGACGGGCGGAAGGGCAGCCTGGAGGCGCTCACCCGCGACGTTCCGCCGGCTTAGGCGATATGACGGCGCGGGGCTCAAACGATCGCGAGGCCACGATGGCGCTCCCGCCCCGCGCCGGCGCCGGGCTCAAGCCCGAACACTACCGCGCGATCCTCGACACCGCGCCCGATATCGGCTGGTTCGAGATTCATGCCGAGAACTACATGGGCGAGGGCGGGGCGCCGCACCACTATCTCGGCGCCATCCGCGAACGCTATCCCATCTCGTTGCATGGCGTCGGGCTGTCGATCGGCGGGAGCGGGCCCCTCGACCGCGAACATCTCGGGCGCTTGAGAGCGCTCATCGCCCGCTACCAGCCCTCGACCTTCTCCGAGCACCTCGCCTGGTCGAGCCATGACGGCGTCTATCTCAACGACCTCCTGCCGCTGCCCTACACCGAGGAGACGCTCGCGCGCGTCTGCGAGCATATCGAGGAGGTGCAAGAGACGCTCGGGCACCGCATGCTGCTCGAGAATCCCTCCACCTATGTCGCCTTCGCCGATGCAGCTATGAGCGAGATGCATTCTTGCGCGAGGTCGTGCGCCGCACCGGCTGCGGGCTTCTGCTCGACGTGAACAATGTCTACGTCCAGTCCGTCAATCACGGCTTCGATGCCGGCGCCTTCATCGACAAGTTTCCCATCGAGCATGTCGGCGAAATTCATCTCGGCGGCCATGCCCTCGACAGCGACGACGACGGCTCCGCGCTCCTGATCGACGACCATGGGCGGGAAGTCGCCGACGCCGTTTGGGCGCTCTACGCGCAGGCGCTCGCGCGCTCAGGCCCAAAGCCTACGCTCATCGAGTGGGACAACGACGTGCCGGCGTGGGAGGCCTTGCTCGCCGAGGCGAAACGCGCGGACCGGATCATCGCCGAACGCCGCTCCAATCGGGTCGTGGCCTGAGCCGTGACCGGTTTCTCGGAAACGCAGAAGGCGTTCGCTGGCGCGGTGCTCGATGCCGACGCCGCGGTGCCCGCTAGCCTCACGCGCAAGGCCGAAGGCGCGCCCGCCCGTCGCTTCGGCGTCTATCGCAACAATGTCTATGCCGGCCTGATCGACGTTCTCGCCGGACGTTTTCCGGTCGTGGCGCGGCTCGTCGGAGAAGAGTTCTTCCGCGCCATGGCCCGCGACTATGTCGAGCGCGAGCCGCCGAGCTCCGCGGTTCTCTTGCGCTACGGCGCGGGCTTCCCAGACTTCATCGCGGGCTTTCCTCAAGCGGCGACGGTGCCCTATCTCGCCGACATGGCGACGCTCGAATGGCTAAGGCACAGCGCCTATCACGCGGCCGACGCCGTTCCGCTTCCTCTTGAGGCGCTCGCAAGCGCGGCAGATCGCGCCGCCGACGCCGTGCTTGCGCTCCATCCATCGCTCGGCATCGTGCGCTCGTCCTACCCAATCGTGTCGATCTACGAGGTGAACGTCGAGAGCGGCGATGTGCCTCATGCGCGTTTGGCGGGGAGCGAAGATGCGCTGGTGGCGAGATCGGGGCTCGAGGTCGAGATCCGCCGTCTTCCGGAAGGGGGCGCGCCGTTCATTCTTGCGCTGAAAGACGGGAAAACGATCGGCGAGGCGGCAATCTTGGCGCTTCGCGAAAGTTCGGCCTTCGATCTCAAGGCCAACCTCGCCGGACTGATGGCAAGCGGCGCGATCGTTGCCGTCGGCGCGGCTGCAAGCGGCTAACGGGCCGCCGCGCTGGCGTACTGCTCAAAGAGAAGGGCGCCCCTCCGACGAGGGACGCCCTTCTTGTTTTCTGCCTGTCGCGTTACGCCGCCTTGCTGTCGATGATCTTCGGCTTCTCGGCCCTGTCGGTCGTGGTGGCGATGAGGATGGTACGCGGCTTCATGGCCTCGGGCAGCTCGCGCACGAGGTCGACATGCAGCAAGCCGTTTTCCATCACCGCACCCTTGACCACGACGTGGTCGGCGAGCTGGAACCTGCGCTCGAAGCTTCGCGAGGCGATGCCGCGATGGAGGAAGGTGGTGTCCTCATGCTCCGTGCGCTTCTCGCCGCGAATAGAAAGGGTGTTCTCCTTCACCTCGATGGTGAGGTCGCTCTCGCCGAAGCCGGCGACGGCCATGCTGATGCGATACTCGTTCTCGCCGACGCGCTCGATATTGTAGGGCGGATAGCTCGGGGCCTCGCCGTCGAAACTGGTGAGCGTATCGAGCAACGAGCCGAGCCGGTCGAAGCCGATGGTGGAGCGATAGAGTGGGGTAAGATCGAAGTGCCTCATGACACATCCTCCTTGAGAAGCGATATGGATTGGTGCCCGCCAGAAATCGTTCAAGCCGGGCGGATTCTCGCGAAGCCGGTTGGCCTTCGCGCGCTTCGCATATGGGTGCGGCAAGCGAGGGCGTCAAGGGGCCTAGAGTGCTGAATATAAAGGTGAAATCAGAATATCGGCGGCGTGGCCATTACCCCTGTCAGGTCCGCGCGCGGCTTGCCGAAGAGCCTGGCGCGCTCCCGCTTCGCTGCTATAAGAGGCGCTTCGCGCTGAAAGAGGCCAACTCGCGATGAATCTGATCGCCACGCCCAAGAACCCGATCCCGATCGGGGCCTCGACCGGCTATATCGAGCCGCGCAAGGGCTTGCGCTTGCGCTACGCGAGCTGGCAGTCGGCGCTGCGCGAGCGGCGCGGCACGGTCTGCATCTTCCAGGGCCGCGCCGAATTCATCGAGAAATATTTCGAGGTCGTGGGCGAGCTTCGCCGCCGCGGCTTTGCCGTGGCGATCTTCGATTGGCGCGGGCAGGGGGGCTCGACCCGGCTCACCAGGGACCCGCGCAAGGGTTACGTCCACGACTTCGCCGAGTACGAGGAGGACCTCAACCACTTCATGAAGGCGGTCGTGCTGCCCGATTGCCCGGCGCCCTACTACGCGCTCGGCCACTCGATGGGCAACATGGTGCTGTTCAGGGCCTCGACCAAGCGCGGGTGCTGGTTCAGCCGCATAGTCATGACCTCGCCGATGTTGCGGATCGCAGAACTGCCGTTCTCGAACAAGCTATGCGGCCAGATCGCCGATGGGCTCACCATGCTCGGCTTGGGCAAGCAGACCGTGCCGGGCGACGGCATCAAGCACCGTCAGGATCCTCCCTTCGAAGGCAACCGCCTCACCTCGGACCGCGAGCGTTTCTTGCGCAATGTGTCGGTGCTCGACGCCGCGCCGCAACTCGCCGTCGAGTCGCCGACGATCGGCTGGCTTAAAGCCGCGCTCGACACGGTCGAGCTCGTCGGCAACGAAAAATTCCCGCCTCGCATCAGGGTTCCCATTCTCATGCTTGCCGCCGGCGACGATCAAGTCGTGTCGATCAAGGCGATCGAGGACCTGTCTTTTCGCTTGAGGGCCGGCGCGCAGATCGTGCTCCGCGGCTCGCGCCACGAGATCTTGCAGGAGCGCGACAGCATTCGCGAACAGTTCTGGGCGGCGTTTGACGCCTTTGTCCGCGATACGGCACTGAGCAAAGCGAGCTAGCCCGACAGCAGCGCGACCGCCGCCTCATGCAGGCGCTTGTCGCCCGCGGCCAGGATGCGCCCGCCGCTGCGCGGATCGCCGCCCTCCCAAGTCGTGACCACGCCGCCCGCCCGCTCGACGATCGGGATCAGGGGAACGATGTCGAAGGCCTGGAGGCCGGCCTCGGCCACGAGGTCGATGTGCCCCATTGCCAGCAGGCAGTAATTGTAGCAATCGCCGCCGAAGCGCCGCAGGCGCACGGCATCGGTGAGGGCGGCGAAGCGCTTGTGCTCTTCCGGCGTGAAGTAGTCGGTGCTGGTCGTGGCAAGGAGCGCCTGACCGAGATCGGCGCAAGCGCGCGTGCGGATGGTCTTCGTGCTGCCGTCGCGGCGGAAGAAGGCTTCCCTTTCGCCGCTCCAGAAGCGTTCGCCGGTGAAAGGCTGATCCATCACGCCGAGCAAAGGCACCTCGGCGCGCGTCAGTCCGATCAGCGTGCCCCAAAGCGGCAGGCCGAGGATGAAAGAACGCGTGCCGTCGATCGGGTCGATGATCCAGCAATACTCGGACTTGCCGGCGGCCGCGCCAAACTCCTCGCCGAGGATGCCGTGCGCGGGAAAGGCCTCGGCGATCTTCTCGCGGATCGCGGCCTCGGCATTGCGGTCGGCGGCCGTGACCGGGTCGAAAAGACCGCCGCCTTTATGGTCAACGGCCTGCGCTGTGCGGAAATGCGGCAATATGACCGTGCCGGCGCGGTCGGCCAGCGCGTGCGCTGTGGCAAGAAAGGACTGAAATTCGGGATCTTTGGTGGCGGCCACGGCAGAGGGTTGAGGCAATTTTGCCTTGTGAGTCAAGGATTCCAGGTCGGCCAGTCGAGCCCAAGGCAGCAGACCGTTGCCAAGACGCATCACTGTCTCAGAAATGCCGCTCAGAACCCCATTAGAACCTTGCACTTTGTGCGGCGCAATGACATATTGTTGCAATGCGGTATGGCTCTCCAGGCCGTCCCGCTGCCCTCCTTGGGCGTTTCCTCCCTAGACTTGGGGCCGTTCGTTCATGCGAACGGCCCTTTTTTTATGTGGCACAGCCGCTATTCGGCCGCGGCGCGCGGGACGGCAAGGCCGGAAATGCCGGCCGTGAG
>Ga0081455_10006329_pt1 | contig 12712 bp, 11 predicted proteins | sample TabmetS3T2R1_FD_70207 | JGI IMG/M metagenome (GOLD analysis project Ga0081455, IMG submission 70207) | Tabebuia heterophylla rhizosphere microbial communities from the University of Puerto Rico - S3T2R1 | ecosystem: Host-associated > Plants > Roots > Rhizosphere ... | reverse complement strand
GGCCGGTCTCCGTCGCGGCGCGATCGAACAGTTCCTCGCGCTCCTGCTCCGTGAGACCCGCCAGGTGGGCCTCCGCCATCGCGGCCCCTCCGTCGGGTGATTCCTCGATGCCATCGAGCAGGGCCTCATCGGCCGCGGGCGCCATGTCGTTCAGAGCCATGTGGCGCAGCATGAACTGCCCGAACTCCTGAGAGCTGTCCGACTCCAGCACACGTCCCATCAGCTCCTTGAGCTCCGTGGCACCCGGCTTGTTGCTCTCGCTCATGCGATCTCGCTCCCGTGCTCTCGACATCTTCCCGCACTTCAGGTGGCTCCGCGTCCTTGCGCGCGCCGGAGCGGGCGGATACGGTCGGCCGGTGAGCGCCACTGCCGTCGATCGGCCGCCGGACGCGGCGCCTCGCCTCCTCGCCATCGCCGCGGCGCTGCTCGTGCTGCTCGCGTGCGCCCCAGCCGCCGCCGCGCAGGGCGGTGCGCCCGCCCCCGATCTCAGCGACCCGTGCCCCGCGGTCTACCCCGGAGACGGCGCCGCGCAGGAGCGAATCGCCCGCTGGATGGCGCGCGGGGCCGGCGAGCGCGGGCTGCCGCTGGAGCTGCCGGTGATGGCGGGCCTCGCCGAGAGCGGGCTGCGCAACCTGCGCGGCAGCAGCTACCACGGCTTCTTCGGGATGCACCGGAGCCTGAACGCCGGCGACTACCGCGGCTTCCCCAAGAGGCCGGCTCTGCAGCTCGACTGGTTCCTCGACACGGCGGCGCTGGTGCGCCAGCGCCGCGTGGCCCAGGGCGGCCCCGACCCGGCCGCCGATCCCACCGACTACGGCCTCTGGATCGCCGACGTGGAGCGGCCCGCCCCGGAGAACCGCTCCGGCTACCAGCAGCACCTCGCCAAGGCGGGCCAGCTCGTCGGCGGACGCTGTCCCGCACCGGCGAGGTCCGACGTCACGCCGCCCGTCCTGCGCTTCAAGGTCGCCCGCCGCCAGCGCGCCCTCGCCTCGGATGGGCTCGTGGCGCGCGTCCGCTGTCCGGCCGAGCCCTGCATGACCGGGCTCGTGGCGACCGTCACCGCCGGCAGCCGGGACCTCACGCTGCGCTCGCCCGCAATCGATCCTGCGAGCACCTGGTCGAGCGTCCTGATCCGGCTGCCGAGGTCCGCCCGGCGCCTCCTCAAGCGCGGCCGCAGCCTGCCCGCGAGCGTCACCGCGTACGCCGCCGACGCGGCCGCGAACGGGGCCAGCGCCGCGCGTTCCACCATCCTGCTCCCCTGAGCCGCACGGACGGTACCCTCGGTGGCGTGGCCAGGGACACCGGTCTTCCGAGCGCCGACGCACAGTTCGACTTCAACCGCGCGCGGCGCCGGCGGGCGATGTCGCGACTGTCCGCACGGCTGCGAGGCGAGCGCGGAGACGTCAACCACATCCTCCCGTTCGAGGAGGTCGTGGCGGCCCTCGGGCGCCGCGGCGAACGGCGCCTCGGCCAGCAGCTGATCCCGCTCGACTCGATCGTCGGGACCGTCGACCGCGGGCGCGAGTTCGACCGGCGCTTCCGCCCCACCTCGCAGCGGGTGCGGCCGCGCTGGGAGCGGATCGCCGCTGCTCAACGGCGCGGCGAGGGCATGCCGCCGATCGACGTATACCGCATCGGCGAGCTGCACTTCGTCAAGGACGGCCACCACCGCGTGTCGGTCGCACGCGCGCTCGGCTACCGCGACATCAACGCCTACGTGACCGAGGTCCTCACGCAGGTCGGGGCTTCACGCGAGATCAAGCTGAGCGACCTGCCGCTGAAGAGCCATGAGCGGCTCTTCTACGAGCGCGTTCCGCTGCCCGAGGACACCCGCCAGCGCATCAAGCTGAGCGACGAGTGGCGCTACGCGGCGCTCGCCGAGGCGGTCGAGGCCTGGGGCTTCCGGGTGAACCAGGATCGCGGCGAGCTTATGAGCCGCGCGGAGGTCGCGATGGCGTGGTTCGTCGAGGAGTACGAGCCGGTCATCGCGCTGCTGCGCGAGGCAGACCTGATCGGGCGGGCCACGGAGACCGAGGCCTACATGCGCGTCGCGACCCTGCGCTACCTCGTGCTGCGCACGCACGAGTGGGACGACGCGATCGTCGAGGCGGTCCGGCAGGACCTCCAGCACCCCGGTGTCGACGACGACACGATGGTGCGCAACCTGCGGCGCGAGCTTAAGTAGCCCGCCTAGGTAGAGCTCTCGCCCTCCGGCGGCCGCACGGCCGTCTCCTCGGTGTCCGTCGCCGGCGCGCCCTCGCCCGCCGCGGCACCGTCGCCGGTGGTGGCCGGCGGGGCACCCTGCTCGACGGTGAGGTTCACCCCATTCTCCGGGTCAAAGAGATGGAGGCGGGTCGCGTCGACCCAGAGCTCCGCCTCCTGCCCGACCTTCACCTGGCTGGCCGGCTCAAGCCGCGCAACGATGCGCCCCTCCTCGCCTGCCATCGGCACTTCGCCGCCCCCGGCGTCCTCGGCGAGCTCGCGCAGCTCCTGCGACTCGATCGTCGCGTCCGAGGCGACCGTGAAGTGGGCGTACAGCTCCGCGCCCATCGACTCGAGGACCTCGATGTTCGCCGTGAAGGTGGTGCCGTGATCGCGCGCGTCTCCCACCAGTGAAGCGTCCTCGAAGTGCTCGGGCCGGATGCCGGCAATCAGCTGCTTGCCGTGGTGATCGCGTACGGCATCGTGCAGCTCGCTCGGCAGCTTCACGTCTCCAAACGGCAGCTTCACCGTGTCGCCCTCCACGGTGGCGGGCATGAAGTTCATCGCCGGCGATCCGACGAAGCCGGCAACGAACAGGTTGACCGGCTCGTTGTAGAGCTCCATCGGGGAGCCGACCTGCTGGATCAGGCCCGCGCGCATCACGGCGACGCGGTCGCCCAGCGTCATCGCCTCGGTCTGGTCGTGGGTCACGTAGACGGTCGTGGTCCCGAGCTGCTGCTGGATGCGCGACACCTCGGTGCGCATCTGCACACGCAGCTTTGCGTCGAGGTTCGAGAGCGGCTCGTCCATCAGGAACGCCGCCGGGTCGCGCACGATCGCGCGGCCCATCGCCACGCGCTGGCGCTGACCGCCGGAGAGCTGCGAGGGCTTCCGGTCGAGATGCTGCTCGAGGTCGAGGATGCGGGCCGCCTCCGTGACCTTCTCGTTGATCTCGTTCTTGTCCATGCCACGGAGCTTGAGCGCGAAGCCCATGTTGTCGCGCACGCTCATGTGCGGGTAGAGCGCGTAGTTCTGGAAGACCATCGCGATGTCGCGGTCCTTCGGGGCGCGGTCGTTCACGACCTGGTCGCCGATGCGCAACTCACCCTCGGTGATGTCCTCGAGCCCCGCGATCATGCGCAGCGCGGTCGACTTGCCGCAGCCGGACGGCCCGACGAGGATCACGAACTCCCCGTCCTTGACCTCCAAGTTCATGTGGCGGACGGCCTCGTAGCCGTCCGGGTAGCGCTTGGTGATGTTGTCCAGCGTGATCTGGGCCATGTGCCCTCTTCTCCTTTATCCCTTCACCGCGCCGGCGGTGAGGCCCGCCACGATTCGGCGCTGGAAGATCAGAACCATGATGATGATCGGGACCGTGACGACGACCGACGCGGCCGAGATAGCGCCAATCGGCTGCTCGAACTGCGACGCGCCGGTGAAGAACGCCAGTGCCGCCGGCACTGTGCGCGCGGCGTCCGTCGAGGTCAGCGTGTTCGCGAAGATGAAGTCGTTCCAGGCGAAGATGAAGACGAGGATCGAAGCCGTGAACACGCCCGGCGCGGCCAGCGGCACGATGATCTTCCGGAACGCCTGGAAAGGCGTCGCGCCGTCGACCTGGGCCGCCTGTTCGAGTTCCCAGGGGATCTCCCTGAAGAAGGCCGAGAGCGTGTAGATCGCGAGCGGCAGCGTGAAGGTCATGTACGGGATGATCAGCCCGATCCAGGTGTCGTAGATCCCAAGCGAACGCCACATCTCGAACAGCGATCCCACGATCGAGATCGGTGGGAACATCGCGACGGCAAGGGCACCGGACAGGATCAGCGTCTTGCCCGTGAAGTCGAGCCGCGAGGTGGCGTAGGCGGCCATCGCCGCGAGCACGATCGAGATGAAAGTGGCGATCGAGGCGATACCGATCGAGTTGATCAGCGCCGCGATGAAGGTGTCGTCGGAGAAGACGATGTCGTAGTTCTCGAACGAGAAGCCCGAGAAGAACTTCTTGTCGCCGATCTCCTCCGGCGTCTTGAACGACAACGAGGCGATCCACGCCACCGGGATCAGGGCGTAGAGGAGCACGACCAGGATCCCGATCGTCCAGAGAAGGCGTTCGCGGGCCGTGTGCTTCTCGCTCATCTGCTCAGGTCTCCCCTCGTTGCTGCGCCGTGCTCGTGCCGAGCCCCTTGACGAAGAGGACGGCGATCAGGATCACGCAGATGAAGATCAGGATCGAAATGGCCGAGCCCAGCCCCAGGTTCACCCGGTTGATCAGGACGTTGTAGCCCAGGATCGAAACGCTCTCGGTGCCCAGGGCGCCGCCCGGCTGGATGATGAAGATGTTGTCGAATATTCGGAACGCGTCGAGCGTCCGGAACAGCAGCGCCACCAGGATCGCCGGCTTCATCAGCGGCAGCGTGATGCGGAAGAAGCGCTGCAAGGTGCTGGCGCCGTCGACCTTCGCAGCCTCGTGCAATTCGTCCGGCACGAGCGCCAGCCCCGCCAGCAGCAACAAGGCCATGAACGGCGTCGTCTTCCAGATCTCGGCAAGGATGATCACGAAGAGCGAGCCTTCCCTCGTGGTCAGCGGCTGCCAGTCGTCTGGCACGAGCGGCAGCCCGAACACGAAGCCGCTGGTCGGGTCGAAGGCGTACTTCCAGCCAAACGCGGCGACCACCGTGACGATGCCGTAGGGGATCAGGATCGCCGCCCGGACCGGGCCGCGACCGAAGATCGCACGATGCATGACCAGCGCGATCAGCATGCCCAGGACGAGCTCGATGGCGACCGACACGACCGTGATGAAGAGCGTCGTGGCGACGTCCGACCACCACGTGCTCGAGGTGAGCACGTCCCCGTAATTGGCGAAGCCCACGAACTCCTTGTCGTCTGGGAAGCGCAGGTCGAACTTCTGCATCGACAGGTAGACCGCGTACGCGATGGGATAGCCGGTCACGAGCAGCATCGCGATCACTGCGGGAGCGCAGAGCAGCCAGGCGAGCTTGCGCTCGGCCTTGGCACGGTCCGTCATGCGCTTCTTCTTGGGCTCGGTCGCCGCGGGAGCTCGTGTGGTGGCGGCCTCCATCAGAAGATCTTCCCCTCGACTGCCTTCTCGATACGGTCGCGCAGCTGCTCCACGACCGTGTCCGGGTCCACCGATTCCGGCGGGTGATAGGTCTTTTGGATCGCCAGCGAGATGTCGCTGTAGGCGGGTGTCACCGGCCGCGGCCCGGCGTTGTCGATCGACTCGCGCAGCTCATCCGCGAACGGGTAGGACTTCCTGACCTTCGGGTCGTCGTAGACCGACTCGCTCGTCGGCGGCAGGCCGCCAAGCTCGGCGCTGAGCGCCTGGTTCTCTGGGCTGGCGAGGCACTCGGCCGCCTCAAAGGCGAGGTCCGGGTGCTTCGAGTACGCCGAGACGGCGATGTTGAAGCCTCCGAGCGGCGGCGCGCTCGGCCGGCCCGCCACGCTCCGCGGGTAACGCGCCCAGCCGATGCTCTTCTGGAAGTCCTCACCCACCTCGGCGGCGGCCGGGTAGATGTACGGGTAGTTGACCATGTAGTCGGAGCGCCCCGACTCGAAGCCCAGGCGGCCGGCATCCTCGTTGGCGGTCGACATTCCCGGCGGTGCGGCGGGCGAGGTGGCGAGCTTCTTCTCGATCTCGGCCGCGGTCTTCGCGGTGTCGTTCACTTCCACGTCGCCCTGCTCGTTGACGATCTGTCCGCCGGCGCTCGTGATCAGCGCGTTGATCCAGACCACGAGCCCCTCGTACTGGGCGCTCTGCACCTCGACCGCGGTGCCCTTGTCGACCGCGTCGTCGATCATCTCGTCCCAGGTGAAGTCGTCGGGTGGCGCGTCGACGCGGTCCTTGCGGTACCAGAGCAGCTGCGTGTTGCTGGTGTGCGGGATCGCCCAGACCTTGCCCTTGTAGTCGACGGTCTCGACCGGGCCCTCGAGCTTGCCCTCGGTCGCGGCCTCGCGGCGATCGCCCTCCCAAGGCAGGATCCAGTTGGCCTCGGCGAACTCGGCGGTCCAGATCACGTCGAGCGAGGCGAGGTCGATGCTGTCATCCTCGGCGGCAAGGCGCCGGACGAGCAGCTCGCGCTGCTGGTCGGCGATGTTCGGCAGCTTCACGTAGTTGATCGTGTACTTGCCGTTCGCCTGCTTGTTGCAGTTGGCGACGGCCTTGTCATAGGAGCCGCCGGGCTCGTTGAAGGCGTACCAGTTGATGGCGTTGGCGCCGCTTCCGCCCTCGTCGCCACCGACTCCGCAACCGATGCCGACCGCGGCCGTCGCGACGAGGAGCAGAGCCCCAAGGCGAGTCTTCCATGCCCTCCTCAACTCCCCCCTCACGGTGAGGTATGTACCCCTCGCGGCGGGCGCGTAAAACAGAACGGGCGGTCAGTGACGGGAGATCGCGCCCGCGTGTGCCGCGAGCTCGTCGCCCCGCAGGACGCCCGGCATGGTCTCGAGCACGACCTCGCCGCCGCGCGGCGCGGGCAGCGCGCTCGCGGTGGTGTTGAGCGCGATCACGTGCTCCCCGCGCGCGTAGGCGAGCACGCCCGGCGCGCTGTCGAGCAGCCGCAGGTCGCGGGGCAGTGAGCGCCGCAGCCGGATCAACCGGCGCGTGAGCGTCAGCGTCGAACCGCGGTCGTCGCGCTGGGCCTCCACGTTCACGTGCTGCGGGTCGACGAGGGGGAGCCAGGGCTCGCCGTTCGTGAAGCCGCCGCCGCGCTCGCCGGTCCACTGCATCGGGTGACGAAAGCGGTCGCGGCCCGCGCGGTCGTAGCGGCGCTCGCCGCCGGGCCCGTCCGCCTGGCCGATCTCGTCGCCCTGGTAGAGGAAGGCGGTGCCCGGCAGCGTCAGCAGCAACATGGCGGCGGCCCGCGCGTTCTCCGCGCCGAAGCGGGTGACGAGCCGGCCGAAGTCGTGATTCGAGAGCACCCAGGCGGCACCCGGCTGATGCGTCGTCGCCTCGATCGCGGCGCGCAGCCTGTCGGCGTTCCAGTCCGCGTGCAGCAGCTCGAACGCGAACACGGCGTCGAAGGCGTCGAGGTACGGCTGCCAGCGCGCGGCCGGCAGGTACACCTCACCGACCATGAAGTGATCGCCGACGGCATCGCGGATCTTGGCCAGCGCCTGGCCGGTGTCGGGTGCATTTCGGGAGTGCGCGAGCGACAGCTCGGCCTCCTCCGGCGAGAGCGGCAGACCGAAGGCGGCCGTTGCCGGCGGGTCGTCGCGCAGCTGCGCGTCCTTCAGCAGGCGGTCGATCGCGTCGACCCGGTAGCCGGCGACGCCGCGCGCAAGCCAGAAGCGCAGCACGTCCTGCATCGCGGCCACGACCTCCGGGTTGCGCCAGTCGAGGTCGGGCTGCTCGGGGTAGAACGAGTGCAGGTACCAGCGGCCGTCTCGCCGGCTCCAGGCCGAGCCGCCGAACGCCGACAGCCAGTTGTTCGGCGCGTCGGCCCAGATGTACCAGTCCGGGTGGTCGCGGAACCACGGGTGCTCGATCGAGGTGTGGCACGGCACCAGGTCGAGCAGCACGTCGAGCCCGCGCTCGCGCGCGGCAGCGACGAGGGCGTCGAAGTCGTCGAGCGAACCGAACACCGGATCGACGCTCGTGTAGTCGGCTACGTCGTAGCCGAAGTCGTGCATCGGCGACGGGAAGATGGGCGACATCCAGAGCGCGTCCACGCCCAGCCAGGCCAGGTGGTCGAGGCGTGACTCGATGCCGCGCAGGTCGCCGACACCATCGCCGTCCGAGTCCTGGAACGAGCGCGGATAGATCTGGTAGACGACGCCGTCCTCGAGCAGAGGCGCGACCCTATCCCTTGACGGCGCCGGCGGTGAGCCCGGCCACGATGCGCTTCTGGAAGATGATCACGAGCGCCACCAGCGGGATCGTGATCACCACGGAAGCCGCGCTGATCGTGCCCAGTGGCACCTCGAATCTCTGACTGCCCGTGAAGAATGCGATCGCCGCCGGCACCGGGCGTGCAGCCGGCGAGCTCGTCAGCGTGATCGCAAGCAGGAACTCGTTCCAGACGAAGAAGGCCGTGAGCAGTCCGGCGGTCACGAGACCGGGCGCCGCGAGCGGCAGGACCACCTTGCGGAAGGCCTGGAAATGCGTCGCGCCATCGACGAGCGCCGCCTCCTCGAGCTCCTTCGGGATCTCGCGGAAGAACGACGCGAGGATGTAGATACAGAGCGGCAGCGCAAAGGTGAGGTTCGGGATGATCAGCCCGGCCCAGGTGTTGTAGAGCCCGACCTCCGTCCAGAGCTTGAAGAGCGGCGCGGCGATCGCGATCGGCGGGAAGGTCGTGATCGAGAGGATCACCGCCAGCAGCAGGAACTTGCGCGGGAAGCGCAGCCGCGCCAGGGCGTACGCGGCAAACGAGCCGAAGAGCAGAGCAAGCGCCGTCGTGATGGTCGTGATGCCCACGCTGTTGCGAAGCGCCTTCGTGAAGTCGGCGTCCTCGAAGATCGACTGGTAGTTGTCGAGCGTCGGATTGGGCGGCAGCAGGTCCGCCCCCGACAGGTCGGGCCCCGTCTTCAGCGACACGTTGATGAGCCAGTAGAAGGGAAAGAGGCAGAAGATCACGATCAGGAAGACCGCCAGCCAAAGCAGCACTGGCTTGAGCCAGCGCCGCTCGGGCCCGCGCGCCTCGGAGGCCCGCGACCTGCCGCGTGCGGCGGTCCGCTCGCCGGTTTGCTCGAGCGCGCGCGTAGCCATCAGGTCTCCTCCGCGAGCGCGCGGATGTTGCCGCCCACGGCCCGGATGTAGATGAAGGCCACCGCCATCACGATCACGAAGGTCAGGACCGAGAGCGCCGAGCCGAGCCCGATCAGCCGGTTGGCCGTCAGCTCCTGCTGGGCGATGAGCGACAGCGTGGTCGTTCCGTTGGCGCCCTGGGTGAGGACGTACGGAAGGTCGAAGATGCGCAGCGCGTCGAGCGTCCTGAAGATGAGCGCCACCAGGATCGCGGGCTTCAGCAGCGGCAGCGTGATGCCTTTGAAGCGCTGCCAGGTGTTGGCGCCGTCGACCTTGGCCGCGTCGTAGAGCTCGTCTGGGATCACCTGTAGCCCCGCCAGGATCAGAAGCGCCATGAACGGCGCCGTCTTCCAGACGTCCGCGAAGATCATCACCGCGAGCGCGTAGGGCTCCTGGCCGAGCCAGACCACGTCGGCGCCGGGCAGGCTCAGCTTGTCGAGCAGCACCGGGACGAGGCCGAGACCGGGCTCGAAGATCGTCCGCCAGGTGATCGCGGTGACCACTGTGAGGATCGCCCAGGGCACGAGCACGACGGTGCGCAGGACCCCGCGCCCCTTGAAAGCCTCGTGCATGCAGAGAGCCATGCCGAGGCCGATCACGAGCTCGAGGGCGACCGAGATCCCCGAGAAGATGAACGTGGTGGTGAGCGCATCCCAGAACTCGGGCGAGCTGAACGCCTCCGAGTAGTTGTCGAAGCCGGCGAAGCGCCACTTGCCGGGCACGCGCAGGCTGTACTCGGTGAGCGAGAGCCAGAAGGCGTAGCCGATCGGATACGCGGCCACAGCCGCGATCACGATCAGCGCCGGCGCGAGCATCGCCGCCGCCAGGCGGCGCTCGCTGCGGCCGTAGCCGCCCCGCTTGCCGGGGCGGCTCTTCAGCCGAGCGGTTGCGGCTTCCATCGGCCTAGAAGGTCTCGATGGCCTTCTGGATGTCCTCGTTCATCTGCGAGGCCGCGTCGTCGGGGGACTCGTCGCCCTGCAGGGCGGCGTAGACGTGGTTGTAGATCGCCTCGCTGATCTGCGGATATACGGGCGAGACCGGGCGCGGCTTCGCCTGCTCGACCGCCTTCAGGAGATCGGCCGCAAACGGCAGCGCCTTCTCGACCTGCGGATCGGAGTAGACGTCGGTCAGCACGGCCGGCAGCGATGCGTCGGTGACCTGGATCACCTGCTGGTCCGGCGAGGTCGCGAAGTTCATGAATGCAAGTGCGCCCTCCGGGTTCTTGGAGTACGCGGAGATCGCCAGGTTGTAGCCGCCGAGCACGCCGGCGCCCTCGTTACCCGCGTACCCCGGGAACGTCGTGATCGCGAAGTCGTCGCCGATCTTCGACTCCTTGCCGAGCGCGTAGGCGTACGGCCAGTTGCGCATGAAGGTGGCGTTGCCGGACTCGAAGGCGCGCCGCGACTCCTCCTCTTTGTAGGTCGTGACTGCCTTCGGGGCGGCGCCGTCCTTGATGCCGTCGGCCATGAAGGTGAGGACGTCCCGCACCTCCTGGGAGTCGGCCGTCGCCTCGGTCGCGTCCTCGTTCACGACGTTGCCGCCCGCGCTGTACAGGAGCTCGAGGAAGTTCACCGTCAGGCCCTCGTAGCGGAAGCCCTGGTAGACGACGCCGTTGTCCTGCTGGGCCTGCTTGTAGACGTCCTCCCAGTCGGCGGGTGCCTCGGACACCTGGTCATCGCGGTAGTAGAGGAAGCCCGCGTTCGTGTTGAACGGCATAGCCCAGTACTTGTCCTCGTAGAGGCCGGTCTCGACCGTCGACGGGATGAACTCGCTCTTGCGCTTCTCGACCGCGCTGGTGATGTCCTGTAGCCAGCCCTGCCCCGCGTACTCGGCGGTCCAGATCACGTCCACGCCGAGCACGTCGCACTCGTCGGACTTCGCCTGGAGGCGCTGGATCTGCTGCTCGCGCTGCAGGGTGGCGTCCTCCGGCAGCTCCAGCAGCTTCACGTTCGCGTCCGGGTTCGCCTTGTTGAAGTTGTCGACAACCGTCCCGAACGCACCGGTGGTGTCCTTGCCGATGCACCAGGTCACGTTCCCGGAGGGCTTCGCCTGCGTGACCTCCTTGGCGTCCGCTGCACCACCACCGCCGCCATCGTCGTCGTCGTCGCCGCTGCCTCCGCAGCCCGCTATTGCAATCGCCAGCGCCGCGAGCACCGCCGCGACCCGAAGGATCGACTTCACAACTTCCCCCTCATCCGACCTACTTCCTATACGCGGGCGGACTACCCGGAGTAGGGCTTCCCAAACGACGCCGAGGCGCCCGGGGGGGCGCCTCGACGCGGGTCGGGGGGTGCGGGTCCGGCGCGGAACTACTGCCGGGCGCCGGCTCCCGCAGCCTGCTGGGCCTGCTCTTCGTGCCGGCCCTCGCAGATCTCTTCGGCGAGCTTGTCGGAGAAGGCCGGGAGGTCGTCGGGCTTCCGGCTCGTCACGAGTCCGGAGTCGACGTGCACCTCCTCGTCCACCCAGGTGCCGCCGGCGTTCTCGATGTCGGTCCTGAGGCTCGGCCACGAGGTCAGCGTGCGCCCGCTGACGACGCCGGCCTCGACCAGCGTCCAGGGGCCGTGGCAGATCGCCGCCACCGGCTTGCCCGCTTCGAAGAAGGCGCGCGTGAAGGACACGGCGTCAGCGTCGCTGCGCAGGAAGTCCGGGTTCGCGACGCCGCCCGGGAGCACCAGCCCGTCGTAGTCGCCCTCGGCGGCCTCGGCGGCCGTCTTGTCGACCTTGAACGTGTCGCCCTTGTCGAGGTGGTTGAAACCCTGGATCTCGCCGCTCTCGAGCGAGATCAGCTCCGGCCTGCCGCCCTCGTCCTCGACCTGCTTCCACGGCTCGGTGAGCTCGATCTGCTCGACGCCGTCCGTGGCGAGAAAGGCGACTCTCTTTCCACTCAATCGGTTGGCCATGTCGTCACTCCTTGGTCTTTCTCGAGTCCCTTCTCGGATACCGAGATGGATTGCGGCTAAACGGGGTGAGACCGGGGTACGCGGCGCGCATGGCAACCGTCGCGCGTCCCGGCCCCTTCAGCACGAAGCCACTCGAGCGCCTCCAGGAGACGGCCGAAGGCACGGTCCTCAATCGCACGGTGGGCGCGCTCGACCTGACCGCGCTCGGGATCGGCGCGATCATCGGCACCGGCATCTTCGTGATCATCGGCGAGGCGATCGAACAGTCCGGGCCGGCGCTCGTCATCTCGTTCCTCCTCGCCGGGGTCACCTGCATCTTCTCGGCGCTCTGCTACGCAGAGCTCGCCTCGACGATCCCGGTCTGCGGATCGGCGTACACGTACGCGTACGCGACCATGGGCGAGCTGCTCGCCTGGATCATCGGCTGGGACCTCATCCTCGAGTACGGCGTCTCAGTCGCGGCTGTCGCGGTCGGCTGGGGTGCGTACCTCAAGGAGCTGCTCGACTCGCTGTTCAGCGTCAGTCTCCCGGACTCGATAGCACTGCCGCCGGGCGACGGCGGGGACGTCAACTTGCCGGCCGCCTTCCTCGTGCTCGCCGTGGCCGGCGTGCTGATCGCGGGGGCGCGCGAGTCGGCACGCTCCAACACGGTCATGGTGATCACGAAGCTCACCGTGCTCCTGTTCTTCATCGTCGTCGCGTTCTCGGCCTTCAACGGCGACCACTTCTCGGACTTCGCACCGAACGGCTTCGACGGCATCGAGTCGGCGGCCGCGCTGATCTTCTTCGCGTACATCGGCTTCGACGCCGTGTCGACCGCAAGCGAGGAGACGCGCCGGCCCGGTCG
>Ga0081455_10006328_pt1 | contig 12713 bp, 13 predicted proteins | sample TabmetS3T2R1_FD_70207 | JGI IMG/M metagenome (GOLD analysis project Ga0081455, IMG submission 70207) | Tabebuia heterophylla rhizosphere microbial communities from the University of Puerto Rico - S3T2R1 | ecosystem: Host-associated > Plants > Roots > Rhizosphere ... | reverse complement strand
CGCGCTGCTGTCCGCCGCGCCCGAGCAGATCGAGCAGACCGCCGGTATTGGAACGAAGATGGCCGAGACGATCGCCGAGCAGCTCGCCGACGAGCAGATGCGCGAGCTCATCGAGGACCTGCGCGCGCAGGGCGTCACGATGGAGCTCGAGGGCCCGCCGCCGGGCGAGGGCCCGCTGGCCGGCAAGACGTTCGTGCTCACCGGCACGCTGCCCGACCTCACCCGCGAGCAGGCCAGCGAGCGGATCGTCGCCGCCGGCGGCCGGGTGACCTCGAGCGTCTCGAAGAAGACCGACTACCTGGTGGCCGGCGAGAACGCCGGATCCAAGCTCACCAAGGCCGAGTCCCTCGGCGTCCCGGTGCTCGACGAGCCCGGCCTGCTCGGTTTGCTCGATGGCGCGGCGAGCTGACCTGCGCGCGGTCGGCCGCGACCCGGACCCGCGCTTCACGCTGGCCAACGAGCGCACGTTCCTGGCCTGGAACCGCACCGCGCTCGCGCTCATCGGTGGCGGCCTCGCCGCCGGCCAGCTGCTGGACTTCGACTCGCGCACGGCGCGGCTGGTCGTCGCGCTGCCGCCGATCGTCCTCGGGCTCGTGCTCGCGCTCGTGAGCTACCGGCGCTGGGAGGCCAACGAGCGCGCGCTGCGCCTCGACGAGCCGCTGCCCGGCGTCGTCCCGCCGTGGCTGCTGTCGGCCGGCATCGTCGTGGTCGGGGTGATCGTCGTCGTCGTGCTGGTGGTCGATGCCGTCTCCTGACCCGCCCGGCGTCGCGCGCGAGCGCACCGGCCTTGCCTGGGAGCGCACCGCGCTCGCATACGGCACGATGGCCGCGATCATCCTTGGCGTCTCCGCGCATCGCCATGCGCCCGTCCTGTTGTTCGTCAGCGCGGCCCTGGCGATCGTCGCGTTGGCGATCTGGCGCCACAGCCGGCACGCCTACGACCAGCCCGCGGTGGCGCCACAGCTGCGCGAGCTGGCGCTCCTGTCGGTCGTCACGGCGCTCACCGCGGTGGCGGCGGTGATCGCCGTCGTCGCTACGTGAGCTCGGCGGGCAGGCCGAACCGCGCCAGGACGTCCTCGCCGATGAACGCCGTCACCTCGGCGATCGCCCCGTCGCGCAGCGTCAGCACGTCGAGCACCTCCGCGCGGTACGTGCGGGTCTCGTCCTTCCACGCGTAGCAGCCGACGGCGACCTGCCCGTTGGCGTGGGCCGGCAGGTGACGCCAGCCGACGTTCAACGGGCCCTGGCGCATGAAGCCCGCAATCGCCGCGTGGCCGCGGTACCAGCCCGGCATCGGCGGCATGGACCAGGCGGCGTCCTCGGTCAGCAGCGCGAGCACCGCGTCGAGATCGCCGCGCTCGAGGGCATCGGCGTAGGTCTCGACAAGCTCGCGGACGCGCTCGTCGCCGAGTGCCCGCAGCGTCACCTGCTGGCTGCGCTTCGGCAGGCGGTCGTCGACCGTCTTGCGTGCGCGCTGCAGAGCACTGTTGACCGACTGCACGGTCGTCTCCAGCGCCTCGGCGACCTCCTGGGCAGAGAAGCCCAGGACCTCGCGCAGGATCAGCGCCGCGCGCTGGCGCGACGGCAGGTGCTGCAGGGTGGCCACGAACGCCAGCTCGACGCTTTCGCGCTGCTCGTAACGCGCGTCCGGCGCCGCGTGGCCGTCGGTGAGCTGCTCGTCCGGGTACGGCTCGATCCACACCGACTCCACCAGCGGCTCGCCCCAGTGCTCGTCGCCCGTGGCGGCCGGCCCGTAGTCGATCGGCAGCACGCGCTTGGGGCGGCGCTCGATGAGTCGCAGCGACGAGTTCGTTGCGATCCGGTACAGCCACGTACGCGGCGAGCTGCGGCCCTCGAAGCGCGGCAGGGCGCGCCAGGCGCGCAGCAGCGCGTCCTGCAGGGCGTCCTCGGCGTCGTGCACGGAGCCGAGCATGCGGTAGCAGTGCGCGTGCAGCTCGGCGCGATGCGGCTCGACCAGCTCCTGGTAGGCGGCCTCGTGCTCTGCGGGTCTCACATGACTACAGATCCCGGCGCGGGCGGGAACTCATCGCTCAGACGCCGTCGTAGCGCGCAATCGCGGTGGCGATGTGGTCCTGCACGCGGTGGGCGCGGGCCACGCTCGCGCGCGTCATGAGCAGCGCGAAGGCGATCGTGTGGCCGCCGGCGGATTGGCAGATGCCGGCGAGCGAGCTGACGCCGATGAGCGTGCCGGTCTTGGCGCGGCAGCGGTCCTGGGCGGCGGTGCCGCGCATCCGCTTGCGGATCGTGCCGGTCCGCCCCGCAACGGCCAGCGAGCCCTCGAACGCGCCCGCGACTTCCTGGTCGTGCATGATCTGCAGCAGCCGCACGACCTGCCGCGGGGTGGTGCGGTCCGCTCGCGACAGGCCGGAGCCGTCGACGACCGCGGCGTGGATGCCGAACATCGCGAGCTGCTGGCTCACGATCCCGACGCCCGCCTGCGTCGTGCCCGTCTCCGCGAACGAGGCCCCGAGGTCCTTGACGAGCATCTCGGCGAGGAAGTTGTCCGAGGGCACGTTGGTCAGGCGGATGAGGTCGCGCATCGGCGGCGACTCGACCGTGGCGAGCTGCTCTGCGGTGGGCGGCGCCGCGCCGGCGCCGCTGCGCCCGTCGACGCGGATCCCACTCTGGCGCAGGGTCTTGGCGAACTGGCGCGCGGCCTGGGCCGCGGGCTTGCCGTCCTTGGCGAATCCGCGATTGAGCGCCAGGGCGCTCAAGACGCCGCCGATGTCCGAGTCGTAGCTGCCACCGGTGTCGAACGAGCCGCGCAGGGTGTCGAAGCGGGTCTCGTCGCCCAGCACCGAGCCGTCGACGCGCAGGATCCCGGCCGCGGCCAGCCCGTTCGACAGCGCCTTGAGGTCGTCGGGGCCGAGCGTCGGGTCGCCACCGCCGCGCAGATAGAGGTCGCCGCGCCAGACGCCATCCGGATCGAGGAACCCGCGCCCTGCAACCGAGGTCTCGAGGGTGGCGTCCGGGCCGTAGCGCAGCAGCGCGGTCGAGGTGGTGTAGAGCTTCTCGACCGACGCGGGCGGCCGCGCGACGTCCGCCTTCGACGCGAACAGCACCTGCTTGGTATCGAGATCGCGGACGTACGCGCCCGAGAACGCCCCGGCACGGCGCATCTCGCTCCCGAGCTTCGCCTGCAGCGTGGGTGCCGAAATCGCCTGCGCCTGGGCGGGCACGGCGACGAGAACGAGCAGGACGAGGGCGAGAGACCGTAGACGCATGCGCCGGGACCGTAGAACACACGGTGTAACGGGAAGTCGCGCCGACCGTACACTCCGACCAAGATGGGGAAGGTCGTCGACCTCCAGGAAGGAAAGCAGCGACGGACCGCTGCGAGGGCCGGCAAGCGCCGGCGCAAGCGGTCCAAGACCGCGCTCGTGCTCGGCGGCGGCGGCTTCACCGGCGGCGTCTACGAGATCGGCGCGCTGCGCGCGTTGGACCTCCTCTCGGTCAATCGCACCGTCAACCAGTTCGACGTGTACGTCGGCACCAGCGCCGGCGCCTTCATCGCCTCGATGGCGGCCAACGGCATCACGCCCGAAGAGATGATGCGCGTCGTCAACCGCCAGGTCCCGACGCCGTTTCGCGACATCGACGTCGGCACGCTGCTGCGCCCGAACGTCCTGGAGTTCGCGCGCCGCGGGGTCACGCTCCCGTGGAAGCTCGCCAAGCTGGGGCGGGAGCTCGCCGGGCAGCTCGGGGCGATCTCGACGATGGACATCGTCCTCGGCCTTGCCGAGATCCTGCCCAGCGGGATGTACTCCGGCGCGGGTATCGAGGAGTACCTGCGCGCGGTGCTCAACGATCCCGACCGCACCGACGACTTCCGCCTCCTCGAGCCCGAGCTCTACATCGCCGCCACCGACCTCGACACCTGCGAGCGCATCGTCTTCGGGGCCAACGAGTGGGACGACGTGCCGATCTCGACGGCGGTCAGCGCGTCGACCGCCCTCCCGATGGTCTACAAGCCGGTCAAGGTCAAGGACCGCGAGCTGGTCGACGGCGGGATCGTCTCGACGACCAACCTCGACATCGCGGTCGAGGCCGGGGCCAAGCTCGTCGTCGTGGTCAACCCGCTCGTGCCCTACGTCAACGACTTCACGAAGAAGGTGCCGGGGCTGCTCGGCAGCCGGACGCGCCGCGTCAGCGACGGGGGGTTCCCGCAGATCGGCTACCAGGCGTTCAAGCTGCTCGCCTACCAGCGCCTACACGAGATGGCGCGCCAGTGGGAGCAGCGCTATCCGGGCGTCGACATCGTGCTCATCGAGCCCGAGCCCAACGACGAGCTCATGTTCCAGACCTCGATCCTGGACTTCACGAGCCGCGTCGACATCGCCCGCCACGGCTTCGAGTCGGTGACGCTCAAGCTCGCCGAGGACTACGGCGAGCTGCGCGCGGTCTGCCAGCGCCACGGCATCGAGATCTCGGCGACGCGCGTGCGCAAGGTGGTCAAGCACTTCTCCGCGGAGAAGGAGCGCACGCGCGCCTGGCGCAAGATCCTCGAGCAGACGACCGGCGCGCTGCTGCGTCAGTCGGCCGAGTAGCTACACCTTCTCCTCGACCTTCGCGCGGCCCCTGCGCCCGGTCGATGCGCTCTTGCGCGTCATCTTGTTGGCGCCGTCGAACGGCTTGCGCAGCCAGCGACCGAGGCGTCCCGGCGCCTTGCCGGCCACGCGCCCGCCCGCGCCGTAGGTCCGCTCGACACCGCGCTCGGGGTAGCGCGACAGGCGCGGCGCGATGAACGCCAGGATCAGCAGAACGACGCATATGGCGATCACAATGAGGATGGTCATGGCGCGGTCTTACCCGGAAGCGCAACTCCGCGCGCCGTCACGTGTCATGCGGTGCGATGCGCCTCGCGATAGCCCTTCTCGCCGCCATCGCCACCACCGGGCCGCCGGCCAATGTCGGCTCGACGACGGCGACCGTCACCGGCACGGCCGACCCGTCGGCCACCTACCACTTCGAGTACGGCACATCGGCGAGCTACGGCCTGCGCACCGGGGACCAGACCGCGGGCACCGGCGGCGAGGCGCGGGCCGACCTCACCGGCCTCACACCCGACACCACCTACCACTATCGCCTCGTATCGGGCGACGCCGGTGCGGACCGCACGTTCCGCACCCAGCAATCGGGCCCGCCGGCCGCGACCACGGGCGGCGCGCGCAGCGTCACCCCGAGCGGCGCGCAGCTCACCGGTACGGTGGACCCCAACGGGCGCGCGACGACCTACCACTTCGAATACGGCACGACGACCGGCTACGGCAGTCGCACCGCCGAGGCAAGCGCCGGCAGCGGCCAGAACGGCACGGCGGTCTCCACCGCGGTCGGCGGGCTGCGCGTGAACACGCGTTACCACTACCGGCTGGTCGCCACCAACGACGCGGGCGTTGCCCGCGGGCGCGACCGCACGTTCACGACGCAGCGCAACCCGCGCGCGATCACCGCCTCGGCGTCGCCCAACCCGGCGCCCTGGAGCGGCTCGACGACCGTCAGCGGGCGCATCACAGGGTCCGGGGTCGGCGGCGCGACGGTCGCGCTCGAGCGCCAGGACTTCCCCTTCAACCGGGCCTACTACCTCGTAGGCACCAAGCGGGCGTCGAGCAGCGGCCGCTTCTCGTTCAGCGTCGGGCCGCTGTGGGCGGTGGCGCGCCTGCGGCTGACCACGCGGACGTCGATCGTGGCGGCCAGCCCCGTCATCGAGGTGCGCAACGCGCTGCGGGTCGGCGTGCGCGTGAGCCGTCTCTCGGGCGGTCGCAAGCGGATCGAGGGCTCCGTCAGCCCGGCGGTGCCGCGCGGGCGCGCGTCGCTGCAGAAGCGCTCGCCGAGCGGGCGCTGGGTCACCGTGCGCCGGGCGGGTGTCACGCCGCTGCGCGGGGCGCGCTCGCGCTACCGCTTCACGGTCCGCCGCGCCGGGACCTACCGGGTTGTCGTGCTCCCGCGCGACAACTTCGCGCACGTGCGCGGCACAAGCAGGGAGCGGCGCATCCGGTCCTGACGGCGCGGGTAGCGCCCCGTCATGGCCATTGACGAGCAACTGACGAAGTACCTCACCGACGCGCATTCGATCGAGGAGCAGGCGCTCGCGCAGCTTCGTTACGCCCCGCGCATCGCGGGCGACCACGAGCTCGCGGCGCTGTTCCGCGCGCACCTGACCGAGACCGAGGACCAGGAACGGCGCGTGCGTACCCGGCTCGAAGCGCACGACGCGTCGCCGTCCAAGGTCAAGGACGTCGTGATGCAGGCCGGCGGCCTGGGCTTCGTGCTCTTCGCCAGGTCCCAGCCCGACACCCCGGGCAAGCTCACCGCGCACGCCTACTCCTACGAGCACCTCGAGCTCGCCGCCTACGAGCTGCTCGCGCGGGTTGCCGATCGGGCCGGTGACACCGACACGGCCGCCATCGCCCGCGACATCCGCGAGCAGGAGCGCGCGATGGGGGAGCGGCTGGCGCAGGCGTTCGACCGCGCTGCCACCGCATCGCTGAAGGCCAAGGAGGCGCAAGACGCGCGCACGGACGTGATCCGCTACCTCGCCGACGCGCACGCGCTCGAGGCGCAGTCGATCCAGCTGCTCGAGCGTGGACCCAAGCTTGCCGGCGACGCGGAGCTCGAGGAGCTCTACCGCGAGCACCTCGAGGAGTCGCGCGGGCAGCAGCGCCTCGTCGCCGAGCGGCTTGCCGCGCTGGGCGGCTCGCCGAGCAAGGTCAAGGATGCCGCGATGCGCCTCGGCGCCCTGAACTGGGGCGTGTTCTTTGCCTCACACCCCGACACGCCGGGCAAGCTCGCCGCGTTCGCCTACGCGTTCGAGCACCTCGAGATCGCCGGGTACGAGCTGTTGCGCCGCGTCGCCGCGCATGCGCACGACGAGGAGACCGCGCGGCTGGCGATCACGCTGGCGGCGCAGGAGCGCGCCGCCGCGCAGCGGATCGCCGACAGCTGGGACCGCGCGGTCGACGCGTCGCTGCGCGAGGTGAGCGCGCCCGTCTAGTAGGCGAACGAGAGAACCCCGGCGCGCGACCGCGGCCGGCGGCTCGTTGCACGACGGTGACGCTTGATGCGGCGAAGGATCTTGCTCATGCAACGACGGTACGACCGGTCGCGCGGGAGCACAGCGAGGCCATCCCCCGAAGCCGGGGTGTGGTTAGCCCGAAAGCTCCAGGGCCCTCAGGAGGCGGTCGCCGGCCTCACGGCCGTGGATCGCCGCGCGCACGCGGTTCCCGTCGCCCAGCGGGCGGCCGGGCGCCACGATCACGCCGTGGCGCTCGAGGCGGCGGGCGAGTTCGCCGCCGTCGATCCCGGCGGCGCGCAGCCACAGCACGTTGGCCTGGCTCGGAGACGCCTCGATGCCGACGGCCCGCACCTCCGCGAGCAGCCGGGCGCGCTCGGCGGCCACCGTCGCCGCACGCCCCGCGACGACCCCTGACGCGTGGCGCAGCGCCTCGAGCGCGCCGGCCTGCGCCAGCTCGTTGAGCCCAAGCTCGGGCTCGAGCTGCTCGAGCAGCGGCTCCGCGCCGGGGCCGCCGATCGCATAGCCGACGCGCAACCCCGCGAGGCCCCATGCCTTCGAGAACGTGCGAAACACGAGCAGACGGGGGAACTCGTCGACGAGCGCGAGCGCCGCGTCGCGCGGCTCGGCATCGACGAAGTCGCGCAGCGCCTCGTCGAGCAGCACGACCACCCGCTCCGGGAGCGCCGTCAGCAGCGCCCGCAGCTCGTCGACGCGCATGAGCTCGCCGCTCGGGTCGTTGGGGTTGCAGAGGGCGACGAGCCGCGTGCGGTCGTTGACCGCCCGCAGGATCGGCTCGGCCCCGAAGCCCGGGACGGGCACCGCGTGACCGCGGGCGCGGCGGGCCATGACCGGGTACAGGCCGTAGGACGGCCACGGCGTGACGAGCTCGTCGAGCGGCTCGAGCAGCGCCTGCGCGGCTGCACCGAGCAGCTGCGCCGCGCCGTCGCCGATCACCAGGCGCTCGGGCTCGACGTCCCGTGCATGGGCGAGCTCGGAACGCAGCTCGTTAGCACGGCGGTCGAGGTAGCGGTGCAGGCCGCGGCGGGCGGCGTACGTGATCGCGTTGACGACGGTCGGCGGCGGGTACTCGGGCCAGGTCGTCGCGCTGAGGTCGATCGCGTCCACGCGTGCGAGCGCGCGCCGCTTGCGCTCGTCGGCGCGTGCGCGCAGGTCCTCGGACACCTCACTCGGGGACATCCCCTCGAACTGCCGGTAGTGGCGGAACATCCCTCTCAGCGCGGCGCGAGCGTGGACCCGAGCCCGCCGATGAACACCAGCCAGAACGTGAAGGCGCTCCCGCCGACTACCGCGGTGACGCCGAACACGCGCGCGATGACCCCGCCGCGCTGATCGTGCCCGGCGGCGCGGCGGGCGAGGATCCAGAAGCCGTCGAGGCGCTTGATGACCGCCAGGCCGCCGAACAGCGCGGCCAGCATGAAGACGAAGCCCAGGAAGATCCCGATCGACACCGAGTCGGTCTGATACTGCACCTGCGAGGCGACCCAGAGTGCGAGCGCTGGGATCGGCCCCCAGAACAGCAGGTTGAGCACCACCATCAGCGTCAGGACCGCGAACGCGATGAGGCCGTCGACCCGCTGCCGGCGCGCGCTGAGAGCCTCGGGCGCCGTGCGGTAGCGCGTGGGAGCGGTCCCCGGCCGACGGCCGACGAAGAGCCCGCCGGTGTCGGTCGGGTCGGTGCGCACGCCCCCCAGGTTATGCCACCTGCCACAAAGGTATGGGCAGTGGGGTTTACCGCACCTGCGGTAGGGAGCCTCCTTGATGGGCGGGCTCAGCGGGCGTCGGCAGGATGCTCGCCGACTCGATTACGAAACCTCAGGGGGCAGAGGATGTACAGCACTACCACTACCGCGCATGACTTCAGTGCGCTTCGGGGGCGCCTGACGGGCGCGCTGACGATTCCCGGCGACATTGCCTGGGACAGCGCGCGGCAGGCGTGGAACCTCGCGGTCGACCAGCGTCCCGTCGCGGTCGCCGAGCCCGAGACCATCGCGGACGTCGTCGCGGTCGTCGACTTCGCCCGCGAGCGGGGGCTCAAGGTCGCCGCCCAGGGCACCGGCCACAACGCGGCCGCGATCGCGACCCTCCACGAGACGATCCTCGTCCGCACGCACCGCATGCGGACCGTCGACATCGATCCCGACGCCCGCCGCGCCCGCGCCCAGGCCGGCGCGCTGTGGGCGGACGTCGCCATCCCGGCCTCCGAGCACGGGCTGGCGGCGCTGTCGGGCTCGTCGCACGACGTCGGCGTCGTCGGCTACTCGCTCGGCGGCGGCCTGAGCTGGCTGGCCCGCAAGTACGGCCTGGCCGCGAACAGCATCACCGCGATCCAGATCGTCACGGCCGACGGCCGCGTGCGCCTGGTCGACGCCCAGCACGACGCCGACCTCTTCTGGGCGCTGCGCGGCGGCGGCGGCAACTTCGGCGTCGTCACCGCGATCGAGCTCGAGCTCTACCCGGTCGAAGAGGTCTACGCCGGCATGCTCGTCTTCCCGTGGGAGCGCGCCCGCGAGGTCCTGCGCGCCTGGCGCGAGTGGACCACCACGGCGCCCGACGAGATCACGACGTCGGCGCGCATCCTCCAGGTCCCGCCGCTGCCCGAGATCCCCGAGCCCGTCCGCGGCCGCAACCTGGTCGTCATCGACGGCGCGTACGCCGGCGGCGAGGCCGACGGCGCCGAGGCGATCGCGGCCCTTCGCGCGCTCGGCCCCGAGATCGACACGTTCTCGATGATCGGGCCGGCGCAGCTGCTGCAGCTGCACATGGACCCGCCGGAGCCGGTGCCCGCGACGGGCGACGGCGCGATGCTCGACGTGGTGCCGGCCGAGGCGATCGACGAGCTCGTCAGGGTCGCCGGCCCCGGCTCGGGCTCGCCGCTGCTCATGGTCGAGCTGCGCCACCTCGGCGGCGCGGTGGCCCGCGAGGCCGACCACCACGGCGCGCTGGCCAAGCTCGACGGCGACTTCGCGTTCTACGCGGTCGGCATGGCGCCGGACGAGGAGACCGCCGAGGCCGTCGACGCCCATGTCGACGTCGTCAAGGGCGCGCTGTGCGAGTGGGACGCGGGCAACCGCTACCTGAACTTCAGCGAGCGCCCCGTCGACACCCGCTCGGCCTACTCCGAGAAGGCCTACCGGCGGCTGCGCGCGGTCAAGACGCTGGTCGACCCCGACGACACGTTCCGGGCCAACCACCCGATTCCGCCGATCGACTGAGCCACCCCCCAGGGCGGCGGCGCTGGATGGCTCAGCCGGCGCCGCCGCCGCTGTAGAGCTCGTCGAAGCTGTCGGCGTACTTGTCGTAGACGACGTTGCGCTTGACCTTCAGCGTCGGCGTCAGCTCACCGGTCTCCTGCGACAGGTCGTGGTCGAGGATGAAGAACTTCTTGACCTGCTCGACCTGCGCGTAGCGCGTGTTGGCCTTGTCGAGGACGTCCTGGACGAGCGCGCGCACGCGCTCGTCGCGCGCCAGCGCCGCGATCGAGGTGTCCTCGATGGGCGGGTGGGTCTGGCTCTTGGCCCAGGGCACGATCTCGTCCTCGTCGAGGGTGATGAGCATCACCGGGTAGGGCCGACGGTCGCCGTGCATCACGGCCTGCGAGACCCACCGCGACTGCTTCATGTCGTTCTCGAGGTTGGCCGGCGTGAGGTTCTTGCCGCCCGCGGTGATGATGATGTCCTTCTTGCGGCCGGTGATGTAGATGTAGCCGTCCTCGTCGATCGAGCCGAGATCGCCGGTGTGGAGCCAGCCGTCGACGATCGCGCCGAAGCTCGCGTCGTCGTTCTTGTAGTAGCCCTGGAAGATGTTGGCGCCCTTGAGCAGGAGCTCGCCGTCCTCGGCGACCCGCGCCTCGACGCCCGGCAGCGCCCGCCCGACCGAGCCGAACCGGTGGTACTCGAGCGTCGAGTACGTCGCCACCGTGGCCGTCTCGGTCATGCCGTAGCCCTCGAGGACGGGCACGCCGCAGCCGTAGAAGAACTCAAGGATCTCCTTGGCGATCGGCGCGGCGCCGCTGACGGCCTGGCGCAGTTGGCCACCGAAGATCGAGCGGACGTTCTTGAAGAGCTGCTCCTCGGCTTCCGCGAACGGGGCTTGCAGCGCGGCGGGGACCTCCTCGCCGCGGACCTGCATGTCGCGGACCTTGACGCCGAGCGCGGCGGCGGCCTGCATCTTCTCCTGGACCTCGGGCGGCTGCGACCCGAGCGCGAGCGTGTAGATCTTCTCGAAGATGCGCGGGACGCTCGGGAGGTAGGTCGGCTTGGTCTCCTGCAGCTCGGTGACGATCTGAAGGGTGTCGCCGCCGTAGTACGCGATGGTCGTCCCGACGTCGAAGTTCACGAGCTGGATCAGCAACGCGTAGGCGTGGGCCAGCGGGAGGAAGAGGTAGGTGGTCTCCTCTTCCTGGATCGCCCCGGCGGACTCGAGCATCGTCACGACGTCGCGGTAGTTGCCGTGCGTGAGCACGCAGCCCTTCGGCGGGCCGGTGGTGCCCGACGTGTAGATGAACGTGAACGGGTCGTCATGCCCGACGGCGTTCGTCCGTGCGTCGAGCTCGGCGTCGTCGCGCGCGCGGCCGCGCGCGCGGACCTCGTCGAGCGGGATCGCGTCCGCCGTGTCGCCCGCGGGGTCGATGACGACGATCGTGCGCAGCGTGGGCAGGTTCTCGCGGACGGCGACGATCTTGGCGACCTGCGAGGCGTCCTCGCAGATGATCGCGACCGACTCGGAGTTGCCGGCCACCCACTCGCACTCCTCGGGGGAGTTCGTCGGGTAGATCGGGACGACGACGCCGCCGGCCCCGCTGATCGCGAAGTCGCAGTACGTCCATTCGGGGCGCGTGTTGCACAGCAGCGACACGCGCTCGCCCGGAGCGATCCCGATGTCGATGAGACCCAAGCCGATCTCGCGGACGATCTCGCCCACCTCGGCATATGTCACATCGCGCCACTCGCCATCGACCTTGTGGCGTAGCGCTACGCGGCCGGCGAACTGCTCTGCCGCACGCGGCAACAGGTCGGCGATCGTCTTTGAGCCCGTTGAACGGGCGGCGGCGGTCCCGGCCTCCATCGCTCTCCCTCCTCGGAACGTTCCTGCTGGTGGAGGGGCGATTCTATGCGCGTCGCGCCGGGGGCGCGACAGGGTGTCAAGCGGAAACTATGCGGGAGTACTGATGGCGGCCTGCGGCGACTTCGTCGCCTCTCCGAGGCTCGCCACGAAGAGAGTCTTGTCGATCCTGCCCTGGAAGATCGGGACGCCCAGCTCCATGCACTTGAAGATCACGTCACGGCGCTCGAGGCCGGTCTCGCGTGCGAGCTCTGTGGGCGTCAGGTGAATTGCCATCGGGGGCTGGTACCTCCTGTGGATTTGCGACGTTCGCTACGTATAGCGCTCGTTTCGGACGCCCACAACTAAAACTGCCTAAACGGTCGCTAACAGCGGACGAACGACCCCTTTCCGCTAAATCGGATTGGGTACGTCGACGAACACGTGACGGACGCCGAAGCGCTCCGCGAGGCGCTCGCCGAGGGCGCGGACGCCGAAGGTCTCGGTGGCGTAGTGGCCGGCCGCGAGGAAGTGGACGCCGGCCTCGCGGGCGCGGGCCATCGCGCGCTCGATGGGCTCCCCGGTGACGAACGCGTCGAGCCCCTCGGCGATCGCCTCC
>Ga0081455_10006327_pt1 | contig 12714 bp, 8 predicted proteins | sample TabmetS3T2R1_FD_70207 | JGI IMG/M metagenome (GOLD analysis project Ga0081455, IMG submission 70207) | Tabebuia heterophylla rhizosphere microbial communities from the University of Puerto Rico - S3T2R1 | ecosystem: Host-associated > Plants > Roots > Rhizosphere ... | reverse complement strand
GACGACGGCCTTGGCGCGCAGGCGCTGCTCGACGTGCTGCGTGGTGATGCCGCCGGCGACGCTGACCACGAGCTGCCCGTCGGTGACGAGCGGGTCGAGGTCGGCGAGCAGGGCGTCGACGTGATGCGGCTTGACCATGATCATCACGAGCTCGGCCCCGGGCACCGCGTCGGCCAGCTCGGCGACGGTCACCCCGAACCGGTCGCGGACCTCGGCCGCCCGAGTCGGGTCCTGTTCGACCACCGCGACGTCGCCGAGCGGTCGGCCCTCGCGCGCCAGTCCGGAGAGCAGGGCGGTGGCGATGTTGCCGCCGCCGATGAGTGTCAGGGTTGTCACGATGGTTGATCCTTCCCGGAGCCGGTGCGGTCTTGCTCGCAGGGATGCTCGAACGTCTACCCCGTCGGACATATCGTCCGGGTCCACGAGCAGACACGGGTCTGTGGGGCGGAATTCACGCAGCGTCTCTTTCTGTAGCATTGCCTACAGGCAGTGATCTATAGCGCAGCCGCTGCTACAGTACGGGCAATGAACCGGCGGGGAGGAGGCCCGGCATGACGACAACGACGGCCGCCGAGGTGATGGCCCGCACCGAGGCGAGCACCGCACACAACTACCACCCGCTGCCGGTCGTCCTGACCAGCGGCGCCGGCGCGTGGGTCACCGATGTCGAGGGCCGCCGCTACCTGGACCTGCTCGCCGGGTACAGCGCGCTGAACTTCGGCCACGGCGACCCGGAGCTGCTGGCCGTCGCCCACGAGCAGCTGGACCGACTGACCCTCACCAGCCGGGCGTTCCACCACGACCTGCTCGGCACGTTCTGCGCTGAGCTGGCCGAGCTGGCCGGTATGCAGATGGTGCTACCGATGAACACCGGCGCCGAGGCGGTCGAGACCGCGATCAAGACCGCCCGCAAGTGGGGCTACCAGGTCAAGGGCGTGCGGGACGGGCGAGCGCGGATCGTCGTGGCCGGCGGCAACTTCCACGGCCGCACGACCACCATCGTCGGCTTCTCCGACGACCCGCAGGCCGTCTGCGGCTTCGGACCGTTCACGCCGGGATTCGTGCGCGTGCCCTACGGCGACGCCGGCGCGCTGCAGGCGGCGATCGACGCCGACACGGTGGCCGTCCTGATCGAACCGGTGCAGGGCGAGGCCGGGGTGATCATCCCTCCGCCGGGCTACCTGGCTGCCGTGCGCGCCGCCTGCACCGAGGCCGGCGCGCTGATGATCGCCGACGAGATCCAGTCCGGCCTGGGCCGCACCGGACGCACGTTCGCCTGCGAGAACGCCGGTGTGGTGCCCGACGTGTACCTGCTGGGCAAGGCGCTCGGCGGCGGCATCCTGCCGGTGTCGGCCGTCGTGTCCAGCCGGGAGGTGCTGGGCGTGTTCCGGCCGGGCGAGCACGGCAGCACGTTCGGCGGCAACCCGCTCGCCTGCGCAATCGGCACCGCGGTGGTGCGCCGGCTGGCCACCGGCGAACCGCAGCGCCGGGCGGCCGAGCTGGGCGAGGTGTTCGCCGATGCGCTGGGACAGCTGCCGGCCAGGTCGGTGTCGGCGGTGCGCACGATCGGGCTGTGGGCCGGCGTGGACGTGGTTGACCGCACCGGGCGCGACGTCTGCGAAGGGTTGCTGCGCCGGGGCGTGCTGGCCAAGGACGCGCACGGCAGCACGTTGCGACTGGCCCCACCGCTAGTCGTCGAACCGGCCGACCTGCGCTGGGGCGTCGACCAGTTGGCCGAGGAGCTGGCCGGACCGTCATATTCCTGACCCAGCTGCGCCCGTCGGCCACCTACCCCCCATCCGGCGCGAGCCGCGCGCCACCGGGTACGCGTCCATCACGGACTAGCCACGGCGTGTTCGCGGATCAGCTCCGCGGTGCGCTGCACGGCCGAGTTGTCCCGCACCGCCCGGCGCACGCGCAGCCGGACCTGCCGCACCGGCTCGGGCTCGACGACCGGCCGCACCGCGAGGCCGGCCGGCAACGTCTGCACGCCCAGCCGCGGCATCACGGTGATGCCGGCCCCGGCCGCCACGAAAGCCAGCGCCGAGGCGTAGTCGCGGGTCTCGACGTGGAAGGGCGGCGCGAATCCTCGGCTCGTGCAGGCGTCCAGCACGATCCGGCGGCAGGTACCCCGGCTGACGTCGTTGTCGATCCAGGCCTCGTCCCGCAGGTCGGCCAGCGGCACCGCGTCGGCTCCGGCCAACGGGTGACTGGCGGGCAGGACGACGACGTAGGGATCGTCCAGCAGCGGCTCGACGTCGTACCCGTCGAGCGACGACGCCGCCGCGCCCTCGACGAACACCTCCACGTCCGGCTCGACCGGCAGCTCGCCGACCATCTCGACCAGCCGCAGGTCCAGCCGCAGCCGCGGGAACTCGCGCAGCACCGTCGCCACGACGGGCGGGATCCAGGTGACGCCGGCCGACGCGAAGTAGGCGACCTTGAGGCGTCCGATGCGCCCGGCTCGCAGGTCGCCGGCCATCGACTCCAGCGCGGCCAGCCGTTCCAGCACCTGGCCGGACTCCTCGGCGAACGCCCGCCCCACGCCCGTCGGCTGGATGCCCCGGCCGACCCGCTCGATCAGCTCCAGCCCGGTCTCCTTCTGCAGCGCGGCCAGGTGCTGGCTGATCGCCGACGGGGTGTAGCCGAGACTGGCCGCCGCGCCGTTGACCGATCCGGCGGCCACGACGGCCCGGAAGATGCGCAGTCGGTGGGCGTCGAGCATGCCGCCGATCGTACAGTTTTGCTGAACGATCAGCGGTGAATTCTCGCTTGTACTGATCGTTCGCGCTCATGACGATGGCGGCATGTCCCGCGCCGAGGAATTGGTCGCCCCTGCTCCCCCGTCCCGGCGGCCGACCCGGTCGTGGGCGGTCGCCGCAGCCACGGTCGTCGTGCTGCTGCTGTGGGCCTCCGCGTTCGTGGTGATCCGGCAGGTCGGGCAGACCCTCTCGCCCGGGCCGATGGCGCTGCTGCGCCTCACCGTCGGCTCGGTGGCTCTGATCGCGCTGGCCTGGCGGGCCCGGCGGCCGTTGCCGCGGGGCAAGACCCTGGCCCTCGTCGTGGGCTATGGCGTCTCGTGGTTCGCCGGCTACACCGTCGTCCTCAACACCGCCGAGCGGCACCTCGACGCCGGGACGTCCGCGCTCCTGGTCAACGTCGCGCCCATCATCGTCGCCGTCTTCGCCGGCCTGCTGCTCGGCGAGGGGTTCCCCCGGCCGCTGATGGTAGGCATCGTGGTCGCGTTCTCCGGAGTGGTTCTCATCGCCGCCGGTGGCACCCGCGGCCACAGCGAGCGACTCGGCGTCGTCCTCGGCCTGGTGAGCGCGTTCCTCTACGGCTCGGCCGTGCTGATGCAGAAGGTGGTGCTGCGCTCGACCGACGCGGTCAGCGCGACGTGGATCGGCTGCGTGGCCGGCACCGTGGCGCTCGTCGGCTTCGTGCCGCAGACCGTGCACGAGGTGGCGCACGCGCCGGCCGGCGCGATCGTCGGCGTCGTCTACCTCGGGCTGTTCCCCACGGCGCTCGCGTTCACCCTGTGGGCGTACGCGCTGTCGCACACCGGCGCCGGTCGGCTGGCCTCCACCACGCTGACCGTTCCGGCCATCGCGGTCGTGATGTCGTGGGTGGCCCTGTCCGAGGTGCCGACCGCGCTCAGCCTGGCCGGTGGCGTCCTGTGCCTGAGCGGCGTGGCGATCAGCCGCCGCACCCGCTGACGCTCGGCGATCATCGCGGGTGGCCGCGGCGGGGGTCGTCAAGGCGCGGGACCAGCGCGGATCGCGCCGCCGGACGGGTTAAGCCGGATGAGCCGGATCCCGGCGCCAACGGGTGGTTCAATACGTCAAATCCGCAGCCGGCCGGCGAATGGGCAGAGACGAGGACGGATGAGCGACGCAACCAGCCCCGGTGAGCTGCTCCTGATGGGCGCCTCGCGTCTGAACCGGCTGCAGATCGAACGACTCGGCGAGTTGCGCGTGCCGCTGACTCTTCGGCAGTACCGGATCCTGCAGCGGATCGACGAGGGTTACACGTCGGTCAGCGACCTGAGCCGGCTGGCGCACCGCTCGGTGCCGACCGTGTCCGAGTCGGTCGACGGGCTCATCAAGCGGGGCCTGGTGGTGCGGGCCGGCTCGCCGGCCGACCGGCGTGCCGTCGTGCTCAGCCTCACCCCGGCCGGCACGAAGGCTCGCAAGGCGGCCGAGAGATGTCTGGCCGATCTGGCCGCTTCGGTGTTCGACTCGCTGTCCGCCCCCAAGCAGAAGGTGCTCGGCGAGCTCGCCCGCAAGATGTACGACGTCAGCGGATCGGCGATGTGGGGTCCGGACGCCTAGGTCCGGCTGGGCGAGCCACGTGCGCCGGACGCCTGGGTCCGGCTGGGCGAAAGGTCGCTAGCCGAAGCTGAACAACCGCACGCCGGGCGTTGGGCCGTTGGCGGGTTGCGCCGAGAGCTGGTGCATGCCGACGCGGAAGGTTGCGTCGTCTGCTGCGGTGAACGCCAGTTCGGTGAACCCGTCGGCGGCGAACCAGGCCCGGATGCGTTCGCTCGGATCGGTGCCGTCCTCCAGGCGCCCGCGCGTCCAGATCACCACGCCACCCGGGGTCAGCAGACCGGGCAGGGCCGCGATCGTGGCGCGGACGTCCGCGCTGGTGATGTTGCCGAAGATGCCGCAGGCGAGCACGAGATGTGCCGGCGCGAAGTCCAGGAAGGCGTCGGTGACTCCAGCATCAGCGGTACGGACCACGACCCGCGGCCGGCCGAGATCGGCGGCGGTCTGCCGGGCTCGCCCGGCCAGGCGTGGGTCGATCTCGACCAGCAGCGCGCGGACCCGCTCCCCCGCATCATGTGCGGCCAGCACCGGCAGCACATCGCGTCCCTCGCCGGCGCACAAGCTGATCAGCCGCACCTCGCCGGACTCGCGGGCTGCGAGCTCGCTGAGGGAACGGCTGATGTACTGCTGCACGACGGCCAGCCGGCGCGGCAGCGACGACCCCGGATGGTCGTAGTTCTGGTGCCACTCGAGCCAGTCCGTCGCCATCAGGTCATCGAATCAGATCGCCCGGTCCGTCGACGTAGAGCGGCCTCCGGCGATCCGCTGCAGGACCCGCAGCCCCTCCGGCGTGCCTGGCCAGTGCCGGGCGATGGCGCTCGCACCGGCGCGGCGGGTGACCGAGCGGAGGGCCACCGCGACGACGAGCGCGTCGTCGGCGTAGCCGAGCACCGGGACGAAGTCGGGAATCAGGTCGATCGGGCTGACCAGGTAGGCGATGAGCAGCCCCAGCCGGACACGCACGCCCCGAGGCAGTTCGGGGTCGGCGGCGAGCCGGCGCAGCAGCCGGATCAGGTCCGGCAGCAGCCGCAGCACCTCGCGCAGCAGGTGCGTGTCGGCGTCGTGCCGGTACGTGCGCCACAGCAGGCCGGCCAGCGCGGCGTAGGCGAGCAGCACGCCGGCGGCGATCCCCGCCAGGATCTGCCACCACATGAGCCGAACGCTACTGCCCAGTGCGGACGCGAGATGCCGTCCACGCGCGACCAGCCGATTCGGCGCGCGAATCACGCCGGGCCGGGCGAGGCGCCGTCAGCAGTCGAGCTGGGCCACCGTCATGTCCTGCACGGTGGCCCGGCCGCCGCGCGCCGAGACGGTGGCCACGTTCGGCACCCATCCGTCCATACCGGCCGTCACCTGCAACGGGCTGTCCCGCTGGTCCAACCACAGCGCGTACCGGCCGTTGGCGTCGGTGGTCAGCGTGTACTGACCGTGCTTGCCGGCGATCCAGACGTTGGCGCCGGCCAGCGCCGCCGAGGTCCCGTCGCAGGACGTACCGGTGACCGTGCCCATGACCTTGGCCCACGACGGCGGAGCGCCGACCTGCATGTCGACGTCGACCGTCTTGACGCCGTACGGCGTGTCACTGCGCACGAGCACAGCCGAGCTGTACTTGCCGGGCTGGCCGACCACGCTCGCATCCGCGCGCACCCACACCACCGCGGTGTGCGACGGCGCCACCGTGACCTTGGTCGTGTTCAGCGACAGCCACTTCGAGTCGCGGTCGCTGCCGCAGTCGGCGTGGCCGGGCAACGTCTCGACGAACGGCGTGTAGTTGCTGAACGACTGGGCACCGCCGATCCGGAAGATCCCGCAGGCCATCGCGCCACGGGTCAGCAGGTTGATCGAGTCCGGCAGCGGCGACCAGGTGTCGGTGATCGGGTCGTACGCGAATCCCTTGTTGGTGCTCAGCCCGCTGTTGACGCCGCCGGAGATCAGCAGCTTGCCGTTCGCGACGGTGTACCCCATCGCCCACAGCGCCATCGGCACGTCGGCCCGGCGGGTCCACGTGTTCGCGGCCGGATCGTAGGCGTAGGTGGCTGTCGACACCGTGCCGAAGCTCTGCTGGCCGCCGGCGCAGTAGATCATCTCCTCGATCGCGCCGCAGCCCAGCCAGGACTCGGGCGTCGGGTAGTCGGGCAGTCGCTGCCACTTGTCGCTCGCCGGGTCGTAGCGCAACACGCCGGCGGTGCCGCAGAAGAAGCGGCTGTCGCAGCCGCCGACCACGTAGAGCTGGCCGTCGAGCACGGTCGCGGCGGCGTCGGCCTCGGGCACCGGGATCGGCGCGCCGGTCGACCAGGTGTTGCTCGTCGCGTCGTAGATGTCCAGGTCGCCGGTGATCTGCTGGCCGTCAGCGCCCGTGGCGCCGTCGACCACGTAGAACTTGTCGCCGATGAACGCTCCGACGCCTTCCTGCCGGGGCTGCGGCAGGTTGGCGATCCGGCTCCACGCCTGCGCAGCCGGGTCGTACACGTAGCTGTCGGTCACCGGCTGGCCGAACGAGGCGCTCGACACGCCGCCGAACGAGTAGATCTTGCCGCCGTACGCACCGGCCACGTTGTCGCGGATCGCGACCGGGTAGTCCGGAAGGGACGTCCAGCCGGCCGCGGGCGGATTACCCAGCTGCGACCAGGGTTCCCCGTGCGCCGAGGCGATCTGGAAGTCGCCGGGCCGCTCGGCCAGGCTGACCTGCGCCGGAGCGGATCCGGTATTGGTAACGACCAGCGGCACGCTGCCGGAGTGGCCCAGGTCCGGCGTCGCGGTCAGCGCCGGAGCGACGACGATCCGCCCGGTCGGCAATGGGAAATCGCCCTGCGTGACCCCGTTCGCAGCGACGGACACCTGCTGATCGCGGTCGTGATACTGCAGCTTCGACGCGGCGAACGCCTGCTTGCCCGTTCCGGGCGCGAACATCGAGTACTGCCCGTCGGCGTCCGAGGTCGTGCTGGTCGACGGCCCGGCCACGCGGGCGCCGCTCACCGGCTGGCCGGTGTTGGCGTCGGTCACCCGGCCGGCGACCATACCGCCCGGTACGGCGTCGCAGCTGCGGTCGCCGACGAAGACGTCGTCGATGGCCCACCATCGCCCGGCCGTGATGTCCGGGCTGTTGTAGTAGTGGAACCGCACCCGCACGTTCGACTGGTGCGCCGCCGTGGGGATCGGCACGGTGACCCGCTTCGGTCCCGCGTCGAGCAGGTCGATGCGCCATGCGTTGGTCCACGTACTGCCGCCGTCGGTCGAGACGTCGACGTCGCCGATGCCCGACGGTACGCCGTAGTCCCACATGGTGAAGTCGTAGGCGAAGCCGATCGAGGGGGCGTCGAGCTTGCTCAGGTCGACCACCGGCGAGACGAGCGTGGAGTCCTCGCGCTGCCAGGTGTAGTACTCGTCGTCCATGATCGCGAAGCCGCCGAGGCCGCCGGTGTGGTTGCCGCGCTTGCCCGGGTCGTCGAAGCGCCACACCCAGCCCTGGCCGATGCCGTCCTCGACGGTCCAGCCGGCCGGCGTCGTTCCCGAGTCGAAGCCCTCGATCAGGCCGTCCGTCGCGTACTGGTAGCCGGGCGCCCGGCACGTGACGTCGTCGACGGCCAGCCTGACGTCGGCCGACCCCGTGACCTGCTCGGTGACGTCCTGGTAGCCGGGCGAGCTCACGTGCAGGTCGTAGGCCGATGCCGCCGGGACGTCCAGCGAGTAACGCCCGGTCACCGGCGACGTCTTCGCGCTGACGTCGCCGACCGACACCGTGGCCCACAACGGCCAGCCGTGCGCACCGCCGTCGCTGACGACACCGCTGAGGGTCACCGTCGACGCGGCCTGGGCCGTCGCCGTGGGAACCATAACCATACCGCCCAGTACGGCGAGCAGGGCGAGGAAGCGCTTCATGGTCAACATCCCGTCTGGGTCAGCGTGACGTTCTCGACGGCTGTCTGCCCGCCCCGTACCCGGGCCGACACCGTCTTGGGGAACCAGCCGGTGGCGGCGACCGTGATCGACAACGCGCCGTTGGCCTGGTCCAGCCACAGGGCGTAGCGGCCCTGGGCGTCGGTGCGCAACGTGTAGTCGCTGACCTTGCCGTCGATCACGACGGTGGCCCCGGGCAGCGGAGCCGAGCCGCCCCGGCAGGCGGTGCCCGTGACGACGCCGGTGATCTTGCCCCAGCTGGCCGGCGGCGTGACGGTGAGCTTCGCCGCGACAGTGCCGGTCGCGTAAGGCGTGTCGTTGCGGATGTCCAGGTCGGCTGTATACGTGCCGGGCTGGCCGACCACGTTGGCGTTCAGCTCCACCGTGACCTGCACGCTGGCTCCGGGCGCCAGCGTCGTGCCGGCGGAACTCGCCGACAGCCACGGCACCGGATCGGCCGTGTCGCAGGCGGCATAGCCCGGTAGCAGCTGGGTGTACTTGGTCGGGGCATCGTCCTCGCCCCGCCCGCCGATCTTGTAGAAACCGCACGCGCTGGCGGCGGCGTAGACCGCCTGGTTCGCGTTCGGCAACGCGGTCCAGGTGTTGCTGTCCGGGTGGAAGGCGAAGCCCCGGTTGGTCACGACGCTGCTGCCGGCCGTGACACCACCGGACACCATCAGCATGCCGTCGGCCACCGTGTAGCCCGAACCCCACAGGTCGATCGGCAGGTCGGCCAGCCGGGTCCAGGCGTTGGTCGACGGGTCGTAGACGTAGGTGCGGGTGCCCGGGCTGCCGCCGTTGTCGGAGACGCCGCCGGCGCAGTACAGCTTGGTGCCGATTCCGCCGCAGGCCAGCCAGGCCGCGTTGACCGGGTAGTCGGCCAGCGTGCTCCACTTGCGCGTGCCCGGGTCGTAGCGCTGCACGTACTTCTTGCCGCACGAGGCCTGGCAGCCGCCGACGGCGTACAGCTTGCCGCCGAGCACGGCCGTGCCGGCCGCGGCGACCGGGTTCGGGATCGCCGGCGCGGACGCCCACGTGTCCGAGTGCGGGTCGTAGACGTCCATGTCGGCGCGCACCTCGCCGCCGTCCGACCAGCCACCGGCCACGTAGAACTTGCCGCCGACGAACGCCGCGACCGGGGTCGCGCGGGCGTGCGGCATGTCGGCGATCGGTGTCCAGGCGCCGGAGGCGGCGTCGTAGGCGTAGCCGCTGCGCAGCGTGCCGGTGCTCGAGTCGCCGCCCACCACGTAGACCGTGCCCGCGTTGTAGCCGGCCGCGTTGTAGGCGACCTTGGTCGGGTAGTCGGCGGCCGCGGTCCACGGCTGGGCGGCCGGCGTCACGACGCCGTAGTTGGCCGTGCCCGGAACGCCGTAGTTGGCCGTGCCGGGCTTCGTCGATCCCGGCTTCGGCGCTACCGTGTGCCGGGCCGGCGCGTGAGGCGAGAAGTGCCCGCGCAGCGCTTGCACCGGCGCACCGCCGCCGGCGGCCAGCGGCGTGATGCCGGTCGGCGTCTCGGACACGTCGATCGTGGCCGGCGCGGTGCCGTCGTTGCTGATCGTGACCGTCTTCGTCGTCGAGCTGCCGACCGGCAACGTCGCGGTCACGCCGGTCTGCGCGATCGACAGCCGGCCGGCGGCGAGCGAGAAGTCCACGAGGTTGGTGGTGTTCGCCGCGACGTCGACGGTCTGGGACTGGGTCTGGTAGCGCGTCATCGCCGCGCTGAACGACTGCGAGCCGGCCGGCGAGAACGTCCAGTAGGCGCCGTCGTCGCCGGACGTGGTGCCGGCGACCGTCGCTGCCGCCAGCGCCGACCCCGTGTTGCGGTCGCGGACGTGGCCCAGCACCAGGCCGCCGTCCTTCGGGGTGCAGACGCGATCGCCGACGAGCACGTTGTCCACCTGCCACAGGTAGTCGACGTCGGCGGTGTAGTGGAAGCGCACGCGGACATCGTCGTGACCGGCCGCCGCCGGGATCGGCACCGCGACCTGGGTCTTGCGGATCGTCGCAGTGGTCTGCCGCCACGCGTTCGCCCACGTCGTGCCGCCGTCGAGCGAGACGTCTACGTCGCCCGTCGAAACCCCGAACGTGTCGTAGTCGGTGTTGAACCAGACAGCCGGCGTGCTCGTGCCGCTGAGGTTCAGCGGCGGCGACACGAGCGAGGTGTCCTGGTGATCGTCGTAGCCGAGCGAGTACACGCCGGCGTAGTTGCCACTGCCACCGGTCTGGTTGCCGGATCCCGTGGGGTCGCCGAACTGCCAGACCTCGCCGTTGCCGGCGTTGTCCTCCACCGTCCAGCCGGCCGGCGCGCTCGTCCCGTCGAACGTCTGCTGGTAGATCGTGTGCGGCGCGCCGGCCTGGTAGCCCGGCGCGGTGCACGAGTAGCGGTCGACGGGCACGTCGAAGTCGTGCGTCGTGTCCGAGGCCCCGACGGCCACCGAGGCCGTCTGCGGGGTCAGGCCGGGATAGTTGCCGGACACCTGCACCTGGTAGGTGGCGCCGACCGGCAGAGACATCGAGTAGTGCCCGGTGACCGGGTCGGTGTGGAAGGTGCCGCCCGGCATACCGGCCACGGTGAGCGTCGCGGCCAGCGGCCAGGCGTGGTCGGAGCCCTCGCGCACCGTGCCGCTCAGGGTCACCCGGGGCTGGGCGGTCAGCGCGAAGTCGTGCGAGGCCGTCGTGCCTTCGGTGACGGTCGCGCCGGCGTGCTGCGGGTCGTAGCCGAACAGCGTCGCGGTGACGTCGTAGCTGCCGACCGGCAGGCTGAGGTCGTAGTGGCCCTGCGCGTCGGTGGTGTCCTTGGCCTTTCCGGCGGCGACGGTGGCGCCGCTGATCGGTGCGCCGGTGCCGGCGTCGGTGACCGTACCGGTCAACTCGCCGTGCGGGCCGAGAGCCTTGAACGCGCTGATGCCGTTCGGGGTACCCAGCCCGGTCGGCCCGTCGTAGCCGGGGCCGGCCGTGCACAGGTAGGACGGGTCGCAGCTGCCGTTGTTGCCCTGGGTCACGTCGTTCAGCGCGCCGACCTGCTCGTACGCGTAGGACACCGGGTACTCGCCCGACGCGGGCTTGCCACCCAGGGCGTACACGCCGGCGATCACCGGCGCGGCCAGGCTGGTGCCACCCACGGTTAGCCAGCCCGACTGCTGGAACGTGTCGTAGACGGCCAGGCCGGTGTCCGGGTCGGCGACGGCTGATACGTCGGCGATCGAGCGCATGTCGCAGCCCGTGTCGGTCTGCCACGCCGGCTTGGGGTCGAACTGCGAGCAGCCGCTGCCCGGACCGCCGCCGTGGCTGTCCCATACCGACTCGGCCCAGCCGCGGCTGGTGCCCGGGTCGCGCACCAACTTGGTGCCGCCGACCGAGGTCACGTACTGCGAGCCGGCCGGGTACTGCGGGCCGTACCGGGCGTCGCCGGAGCTGGCCACGATCGCCGTGCCCGGGTGGTCGTAGAACTGCGCGTCGGCGTCCAGGTCCGAGGGATCCTCCGAGCCGCCGTAGGAGTTCGAGACGATCTGCGCGCCCTGCGCCACCGCCTGGTCGACCGCGGTGCCGAGGTTGTCCAGGAAGTTGTCGTCGGACTCGACGAGCAGCAGGTGGCAGGCCGGGCAGGCCGCCGAGACCGCGTCGAGGTCGAGCGAGATCTCCACCGCCCAGCTCGAGTCGGCCGGCGGGTAGTCCGTGCCGCCGCGCTGGTCGATCTTGCCGAAGCAGCCGTTCGCGGTGGTGCACGCCGGCAGCCCGTACTGCGACCGCCACGCGGCCAGGTCCGCCTCGGCGGTCGGGTCGTCGAACGCATCGACGATCGCGACGGTCATGCCGTCACCACCGGTGGCGGGCAAGTTGTAGGCGGCGCGGATGTCGCTCGGCCCGTAGCCGGACGGAGTGTCGCCAGCGGCCTGGGGCGAGATGCCGGTGCGGGTGCGCAGCACGGACATGCACTGCATCTGCCCCTTCTTGACCGGCGCGGAGCAGACCTGCTGGGTGCCGTCTGGTTCCGGTGCCGGCGGCGGTGCCGCGAACGCGACAGCCGGGACGCCGGCGACGATCAAGGCCAGAGCTGCCACGGCGACGGTAATCCCCCGAAGACGCATGGAAGGGACTCGACCACGCGACCCGAAGTGCGATGATCCGTACGTACTACTGAATTTTGACGGCCGGAGGTGCGGTGCGCGGGCCTTTGCCCGGGTTCGTCGGGCGATCCGGTGAGCTGGGCGCGCTGCGACACGCTCTGACGTCCACCCCGGCGATCGTGGTGGTGGACGGCGAGGCCGGGGTCGGCAAGAGCCGGCTCGTCGCCGAGGCGCTGGCCGGGCTGGGCGGTGTCCGCCAGCTGCGCGGGGCCTGCGAGCCGGTGCAGGAGCCGTTCCCGCTGGGCCCGGTGCTCGACGCCGTGCGCGGGCACGCCGACCGGTTGCCGCCACCCGGACGGCTCAGCCCGGTCGTCGGCGCGCTCGTCCCGTACCTGCCCGAGATCGCCGCCGCCCTGCCGCCC
>Ga0081455_10006326_pt1 | contig 12715 bp, 9 predicted proteins | sample TabmetS3T2R1_FD_70207 | JGI IMG/M metagenome (GOLD analysis project Ga0081455, IMG submission 70207) | Tabebuia heterophylla rhizosphere microbial communities from the University of Puerto Rico - S3T2R1 | ecosystem: Host-associated > Plants > Roots > Rhizosphere ... | reverse complement strand
GCCCTGCGCCGCCTCGCTCAGCGCCAGCTGCCGGGCGGCGCCCGCGCGGGCCTGCATCCGGTCCAGCGCGGTCTGCTGGAGCTGCCGCGAGGCCGGGTTGCTGGGTGAGGTGCTGGGCGGGAACAGGCCGCCGAACATGCCGGGCAGGTTGCTGGAGCCGCCGCCGTTCAGCGTCGGGGCCAGGCCCACCGTGCCGGGTCCGGGTGCCAGCAGGCCGGGCTGCGCGCCGCCGCCGGTCAGCCCCTCCAGCCGGGTCGCCTGCTGCACTACGTCGCCGAACGGGCGGCCGGTGAGCGGGTCGATCCAGCGGTGCGTGATCGGGTCGAACTCCTGGCCGGTGGCCGGGTTGATCAGGAAGCCGGTACGCGGGTCGCGTACCCAGCCGGCGAAGTCGCCACCGTCGTTGCCGACGACCGAGGAATCCGGGAAGTCGCTGGTCGAGCCACCGTTGGTGACCGGGTTGTTGCCCTGCGGGCCGGCCGGGTCGTTGATGCTGTTGTTCTGGTTGCCGCTGCTCCCGATCAGGCTCGCGTTCCCGGTGTTGCTCCCGTTCGTACCGGTCGTGCCGGAGTTGGTGCCGGAGCCGACCTGCGCGTTCGGGCTGCCGCTGCTGTTCGTGGTGGGCGCCGCGCCGATGGTGCCCGGCTGGAACGCGTCGTACGCGCCGGTCATCTTCGTGATCTGGGCCTGCATGACCGCGGTCGCCTGCGCCTCGCGCCGGTTGATCGCGTTCATCCTGCCCATCGACAGCGCATCCTGCGGGCCGAGGATGCGGTCCACGTCCTGGCCGAAGGAGATGTCCTCCTCCGCCGCGGTCATCTGCGCGCTGCTGGCGGTCGACGACGCGGTGGACAGCCCCGAGGCCACCTGCTCCGCGTTGCTGCTCACGCCGTTCATCCAGCTCGCGACCGGGGCGGCGCGCTTGCCGAAGTTCTGGTACGGCGCGCCGTCCTGCGCGGTGACGTTGTCCGAGACGGTCTGCGTGGTCGACGACGCGGACCGCAGCGCCTCGGCGAAGTTGCGCCACGTCGTCGCGACGTCCCGCACGGTGTACGGCTTCGCGCTCAGGATGGAGTCGTACAGGTCGGAGTAGCCCACTGTTTGCTCCGTTTCACCTATCCGCGCGCTCTGCCCTGCGGGCAGCCGCCTGGGTAACGGGATCCACCTCGGCCGCCGCTACGCCGGCCGCCAGGGTCCTCGTGGCGAGGTCGGTGAGATCCACGCCAACCCGCTTCAGTTCGGTCATCATCGCCTGGTACGCCTCGCGCAGCCGGGCAGCAGCCTCGGCGCCGCCGCCGATCGTGCCGAAGGCGGCGGGGTCCAGCAGTGCACCCGCGAGTTTGCTCTCCAGGTCGGCAGCGCTGTTCTGCTGGCGCAGCTGGTTCGCTGCATCCTTGAGTCGCTGCGGGTCGAAGATCTGCCGACCGTTGGTGGTCCAGCCGTACGCGTCGTCACCCATGGTTGTTCGCCTCTCCCAAACGGGCCGGGAGGCCCCGGCCCGTTTCCGCCCCTACCTAGCCGGCGATGGTCCGGGCCATCGAGGTGTTGGTCTCCGCTGAGATGTTCTGGATGTTGGTCATCGCGACGTGCTGCAGGTTCATGTCCGAGGTGTACTGCTGGGTGCGCTGGTGGTAGCGCGCCGAGCGGTCCTCCAGGGAGGAGCCGGTCAGGGCGTCCAGCGCCTCGGAGACGACGCTGCCGAGCCGGGTCTTGACCGAGTTCCACAGGTCGTCCCACTCCGACTGCGAGGTACGGGTGGTCGAGGCGATGTTGCCGATGTCCTCGTTCTTGAACTCGATGTACGAGCCGTTAACCATCTGTCTGCCCCTCTTCCTAGGCCATGCCGGCAGTGACAGTGGACCCCGCACCGGCGTTCGCAGCCTGGGTGGCCTGGTCCGAACCGTGGCTCGCGACGGCCCGCAGCTTGCCCAGGTCCGCCTTGAGCTCCGACAGCGTTTCGGCCAGCGCGCGACCGCCGCCACCCAGCCCGGTGTACGTGCTGGAGGCGATGGTGCCGGCCGGCGCCAGGATCGCGGCCTCGCTGAGCGCGGCCTGGCCCTGAACCCGCTGAGCGATGCCGTGCATCGTGGTGACCGCGTCGTCGACGACCTTCTCCGCGGCGATGACTTGCGCCAAATCGATCTTCACACCAGCCACTGAAGACCCTCCTGTTTCCGGTTGGCGTGCTCTTCCTGTGGTGGTTCCTTGCGGTTCCGGCGTGAGACTCAGTCTTCTACCGGGAGGTTCCGGCCCGGGAGGGCCAGATCGTGCCACGTCCGGTCCCGGCCATTGGCCCGTTCAGCGCTCCAGGGCGCCACACGACTCGACCAGGTGGGCCTGGGCGGTCTTGACGGCAAAGTAAACGTGCATGACCTGGCTTTCATCACGCTTTCGCGCCGCCGAGATGCCAGCCAGCATCGCGGCGTCCAACTCCTTCAGATCCTGGTAGGCGAGGTAGCTGGTTGGGACCCCGTCGGCCTGCAGCGCCGCCCGCGCCGTGGCGATACCGCCGCGGAACGTGCCGATGTTCTTGGCCGCGCTCGCCCACCTGGCGTCCGGCGGGGACTGGCCCTGCTCGACGTACTTGGCCAGGTCGCCGTACCAGCCGAGTTGGAAGAACTGCGCGTCGTCGTTGGCGGACATGCACGGCAGGTCGGTGACCGGCGTGACGCCTGCCGGCCGCTTCACGCCGCGCTTGGCCGGTGGCGTGTAGGTCGGGGTCGTGGGGGGAGCGGTGGGGGTGGTGGTCGTGACCGTGGTCGGTGGTGCGCTGGTCGTACTGCCTTGGGTCGACTGCGGGTCAGGGCTGCCGGAGCAGCTGGCCAGCAGGACCACGACAGGCATGCCGACGAGCGCGCACAGTCGCCCAACCGGAGGCCGCCGAGATCCCCTCATAACGCCATGCAGGCTAACACTCTGTCACCCACACTGCCGACATGAGAATTTCTCACCGGTACCTCCCGGGCTTCCGGTTGCTGACAGTGACCGAAACCGGTCATACCAGGACTATGGCTACACCTCATCGTGGCGGGCGTCCAGGCGGGCCAGCTGGATCGGAATGGTGCCCAGCCGGCGATGCGCCAGGGTGCCCCGGCCGGGCGGCTGCGGGCCCGGGCGTACGCCGAACATCGGGGCCTCGTCGCGGGGGGCGCTGAGGAGCACGCCCGGGTAGCCCAGCTCGCGCATCGCGCCCAGGAACGGGTCGAGCAGCGCGCGGCTGGCGCCACCGGCCCGGCGGGCGACGTACGGGTAGAGGCCGATGTCGCGGGCCTGGGACAGGAACGGCAGCAGCGGCAGCAGCGGGTTGGAGCCTGCGGTGACCAGGTCGTAGTCGTCCACCAGGACGTACACGTCGGGGCCTGTCCACCAGTTGCGCTGGCGGAGCTGCTGCGGGGTGACGTCGGGGCCGGGCAGCCGCTTGGTGAAGCCCTCGACCAGGCCGGCCACCAGGTCGGCGGCCTGGCTCGCGGTCGCGGCGTACCCGAGCAGCGACTCGCCCTCGAACTCGCCCAGCAGCGTGCGCCGGTAGTCGAACAGGATGACCTTGGCCTGCCGCGGCTCCCACTTCTCCACCACCTGCCGGCCGACCACGCGCAGCGCGGAGGTCTTCCCCGACTCGGCGTCGCCGATGATCATCAGGCCGGGGTCGCCGCCGCGGGACTCGAAGACCACCGGTTGCAGCCGCTGCCCCTCGACGCCCAGCACGATGCCCTGCTCGCGGGCCTCCTTCGGCAGGTCGGCGAACTCCAGCAGCGTCGGCAGCAGGCGTACCCGCGGCGCGGCCGGGCCGTCCCAGTGCTCGGCGACGGTACGGACCAGGCTGGCCACGCCGGAACTCAGGTCGTCGGCCCGCTGCCGGCGGTCGATGCGCGGCACCGCGGCCAGGAACTGCATCTTGTCCGGCGTGACGCCGCGGCCCGGCCGGTCGGTCGGCACGGTGAGCTGGGCCTTGCGGTCCACCTCGGAGTCCAGCGCGTCGCCGAGCTTCAGCTCCAGCTTGGTGCCGACCAGGTCGCGCAGGCCCAGCCGCAGCTCCAGCCAGCGGTTGGCGGTGGCGATCAGGTGTACGCCGTAGGTGAGCGAGCGGGAGACCAGGCCGAGGATCGCGGCCTCCAGGTCCTCGTAGTCCTGCCGCAGCACCGACCAGCCGTCCACCACCAGGAACACATCGCCGAACGGGTCGTCCTGCACCTGGCCCTGCTCGCGCAGCCGCCGGTAGTCGGCCATGGTGTCCACGCCCAGCTCGCGGAACCGGCGCTCGCGCTCCTCGATGATCGCGGCCACCTCCGCCACGATCCGGCGCGCCACCTCACCGTCCTGCCGGCCGGCGACACCGCCGACGTGCGGCAGCCCGGACAGGCTGAACAGCGTGCCGGAGAAGTCCAGGGCGTAGAACTGCACCTCGACCGGGGTGTGCCGCAGCGCGAGCGTGGTGATCAGGGTGCGCAGCAGCGACGACTTGCCCGAGCGGGGGCCGCCGACGATCGCGGCGTGCCCGCCGGAGCCGGACAGGTCGACCCACATCGGGTCCCGGCGCTGGTGGAAGGGCCGGTCCACGATGCCGACCGGCACCCGCAGCGGCGGCAGCGCCGGGTTGGCGCCGAAGCCGCGGCCCGGCCGCGGTTGCAGCTCGGGTAGCAGCATGTCCAGGGTGTCCGGCTCGACCAGCGGCGGCAGCCAGACCCGGTGCGCCGGGGCGCCCTTGCCGGTGAGCTGGCCGACCATGGCCGACAGCACGGTCGGGCGGCCGCTGTCCTCGTCGTCCTCCTCGGGCGCCGGGCCCACCGGGGCGGCGGTCGTCCCGGCGGGTGCGGCCAGGTAGCCGGCCACGAACGGGCGTACGTCCAGCCCGCCGCCGAGCGCCTGGTCCTCGGCCTGCTCCTGCGCCCCGTACGGGCCGGAGACGTAGGCGGCGCGGAAGCGGAGCAGGTTGGCGGTGTCGGCGCGCAGGTACCCGTGCCCGGGCGCGGTCGGCAGGCTGTACGCGTCGGGCATGCCGAGCACCGCGCGGCTCTCCTGCTCGGTGAAGGTCCGCAGGCAGACCCGGTAGGACAGGTTGGCCTCCAGCCCGCGCAGCCGGCCCTCGTCCAGCCGCTGGCTGGCCAGCAGCAGGTGCAGGCCGAGCGAGCGGCCCAGCCGGCCGATCTGCGCGAACAGCTCGGCGAAGTCCGGCTTCTGCACCAGCATCTCGGAGAACTCGTCCACCACGATGAACAGGCTGGGCAGCGGCGGCAGGTCGGCGCCGCGCTGCCGGGCCCGGTCGTAGTCGCGGATGGAGACCAGGTTGCCGGCCGCGCGCAGGATCTCCTGCCGCCGGTTCATCTCGCCGGACAGCGCCTCCTGCATGCGGTCGACCATGGCCAGGTCGTCCTGCAGGTTGGTGATGATCGCGGAGATGTGCGGCAGGCCGGCCATCCCGGCGAAGGTCGCGCCGCCCTTGAAGTCGACCAGGACGAGGTTGAGCTGGTCCGGCGGGTGGGTGGCGGACAGGGCCAGCACGAGCGTACGGAGCAGCTCGGACTTGCCCGAGCCGGTGGCGCCGATGACCAGCCCGTGCGGGCCCATGCCGTCCTGCGCCGACTCCTTGATGTCCAGCTCCAGCACGGTGCCGTCGGCGTTGATGCCGAGCCGGGCGCGCAGCCGGTCGCGCAGCGGGCGCGGTGCCCACAGGCTATCCAGGTCCAGGTCGCCGGGGTCGGCGATGCCGAGCAGGCCGGGCAGCGTCTGGTCCACCGTGGCCAGGTCCTCGGCCTGCGCCATCGCCACGTCCAGCCGGTACTCGGCGATCTGCTGGGCCAGCGCCTCGGCCACCGGGACGGCCAGCGTGTCCGGCGTACCGAGGGCGGTATAGCTGTTGCCGACCCGGGTGGCGAGCCGGCCGTCGTCCACGATCAGCTCCAGGCCGTGGCCGCGGACCAGCTCCGGGGCGCGGCCGTCCAGGTCGAGGACGGTGACGGCCTGGACGCCGTCGGGGTCCAGCAGCAGCTCGGTGCCGGTGGTGAGGCTGCCGTCGAGGACCACGAGCAGGTGCGGTACGTCCGGGTCGGGGTCGGCGTTGCGGTTGAACCCGGCGCGGTGGGCCAGGTCGGTGTCCAGCCACTCCTCCAGCACCTGGAGCGAAGGGTGGATCAGCCGGACCGGGCCGGCGTGGTCGACCTCGCCCCGGTGCTGGGCGTGCGGCAGCCACTTGGCCCACGACCAGGCCGGGTCCTCGGGGTCCTGGGTGCAGATGAGGACGTGCAGGTCCGAGGGCGGGTGGAAGGTGACCGCCTGCGCGACCAGCGAACGGGCCAGGCTGCGGGCCTCCTCCCGTTCACCGCCGAGCGCGATGGCGGCGTACCGGCGCAGCGAGACCCGGGTCGGTACGTCCGGCACAGTGGAGTGGCCGACGATGAACCGGCGCAGCGCCAGCGCGCACAGCGGATCCAGCTCCTCGATCGGCGCCGCCTCGCTCGGCACCAGCGGGGTGGCCAGGTACTGCGGGCCGACGCCGATGCGCAGCCAGCCGAAGTCCGGGTCGACCGCGCGCCGCTCCCATAGGCGTTCGCTCTCCGCGACCGCCCACAGGTGGTCCGGCGCCGGGCCGCCCCACTCCGCGGCGGCCCGCTGCGCCTGGGCCGTACGCCGGACCTGCTCGCGCATCCGGCTCAGGTAGCGCAGGTAGTCGCGCCGGTTGTGCTCGGAGTCGCTGCGGTGGGTGGCGCGGGCACGCAGCAGCGAGCCACCGACCATCGCGAGGGAGGAGAACAGGAAGAACGAGCCGGCGACGTAGGTGATGGGGTTGGGCGGCGCGGCGAACAGGTAGGCCACCGAGCCGAGGCCGGACAGCGCCGGCAGCGCGGTGAGCCACACGTTGCCCGCGTCCGGCCGGGTCAGCTCCGGCGGCGCCTGCAGCAGCACCTCGCCGGCGGGCACGCTCGGCTGCGGCACGCGGGCGGGGCGGCGGAACAGGGTGGTCGGCAACCCGGGCACCTCCGGTAGGTCTGAACGCTCTCTATCTTTGCGGCATCCGGCGAGCTTCGACGCTACCGGGGGACCGATGGTGCCGGCAGCCACGTCATAGGCTGCGTTCCAGCCGCCTGGGAGGGATGAGCGTTGACTCGGAGTACGACCACGACTGTTCAGCCGGTGCCCGGCGGTGGGGCGTTCTGCCGCATCCGGCTCGTTGCGCCCGGCACCCAGGTCGACCTCGCGGTGCCCTCCGCCGTACCGCTGGCGCGGGTCCTGCCGACCCTGCTGCGGCACGCCGGGCAGGACGAGTCGGGTACGGGGTGGGCGCTGTCCCGGGACGACGGCGCGCGGCTGGACCCGAGCGTGAGCCTGACCGCCGCCGGGGTACGCGAGGGTGCGCTGCTGGTCCTGCACCCGGCCAGCGAGTGGACGCCACCACCGGTGTACGACGACGTGGTCGAGGTGGTCGCGCGCGGTGCGGTGCCGCGGCCCTGGTCGACCGGCGAGGCGCGGATCGCGTGCGGCGTGCTGGTGGCGGTGTGCCTGCTCGGCGCGCTCGCGGCGTTGGCGGTGACCAGGGGTACGGTGCCGGGCGTACTGGCCGGGGGCACGGCTGGCCTGCTCGTCTGCGTCGGCTGGGCGCTGTCCCGGGCGGCCGGCGACATCCCGGCCGGCACCCTGGCCGCCGCGCTGGCCGCACCGTGCGCCGCGCTGTCGGCGGCGGAGTTGCTGGGCGGGTCGTGGGGGCGCGGCCACCTGCTGCTGGCCAGCGCGGCCGTGGTGCTGGTGGCCGCGGTCGGGCCGGCCGCGGTCGGCGGCGGCGACGGGGTGTTCGCCGCGCTGGGCGTGGTCGGGTTGGCGGGCGCCCTGGGCGCGCTGGTGGCGATACTGGGCGATGCCCGGCCGGCGCAGGCCGCCGCGGTGGTGGCGCCGTTGACGCTCGCGGCCACCACGATGCTTCCGGTGCTGGCGCTGCGGACGGCGCGGTTGCCGCGCAGCCCGCTACCGCGCAGCGCCGAGGACCTTGCCGTGGTGCCCGGCCAGCTCGACCTGAGCCGGACCACCGCGCAGGTCGGCCAGGCCCGGCGGCTGCTGTCCGGCCTCCTCGCCGGCTGCCAGGCCAGCACGACCGCGGGCGCGCTGGTGCTGGCGGCCGACTCGCTGGCCTGGTCCCGGGTGCTGGCCGCGGTGCTCGCCGTGCTCGGCCTGCTGCGCGGCCGGCTGTTCCGGGAGCGGGCCCAGGTGGCGACCGCGGCGGTGGCTGCCGTCCTCACCCTGGTGGTGGGGACCGCGATCATGGTGGTGCGGTACGCGGGGGATGACGACCGGCTGATCGGGGTGATCGCGCCGGTGCTGGTCGGGATCGCGCTGCTCGCCGGCGTCGTGGGTGGCGTGACCGGTCGGCGGGCGGCCACCCCGCGGGTGACCCGCGGGCTGGACGTACTGGAGACGTTCCTGATGCTGGCCATCGTGCCGGTCGCGCTGGCGGTCTGGGACGTGTACCAGACGCTGCTGGACCTGCGCGCATGATCGGCGTACGCGGGCTGGTTGTCGTACTCGCCGCCGGTGTCCTCAGCGTGGCGGGCGCCGGCCCGGCGGTGGCCGACACGCCCTGCCAGCAGCCGGAGGTGACCGGCAAGCCGCTGCCGACCGAGTTCAGGCGGGATCCGGTGATCGCGCGGCTCGGGCTGGAGCGGGTCTGGCGGCTGTCCACCGGCCGGGGCGTGACCGTGGCGGTCTTCGACAGCGGGCTGGACAAGCGGCACCAGCCCAAGCTCGCGCCGGCGGTGCTGCCCGGCCTGGAGTTGACCGCGGCAGCCAACAGCGCGGGGTACGTGTCGGGGCCGTTCGGCGGGCTGGCCGACTGCGACCGGGCGCACGGGACCGGCGCGGCCAGCCTGATCGCGGCCCGCCCGGGCAACGACAACCGGATGGTCGGCATCGCCCCGGACGCCAAGGTCGTGCCGATCCGGTCGGTGAACCCGATCGGCACCGTGCCGCCCACCCTGCTCGCCGCCGGGATCCGGGCCGCCGCCGACCGGGCCGAGGTCATCAACCTGTCCTGGGCCACGCCGCAGGACTTCCCCGAGGTACGCCGGGCGATCCAGTACGCGCTGCGCAAGGACCGCGTCGTGGTGGCCGCCGCCAACAACGAGTCCTCCGAGAACGGTCAGAGCTTCTACCCCGCGGCGTACCCGGGCGTGCTGTCGGTCAACGCGGTGAAACCGGACGGTACGCCCATGCAGCCGGACAACCACCAGGCGTGGATCAAGATCGCCGCGCCCGGGTCGCAGTTGACCACGCTGGCGGCCGACCGGGGGTACCTGTCGGTGAGCGGGACCAGCTTTGCCGCGGCGGTGGTGTCCGGGGTCGCGGCGCTGGTGCGGGCCCGGTTCCCGACGATGCCGGCCACCGAGGTGACGCGGCGGCTGATCGACACCGCGGTGCCGCTCGGGGCGCCCGCGGACCAGGTCGGCGCCGGGATGGTGGACCCGTTCGCGGCGCTGACCGGGCAGGGGGCCGTACCCTCCGCCTCGCCCACCCCGTCCCCGGCCGGCGGCGCGGTGACCGTGCAACCCCGGCCGGAGGTGCCGAAGTCGATCGGCGAGCGGTGGGGGCGGATGCTCACCTGGGCCGGGGTGCTCGCGCTGGCCGCGGTGCTGGCCTACCTGGCGCGGCTCGCGGTGCGCGCGGCGCTGCGGCGCAGGTGGCGGGCCGGTGGCGCGCCGGTCGAGGACGAGTCGCCCTACCGACCGGCGCTGAACCCACCGAACGTACGGTTGCTCTGAGGGATCTAGTCGAGGGCTTCGCCGGGGCTGAGGTAGCGGTAGGTGGCGGTGGTGCCGCGGTCCAGCCAGTGGTTGACGGCGCCGAGGCCGCGCTCGTTCAGTTGCGCGTCGTGGATGGCGATCGCCTGCCGCGGGCGTACCGCGTTGACGAAGTCGATGGCCTCGGCGAGCTTCAGCCAGGACGCCTGGGCGGGCACGCAGAGGGTGTCGACCGGTCTGTCCGGGACGTGCAGCGCGTCGCCCGGGTGGTAGAAGCCGTCGATGAGGTAGCCGAGGTTCGCGCAGGGTGAGCGGTCGCCGTACACGATCGCGTGCGCGCCGCCGACCGCCTCGATGGTGAAGCCGCCCGCCTCGAAGGTCTCGCCGGTGCCGACCCGGATCAGGTCCAGGCCGCGGGTGTGTTCCAGGCCCGCCAGAGTGGCCTGCGCGGGCGCGTAGACCGGGAGGCGGAGGCCGGCCAACCGCAGTACGTCGACGTGGTCGATGTGTTCGTGGGTGATCAGGACCGCGTCGGCGCCGATGAGCGCCTGCGGATCGGTCCAGATCCCCGGGTCGATCACCAGCGAGCGGCCGCCGTCGCGCAGCCGGACGCAGGCATGAGCATGTTTCGTAATGTGCACCGCGCGACCGTACTCAAGGGGTCGGGGTGCCTAGTTGGGTGTCCCCGCGCCGGTGTACTCGGTGGCCGCCGCCTGCGGGTCCAGCGTCGGGCCGGCCGGCAGCAGGGTGACGAACGGCAGCGGCAACGGGCTTGCGTCCTCGATGCGGTAGCCGAGGCGGGCGACGGCGTCGGCGGAGGAGATCCGGTAACGCTGGCCGGTCTCGGTGATCAGCACGTACGCGCCGTCCTGGCCGGCCGAGGTGGTCGCCTTCACCAGCGCGCCGTCCGCGCCCGGGGCGAGGGTCACGCTGGTCGCGACGCTGACCAGGTCGCCGGTCTTGCTGATCACCGGGGTGGTACCGGTCGGCTGCGGCATGCCGGTGGGCACGCTGATCGTGACCCGCCAGGGCGCGTCGCCGGCGGCCTCGCCCGGGGTGGTGCTGATGCACAGCGGCTGCTCGAGCTGCGGGCTGACCGGCGTGGGAACCCGGCTCGGCCAGCCGACCTGGCCGACCGGCTGGCCGGACTCCGGTGCCGGCAGGACGGTGATCTCCCTGGTCGGGTGGCCGCCGGCCGCGAGCAGCGTGTAGGTGAGCTGGGTGAGGACGTTCACGCCGTCGTCGCGGACCAGGTAGTAGCGCTGCTGGCCGGCGATGTCGGAGTGCAGCAGGTCGCCGACGCGGGCGCCCGGGACGCCGATGTCCCGCGCTGGCGCCCCGCCGCTGGCGACCGTCGGGATGATCAGCTGCGGACCCTCCGGGATCGTGTTGAGTACGGCGCCGGGGACCGCGATCGTGTTGACGCCGTTCGGGTTGAGGGCCGCCGTGGCCTTGTCCACCAGCTGGAACCGTTGGCCGCCGGTGACCAGCCAGGTGTTCGTACCCTCCGTGACCACGACTGCCTGGCCGGTGCCGAGCGTGCCGTCGGCCGGGGCCTTCATGCCGACCAGCACCTCGACCGGGGGCTTGGTGCGCTGGGAGTCCGCCGGCTGGGCGCACACCGTCCAGGCGCCGGCGGTCAGGTGCTCGGGCATGCCGTCGGGGGCGTTCGGGATGCCGACCGGGAGTCCGCGCGGCTTGCCCTCCAGCGCCGAGGCGCGGACCGAGGTGACGCTGCCGCCGCCGACCAGCAGCGCCGAGGCGAGGTTGAGCGCCGGGTGCAGGACGCCGTCAGCGACGACGTACCGGTCGCCGGTGCCCTTGACGATGACCGCACCGGCCTGCGGGAGCGCCGGGCCGGATCCGCCGCCGAGCCAGCCGGCGATGCCGTAGCCGGCCATGGTGAGGATGCCGACGATGGCCGAGCCGAACAGGGTGCGGTTCAGCCGGCGGCGCGGGTCGCGGCCGGCCTCGTCCGCGCCCAGCACGAGGCTGGTCACGCGGCGGCGGCTTTCGTAGTCGTAGGCCGCGACCTGGTCCCGGGTAGTCGCCATTGCCGGCTCTGTCCTCACTGTCGGTTGTCGGGCTACACGTTACGACGGCTAGGGTGATCTGCGGACCGCGGTGTTCGGGCTGGCGGGGGTTCCGGTCGGACGCGGCTGCGGCGGCGGGCGTTGCGGTCGGGCGGCAGGTTCGGTTTCCTGCTTTCCGGCACGGCTGGCGGGAGCGGGATCTGGTCGGGCGCCGTCACAGCCGCTGGACGCCCGCGGTCCGCGGGATGTCGTACCGGCGCCGGGAGGGGTGGTCATGACCGCGTCCGCACCACCACCTGGTCGCGGCCCCGATTCCGGCTGGCACTGGCTGCCCGCGACCGGTCCGCAGCCCGCCGATCCTGGGCCTGTACCGCCCCATCCCACCGACCATGGCGTTGCTCATCCTGCGGGCTCTGCGCTGCCGCCAGGTGGTTCTGGCGGGACGGGGCCGCACTCGGGGCCGCAGCAGGCCGCGTGGGCTGGCGCCGGGTCACATGCCCAGCCCGGCGGGCCGAGCGTTCAGGTCCCGACCGGTCCACCTTCCGGGCCGCCGGGACGCTCCGGAGCACCGACCGGGCCGCCCTCGGGTGCGCACGTGCAGCCGGGCGGTCCGGGTTCCCAGGTCCCGACCGGCCCGCCGTCCGGACCACTTGGGCGGGTCGGCGGCCCCGGGGTGGCGGACGGGCAGGGTATGGGCGCGGGGCGAGTTGGCGAGTCTGGTGCCGGTGTGCCTGCTGGGCATGCTGGCGGTCCGGGGCGGGGGGCGCCGTCGGGCGGCGGGCGTGGTTCCGGCGCGTCCGGGCCGGTTTCGAGGTCGGCCCGCTCGGCGCGGGCTGGCCGGGCGCGGCAGCGGGGTAGGGCTGGTTCTGGAGACAGGGCTGGTTCTGGAGGCGGGGCTGGTCGGGGGGGCGGGGCTGGTCCCGGGGGCTGGGCTGGTTCTGGAGGCGGGGCTGGTTTTGGAGG
>Ga0081455_10006325_pt1 | contig 12718 bp, 9 predicted proteins | sample TabmetS3T2R1_FD_70207 | JGI IMG/M metagenome (GOLD analysis project Ga0081455, IMG submission 70207) | Tabebuia heterophylla rhizosphere microbial communities from the University of Puerto Rico - S3T2R1 | ecosystem: Host-associated > Plants > Roots > Rhizosphere ... | reverse complement strand
CCAGGAAGGCGGGAATGCCGCCCAGTTCGTGCGTGAGCATCTCGACATCTTCAATGTCGGCGCCACCGGCGCCTCCGCCTACTATCCGGTGAATTTCTTCCTGAAGAGCGACCGTGACGAGATCATGGGCGGCCTGATCGGCAGCATCTGGGGCGGCTGGCTGCACATCACCTATCTCTGGATCGATGAAGCCGAGCGCGGCAATCGCTGGGCCACCCGGCTGATGGACCGGGCCGAGGCCTATGCGCGCGAGCGCGGCTGCCACTCCGTGACGCTCGACACGCATTCCTTCCAGGCCCGGCCGTTCTACGAGAAGCGCGGCTACGAGATTTTCGGCACGCTCGACGACTTTCCCAAGGGCCATAAAAAGTTCTTCCTGCAAAAGAGGCTCTGAAAGAGGGGCTTTGCTGCCGCGTCCCGCGAGTCGAGCAGTCGCTCCTGCGGGTTCATGTGCTAGTATCGAGGCTGCGTCCGACGACATTGTCATCGACCCGATGAAGAGGGAGGTGCGTTATGGCGACATGGACACCCGATCCCAGTTTCTATCCGTCCCCGCGCATGGCGATGAAAGCGCCCGCCGAGACCTTGGCCTATGTCGCGGCCTTCGACCCGCAACGCGCCCAACCGGACGCGATCGCCGTCGTCGATGTCGATCCGCGCTCACCGGGCTATTCGACGATCGTGGGCAACACCGCAATGCCCAATGTCGGCGACGAGTTGCATCATTTCGGCTGGAACGCCTGCTCGTCCTGCCTCTGCCCCAACGCACCGCATCCCCATAGCGAGCGGCGCTACCTGATCGTGCCGGGCCTGCGGTCGTCGCGTATCCACGTCCTCGACACCAAGCCCGATCCGCGCAAGCCCGCCATCGTCAAGGTCATCGAGCCCAGCGAGGTCGCGGAACGGGCAGGCTACACGCGGCCCCACACCGTGCATTGCGGCCCCGAAGGCATCTATGTCGCGGCGCTCGGCAATCGCGAGGGCAAGGGACCGGGCGGCATCTTCCTGATGGATCATGAAACCTTCGATGTGCGTGGCCAGTGGGAGATGGACCGCGGCCCGCAGCATTTCGCCTACGACGCCTGGTGGCATCTCGGCCACGACACGATGGTGACCAGCGAATGGGGCACGCCCGACACCTTCGAGAACGGCCTGATCCCGGAGGTCCTGCTCGGGGCGAAATACGGACGGCGCCTGCACTTCTGGGACCTGCACAAGCGCAAGCATCTGCAGACCATCGATTTCGGCGACAAACAGCAGCTCGTCTTCGAGCTCCGGCCGGCGCACGATCCGACCAAGGCATACGGCTTCGTCAATTGCGTCCTCAGCCTCGAGAACTTGTCGTCGTCGATCTGGACCTGGTACCGCGACGGCGACAAGTGGGCGGTCAGGAAGATCATCGAGATCCCGGCCGAGCCGGCGCACGAGGACCAGCTGCCGCCGGTCCTGAAAGGCTTCAAGGCTTGCCCGCCACTGGTCACCGATATCGATCTATCGATGGACGACAGGTTCCTGTACGTCGCCTGCTGGGGCACCGGCGATCTGCAGCAATACGACGTCTCTGATCCGTTCAATCCCAAGCTGACCGGCAAGGTGCGGATCGGCGGCATCGTCGCTCAGGCCGCTCATCCGTCGGGAACGGGGCCGCTCAACGGCGGGCCGCAGATGGTCGAGATCAGCCGCGACGGCCGGCGCATCTACTTCACCAACTCGCTCTACGGCGCGATCGATCAGCAATTCTATCCCGACGGCATCGACGGCTGGATGGTGAAGCTCGACGCCCAGCCGTCCGGCGGACTCGCCTTCGATCCGAAGTTCTTCGTCAAGTGGCCCAAGTCGCATCGGCCGCATCAGGTCCGGCTCGAAGGCGGTGACTGTTCGTCCGATTCCTACTGCTATCCCTAGACGCCGCCGAGCATGAGCGACGCCTGGCCCTGGATCGTTGTTGCCGGGCTGGGCGCGTTCCACGGCCTCAATCCGGCCATGGGATGGCTGTTCGCCGTGGCGCTGGGGCTGCATCGCCACGATCGTCATGTCGTCTGGCTCTCGCTGCTGCCGATCGCCGCCGGACATGCCCTGTCGGTCGCCGTTGTCGCCGCGGCCGTTGTCTCGATCGGCATGTTGATCGACGGCCGCGCGCTCTCCGTCGCCGCAGGCCTGGGCCTGATCGCGTGGGCGCTCTATCACTGGCGCTTCGGCGCGCGTCATCGCGTTCGCGTCGGACTGCAGACCGGCTTCCTTGGCCTTGGCCTGTGGTCGTTCCTGATGGCGACCGCACATGGCGCGGGCCTGATGTTGTGGCCAGCCCTGATGCCGCTCTGCTTTCCCGGCACCGCCGCTGCGTCCTCGGGCGGACCGCTCGTTCCAGCACTTGCCGGCGTCGGCCTGCATACGCTCGCGATGCTGCTGGTCACCGGCGCGATCGCCGTCACGGTCTACGAGTGGGTCGGGCTCGCCGCCCTGCGTCACGCCTGGATCAATCTCGACCTGATCTGGGCCGTGGCGCTCATCGCCGCCGGCCTCTGGCTCATCCTCGGCTGACGTTACAGCGGTCTCGTCCTGCAGTATCATGGAGCTCATGAACAAATCGCTTATGGCTGAACTCGAAAAGCTCGACGCTGACGAGCGCTTGCGGCTGGCATATGACCTGCTCGACAGTGTTGCCAATGAAGCGGCCGCAACACCGATTACGGACGAACAGCGGCGGGAGCTGCGTCGCCGCTTGTCCGATTATCGTGCAAATCCTGACGAACCCTTGGCAACTTTGGCCGACATCCGCCGCGAGCTCGGACTGCACTGACGTTTATGCTCTCGGTCGTCTATCGGCAGGCGGCAAGACGCGACATTGTGCGAGCAGCGCAAGCTATCGCCCGAGCGCTATGAGTCTGGGTTCACTCCGTCGTCCCGACCGGAGCCGAGCGAAGCGAGCAGCGGAGGGACCTTGTTTCACCGATAGGCCGCAAATCGTCGAGAGAAGGTCCCTCGGCTTCGCTCCGCTCCGCTCGGGACGACAGATGATTTTGACCTAAACTCACCGCGCTCTCTAACCCAGCTCCTTCAGCTTCTTGTCGACGGCGAGCAGGTCGAGCCAGCTCTGGCGCTTGCTGGCGGGGGTGCGCAGCAGATAGGCGGGATGGAAGGTCGGCATGGTCGGCAGTTCGCTGCCGTCGCCCAACCGGTAGGTCGCCCATTTGCCGCGCATGCGGGTAATGGTTTCCATCGTGTCGAGCACGGCCTTGACCGACGTGCCGCCGGTCAGCACCAGCACCTTGGGCCGCGCGAGCTCGATGTGGCGGCGCGTGAAGGCGAGGCACATCGCCTGCTCGGCGAGCGTCGGCGTGCGGTTGCCGGGCGGCCGCCAGAACAGGATGTTGGTGATGTAGAAGCCGCCGTCGCGCGTGAGGCCGATCGCCGCCATCATGCGGTCCATCAGCTGGCCGCTGACACCCACGAACGGCTTGCCCAGCCGATCCTCGTCGGCGCCCGGCGCCTCGCCCACGATCATGACCGGCGCACCGGGCGTGCCGTCGGCGAACACCGTGTTCTTCGCCGTGCGCTTCAGCGCGCAGCCGTCGAAGCTGCGCACCGCCGCCTCCAGTTCGGCGATGGTGTGGCAGGCCTCGGCGAGCGCACGCGCATCTTCCACGATCTGCGGCGATTCGATTGGCACGGGACCGCGCGCCGCAGGAGCCGGCGATGATGGCCGAAGTGGCGTCGGCGCGGCCGGGCGCGCGAATGTCTTCGCTCCTGGCGCCAGGGCGGTGACAGACGCCGAAGCGGCCTGGACCGTTGGCGCCTGAGTCGGAGGGGCCGGCGGGGGCAGGGCGAAGCGGTCGATCGGGTCCTCGCCCACCGTCTCGTCGAGGCCTTGATCGACGTACCAGCGCAGCAGCGAGGCGAGCGCGTCGGGAGCGATCGCGGTGTCCATCACAAGCTCTTCAGGCCAAACTCTTCACGAACGCCGCCAGGATCGGCGCCCACATCGCGGCGTCGGCGTGGCTTGCCAGATGGCCCTTGTCCGAGGGCAATTCCACGTAGGTGATGTCGAGGCCGGCCTTGCGCATGTCGCTCACATAGGCCGGACACTGCGCGATGTCGAAGAGTTTGTCCGTCTTCGACTGCACATACAGGATCTTCGCCGTCATCCTGCTGTACTGCCCGGTGATGTCGAACGAATCGATCGCCCGGCGCAGCGTCACCAGCGAATGGGCATCGTAGATCTTGGCCCAGCTGTGGGCCGCCGCCTTGGCCTCGCGCTCGGCCTGGCCGTAGTTCAGCAGCGTCTCGTAGCGGATCTGCTCCAGGGTGCCGCAGACGCCGCCATTCTCGTAGTACCAGCCACCATTCCAGTTCGGATCGCTCGCCAACCGTTTCTTCAACTGCTCGAGCCCGCCCAGTCGCAACGGCGCGCGTGGCGTGCTCACCGACGGCACGATCGCCTTCATGAAGCCCGGATAGGAGGCAGCCCACTGGAACGACTGGAAGCCGCCCATCGACGGGCCGATCACGGCGACGAGCTTCGGGATGCCGAGAGAATCGACCAAAAGCTTTTGGCTCGCCACCATGTCGGGCAACGTGATCTCGGGAAACGTCGGGCCGTAGGGCTTCTTCGTGCGCGGATCGATCGCATTGGGCCCGCTGCTGCCGTGGGCCGAGCCCAGCGCATTCACGGCGATCACGAAATGGCGATCCGTGTCGACCGCCTTGCCCGGTCCGATCAGCGCATCGAACCATCCCGGCGATCCCTCGGTGACACCGCGGCCCGACTTGCCCCTGGCGTTGCGGCCGGCCGCGTGGTGGCTCGAAGTGTAGCCGTGCACGACCAGGATGGCGTTGTCGCGCTGTGGCGCCAGCGTGCCGTAGGTCTCGTAGGCGAGCTCGAGGACCGGCAGGCTTTTCCCATTTTCGAGCTGGAAATCGTGCGCCTTGAAGGTTTTGCTCTCGATTTCCGCCAACTCAGCCATGGGAATGCCCCTTTCCGCAGGTAGCGATCCTGCGCCCGACAGGCTATTTACGAACAAAAGGATCGCCGCCGGTCTGGGCGACGTCCATCTGGAAAAGGCACTGCAGAGCGAGACGGGAATGGCACGCGAGTCAATGGAATACGACGTGGTGATCGTTGGCGGCGGCCCGGCGGGCCTCTCGGCGGCGATCCGGCTGAAGCAGCTCGCCGCGGAGCGCAACCACGACGTGTCGGTCTGCGTGCTGGAGAAGGGCTCCGAAGTCGGGGCCCACATCCTGTCCGGCGCGGTGATCGATCCGGTCGCCATCAACGAGCTCATTCCCGATTGGAAAGAGAAGGGCGCGCCGATCGAGACCACGGTCACGGACGACCAGTTCCTGTGGCTCACCAAGACCGGCTCGTTCCGCTTTCCCAATGCGTTCATGCCGCGGCTGATGAACAACCACGGCAACTACATCGTGAGCCTGGGCGAGGTCTGCCGCTGGCTCGCGCAGCAGGCCGAGGCGCTGGGCGTCGAGATCTATCCCGGCTTCGCCGCCGCCGAGGTGCTGTACAACGACGACGGCTCGGTGAGAGGCGTGGCCACCGGCGACATGGGCATCGCCAAGGACGGCCATCACAAGGACAGCTTCACCGAAGGCATGGAGCTGCTCGCCAAGTACACGCTGATCGCCGAAGGCGCGCGTGGCTCGCTCGCCAAGATCATCATGAACCAGTTCGAGCTGCGCGCCGGAGTCGATCCGCAGAAGTTCGGCATCGGGCTGAAGGAGCTGTGGCAGGTCGATCCGGCCAAGTTCAAGAAGGGCCTGGTCGTGCACTCGCAGGGCTGGCCGTTGTCGGAGACCGGGAGCCAGGGCGGCTCCTTCATGTACCATTTCGGCGACAACCTGGTGGCGATCGGCTTCGTCGTCCATCTCTCGTACGAGAACCCCTACGTCTCGCCGTTCGACGAGTTCCAGCGCTTCAAGACCCATCCTGAAGTCGCGAAGTACCTGCAGGGCGGCAAGCGGCTGTCGTACGGCGCACGCGCGATCAACGAGGGTGGCCTGCAATCGGTGCCCAAGCTCGTCTTCCCGGGCGGCGCGCTGATCGGCTGTGCCGCAGGCTTCGTCAACCTGCCGCGCATCAAGGGCAGCCACAACGCCATCAAGAGCGGCATGCTGGCCGCCGAGTCGGCGTTCGAGGCGTTGGTCGCCGGCAAGACCGGCGGCGATGAGCTGATCGCATATCCGGTGAAGCTCAAGGCCTCATGGGTCTGGAAGGACCTCGACAAGGTGCGCAACGTGAAGCCGGCGCTGAAATGGGGCACGCTGCTGGGCACGCTCTATGGCGGCCTGGACATGTGGCTGCACGACCTTGGCCTTCGTGTGCCGTGGACGCTGCGCCATCACAAGGCCGACCACGAGTGCCTGCGGCCGGCGTCGGAATTCCAGCCGATCCCGTATCCCAAGCCGGACGGCGTGATCTCCTTCGACAAGCTCTCGTCGGTGTTTCTGTCGAGCACCAACCACGAGGAGGACCAGCCGGTCCATCTCAAGTTGCGCGATCCCTCGATCCCGATCGCGGTCAATTTGCCGCTCTACGCCGAGCCCGCGCAGCGTTATTGTCCGGCTGGCGTTTACGAAGTCGTCACCGGCGACGGCGGCCAGCCCCGGTTCCAGATCAACGCGCAGAACTGCGTCCACTGCAAGACATGCGACATCAAGGACCCCGCACAGAACATCGACTGGGTGGTCCCCGAAGGCGGCGGTGGCCCCAACTATCCCAACATGTGACAGGCATGCGATCCAAATCCCTCGCGCTGTTGTTCACGCTCCCGCTGCTGGCGTTGCCCCTCGCAGGGCATGCGCAATCCGGTGGGCAGGCGCCAAAGCAGTCGCTCAATCTCCCGCAGCGCACCGTGCCGGCGAAGACGAGCTCGATCGATGGGCGTTACCTCGCGGCCCGTGTGGCCGAGGAGGATCACGACTACGAAGGCGGCGCCCTGCAGCTCGACCAGGCCCTTGCCCAGAACCCGAGCGATCCGGTGCTGCTCTACGCAGCTTTCCGCCTGCACACCTACGCCGGCCACTTCGACGCGGCGGCAAAGCTTGCGCCGCGGGTGCTGGCGGCCAAGCCCGGCGACGGCTTCGCCAACTTGGTGCTCACGATCGAGCAGGTGAAGCGCGGCGACTATAAGAAGGCCGAGCAGCAGCTCGCCAAGATCGGCACCGAGAACCAGCTGGGCCCATTGCGCGAATTCGTGATCGCCTGGCTGAAGGTGGGCGAGAAGGATTTTGCCGCGGCGCGCGATATCCTCGCGCGGCTGAAGCCCAAGGAAGGCGACCGCTCGGAGGCGCCATCGCTTATCATCCGCGCCCAGGTCGACGAGCTGGCCGGTGACCGAGCCGCCGCCGAGGCGAAGTACCGCCGCGCGATCGAGCTCGATCCGGCGGGGCTGCGCATCACCGTCTCGGCGGCCGAGGGGCTTCGCCGCCTCGGCAAGACCGCCGACGCCCACGCGCTTCTTCAGGCCTATGGCGAGAAGAACAGCGATTCCGTCGTCATGGATGGCCTGCTCGCCGCCAATCTGCCCGCGCCCAAGCCGCCAACGCCGGCCTCGGGCATCGCCGAGATCATGTTCGATATCGGCGGCATCCTGGGATCCGATCAGCGCAACGAGCGCGCTGATCTCGCCCTGATCTTCGAACAGCTCGCCGTCGAACTGAAGCCGGACCTCGATTTCGGCTGGCTGATGATCGCCGGCATCTATGAGCAGTTCGGCAACAATGCCAAGGCCGTGGCGGCCCTGGGCAAGATCGGCACCGTCTCGCCGCTCTACTGGCAGGCCCGGATGCGGGCCGCGACGCTGGAAGCGCAGGAGGGCAACATCGATCAGGCGGTGCAACGCCTGCGGACGATGATTGCCGACAAACCGGATCGCATTGATGCGGCGCTCACGCTTGCCGATCTGCTGCGCACCAAGGAGCGCTTCAAGGACGCGGTGGCCGCCTACGACACGGCGATCCTGCGCATCAAGACGCCTGACGAGAGATACTGGCCGGTTTATTTCGGACGCGGGATCTGCCTCGAGCGGATCAAGCAATGGCCGCGCGCTGAAGCCGACATGAAGAAGGCGCTCGAGCTCTCTCCCGACCAGCCCTACGTGCTGAACTACCTCGGCTACAGCTGGATCGACCAGGGCATGCATCTCGACGAAGGCATGAAGATGCTGAAGCGGGCGACCGAGCTGCGGCCCGACGACGGCGCCATCACCGATTCGGTGGGCTGGGCCTACTACCGTCTTGGCCAGTTTGACGAGGCGGTGAAGTGGCTCGAACGCGCGAGCGAGCAGAAGGGCGACGACGCCACCGTCGTCGAGCATCTGGGCGATGCCTACTGGCATGTCGGCCGTTTCCGCGAGGCCCGCTTCGAATGGCTGCGGGCGGTCAACCAGAAGCCCGATAAGGACCGGCTGCCCATCCTGCAGGACAAGCTCGACAAGGGGCTCAACTCGTCCAACGACAAGCCGACCGTCTACGAGAAGGCCGCCGAAAAGAGCCAGGGTGGCTGACCGGCAGACAATGCCGGTCCAGATCGAAACCGAGACCGCCCCCGAGATTGCGCGCGCCAAGGTCAATCTCTGGCTGAACGTCGTCGGTCGTCGCGATGACGGCTATCACCTGCTGCACTCGCTGGTCGCCTTCGCCGATCTCGGCGACACACTTGAGATCGCGCCGGCGAAAGACCTCTCGCTGGTCATCGACGGCCTGGGCGCCACGGCGTTGTCGGCCGATACAGACAACCTCGTGCTGAAGGCCGCGCGGCTGCTCGCGGCCGAAACAGGCGTCAGGACAGGCGCTGCGTTCCGGCTCACCAAGCGCATTCCCATGGCTGCTGGCCTGGGCGGCGGCTCGGCCGATGCCGCCGGAGCCCTGCGCGGTCTCGATCGCCTTTGGCGGCTCGATATGCCGACAGCGCGCCTGTCCGCATTGGCGGCGCGGCTCGGCGCCGATGTGCCGATGTGCTTGCACCAGCGCCCCTGTATTGCCAGCGGGATCGGCGAGAAGCTCGACCCGGCGCCGCCGCTCCCGGGCTGCGGCCTGTTGCTGGTCAACCCCGGCGTCCCCTTGTCGACGCCGGAGGTCTTTGCCGCACGCCGTGGCGATTTCTCGCCGGTGCGCCCGATCGATCGGCCATGGACCGACCTCTCCGGCCTCGTGGCGGCTCTTGCCACGCGCGGCAACGATCTCACCGACGCCGCAGTCGCGCGCCTGCCCGTTGTGGGTGAGATGCTGTTGGCGCTGCGCCGGACATCCGGCGTGCGCTACGCCGCGATGAGCGGCAGCGGCGCCACTTGCTTCGCGCTCTATGACGCGGTCACAGATGCCGAGCGCGCCGCAGTGGATCTACCCGCGTCCTGGTGGCGCCACGCCGGTCGCCTGATCTGACTTGGGTGAGTGAAGCAGACCGTCGTTGGCTACAAACCAGTGTCATCCCGAGTCGCGCGCGGTAACCCGCGCGCTGAAGCGAGGGATCTTTGTCGGCATCGATGAAAGGTCCCTCGCTTCGCTCGGGATGACACCGTGTATGTGGCGAAGAAACCGCGTGGATCGGATGAGATCGTAACTAACGCTTCACGAGCGCTTGCTTCAGCGCGAGGTAGAGATCCTTCGACGGTTCGCCGGTTTCCGTGATTCCGGCATTCTTCTGGAAATTCTTGATGGCGTTGCGCGTCATCGGCCCCAGGGCGCCGTCCGGCTTGTCCTTCAGCAGCTTGAGGTCGAACAGGGCCTGCTGGATCGCGCGCACCTGCTCGACCTTGTCGTTTGGCCAGGCGACGTCGGGCGCAGCGGAAGTCGAGGAGAGGGTTTGGTCTGTCGGCGCGGAAGACTTCGAGGAAGAAGCCGACGGCAAAGCGGGTGGCGGCAACTGGCCCGGCCGCTGCGGCGATGTCGCCTCGACGATCTGCTTGATCTCGCGTTGTCCCACGTCCTGCGCGCGCTGCAGTTCTGCCGGCGTCATGACGCGGCGCAGGTTCTCCGAACGGCGCGCGGCGTTCTTGGCGAGCGGCGTGTCCTGGTTGTCATGGGTGCGGCGTTCGAACTGCACCGCCATGGCATACCAGGCGACGGCGGTCGCATTGTCCTTGGGTGCTGCATCGCCCTGCTCGTAGATGTCGCCCAACGCAAACATTGAAGCCGTCATGCCCTGATGCGCCGCCGCCAGCAGCAGCCTGACCGCTTCGCCGCCGTCGCGCGCCACGCCTTTACCTTCGCGCAGCATCAACGCGAGATTGTGCTCGGCGACCGGAAGGCCCTTGTCCGCCGCGCGGCGGTACCAATCGGCGGCACGTGTGGAGCTGCGTTCGACGACAAAGCCGCTTTCGTACATGACGCCGACATTGAACGCGGCTTCGGGGGAACCGAGCTCGGCGGCGCGCAGCATCCAGCCGGCGCCGGCCTGCGGATCCTTGGCGACGCCGACGCCGAGGATGAGGCGGCGCGACAGCTCCGCCATGGCCGGCAGATTGTGGGCTTCGGCCTGGGTGCGCAGCTGCTCGATCGGCCAAGACGCCGGGTCCCCGGTCGGCGCGGCATCTGGCTTGGGCACGGAAGGGGCGGGAGGTGCCATTTCGGCCACGGTCGGCGGCGGCGGTGGCTCGGTTGGCGCCGGCAGGGAAACGTCACTGCCAAAGGCCGGCGGCCGCGCGGCGGCGATCGTCTCTTTCTTGTCGGGAGGGGCCGCTGCTTCACGGCGTTCCAGCAGCGACGGCCACTTGAGGGCGACGACGACAAGTGCGGCAACCATCACGGCAGCCGCCAGCAGGCCGAGCATCACGCGAGAGGATTGTGCCGGTGCTTTGCGCGCCGCCGACTTGCTCGCCAACGACTTGTTCGCCACCGATTTGTCCGCCACCGATTTGTCCAGAGGGCTGCTGCTCATCGCCGGGACAATAACCGAGAGAGCGCGCGCCGGAGAAGGCGCGGCGCGATGGCGCACGACGATCAGCGTCGTCAGCAGCAGGACCGCGCCCGCCTGGTGCACGGAAGCGAGCGCTATCTCGACGCCGCTCAGGATGGTGGCGACGCCGAGGCAGAATTGCACCAGGACCATGGCGCCCGCGGCATAGGTCTCGGGCCGGCGAACGCGCCAGGCCATCGCCAGCACGCCCAACGCCAGAAGCTTGGCGAGCCAGCGATGGATGAACTGTACGGTCGTGCCGTTCTCGAAGAGGTTGATCCACCACGGCGAGCGGTCGAACATCCCGGGCGGGATCCAGTATCCCGACATCGTGGGGAAGGTGTTGTGCGAGAGGCCGGCGCGCAGGCCGGCCATCAATGCACCGAAGGTCATCACCACGAAGACGAAGGTCATCAGACCGGTGGCCTCGCGCCGCGTCTTGCGATCGTCGCGCCGATTGTTCTGCGGGCCGAGCTCGAGGATTAGCCAGACCGTGTAAGCATAGAGCGCCACGGCCGCCAGCAGGTGTGCGGCCAGGCGGTAGTGGCTCACCGAGGGGCGATCGACCAGTCCCGAGGCGACCATCGCCCAGCCCAGGACCCCTTGCAGTCCACCCAGGACCAGCAGCGCCACAAGCCGCGGCTTGAGGCCGGGCGACAATCGTCTGCTCAACCAGAACCAGAGGAGGGGCACGGCGACGACAAGACCGATCAGCCGTCCCCACAGGCGATGAAGGAATTCCAGCCAGTAGATCTGCTTGAACTGCGTGACGGTGAACTCGGGATTGACCAGTCGTCCCTGCGGCGAGGCGAGGTATTCTTTCAGCTCCGCCTGCCAGGCCTGCTCGGTCATCGGCGGCACGACGCCGGTGACGGGCTTCCATTCGACCATCGACAGCCCGGACTCGGTCAGTCGCGTGAGCGCACCGAGCACGATCATGACGAAAATCATCGCCGCAACGACGATCAGCCAGTTGCGCACGATGGGGGGAACGGTCTTCATGGCGGCCGGACCTTGGGCGAAGCGGACCGTCCCGTCATCAGGCATTTATGTCGCGAGTCCTGCCTCGAACGATCGGCCTGACTGAGTGCCGCCCGCTCCGACCATCTCGGCCTAGAAACCTTTCGGATGAAGGACTTAGGGGGTAGCCCACATCCGGTGCTGCGTGCGTCCCGCTGCGTTCGCTCAGGGGGCGGGGCCCGGATGGCCAGCGAATCAATGTCGTCCAACGACGCCATCCAGTCGGAGTGGCAGCGTGACGTGTATCCGGCGGTACTAGTTCTGTTGGTATCGGGTTGGCCCGCTCTTTGCCGAATCCTACTAGTCCTAGAAACCGGCCTCCTCTTTCATCGCGATTCCCTCGCGCGGCCACACAAGATCGCGACCGCACCTGCGAGCAACACACCGGCCGAAATCACGAGTGATGCATGTGCGCCCGCAATGAACGTGCCTGTCCCGAGGTCATCCGAGGGATGGTCCCCTCCGACCAGCGAACCGAACAGGGCAACACCAAGCACGCTGCCTGTTTGCCGCGTCGCGTTCAGCACGCCCGCGGCGATGCCGGATCGCGACTTCTCGACACTGCCGAGTAGTGTCGAGGTCAAAGACGGCACGAGCAGGCCGAGCCCGCCGCCGAGAACGACGAGCTGCGCGCCGATCGCCCAGTAACTCATGCCTGGCGCCACGGGCAGCAGCGCAACGCAGCCAGCGGCAGTGATCACTGAAGCCAACGCGATGGTTTGCGGCGCGCCGAGGCGCTCGCTGACCGATGCGGTGACGAGGTTGGCGGGCAGCACCATCGCCATCATGGGC
>Ga0081455_10006324_pt1 | contig 12719 bp, 13 predicted proteins | sample TabmetS3T2R1_FD_70207 | JGI IMG/M metagenome (GOLD analysis project Ga0081455, IMG submission 70207) | Tabebuia heterophylla rhizosphere microbial communities from the University of Puerto Rico - S3T2R1 | ecosystem: Host-associated > Plants > Roots > Rhizosphere ... | reverse complement strand
TCTTTCGGCACGATCTTGTCCAGCGTATCAGCGGCTGTGTGGTGATAATTGAAATAAAAACGGCTGTCCTGGATCGGACTGAAAGCCGGGACACCAGCTTTTTCCATCGGGCCAATGTCGGAGCCACAGTGTTCGACCAGATTAAGCATGCCCGCGCCTGACTCCTTCAAAATTGCCGCGACAGGTTCGAACACTTTTTTCACATCCGGCTTTCCCTTAATATTGATGCCGAGCGGATGATCAGCGCCACCGTCTGTTTCCATGGCCGCGAAATGGTTCGTCCATTCTTTTTCGTGATCTTTTGCGTACTGCTTCGAGCCGGCGAGACCGTTCTCTTCGTTCATCCAGGCAATCACGCGAATTGTGCGTTTCGGTTTGAGATGAAGTTTTTGGATCAGATTTGCCGCTTCCATCGAGACCGCCACGCCGGCACCATCATCGATTGCGCCTGTGCCCAGGTCCCACGAGTCCAGGTGACCGGAAACGACCACCACTTGTTCAGGATGTTCGCTTCCTTTGATGTCACCAATCACATTCGCGCTTTCGACGTCTGGCAGAGTCTGCGGCGTTAAGATCAATTTCATCCTGACTGGCCCTTGTTGGACCAGGGCCGCGATCAAATCCGCATCTTCCGCGGTGACAGCACCGGCTGGAATTTTCGGCGCATCGTTCACGTAATCCGTCTCGCCGGTGTGGGGGAGCCGATAATCAGCTCCGCCCACTGAACGGATCAGACAGGCGATCGCGCCTTGCCGCGCAGCTGCGACTGGGCCATTGCTCCGATAAATGACCGCTTCGCCATACGCTTCGCCTCCATGACCTTCCGCAGCCATTCGCTTATCGAATGGATAATTGAAGAGCACGATTTTACCCGCGACTTTGTCGCGAGGCAGCGATTTTAGTTCATCGAAATTTCTGACAGCGATCACCTCGGCTTCGATTCCATTTGGAGGTGTGGCCACGCTTGCGCCCAGTGTACAGAGCACAATTTTTTGAGTCGTGCCTGGCACTTGTCCGGGAAATTGAACGAGCGCTGCTGTCTCTTCGCCGCGCACCCAATGCGGCACCATCGCTTTCTCGAGCTGCACTTCGCAGCCGAGGGCTTTCAATTCGCTGGCGACATAATCAACCGCTTTGGCCGCCTGTGCAGATCCGGTCAAGCGCGGTCCGATGTTGTTCGACAGATGAGCGACCTGCCGGTAAGCGTAGTCGCTCGTCAAAGCCGCCTGCTGCAATCGTTTCAGGTCCGCCAGGGTTTGCGGCGAAAAGACAGCCGGTGTTGAAGATGGCGACGCGCTGGGACTCGGTGTGCCGGTCGGCGTTTGTTGCGCATCAACTGCCTGAGCACAATTGAACAGTGAAAGCGAGAAAAGAAAGCTCGCGCGAAGAAAACTTCTCAGTTCAGCCATCGCGAACTCTGTCAGAAAAGCCCGTGCCCGGCAATTATCACGTCACATTAGATTGGTTTGTCCTCAAGCCGATGACCAACGTGTTGAGGACAACACGTTCCACTTAGGGAAGCATGCTCCATGAGCTGACGCGCACCGTCAGCTATTTCTCTTTACGAAATACGATTTCCTCGCCAAACAGCTCGGGGTTACGCGCGTTTTTCGTCAAGAGCGCAGTCACCGCTGCGGAGTCCTTGGTTTCCGTCGGGATTACCTTGTCGTTAACGCTACGTAAAGTCAGGCGTGTGCTGTCATTCGACAACCTCCAAACGACGTAAGCGTACTTGCGATCTTTTGAGTTAAGATCCTGAACGCTGGTCAACGGCAATTCCGCGACATCGGAGTGATAAGCGCGGAATAAATCACCGTCGTAATAAACAACATAAGTGCTGTCATCCAACGCGCGCACTCTCATGTTCTCCTTGCCATCCAATGAGACCCAATTCCCGAGAAGTTGTTCCTGCACTTTGCGAGTAGGACTCGATGTGATCGGAACGTCGTATTGGCACGCGTTGAAAGCCAGAACACACAGACAAACAATGACTCCGAAAATTATTCGCCTGCAGGTCACGTTCGATGAGATCACAACGTCCTGGCTCCTTTTGCGAACCGGCCTTCGTCGAAATCGATCAGGTCGGCAATTGTGAGAACGTCGGTCCGATCAGCGATGCCGCGTTCCTTTTTCCTTTTCTCCAACCGTGGAGCGAAAGAATCGCGCCATCCGAGTTTCGATACGAATCCATTCCAGACAAAGAGGTCACCCTCATTCGGTTGCCTCCCGTTTTGAAAACACCACTCAAGGATTTCTTCGTCAGTCCCGCCCTGGCGGGTGCGTTCGCGCAGATCGTCATAGTTCACGCGCAAGAAATTGCAGCACGCGCCATCAAGCGTTCGAGGCGCACCGAGATTCTCGTGGTAATCCTCGTGCAACTCGCCGCGGGCATACTGCCGAATCTTGTCCATCATTCGCGGGAAATACATCATGCCGCGCGTCATTTCCCTCGGGCTTTTTGGATAAGTCGTCATGCCCAAATAAATGCCGCCCCCGCGGCAATGCAATATTGGCCAGACGATCTGCAAAGAACCGCTCCGAAGAGTTCAAGCCACCCAGACTCGCTGGAAAAACCAAAAACTGCCGAGTACCACAATGGCTGCTGAACATGCCGGGGCCCAGCGTGCAATGAACATAGGTTTCTCGCGGAGTTTCCAAAGAATCGGCAACGCCGCGGCAGCAACCACGATCTGACCGAGCTCCACGCCAAGGTTGAAGGAAAACAGAGGTAGCACGATACCGCCGGTGCCCGAGCCGATGCCGGCTTCACTCAAAGCCGAAGCAAAACCAAAGCCATGTATCAAACCAAAGCCGAAGGTTACCATTCGTCGCGCGTTTAGAACGTCACCGCGCAAAAGATTCTCGATGCCGACGAAAACGATGGAAGCAGCGATCAGTGGCTCCACAATTCGGCTTGGAATTTGAACGACGTGCAATGTCGCAATCGCCAGCGTGATCGAGTGCGCAATCGTGAATGAAGTGATGATACTTAGCGAGGAGACAAAGCCCCGCGCAACGATCAGCAACCCCAAGAGAAAGAGCAAATGATCATAGCCCATCAAAATATGTTTCACACCCAGAGAAAGAAAATTTGCGAACGAATGGACTGCTTCGAGTGCGTTATTGCCCGTGGTGTCAGGCATTCGCACGGTCGCGCGGTCTGCGGTCGCGCTTAGCAAGCTTTCGAAGACTGTTTCGCCGGCTGAATTTTGTACCTGGAGATATTGGCGGTGCCCCAGCGGCAGTGACGCGATAATTTTGGATTGAATTTCCAAACTGGAAAAGCCGGTTACATAGTAATCCAGACAAACTTGTACATTGTTATTTTGATCGAGATGACTGCGAACCGATTTGTCTTTGGCGACTTTACCGTCCGCAGCGATGAGGACTTGACTCGCTACGGTCGCTTCGAATTGCGATCGGCCTCGCTCGAACTCCACTTGCGTTACAGTCGTGTTATGATTCGCATCCAGTTCTGCAAGTTGCGCCGCGTCCTTGACCGCCAGCGTTAGTGTCGCTTCCAGACCGTTCGCGCGTTGTTGAATGGTGAGGCTGCTTAGCCCCGGGTCGTGAGCGTGCGCCTCTTGAACCGACAGGAGTGAAACCAGAGCGGCAAGAATCGCGCCCCGAAAAGCCCTGGGCCCGGCCAGGCGCAATAACGTTGCCTGGCCGGGCTTCCCAGAGTGCATAAGAGAACGATGAATCGCGGTACGCTGCCGTGTTATGGATGGGAGTGATTGCGCCCGTTCTGTGGCGTGGATTCGTACGGGAAGACCTTGTTGTAGGCCATGTCGTTGAAATCCAAATTGTCTCCCGCTGGACCGCGAATGATTGGTGGATTGACGCGAAGGTTGCTGATCAAGGCAGTGACCGCGATGTCCACTACGTCATCGCCAAAACGGCGGCCATTCGGCCAGCCACCTGGAATAACGCCGTTGCCGAAGCCCGGTTGAATCTGGCTGACCAGAGTATCGTTGCCAAAGATGCTCAGACGGGAAAAGCCAGGGTCATCCGGGTTGGAGCCCTGTTGAGTTCCATTGCCCGCAAGGCGGCAGGCATCTGTGGACAAATCAACCTTGATCAAATCGGGAATGAAAATCCCTGCGATATCAGTCCGGCCCGTCTCCACGTCCGGTAACTGGCCATTGAAGATGATTTGGTTGATCAATCTCGCCAGCTCGGGGGTAACCGCATATTGCCGGAACAAGTCGTTATCCGACTCCGGGCTGGTTCGGCTGTAGCGGTCCTTATCAGCGATGGCAACCAAACCTTCGTTGAAGAGCGGATTACCTTGCCGTGCCACTTGCACCCAGGGACCATGCAGTTGTGGATCGCCGTTTCTCACCGGACGTCGTCCGGTTTCATCGCGCAATATTTGTATCTGACGTCGACTGGTAGTTGCGTAAACGCCGACGATTTGCTGGTCACCGCCCAATTCGGTTACCGGAATCACCAGTGCCATCATGTGGATGTTGAATCCGCCCTGTGAGTCCTTGCCGGGCGATCGAAGCTGCAAGAGATCAAATATGGCGTTGATGTCGGCATAGAAACCATCATCGCGTTGCCCCGCGAACGCGAAGTAACCGCCGCCCAGGTTCTGAATCGTTTGTGTTGTGTAACGATCCAACTCAGCCGCGGTGGCAACACCGTCCCTGGCGGGATTGTCGCCGTTGTCGCCCTGATTGTAGAAAGGAGTGGCTACGCCCTGATTATTGGGCGGCACGGTACCCGTTCCAAGCACCGTCCGATGGTCGTGTTGACGATGGTCCACCTTTGTTACGGTGTACGTCTGCACGAGATTCTGATTGGCGTCTCCGACGTCGTTGATGACGCCAAGGTACGATTGCAGAATCGTGTTCTGGTTCCTAAACGTCGTATCGAATTTGAACTCGTAGCTTAATGTGGCTTTGCCCAGAGCTACGTCGTTCCCGGTGGCAACGCGGATTTGATAGAGGACGTTGTCATCGAAGTTGTACTTGTTTGGGCCGATGCCGGGTTCTTCATGGGGGTAAACGCCCAGCGCGGTAACAAGACTCTTCGTTCCGTTCCTGTTTTGCACGAACGCGTAAACGTCCGTGGTGTTCGCAGACGGATCGCGAGTGATTAGCGGCGCGTCCATGTGACTGGAGGCTTGCGCCACTCCGATTAAGTGTGCCGCGACGAGTGCCATGACACCGCGCGACAGGAGACATGTTATTTTTTTCATTTGTTCTTTAGCTTTTGGTTTTGGTTTCAGGTTGGGGTTTGGTTTTTCGCGCGGTATGTGACCCGAGCGAAAAAGTTTCTTGTGTGTTCGCGGCGGCGGTCGGCTTCTCTTCGACAGCACATGCCGTCGCGCTTTGAAGTTGGTTGCGTTCGGATGGCAAGAGCAGATACGAGAGTTCGCTCGCCTTGCGGAGCCAACGCTCAGAATCAGCCGCTTTACCGGCTTCTGAGGCGATCACGCCGGCGTGAAAAAACAGCCGCGCGTCCTGGGTGCCTTCGGCCAGTGCGCGCTGCATCTCGTCTTGCGCTTCGGCCAGGTTGCCTGCTGCGGCCAGCGACCACGCCAGGGCGTCGTGCGTGAAGACGTCACTACGCGAATCAAGCTCCGCTCGCGCCAATCGAAGCGCCGTCTCGGGAGACTCGTGTCGTGTCGCGAGAAACAGCGCCAGCGTCCGAGGATCTGCACTCGCGCCGTGTTGGCGAAGTTGCGTCTCAACGGCAAACGCTTCGTTCTCGCGACCTTTCGCGAACAGAGACTCGGCAAGCGTCCACTGATATTCGGGAAGAGGATTGAGCTTTGCTGCGTCTTGCAAAGCCGTCACAGCTTCGCCGAGCCGGTTTTGAGCAAGCAGTATTTTTCCCTTCAACAACAGGGTTGGCGCATAGTTGGTTTGAAGCGAGAGCGCGAATGCGCACCGTTGTTCTGCTTCGCTAAATTTGCCGGCCTGAAACAGGTACGCGGCCAGACGCGTGTTCACCCACGCAGCGGATTCCGCATCGAGCGGACTGGCAGCATTAACGGCCAGTTCCATCGCATCAATTGCGCCCGCGAGATCGCCCTTGAGCCAGCGCATGTGCGCCGCGCGAGCGTATGCTCGAAGGTCGGGCTTCAAATTCATCATCTGCTGATAAGCCTCGACCGCGTCGGTCAGTTTTCCCTGCTCCATCAGCGCGTCGCCCAGTAGGCCGTAATCAAAGCTGAGTCCTCGCTGCTCGACGAGACTTCGCGCCAGCGTTTCGGATTCCTTAAAGCGATGCAGATTTTGCAGCACGTGCGCGCGCAATAGCGTCGCCTCCTGGCTTTGTGGATTGCGCTTTTCGATGCACCGCGCGCACTGCTCAGCCAGTTTGTAAAAACCAGGATCAAAACTTTCGCGCGCCTTCGCGACAAACGCCCAGCCGAGCTGTTCAAGTCCAAGCTGAAGATTCCTGCCGTTCCGAATTTGCTGTTGGAGCCGCGAAATTTCCTTGTCTGTATGGCTGTCGCCAATCTGCGTAGCCAACACCAGTGCCAGTGGATCATCGAAAGTTGGAACGGATGCAGAGGCTTTGTTCGCTTCTTCGCGTTTGTTATCCGGCTGGGAAAAAAGAAACAGCAAACACCCGATCACCACGAGCGGAACGAGAAATATCAAAATCTGCCCCGCGCTTCGGATAGTTTGTTTGCGTCTCTCCATTTTCTTGGATTTGGCGAGCATTACGACGAGACGCGCCGATTGGATGCAGTCGCCCTAAAATTTTTAATCTGCCGATGTAGCCACGGCCCTGCGGGCCGTCTCCTCGAGGCGGAAGCACCGCTTAGCGTCAGCGCTACGCTTTGAGGGGTTCGAATCAAAATTCGATCGTGACAGTGATTTCGAAATTCCAATCGTCAGCCTCGTGCTCCAGGTCTAACGACATGCTGTAGCGACTGGAACCGCCGGCCTCAGGAGCATCAAACGAGATGTAGCGATCGATAATGCGTTCGTCGACCACACTCTCGGCTATCTGATTGTGGCCGTAACCGAGATTGAATCCAGGCTCTGCAGTCAGAGACGTTCGCGAAGACGATGCGCTGCGTTCCTCGGCAGTAACTGATCCGACGCCGACCAGAACAAGTATGAAAATAAGGATAGTTGCTTTCAAATGACCGGTGATACGCCGCGGTCATTCGTCTGGATGCATTGCCTAAGAACGATTCATCTATGACTGCTTGCCCTGTAGCCACGGCCCTGCGAGCCGTCTCCTCGAGATGCCAAGCGTGTCGAATCAACCGGCCACAGGCCGGTGGCTACAGAATTCGATCTGCGAACTATTTCAGGTAGTTCCGACGAGCAAGATGGGTCCCTCTTTTTTGGGGACACCACCTTCGCGCTCCAGGCTGATCGCAAAGGCTTTTACGTGTTCCGCTTTTTCAACCGGCTTGAAGCGAATTTGCGCAACGCCATTCTTATCTACCCGAACAATACCAGCACTAATTGGATCCTTGTGTTCGGCATCGACCGCCCACAACTGATAATCCTTGCCAGCTTGCGGCGCAGGAAGATTGCTGATGCGGATAACACCACTTTGACGGCCAGGTTGCCACGCCACGGTCGCCTTCGCATCAGCTGGAGCAGGCGCTGATGGCGCGAGCGTGAAAAACGTCGTCTGCATCAGCGGATCGACCGCCCGTATATCGGCAAGTTGGCGCTCCAGTCGCACGCGATCGAAAGCGAGCAGGCCGCAAAACACCGCCAGCGCCGCTGCGATCGCCCACGGTACCCAGCCAAGCGGAGTCCGTTGCGTTGGCATTGGAACGACGCGTTCAGTTTCCCTCTCTATCCCACTCATGATGCGCTGCTTTAACGATGGAGGTGGCAGAAGCGATGGAGTGGTTAGGGCAAGGTCACCCGCTGCCTCACGCAGTTCGCGGACGAGATCACGCAATTCAGTGTTCGCTCTCAGCTCCGATTCGAACGCTGCGTGTTCATCAGCGTCAAGCAACCGGAGCGCGTAGAGCGCTGCCTGATCCTGTTGTTCCTCTGAAATCATAATCAGGTGTGAAGTCGTTCTCTCAATTTGAGAAGTCCACGGCGGATTCGGGCCTTGATCGTGCCGAGAGGTTGTCCGAGTCGAGCCGCAATTTCGTGATGCGTGAGATGCTCAAAGAAAGCCATTTCGATTGCCTCGCGTTGTTCCGAAGGCAGATTGGTTAATACAGATCGCACGCGCGCTGCCTCATCACTCTTCTCAGCGGTATCCGCTGCGCTCTCTACAGTGGATGCATCGGTTGCACTGCCATGTTCTTCATCCTCAGTAGAACCTGCTACTATCCGCAAACGCCGCCCGCGGGCGCGTAATCGGTCGATGACCCGGCTTCGAGTCAGCAGCACGGCCCAGCTAAAGACGCTGCTTTGTTCTGCATCATAGCTTCCAGCACGTGACCATATTTGGATGAAAACATCCTGCAGAGCGTCCTGTGCCTCTGCTGCGTCTCCGAGCATTTTCATCGCCAAAGAGTAAAGCGGACCACTCAGCCGATCGTAAAGCGCGCTGAATGCGTTTTGATCGCGGCGGCTAATCCGCGCAATCATTTCCTGATCCAGTATCTGCTGCGCTGTAGATGATTCCGCCATGCTCAGGTAGGTCTGGCTAAGTTGCATCCGCGGGCATCGGCAAACAATAAATGTATCCAGTAATTCGACGGATCGTCGAGTTTGGATGCAGCGATTTTGCGAGGCGATCGATATGACTGGTTTCGGGAGTTGAATCCATGCGACCGACTTTGTGCTAGTTGGTCGTGCGTTCCATCAACGCCAGAATACGCTTTTTTTTCCCACCGTAATCCAGCGAATGAAAACGGCGGATTTCATCGAGACGCCGCTGGCTGTTAAGCGTATCGAGGTAATGCGTGTAGCTCCTCGCGAGCTCGTTTGTCTCCAGATAACGGGCACGCAGGTTCGCATCACGAAATGCTTCGGGGCATTGTCGCGCGAAAAGATGAAACCGCAGCCAGCGCCGGTCCATGCGCGAAACGCGCTGAGTTTTTCGAAAGAATGCTACAAACAAAAGGAGAACGAGATAAGTATCAACCTGCGCTTGAAGCTCCAGATTGCGCGCAAAATCTTCAGAAGCGATCTCGCGGATTCCGCTTTTGAATTGAAGCGCCGCATGCAACGCGTGATTCAGTTCCTCCACGAACATGATCAGCGACCGAATATTGCGGTCCCCGACGCCCGCACGAGGATCGTGTTGTTCAAGTTGTTCGATGAGCCAGCGCGAATAGTAAATGCCGACGTAAAGTTGGTCACCCGCGCGCCGGAGAAACGTGCGAGCAAGCTCGCTCAATTCGAGGGCGGATTTTCCAGCAAGGATCGACAATTGCGCGCAACGCGCGCGATCGATGAGGCAATCTTCCAGATTGATTCCGACCTGCGCGTAGGTTCGCTCAAATAATTTTTGGATCTGGCTAAAGAGCGTTTCGTTCACAAGGAAAGCGACGGGCGCACGTCATCGTCGAGGTTGAGCAACCGATCGGAGAGTTGGTTCAGCGCGAGGCGCACATCGCGAAATCGATCCGCTAATCCTTCGAATACGTCATCCAATTCGCAGCGACGAGCAACGGCGTGTGAGGCGACTAGTTGATAATTCGTCCGGCCGACTTGTTCATAGAACTCGATGTCCGGGCCGCCGCGCAAACTGCGCCGCTGTGCGTTCTCATGAAAAATTCCGCTGATGAAGAGCGAGTAATTGCCGATGTGCGCCCGTAGCAGAAATGCCTGTTCCGGTGTTGCGCGGGTCAGCGCAATCAACATGTCCGAAATGTATTGTTCAGCGACATTGTGGGACTCATCGGAGATCTGCAATCGGCTCGCATGCGAAAACGTTTCAAGCAACGACGCGACATAATCGCAAAGTTTTCGGTCGCCGATGCCGCCCTGCTGCAGAACGTGCCGGGCCAGAACGTAAAAATAAAACTGGGACGATATCCGAAGGTGCCCGCAGTGATTCAGGATGGCGTCAACCAACCGCGGATGATCGAGAACAGAATCACGCGTTGCGACATCGCTCAGAAGATCAACGAGAGAAACCTGGTCGGTCTGCGAGCGCGCGAGCGTGCGCACAATGAAGTCGAAATCAGCCGCGGTAAACCGCGCCCGACAATTCGCACGGATCATCGGGGCTTCATAATGCGCGATGCACGCGCATATGGCAAGCAAGATTGCTAACGCCACAAGTGGCGAAGGTTTCTAACGAAACCTGCTGACGAAATTGTTATACTCTTCGTGAGTGCCGATCCAAAACCACGCTACCAGATCGCGTTCCCGACGTGCGAGAGCACGATAGCTGTCTCCAATTCGAACTGACCAGACATTCCCGACAAGGGGCTTGAACTGCATCGACGGATGGAACGGATCCCGCAGCCAGAGTTGAAACTTTTCTCGCGCGAGACATTGCACGTGCGCTGGTAGCCTATTGAACTCGTGCCAGAATCGCCGATGCGTTCTGGACCTCACGGCATGTCGCGGAGGCGTCCTGCTTTGATGTCGTCTTCCACTTCGCGGAGAACGGTATCGAGCTTACCGCTCGCGATGTCGCGCTTCATCTGCTCGTCCCAGTCGTCATCATCCCAGCCGTGCAACCACGCCGCCAACTCGGCGCGCTCTTGAAACGAGAGCTGTTGGATGGCAGTTTTGATTTCAGCCAAACTCATCCTGGCAAGGCTCAACGATTCGGGTCGGGCTTTACAGCGACGGGATTGCCTGACTCGCCGCGATTCTCTTGTTCGGAGGTTTCAGTTGCGATGTCCTTAATCTCTCTGGTGATCGCAACTGTCTGAAATGCATCTGCAGTGGAAAGTTGCTTCAAAAGCTCCTGAATCTTTGCCGCCTTGTCGTCTTCGATGATCATATCAACCTTTCGTTAGTGCGCTAAGCGTCGCAGCCAATTGATCTTTCGAAATCGTTGCTGCCTGTTTCTCGGCCATCAATGTAAGAATTTTACCACCGCTCAAGCCAACAACAAGCGATGTCAGAAGCTGGGCGACGGTCAGGTGTAGCTCGACTGTTTTTCCAGTTACCAAGTCGTACGAGGCCAGGGGACCGTAAACGCCCCACACCACGAGGGCTGCGACCGCACCGACTAACACGTTGCCGATCCAGCCCGGCCGCCAAACCTTCGCCGCTGGATCAAGCCGCGGATAATTGAACTCACCGCTGATTGCGGAGTTAACAATTCCACCAATTGCACCGAAGCCGGCGATAAGCAGAATAATTTGCCAAATCGTCATAGAACCTCCCCCGGTTTCACATTGCAGGGTTCGCCTGAGGATTTAAAGGAAATTTGCGCAGATAGCGCGAGGACTTTCGAATACCGGCACCAATCAAAGTCAAAGCTGATCGAAAAACGTCGGCGGCAGCGTTGGGTTTAGCTTCACGCTTTTGGTTATTGTGCTTTCGAGCGGCTTGCCGGTCTTGAGATCTGTCTCGGTCGTTGCGAACGGAAATTTCACGCCATTCACGTCGCGAAAATCGGAGCTGACCTGTTCAATCGTCGTTGGTGTGGGATCGACATCAACATGCAAAGGCCTAACGTCGCGACGCCGCGTGACCAACCAACTGTTCGGATCAACGTACAACGAGACGGTGTAACCATCATTCAGAACGAGCTTGAGCACGTAATAGTTAATGCCGTCGATTAGTTCGCGTCCGATCGATTTCAGCGTGTGCCCGCGCGCTTTGAGTTCGTGTAGACCGAACAGCTTTCCCGGCAACTCGACGCCATGCCTGAGAGCCGCGGTAGCTTTTTCAGTTGCGGACTTCTGCTCTCCTTTGCCTTCCCATTGCCAGCCGCGCTCGCCATCAAACGCTTCGGTGAAAACGTGTTTACCCTCCGCGCTTACATCGATTCGCATTTTGCCCGGGCGCACCGCGTAATAAGTGCCGTCTACTTCAAACGACGGATCCTTGATGTGCAGATCGATTTGGATTGATTGAACTGCTTCGATCGCCGCGCGTCCGCCCATCGCGTTGGTGTTGTGCTCGACAATCTCATCAAGCGACAGCGATTCAGACGACCTATGACATCCGACAACAAAAAGTGCGATTGAGCCAACGAGCAAGGCCTTGCCTGTGCGCACATTTGTCATGTTTGTTTGTGCAATAATGACAGGCAAATTCTCTGGCTGATCGTAGCGGCAGCAATGACAACTATCATCATATTTCTGCCTAGGGCATCGGATAAGTGACGTCATGGTCCCCGGACATTCGAACTTCCAAACAAACGACGACGCCGACGTGCAAATTTGGCTGGATTCGGTCTAACGAGTTTCAAAACGGCCACCCCTTCGCGACGCAAAAGTTCTGTAACGGCGGTCTATGACCGCCGAAACTTTCTGCGACGGCGCTCACGAGAGCGCGCTACGGCAGGGTTGCAACCCGCGGCGAATCTGTGTCATCATCAAACAACCATGGGCGAGAAACATAGAGCTGCATGTTACTGCGGAGCGGTGGAGATTGAGATGCGCGGTGAACCTCTGGAGATGGGTTACTGCCATTGCGAAAATTGCCGGCGTTATTCCGCGGCGCCGATGAGCGCGTTCACATTGTGGAAAAAGGAAGCGGTGAACGTCACCAAAGGCGAAGAATTCCTTGGCCGCTTCAAAAGCAGCGACATCAGCGAACGCGGTTATTGCACCAGGTGCGGAGGCCACATCATCGTCGAGCATCCGACGCTCGGTTTAATGGATGTTCGCATCGGCGCGCTCCAGAATT
>Ga0081455_10006323_pt1 | contig 12719 bp, 13 predicted proteins | sample TabmetS3T2R1_FD_70207 | JGI IMG/M metagenome (GOLD analysis project Ga0081455, IMG submission 70207) | Tabebuia heterophylla rhizosphere microbial communities from the University of Puerto Rico - S3T2R1 | ecosystem: Host-associated > Plants > Roots > Rhizosphere ... | reverse complement strand
GGCCGGCCGATGGCGAACTCCTTGCGCAGCACCGGCACGACCTCCTCGCCCAGCAGATCCAACTGTTCGAGCACGGTCTTGAGTGGCAGTCCGGCATGGTCGACCAGGAAGAGCTGTCGCTGGTAGTCGCCGACGTACTCGCGAAAGCCCAGCGTTCGCTCGATCACCTGCTGCGGCGAGCCGACTGTCAGCGGCGTCTGCGCGGTGAACTCCTCCAGCGACGGGCCGTGGCCGTAGACCGGGGCGTTGTCGAAGTACGGCCGGAACTCGTCGACGGCGTCCTGACTGTTGGGCCGCATGAAGACCTGCCCGCCGAGCCCGACGATCCCCTGGTCTGCCCCGCCGTGCCGATAGTGCTCGAACCGCCGACGGTAGAGCTGCACCATCCGCTCGGTGTGTGACGGCGGCCAGAAGATGTGGTTGGCGAAGAAGCCGTCGCCGTAGTAGGCGGCCAGCTCGGCGATCTCCGGCGTACGGATGGAGCCGTGCCACACGAACGGCGGCACGCCGTCCAAGGGCTGCGGCGCCAGGGTGAACCCTTGCAGCGGGCTTCTGAACTCACCGGTCCAGTCCACGACCTCCTCGCGCCAGAGTCGGCGAAGCAGCCCGTAGTGCTCGACGGTCAAGGGCACCGCGGTACGGATGTCCTGCCCGAACCACGGGTAGACCGGTCCGGTGTTGCCGCGTCCCAGCATCAGGTCGGTGCGACCACCGGACAGATGCTGCAGGACGCTGAAGTCCTCGGCGATCTTGACCGGGTCGCTCGTGGTGATCAGGGTCGTCGCGGTAGACAGGATGAGGCGGGACGTCTGGGCCGCGATGTAGCCCAGCAGGGTGGTCGGCGACGACGGTACGAACGGCGGGTTGTGATGCTCCCCCGTCGCGAAGACGTCGAGACCGACCTCCTCGGCCTTCGTCGCGATCGCCACGGTCGCCTGGATCCGCTCGGCCTCCGTCGGAGTGACGCCGGTCGTCGGGTCCGGCGTGACGTCACCGACGCTGAAGATCCCGAACTGCATGCCCGACATGTCCTCACTCCCCTGCGACCGTTGTGCCGCGCGTACGACTCGATCATGTGCACACGATGGCCTCCGACGCCATCCGACGTACTCCCCTCCCCCGGATTCCAGTCAGCCGAGACGGCTCTCCAGATATTCCTCGAGGCGCCGCATCGCCTGCTCGTCGGTGATATCGACACCTTGTTGCCGCCACGCCACGGTCACCTTGCCGCCGGTCGGCCGACGCGCGTCACGCACCTCTCTCCCCCACTGCGCTTCGACCCAGTCCGCAAGCCGATGATCCAGGGCGTCCAAGACCTCACGGCCGCGCGGCACGTCAGCGTCGGCCATCGCATCGGCGTACTCGAGACGCAGTGCCTCGAACCGCTCCGGCCAGGCCGGGTCGTAGTCGACGACGGTGATCACGGCGATCCACTCTAGGCAGCCTCGCGGTCACTCGATGAGCGTCGGTGGTGCGTTCGCCGACTGTGCACGGCGGCCGGATCGAGTGGCGCCGATTCCGGCGGTCACGACCAGTGCGATGCCGAGCACTTGTACCGGTGTCGGGACCTGGGCGAGCAACACCAATCCCATGATCAGCCCGAGGGCGGGCTCGATCGACATCAGGGTGCCGAAGGCCGCGGTCGTGAGGCGGCGCAGGGCCAGCAGCTCCAGCGAGAACGGCAGCACGGGCAACAGCACGGCGAGACCGATCGCCGCGGCGATGACGCCCGGGGTGATGCCTCCCGACGCCTGCGGTATGCCCACGACGGCGGCCGTCATCGCCGCGACCGGGATCGTGATCGACAGGGCCTCGAGTCCGGCGATCCGATCGCCGACGTGCTGGGTCAGCAGGATGTAGGTCGCCCAGCCCAGAGCTGCCATCCCCGCCAGCAGAACACCCACCGGATCGATCGATCCCTTCCAGGGCTCGGTCAGCAGCACGACGCCGACCAAGGCCAGGGCCGGCCAGACGAGCAGGCGACGCTGGTGACTTCGGAAGACGGCCACGCTCAGCGGACCCATGAACTCGATCGCCACGGCAGTGCCCAACGGAATGCGGTCGAGCGCCGACAGGAACGTCGTCGTCACCAGACCGGTTGTCACGCCGAGCGCCAATGCCGCGCGCAGCCCACGCCAACCCAGTCGGCGCAGCCGCGGGCGGCGCAGCGCCAGGAAGATCAGCGCACCGGCGCTCAGCCGCAGCCAGGCGGTCCCGGCCGGCCCGACAGCGTCGAACAGATGCACCGACAGCGCCGCGCCCAATTGCACCGACAGCATTGCCGCGACGGCCATCGACCATGCTGGCACCCGATCGGCCGGACGCGATCGGCCGCCCGGGCCACCGCTCCCCCGGGTCCGCCGCGCTGGCGCCGCTTCGGTCGAACGGTCAGCCATGAGTACGCTCGGCGCCGACCCGGGGCTCGAACACGGCCAGCGTGAACCGGGCCGCGTGGTCCGAGGTGTTGCGATAGCCATGGTCCACATCGCCGGGCAGCGACGCCGCATCGCCGGTGTCGAGGTCGTAGTGCTGACCCTCGACCTCCACGGTGATCTCGCCTTCGAGCAACAAGAGAAGCTCGCGGGTCCCGCGGCTGTGGGCCTCGCTGCGATGCTGATCGCCCGGGCCGAGGATCCAGTCCCACAGCTCCACGACATCGGGCGGCTCAGTCCCGGCGGCCAGCAGTGCCCGTCCACCGGACGAGCTGGTCCACAAGGCCGCGCGGTCGGATCGCCGGGTGACCTGGACGCGGTTCGGCTCGGGTGGCGCGACCAAGGCCGGCAGGCCCACGCCGAGGGCGTCGCTGATCCGCAGCAACGTGGCGATGCTCGGGTTGGTCGTCCCCTGCTCGATGCTGACCAGCATGCGCCGACTCACCCCGGCCTGCTCCGCCAGTCGATCGAGCGTCCATGACCTGCCACGGCGCTCGGTGCGCACCCGGGCCCCGATCACGGCTCCCAACTCGGCAAGGGCGTTCTGACTCATGAGTGCAGCATAATGCACTGCGATAGGCAGTTCACTGCACGCGACTCGTTTGCCCCTTTCGCGCAGATGCGGTCTGTCGATAATCGCGTGACGGCTCCGACGTCTCCGGTGCCGGCCCGAAGGAGGTCGGCGCACCGAAGGAGAGGCACATGAAATACCTGATCTTGATCTACAGCCGGCCCGAGACTTGGGGGCACCCGAGCTTTCTGCGCACGACCGAGGGCCAGACCCTGTCGGAGTCCGAACGGACGAGGTTGACCGGTCAGCTCGAGGAGCTGATCACCGAGCTCCACGAGTCCGGCGAGATCGTCGCGGGCGCGGCGCTGGCCGATCCGCTCAACTCGCGTACGGTCCGGGTACGTGAGGACGCGGCGATAGTGACGGACGGACCGTACGTCGAGGCCAAGGAGCAGATGGCTGGTCTGTTCATCGTGGACTGTGCGACACCCGAACGCGCCGAGCAGATCGCCGGCCGCTTCCCGGAGGCTAGGTTCTCCGCCGTTGAAGTGCGGCCCGTCATGGAGTCGTCCGGCGAGGAGATGTGACGACGAACAACAACGCCGAGGACCTGTGGCGTGACCTGACGCCTCAGGTACTCGGCGCAATCGTGCGCCGCTACGGCGATTTCGGGATCGCCGAGGACGCCGTGCAGGAGGCCCTGCTGGCCGCCGCGACGCAGTGGCCGAAGCAAGGCAGACCTGACAACCCGAAGGCGTGGCTCATCACGGTCGCCTCGCGACGGCTTGTGGATCAGCGCCGGAGCGACCAAGCGCGCGATCGCCGCGAGGTCGACGTGGCCCTGAAAGCGCCGACCGACGAGCTCGTCGCACCGGCTGCGGACGCTGTCGACGACGGCGACGACACGATGACCTTGTTGTTGCTGTGTTGCCATCCGGCGCTCACTCCACCGTCCCAGATCGCGCTGACCTTGCGGGCGGTCGGCGGCCTCACCACGGCGCAGATCGCCCGCGCGTTCCTGCTACCGGAGGCGACGCTGGCGCAGCGCATCAGTCGCGCCAAGGCGTCCATCCGCAAGGCCGGCGGCCGCTTCGAGCTGCCACCGCCGCCGGAACGACCCGATCGGATGCGCGCGGTGCTGCACGTGTTGTACCTGATCTTCAACGAGGGCTACGCCGCCACTGAGGGTCCCGACCTGCACGATGTCCACCTGACCCGCGAGGCGATCCGGCTCACCCGGCAGGCCCACGCATTCCTCCCCCGCGACGGTGAGGTCGCCGGCCTGCTCGCGCTGATGCTGCTCACCGAGGCGCGGCGACCGGCGCGGGCCCGGCCCGACGGTGCACTGGTGCCGCTCGCCGAGCAGGACCGCAGCCGATGGGATCAGGAGTTCATCGCCGAAGGGGTCGAGCTGATCACCGGCACGCTGACGTGGGCGCCGCTCGGTCCCTATCAGCTGCAGGCCGCGATCGTCGCGGTCCATGACGAGGCCGGCTCCGCCGAGGGGACCGACTGGCAGCAGATCCTCGGCCTCTATCAGTTGCTCGAGCGATTCACACCCGGTCCGATGGTCCGGCTCAGTCATGCCGTGGCGGCCGCAATGGTGCATGGCCCGGACGATGGTCTCGCGATGCTTCGCAGCCTCGAAGACGATTCGCGAATGAACCGTCACCATCGGCTGCATGCCGTACGCGGTCATCTGCTCGAGATGGCCGGCGACCGCGACGCGGCCTACGACGAGTACGACCTCGCCGCCCGGCTGGCGACCAGCATCCCGGAGCAGAACTACCTTCGAGGAAAGGCGGACGACTGTGCACGTGAGTGAGACCGACGTCGATCTGCCCGACGGCCGGCGGCTTCACGTCTACGACACCGGGGGCGACGATCGCCTCGCTGTCGTCTGGCATCACGGGACGCCGAACATCGGCGCGCCACCGGTGCCCCTGTTCGCGACGGCGGACGAACTCGGCATCCGATGGGTGTCCTACGACCGGCCCGGGTACGGCCCGTCGACGCCTCGGCCCGGGCGTGACTTCGCCTCGGCGGCCGATGACGTCGCCCGCGTGACCGACGCCCTCGGCATCGACCGCTTCGCCACCATGGGCCACTCGGGCGGCGGACCGCACGCCTTGGCCTGCGGTGCGTTGCTCCCGGACAGAGTCTTGGCCGTCGTCAGCGTGTCGGGTCTGGCGCCGTACGGTAGTGAGGGGCTGGATTGGTTCGCGGGCATGGCACCGTCCGGGTGGGCTCATCGACGACGACCTTGCCAACGCCGGGCCGTGGGGATTCGATCCGGGCGAGATCGATGTGCCGGTCCTGATCCTGCATGGCGGTCGAGACCGCGTCGTGCCGAGCTCGCACGGTGAGTGGCTCGTCCGGCGTTGCCCGTCGGCCGAGCTGTGGCTGCGACCCGACGACGGACACATCTCCGTGCTCGACGCCGGACCGGACGCGTTGCGCTGGCTACGACAGCAGATGCCTTAGCTCGTTGACATCTGAGGCTCGGCGTACTTACTCGCCAGTGACGCCGTCGATTCCCTCGCGGATCAGGTCGGCGTGCCCGTTGTGGCGCGCGTACTCCTCGATCATGTGGAGGTAGATCATGCGCAGCGACGCGGGCTGGTCATGGACCGTGAAGGTGTCGTCGAGCGACGCCTCGGCGACCGCCTCATCGGCGAGTCGGCACTCTTGCAGGAAACGGTCGTAGTCCTCCTCGGCGCGTTCGGGATGGAGGTCTTCGAAGTCGGCGTCCTGCCACGTCTCGGTGGAGTAGAGCCGGTCCACGGGTTGGCCGGCGAACCGCTCGCGGAACCAGATCCGTTCGACCTTGCTGAGATGCCGGATGAGTCCGAGGAGGGACAGGCCCGAGTGTGCGACGGAGCGCTGGGCAAGCTGCTCGCCGGTCAGGCCGGCGCACTTGTGGAGCAGGGTGCTGCGCTGCCAGGCGAGGAAGTCCTCGACCATCGGCCGTTCGCCGGCGGTCAGTGGTCCTTCGGGGCGGGTGACGGGCGGGGCGGTCCAAATCATGTGGCCATCATGCCCGGCGTACGGGGCGGGATGACCGCGGAACGGTGTTCGTCCGAGATGTCGGTAACCGGGAGACAAACGTGCCTCGAATGCGGTCCAATAGAAGAAGCCCCGCGAAGTATGAGTTCGCGGGGCTCCTTCTTTGACCTCGTGTGACGCCTTTGGTCTCCCGGGCTTCTCTCCAGGTCCACCGGCTTCGTCACCGCCGGTCTCCGTGTGGTGTGACCCACTCGGAAGGGTCTGGTCTTCTTCCCGTTCCCGCGCCCCCGGAGGAGCGCGTGTAGAGATTTCTACTCCTCGGATTACCTCAACACAAGAGGTTTCTCGCCTCTTTCTTGAAGTATTTTTCGTCGTCCACAGCAGTCGGCCCTTTCTCCACAGCCGGCCTCAGATCGTCCACACTGCATCCACCGACTCGTCCACAGCGAGGGCCTGTCAGAGACCGTCAGAATCCGAATCTGGGGAGCGGGCCAGCTCGGCCAACCTGGGCCGGATCGCCTCGACGAGTTCGGTGGAAACTCCGTGATCGAGGAGGTAGCGACGCACACCGCCGCGCCGGGCGTCCACATGCTGAAGGGTCGCCAGGACCGCCTCGGATCCGGCCGACAGCCCTTGGCACCATCCCCGCCGGCTCCCGGACGGGGTGCGGGTGCCGTCGGGGTCGCCGGCGGCGGCCGCGCGGCCCACGACCGGGTGGAACACCTGCCCGCTGTCGACTCCTCGGTTCTCCGCTCACCGATATCCCCGAGAGCATCCGTAGCGGATCAGCCGCTATCGAGGATCAGACGCAGAGCCGACTTGCGTAGCCAGCGACATCGCGGGCGGCCAGACACTCGAAGGCGCCAGATCCCTTGCCTGGTTGGGAACTCTCACACTCCGAGCCCGCCGACCGCGGTGCCGACGAGATAGGTGATCGTCATCGCGAGCGCACCGCCGGCAACGTTGCGCGCAATGGCTCGGAACTGTCGGGTCTGGGCCTGGCCGATCCGAGAGCTGATCAGCCCGGTGAGTGCGAGAGCCAGGATGACGGCCACGAAGGTGACCGGGACGCGGCTGCCGTCCGGCGCGAGGAGGACGGCGAGGATCGGAAGGAGCGCGCCGACGACGAACGAACCGGCCGACGCGCCGGCTGCCTCCCAGGGGCTCACCAGATCGTCGGGATTGATGCCGAGCTCGATGTCGAGATGCGCGCGCAGCGGGTCCTTGGCGGTGAGCTCCTCGGCGACCTGTCGAGCCAGCGGCGGCGACAATCCCCTGCGCTCGTAGAGTTCTGTCAGCTCGTCGAGCTCAGCATCCGGCATTGAAGCGAGCTCGTCCTTCTCCTTGGAGATCAGGGATTTCTCGGTGTCGCGTTGGGCCGAGACCGAGACGTACTCCCCCGCCGCCATCGACAGCGCGCCGGCGACCAGGCCCGCGATTCCGGCCGTCAGGATCTCGCTGCGGTTACTGGTCGCACCGGCCACGCCGGCAACGATCCCGGCCGTCGAGACGATCCCGTCGTTGGCGCCGAGGACAGCGGCTCGTAACCAGTTGAGTCGCGAGCCGAGGCTCGGGTCGTGCGGCTCGTGGCCGTGTGCCGGGACAGGATCGGACTCGGACATGCTCGTCAGCGTACGATCGGCACGGCCCTTGCCACAGCGGGCACGCCCGCCGTACGACGATGGACCGCTGCCGAATCAGAAGGGAATTCACCATGATGTCCGCGTGTCGTTGCCGACGCAGTCGGTGACGTTCCGCTGTAATGAGGGAGGCCCCGCGAAGTATGAGTTCGCGGGGCCTCAGCGACGAGGCGTGACATTCCTCGTCATCACGAGTGGTCTCCCGTTCCCTCCGGCCGTGTCACGATGGCCGTTCCAGCGGGTTGCCCCACTGGCCATGGGTTCGAACCTTCACCCGATCCGAACCTCCGAAGAAGTTCGTGCGCACATTTCTATCGGCCGACCCGCCAAGCTGACAAGGGCCGTGGGTAACTTTCTTGAAGTTTTTCTAGGGCTCCGGCGTGTCGCCGTGACACCCTGATCACTCCCTGTTCTCACGGGTGTGCCAGAGCCACGCCAGACCCAACAACGGGAGTACCGCGGGCACGTATCCGTACCCCTGCCCGTAGACCGACCACACCGTCGCGTCGGGAAAATCCTCCGACGCGGTCAGGCTGATCGTGCCGACCACGAGGACCCCGACCGCCTCCACCGCGCAGGCCGTCCAGGCGAGCGGACGAATCCCGCGAGCCAACGCGAAGGTGGCGACGATGTACACGACGGCCGCGACCGCCGAGAGGCTGTAGGCCAACGGCGCTGCGTCGAAGTCGGTGGCGATCTGGACGATCGACCGGGCGCTGGCCGAGAGGGCGAACACCGCGTAGACCGCGACCAACACGCGGCCCGGTCCGGAGCTGGTCGAGCGGTCAGACACCGATGCCCTGCCAGATCTGAACGAGCCGCCACGTCAGCACGATGACGACGAAGGCCGCGATCACCACGACGCCTGGACCCCAACGTGACTTGTCAGATGCGCCCCAGGCGATGCCGATCGGCATGATCAGCACGATGGTCAGCAGATAACCCACGAAGGTCACGGTGTCGACGGATCGCTCTGTCACCGCGAGGGCGATGAAGCCACCGACGGCAACCGCGACCAAGGCGATCTCCAACGCGGCCGCGACGTAGAACAAGGCGTCGTTGATCCGCCGATTGCGAATCGTCAGCCATCCCGCCCAGGCCATGATGACGAGCGAGAGGGCGATCAACACGTACGCAACGGATTCGCTCACCCGACCGCCGCCCCGTCGACAGCGGTCTCGCCCAGTCGTACGTCATGGTTGGCACTCGCGTCGACGGTGGAGTGCGCGAGACCGTACCGAATCACGCGCCTAGTCTGGCGACCCCCGAGTTGGCGCCGGTCAGCAGGTGCCGCGCAACTCCAGACGCCGCCCCGATGAACGTGCGGTGACGATTCGACGTGTCCGGTCCCGCGGGGCAATACTCGAAAGAGGCGTGCTGGTTCAAGGAGAGGTTTGCCATGGCGATCATCGGCGTCGTCCTGCTCGTCGTCGGACTCGCGCTCATCGGGTTCACGACCATCGAACTGCTCCGGCTGCGTCGCACGGCACGTCGCCTCGACGACGAGGTACGTGAAGCCGCCGCCCGGGCCGGAGCCCTGCCGCCTGACCTGGTCGAAGCCCTGGGCGCGGGCGGCCGGCGGGTGATCGCGATCGAGATCCTCAATCCGTTCGAGCTGGCCGAAAGCTCGACCTCGTTGGCCCGACCACTGTCGGCCGTGACGCCCGACCTGCTGCGTGGTCTGGTCTACCAGCGCGCCGTGACGATGTTCCGCGAGCGCTCGAGCGAGTACGGCGTCGAGGCCGACGTCCAGGTGCATCGTGCTGACTAGCGCCCTGCTCGTCGCGGGCATCGCCGTGCTGCTGGCCGGAGTCGCCATGCTGGTGGCGACCCGGCGACTGCGGCGCCGCCTCGACGAGACCAGCCGGCTGCTTCGTCGCGTGACGACCGCGGCGGACGAGGTCGAACGCATCGAGTGGGCGTGGCGGCGACTCGGCGACGGGTTCACTCTGGCCCGCGACGGCGCTACCGGTGTCAACGAGGTCGTACGCCGGTCCGGTCAGGCCCTCACCGGGATCCCGTTCGCCATCCTCGAAAGCCTCATGGGTGGGACGAAGCGGGATGACGATCGACCTGACTGACAGGGCGTGGCCACTACAGTGACGCCATGCCCAGTCTCACCGTCGATGAGGCCCGCGCTCGGACGGACCTCCTCTCCATCGCCAGTTACGACGTCGACCTCGATCTGACCCGAGGCGACAAGGTCTTCCGGTCCCGATCGGAGATCGCCTTTCGTACAGCGCGCGACGGTGAAACGTTCGTCGACGTCAGGCCGCTCGACCTCCTGTCGGTGCTTCTGAACGACCAGCCGATCGATCCGTCCGGCCTGTCGGACGGCCGGTTGCCGTTGCGCCTGACCGCCGGCGAGCACCGGCTCGTCATCGAGGCCGACATGGCCTACAGCCACGACGGAGAGGGTATGCATCGCAGCGTCGATCCGGCCGACGACCTGTCCTACGTCTACGCCATGACGTTCCTCGACGCGGCACCCCGGATCATCGGCTGCTTCGACCAGCCCGACCTCAAGGCGGTCTATCGAACCCGCGTGACAGCGCCGACCGGCTGGACCGTCATCGGCAACGCCCGGGCCCATGAGGAGGAGCCGGGTCGCTGGCGGCTCGACGAGAGTCCACCGCTGTCGACGTACTTCTGGACCATCGTCGCCGGCCCGTACCACTCGATCAGCCGTGAGCACGACGGCATCCGGCTCGGCATCCACGCGACCCAGTCGCTCGCGAAGCATCTCGACGCCGACGCGGACGAGATCTTCACGGTCACCGGTCAGTCGTTCGACGCCTACCACGAGATGTTCGGCATTCGCTACCCGTTCGGCGACTACAACCAGGCCTTCGTGCCCGAGTTCAATGCCGGCGCGATGGAGAATCCCGGGTGCGTGACCTTCCGCGACGAGCTCGTCTTCCGATCGCGAGTGCCGAAGGGTCAGCGCAGCTGGCGGTCTCGCGTCATCATGCACGAGATGGCCCATCAATGGTTCGGCGATCTCGTCACGATGCGGTGGTGGGACGACCTGTGGCTCAACGAATCGTTCGCCGAGTACATGGCCTACCGGGTGTGCGACGAGGCGACCGACTTCACCGATGCCTGGGTGGAGTTCGCCCATGTACGCAAGCACTGGGGGATGCTCGCCGACCAGCGCTCCAGCACGCATCCGGTCGCCGGCAACGGCGCCGTCGACGCCGAGTCGGCGCTTGCGGATTTCGACGGCATCTCGTACGCGAAAGGCGCCGCGGTCCTCAAGCAGCTCAACGCGTATCTAGGCGACGACGTGTTCCTCGAAGGAGTACGCCGGCACCTGACGACTCATGCCTATGGCAACGCCACGCTGGCCGACCTCCTCGAAGCCTGGAAGGCGGCCGGCGCCCACGAGCTCGACGCGTGGGCCGATGCCTGGCTGCGCACCAGCGGTCCGGACACCCTGACGATCGTCGACGGCGCCCTGCACCGCACGCCGCCGCTGGATCGGCCGGCCTCCCGTCCGCATCGGCTGACGCTGCGGCGGATCGGGAGCGACGGCGTCTTCGACGCAGTGCTCGACGTGACCTCCGATGTCACGCCACTCCCCTGGCGACCGGCGCCGGGCGGCCTGCTGGTGACCGACGGGCAGGACGAGACGTGGGCGAAGATTCGCTATGACGCCGACACTCTGACGGCGTTGCCGAGTCGGCTCGCCGAGGTTTCCGATCCGGTCACCCGGGGCGCTCTCTGGCTCGCCGTCCGGGACGCGGTCGCCGACGCCGAGATCTCCCTGTCGACAGCGGTCGACCTGCTGTGCGTGGCACTCCCCCACGAGACCGAGGACATCGCGGTGAGCGCCCTTGCCAACTGGGCCAGCACCGTGCTGATCGGCCAGTTCACCGAGGTCACGAGCGAGCATCGCGAGCGGGTGGCCGCCAGCCTCCGGGCCCGGCTCGACACCGCGCCGCAAGGCTCCGGCCTTCAGTTGGCCGCCGCTCTCGGACTGCTGCCACTCCTGCACGATCCGGACCTGCTGCGCGGCTGGCTGACCGGCTCGGCTCCCGTGGGCCTGGTGATGGATGCCGAGTTGAGGTGGCCGGTGCTCACCCAACTGGCCCGACTGGGCGCTGTGACAGACCGCGACATCGCCTCGGAGCTGACCCGCGATCCTTCCGCGCAAGGCGCGATCCATGCCGTGCGATGCCGCGCCGCCCTGCCCCGCGAGGAGTCGAAGGACGTGGCCTGGCGCGGCGTCGTCGGCGACGGCTCGCTGTCCAACTACGAGGTCTACGCCCTCTGCGAGGGATTCTGGTGGCCGGACCAAGCCGAGTTGCTCGCCCCGTACGTCGACCGCTACTTCGACGACCTTCCCGCGACGGCCGCGTTGCGCTCGGGGATCGTCGTCGCCCAGACCGCCAGCCTCGCCTTCCCCAAGTACGCGGTGTCGCATCGCACGTTGGAGTTGGCGGAGTCCTCGTTGAGCGGCGCTGCCTTCGGACCCGCCCTCCGGCGGTCGGTCGCCGATCGAGTCGACGATCTGCGCCAGGCACTGGCGGTTCGCGCCGCGGCGTGAGTGCGGCGCACTGGGGGGAGCCATATTGCGGAACACGCCGGCGTGTTTCGCAATATGGCTCCCCCCAGTGGTGCGCGTCGGCGCGGGAGCGGTCAGCCGGTGTCGCGTACGAAGCGGGCCGGATTGCCGACCGCGACGACGCCTGCCGGCAGGTCGCTCGTGACGACTGCGCCGGCCCCGACGACGGTGTCGTCTCCGATCGTGACGCCAGGGCACACGATCACCCCGCCGCCCAGCCACACATTGTTGGCAATTACAATCGGTCGAGAGCCCTCCCACTTTGCCCGGCGTGGTTCTGGCTCAACGGGATGCGTGGCCGTGAGCAGTTGAACGTTTGGTCCAAGTTGTACATCGTCGCCAATGGTGATTTTGCCCACGTCGAGGGCGATGAGCCCCCAGTTGGCAAATGTGCGAGCGCCGATGTGAATCTGATAACCGTAGTCGCAACGTAGCGGCGGGCGGATGGTCGCACCTTCGCCGATGCTGCCAAGCAATTCCCCGAGAATTTGCAAGCGGCCTGCATGGTCGTCGCCAGCGGTGGTGTTAAATCGCGCTAGTAAAACCGCCGCACGATTGCCTTC
>Ga0081455_10006322_pt1 | contig 12720 bp, 9 predicted proteins | sample TabmetS3T2R1_FD_70207 | JGI IMG/M metagenome (GOLD analysis project Ga0081455, IMG submission 70207) | Tabebuia heterophylla rhizosphere microbial communities from the University of Puerto Rico - S3T2R1 | ecosystem: Host-associated > Plants > Roots > Rhizosphere ... | reverse complement strand
TAGTAAAGTGCCTCCCAGTCGGTAACACACGAGGCCTCACACGACCATCACAGGCTCAGCAAGGGCAGGGCGAAGTTGAGGCGACCTCGTGCAGCACCTCACGCATGAAGGCCAGGAGCTCATCCAGGGACTGAAACCGGGTAGCTTTCCCAGACACCACATGCTCTACGCGCCCGGCCATACGCCCAGTATCCAGGGCTGTCTCACGCCCAAACTGGACCACGAATGCCTGTGCAGGGGCATACGTTGGACTCTGCTCAAGCTGGCTCTTCATCGGAGACCTTCCCTATGCTAGCATGCATGTGGATGGGCACTATTGTATCCTCCAGGCCTGTGATCCTCTGTGGAGGAACTGGCTCCTCTGTGATGTTGTGCAGGAATATACGGCGACCGCGTCGTGCAATCATAAAAGTCTGGTCAAATTGCGGTAAAATTGGGGTCAAATTAGGGTCAACGGCCGCCATCCTCTGACGCCTGGGCAGTACGGGCGGTGGTATAGGAGGGACCATCTATGTACTGGCACTTTGGACCCTTTCGGCTCGATCTGGCTAATGCCTGTCTATGGCACGCCGCACAGCCGGTAGTCTTGCGCCGGAAAACTTTTGAGGTTCTCGTCTATCTGGTAACGCATGCCGGCCAGCTGGTGACCAAAGAGGCTCTCTTCGACGCCATCTGGCCGGGGACGGCAGTGGGCGATGGGGTGCTGAAGACCAGCATGAACGAATTGCGTAAGGCGCTGGGGGAGACAGCGAAAGCGCCACAGTGGATTGCCACAGTGCATCGGCGCGGCTATCGCTTTGTGGCGCCGGTGATCCTGGTGGAGTCCGCCCCCCCGCCGGCGGTCTCGCCGGTGCCCGTCTCACCCCTGCCGGCGTCCGCTCCATCTCTCATCATACCTCCAGCGCCTGGGTCCATCCCCACGCCTGCGCCGCGTCTGGTGGGGCGCGAGGCCGAACTCGCCACCCTGCACCAGTGGTTTGCCAACGCCCTCCAGGGTGAGCGCCATCTGGGGTTCATTACGGGCGAGGCGGGCATTGGCAAGACCATGCTCGTGGATACCTTCGTCGCCCAGCTCGCTGGCCAGGCCCCCCTGTGGATCGGGCGGGGCCAGTGCATTGAGCAGTACGGCACGGGCGAAGCGTATTTACCCCTCTTGGAGGCACTTGGGCAAATAGGGCGTACTCCGGACGGCCCCCAGATGGTGGCGCTGCTGCGCCAGCAGGCGCCGAGCTGGTTGCTGCAGTTGCCGGCGCTGCTGACCCCGGTAGAATACGAGGCGCTGCAGCGGTACGCGGGAGGGACAACGCGGGAGCGCATGCTGCGGGAGCTTGCCGAGGCGATGGAAGCACTCACGGCGGTGCGTCCCTGTGTCCTGGTGGTGGAGGATCTGCACTGGAGTGATACTGCTACTATCGAGTGGCTGGCGTATATGGCCAGGCACCGGGGTCCGGCCCGGCTGCTGGTGCTGGGGACGTATCGTCCCGTAGAGGCGATTGTGCGGGCGCACCCTGTACGCGCTATGGTGCAAGAACTCATGGTGCACGGTTATGGGACCGAACTGGCCCTGGAGGAATGGTCCGAAGCCGGGGTGGCCGCCTATCTGGCCCAGCGCGGCGTCGGGGCGGAGGTCCCAGCCGAACTGGCGCGAGTGCTGACCCAGCGCACAGATGGCCATCCGCTGTTTGTCGTGGCGCTCGTGGACGAGCTGCTGCGACAGCGGGTGCTGCAGGTGGGGCCCGCTGGCTGGGTCGCGGCTGGGGGACTCGACTCTGTGACGGTAGGAGTCCCGTCGAGCATTCGTCATTTGTTGGAGCACCAGGTGGCGCGGCTGCGGCCCGCAGACCAGGAGCTTCTGGCCGTCGCGAGCGTGGCTGGTGTGGAGTTCGCGGTCGCAGCAGTGGCGGCGGGTGTCCAGCAGATAGGGGAAGACGTCGAGGTGCAGTGTGACGCCCTGGCCCACCAGCACCAGTTGGTGCAAGCCCGCGGGACTGCGGTATGGCCGGATGGGACGGTGACTGCTCGCTATGGGTTCCGCCATGCCCTGTATCAGGAACTGATCTACGAGCAGGTACCAGTGAGCCGCCGCGTGCGCTGGCATCAGCAGATTGGGACACGGCTGGAGATGGCTTTCGGCCCGCGTACTGACGAGGTCGCGGCCGAACTGGCGGTGCACTTTGAGCAAGGACGCGACTACTACCGAGCCGTGCAGTATCTGCAGCACGCGGCGGCGACTGCTATCCAGCGTCACGCGCATCGTGAGGCGATTGCATACTTGCGGCGGGCGCTGGCGTTGCTGCAGACCATGGCGGAAACGCCACAGCGGTTCCGGCACGAACTCCCGGTGCAGCTAGCCCTCGGCCCCGCGCTCATGGTCACCAGGGGTTTTGCTGCCCCCGAGGTGGCCGACACCTATGCCCGGGCACGCCAGTTGTGTGAGCAATTGGGCGATCACCAGCAGCTCTTTTCGTCCCTCTTTGGGTTGTGGCGGTCTGCGCACGTCCGGGGGCAGTTACAGACGGCGCGGGCGCTCGGGGAACAGCTCCTCAGCTTGGCCAACGCCCAGGATGATCCTCTACTGTTCGTGGAAGCGCAGGGGCCATTGGGACAAACGCTCTGCATGCAGGGCGAGCTGACGCTGGCGTGGGAGCACCTGCAACGGGTTGTTGCCCTCTATGAGCCGCATCGACATCGTACCCTGGTCGTCTGTTGTGCGTATGATCCTGGCGTCTATGCCCATGTCATGGAGGCCTGGGTGCTCTGGGTGCTAGGTTATCCTGCGCAGGGGCTGCGGCGCAGCCATGAGGTGCTGCGCCTGGCGCGCGAGCAAGGGCACCCCTTTACCCTCTCGCTTACCCTGGTCACGATCGTCATTCTGCAGCACATGTGTCGGGAGGGAGAACCCACCTGCGAGCACGTACAGGCCAGTTTAGCGCTAACAACTGAGTATGGATTTCCCTACTTGACAGCGTTGGGCACAGTCTTGCAGGGGTGGGAGCTGACCAGTAGGGCACAGGTCGCAGAAGGTATAACGCAGATGCGCCAGGGCCTGGCCGCATTACGCGCCATGGGAGCCGAGGTCTTACGTCCCTCCCTGCTGGCACTGCTCGCAGACGCCTGTGTGCGTGATGGACAGATCGAGGCAGGGCTCGGCGTGCTGGAGGAGGCACTCGTGACGGCTGATGAGCATACGGAGCGTTTCTATGTCGCAGAGCTGCATCGCTTGAAAGGGGAATTCGTACTGCGGAAATATCAGGAGGCCGGTGCTAACCTTGCTCCGAGAGCAATCCGCAACGGGCCCGCCGCCGATGACGGGGCGCCCAGCCAGTTGCTTCTCCAGACTGAAGCTGAAGCCTGTTTCCAGAACGCCCTCCACATCGCACAGCGTCAGAGAGCAAAGTTGCTGGAGCTGCGGGCCGCCATGAGCTTGAGTCGGCTGTGGCGGCAGCAAGGTAAACGGGGCGCCGCCCGGCAGCTGTTGGGAGAGATCTATGGCTGGTTTACCGAGGGGTTTGAGACCGCTGACCTCCAGGAAGCGAGGATATTACTGGAGGAGCTGGCGTGAGTAGGATGGGCGGATATTACAGACTGCCTTCGAGTCATCCGTGGCTCGCCGAGCCCGCAAGGGAGATTGTGTCCAATGCTTGGACCACTTCGATCTGCTACAAACTGTGAGAAATTGAGCGACCCTGCCAGGAATCGTATCTCGTGAAACTGTTGCAATGACCTTGCTACCTTCGTGGTATAATCGCACGCAATGCTGATGAGCCTGTTGGATGTGACTGGAGGAGCGCATGCCTACGCCATTCCCCGGCATGGACCCCTATCTCGAACGCGTAGGGGTGTGGGAAGAAGTCCACACCCGGCTACTTGTTGCCATTGCGGATGCGCTTGGTCCACAAGTGCGTCCAAAATATCGCGTGGGTGTGGAACAGCGAACTTACCTCGCCGTGCTGACCCCAGACGAGTACGAGCTGGTAGGCAAACCGGATGTCCTGGTAGCAGTATCACGTCGTCAGGAGCAACCTGTCCATGCCACTGCAACTGCCGCTGGCATCGCCCCAAGAGTGGCGCAATTGCCCATGCCAGAAGAAATCATCGAGCGCCATCTGGCAGTACGAGACGTGCTCACAGGCGAGGTGATTACGGTGATTGAGCTGCTATCGCCAACGAATAAACTCACGCGTGATGGCCGCCGTCAGTATGCACGGAAACGCCTGCAGATATTGGGCAGTGCCACGCACTTCATCGAGATTGACTTGTTACGCGCCGGAGAACCATTTCCATTTCGCGTGCAAGACGACGACGCCCAGAGCGATTACCGAATTATCGTTAGCCGTGCGCGCGACCGCCCCCAGGCTGCGGTGTATCTGTTCACCATACGCGATTCTATCCCCGATATTCCCATCCCGCTGCAACCCGGCGATGCCGAACCCTTGGTAGCACTGAATCGCCTCGTACACGACGTCTATGACCGTGCCGGGTATGACCTCACGTTGGATTATCAGCAACCGCCGCCTCCTCCTCAGATACGTGCCCAAGATGTACAGTGGATGCAGCAACTGTGGCGATCTTAGGACGCTTCGCTGTGTCACCTTATACGGTTCAATGAGCATTGCTGGGGCCATGCCGTGCTGGCGAGTCGAGGAGGAATTGACCCTGGTGACCAATGTGGCTATGATACTCAAGGCGTTGCAGGCCCTTCACAGGCTCTCTCGATGGGAGAGGGCGGGGGTGGAGGGCGAGGGGGACAGTCCTGCCCCATGGCGCGGGAAGTGTGGAGTCAAACTATGGATGGCCTACTGCAAGACCTGCAGAAGCGCATTGCCGGTGAGGTACGCTTCGATCCCTTCAGTCGCATGCTGTACAGCACCGATGCCAGTATTTACCAAATCGAGCCAATCGGCGTGGTGCTGCCCCGTCATGCGGATGATGTGGTCGCCACGGTGGAAGTAGCGCGCCAGCATGGCGTCCCTGTGCTCCCGCGAGGGGGAGGCACAGGGCTGGCCGGGCAAACCATCGGCCAAGCCATCATTATCGATATGTCGAACTATATGCATCAGATCACCGAACTCAACACCGAGGAACACTGGGCCTGGGTGCAACCCGGGGTGGTGCAGGACCAGTTAAATGCCTATCTGCGCCCCCACGGTTTTTTGTTCGGGCCTGATACCTCGACCAGTAGCCGCGCTACCATCGGGGGCATGATTGGTAACAACTCGGCCGGCGCACGCTCGGTTATTTACGGCAAGACAATTGATCATGTGCTGGAAGTCAAGGTCGTCCTCTCCGATGGCAGCACGGCCCACTTCGAGCCCGTCGAGAAAAGTCTGCTGGAGCAGAAAATGCGCGGGCAAACGCTCGAGGCGCAGATCTACCGCGAGGTGACGCGCCTGGCGCGCGACAATCGCGAGGCTATCCAGGAACGCTATCCCAAAATTCTGCGGCGTGTAAGTGGCTACAACCTGGACGAATTTCTGGGCGATGGTCCCTTCAATATTGCCAAGATGGTTGTCGGCTCAGAGGGTACCCTGGCTGCTGTTGTGGCAGCAAAGATGCGTATTATGCCCTTGCCCAAGGCGACCTCGGTGCTGGCCGTGCATTTTGACGATATGATCGCCGCTATGGAAGCCACCAATGCCATTCTGCCGTTTGCGCCTTCTGCTGTAGAGATGATCGACCGCCAGATTATTGAGGCAGCGCGCGTTTCCAAAGAGTTGGCAGGGAGTATGCCATTCGTGCAGGGCGAGCCAGACGCCCTGCTGATGGTGGAGTTTTACGGCGACTCACCCGAGGAGGCGGCAGATAAGGCGCACAAGCTCGAAGCGCAGCTGCGACGGGAGAAGTGGGGATACGCCTATACACAGGCGCTGACGCCAGCCGCACAGGGGAATGTCTGGAAAGTGCGCAAGGCCGGACTCGGTTTGCTCATGAGCCGGCGCGATGACCACAAACCGATTGCGTTCATCGAAGATACCGCTGTCGATCCAGCCAAACTGCCGGATTTCCTGCGCCGTTTCCGTGAGATTATTGAGGCCCACGACACCACTGCCGGTTATTACGGGCACGCCAGCGTGGGCTGCCTGCATATCCGGCCTGGGATCAATCTCAAAGAACCCTCCGAAGTCGACAAAATGGTCGCGATGATGCAGGAGATTAGCGATCTGGTCATCGAGTATGGCGGCTGCATGAGCGGTGAGCACGGCGACGGCCTGGCTCGCAGTTGGCTCAACGAAAAGCATTTTGGTCCCGTGCTCTACAAAGCATTTAAGGAGGTGAAACACGCCTTTGACCCCGACAACCGTATGAATCCCGGGAAGGTTGTGGACGGCCCCTCCCCACGTGAGAATCTCCGCCATGGTCCGGCCTACCATGCCATCGACATCAAGACGAATCTCGACTTCAGCCGTGACGGCGGCTTTGCTACTGCCATCGACATGTGCAATGGGAATGGCGAGTGCCGCAAGCTCACCGGTGCGACCATGTGTCCATCGTACATGGCGACCCGCGACGAGAAGCATTCGACCCGCGGCCGGGCCAATGCCCTGCGAGCCATTATCTCAGGGCGCTTGCCGCAGGCCGATCTCACCAGCCATGAACTCTACGACGTGCTCGACCTGTGTCTGGAGTGCAAGGCGTGTAAAACCGAATGCCCCTCGAATGTGGATATGGCCAAACTCAAGTACGAGTTTTTGAGCCATTATTATGCCAGGCATGGCACGCCCTTGCGGGCGAAGCTGTTTGCGCACATTGCCACCGTGAATCGTCTGGGGCAGATGGTCGCACCCCTGGCCAATTGGCTAGCCCGCAGTGCCCTGGGCAAGTGGGCTCAGGAACGCCTCGGCATTGCGCCGCAGCGTACGCTGCCGCCGTTTGCTCGGCAAACGTTTAGCGCCTGGTTCGCCGCACGCCCGCGCCCGGCCCAGGAAGGGCGGCGTGGCCAGGTCGTGCTCTTTCACGATACGTTCCTGGAGTACAATTACCCAGAAGTCGGCCAGGCTGCGACCCAATTGCTTGAAGCCGCCGGTTTTGCGGTGGTGCTGGTGGAGCGCCAATGCTGTGGCCGACCGGCAGTGTCGAAGGGGCAGATCCAGCAGGGTAGAGCGTACGCCCAGCACAACCTCCAGCAGTTACTGCCCTATGCCCGTCAGGGTGTACCCATCGTTGGTATTGAGCCAAGCTGCATTCTGACCCTGCGTGAGGACTATCTCGATCTCGTGCCAGGGGCAGATGCAGCACTGGTGGCTCAACAGGTCTATACAATTGATGAATTTCTCTACCAATTGCACCAGCGCGGCGAACTCGATCTGGAGTTTACCAATGCCCCCAAGCGCCTGTTGGTGCACGGTCATTGCCATCAGAAGGCCCTGGTGGGCACAGCGCCAATGCTGGCGGTCTTGCGTCTCCCAGCTGGCTACAATGTGCAAGAGATCCCGTCTGGCTGCTGTGGCATGGCCGGCTCGTTCGGCTATGAGGCCGAACACTACGAGGTCTCGATGCAAATCGGCAGTCAGCGTCTCTTTCCCGCAGTGCAAGCCGCCGACAGCACAGTCGAGATTGTCGCTGACGGCATTTCATGTCGGCAACAGATTCAGCATGCGACAGGTCGGCAGGCGCGCCATATGGTTGAGGTACTATGGGAGGCGGTGGTGCCGCAGCAAAGGGAAGAGGCTGGCATGCGGTAACGTGTAGATGCTGGGTGCGACAGGTGAAGACTACCTCCCTGTCGCACCCAGCATGCTGCCGTCAAGCATAGTCGTCGTCGTCGTACGTGAAACTATCTTCCTCCTCAGCATCCTCAAACTGGTCGTCCAGGTCGGGGAAGCCATCCTCTTCGTCCTCATCATCCTCAAACTCTTCTTCCAGGCTTTCAAGTGAGGTTTCGCGCCGATCTCCTTCTTCGTCAACCTCAACGTCGTCGAAGGCTGCTGGGATGGTCTCTTCCTCCGTATCATCATCGATACTCGGGATATCCGCTGGATGATAATATGTGTCCGGAAATGTCGTGGTGGTATCGACCAGGCCGAAGTCATTTGGGGAAAAAGCGTAACGCACCTCATGTGTGCGTGCGTTGAAGGCGTGGCGCTCAATGCCATACTGCACACGGATTGAGCGGACATCCTCCCCAAAATGCTCTTGGGCATCGCGGATGATTTGCTTTGTCATGTCATCAGTTAAGGTATATTCTGTCTCATTGTGGATGGGGATGCTAGCCATCGCGACGCTCCTTTTCATGGGATAACCCGCGAAGACAAACGCCAGGAAGCCTCTGTGCTCCTGGCGTTGCCAATCAATTATGCCATCCGTTTTCCAGGGCAGCAAGACGTGTGCGATGCATAATCACCGAGGGCATGCCGGCATGCCACGACATTTTCTGGTACAATAGTGAAATTATAGCCTCTGGGGGATACATGCTGGGCACCTTGATGTACAGAGGGAGGAGCCTGAGAACGTCTGGAGGCACACAGTTCTTCCACCGGAGGTGTGATTGTCACCGCGGCCTGAAGGGGGAGGGGATGGCAGATTTTCAGACCGTTAAGAGCTATGTGCAGGAACTCCACCTGGTGATAGTGAGCGAAGATCCTACCCAGCACATTCTCGTCGTCCAGGATCATGAGCGTGGCATTAACAACCTGGTGATCGACTGCGAGGAGCCAATTCTGATCTTTGAGCAGATGGTTCTGGATGTCCCAGCCAATCCTGGTAACGTGTTCCGTCGCTTACTCCAGATGAATCGCACGCTGGTGCATGGGGCCTTTGCGCTCACTGAAGATGGCAAGCGTGTCCTGTTTCGGGACACCTTACGCCTCGAGCATCTTGATCTCAATGAGGTGCAAGGGACTGTTGAGGCGTTGAGCCTGGCCATGGCTGAACACGCCGCAGAACTCATTGCCTTCAGTCAACAATGAGCTATTAGCCAGAGAGGAGGCGTAGTTTATGGGTATCTTTTCACGACTATTCAAAGTAGGGCAGTCTGAAGCCCATGCCATCGTAGACAAACTCGAAGACCCCATCAAAATAACCGAGCAAGGCATCCGCGACCTCAAAAGTGATCTGCAGAACGCCATGACAGGTCTGGCGGAAGTGAAAGGTGTCTCCATTCGCTTGACGAAAGAGGCCGATGATGCCAAACGCCAGGCCGATGAGTACGAGCGTAAGGCCATGTTACTGCTGCAGCGCTTCAAAGATGGCCAGCTTGACCAGGCGCAGGCGGATCGCCTGGCCACAGAAGCGTTAAACCAGAAGGAAATCGCCGGTCAGCGGGCTGCACGGTTGTCGCAGGATGCCGAGCAACAGCAGCGTATGGCAGGGCAGCTCCAGGACAAAGTCCAACAGCTCAAGACGGCTATTACCAGCTATGAGAATGAGCTCGTCACCCTGCGAGCACGGGCCAAGACCGCCGAATCGACGAAGAAGATCAACCAACATCTGGCCAAAGTCGACTCCTCCAGCACTATTGCGATGTTGGAACGCATGAAACAGAAGGTCGAAGAAGACGAAGCCCTGGCCCAGGCATACGGCGAGGTGGGCCAGGTTGATACCTCGGTCGATGCCGAGATTAACAAAGCCCTGGCAAGCTCGCAACCCTCGCAAGCGCAAGATCAGTTGCAGGCAATGAAGGCGAAGCTGGGGATCACGTCTTAGCGGATCACCAGGCCTGGGCTGATGGACACCTGAAGTTCCCTCGCCCTATGGGCGAGGGTTTTATCACTTCAGATGCCAGTCATCGATGAGCCACTCACCCTCAGGCGTGCGCACCAGTACAAAGATTTCCTTTTGCAGGAGTTCCTGTCCATCAATACGGGCGCGTGTGGTCACGTGCACCTCCCCTCCAGTGTCGGTCATTTCAAGGTGATGCACCGTCCACGCCAGACGCGTATAGCCTTGCGCTGCCAGGAGCGCACGTGTCTGATCCACCCAGAGACGTGGCTCCATACCGCCGCGAAAATGTTCTGTAATGTAGGGCAACACACGTGCCGGCTGTGATTCATAAAAACGGAGATAGTCAAACACAGGACGCAATGGTGCAATACCCGAGGGGGGAGGAGGAATATCGCCAAAGTCCTCCTGCGCTGGTTGGGGTGTGGGCTCAGGCCCTACTTTGGGAGCGCTCCAGCTCTGCACATGCAGGAGCACCATTATCAGGACAACAAAGATATACTGCATAGTACCCATTCTCGAAGCTCAATCGCGGCTTTCTTGGGAGCCAGTCCAAAATACTGTCTTGGTGAGATTCTAGCCGAGCGCGTCCTGTGTTACAATCGCCCAAATATGTTTCATAAGCCATTGGCGACACTGCGACGGAGGCAGCACCGGTTATGGCCATAAAGATTGGGGTGGACACGGGTGGCACGTTTAGTGACTTCATGCTCATGGATGGCGATAGGCTGGTGATTTACAAGGTCCTATCAACGCCAGACAACCCGGCGCGGGCTGTGCTCCAGGGGCTGCGCCATCTGCGGCCGGACCTGACGGGCGTGGACGTCGTGCATGGCTCAACCGTCGCCACTAATGCCCTCTTGGAGCGTAAAGGCGCCTGTACCGCCCTCATTACCACACGGGGCTTTGAGGATGTCCTGGAGATTGGTCGCCAGACGCGTCCCCACCTCTATGATCCTTTTGTCTGCAAACAGCCGCCCCTCGTCCCCGCACGTTTACGGTTCGGTGTGGCGGAGCGCCTGGCGTACAACGGTGAGGTGCTCACCGCCCTGACAGAGCACGAGATCGACACGGTGCTGGCACGCGTCCGACGCTCTGGGGCCGAATCGCTGGCCATCTGCCTGCTGCACGCCTATGCCAATCCGGTGCACGAGCAGGCCTTAACACGGGCGGCGGCGCGGCTGCAGATTCCTGTGTCCGCATCGCATCAGATTTTGCCAGAATTCCGCGAGTACGAACGTTGCAGTACCACTGTGGTGAATGCCTACCTGCGACCGGTGATGCAGCGTTACCTCCAGACGCTGGCCACTGAGCTGCAGGGAGCCCGCCTGAGCGTAATGCGCTCCAATGGTGGGGTGATGTCAGCCGCGCGCGCCCACCAGGAAGCCGTACACACCGTGCTCTCTGGACCTGCCGGAGGGGTCGTGGGGGCGTTTCGCGTCGCCTGCGAGGCGGGTTATGAGCGCGCTATTACGTTTGACATGGGAGGGACCTCCACGGACGTGGCGCTGTGTGATGCACAGCTGCGTACCACCAATGAAACTATCGTAGCCGGATGCCCAGTCAAAGTGCCCGTCCTCGACATCCATACGGTGGGAGCAGGTGGTGGCTCGCTGGCGTATCTGGATCCTGGTGGCGCCTTGCGCGTGGGGCCCCAGAGCGCTGGCGCTGACCCCGGGCCGGTGTGCTATGGCAAGGGGACTGGCGTCACCGTGACGGATGCCAATCTGTACCTGGGGCGTCTCCACCCGCACTGGTTCCTGGGGGGCCAGATGCAGCTCGATGTCGCCCGCGCCCGGGAGGCAGTAGCAGTGTTTGCCAGCCAGGTCCGCATGGCTCCGGAGGCAGCGTGTGAGGGCATTTTGGAAGTGGTGAACGCCAACATGGAAGGCGCCATTCGTGTCATCTCTGTTGAGCGCGGCCATGACCCACGCGAGTTCGCGCTGGTCTCCTTTGGCGGTGCAGGCGGCATGCACGCGGCAGACCTGGCGCGCCGCTTGTCGATTCCGACTGTACTTGTGCCGGCGAATCCTGGCATTCTCTCCGCTTTTGGCATGCTCATTACCGACTATGTCCAGGAGTATGCCCAGACTGTACTGATTCCAGCCACAGCCTTGACCCCAGAGCGCGCCGCTGTGGTATTTGGCGAACTGGAGGAGCGCGGCCGACAGGCCATGCGAGACGAGGGGGTCGCGCCCCAGGATGTGCAGATGAGCCGCTTCCTGGATATGAGTTACGTGGGCCAGTCGTTCGAGCTCATGGTGCCGTATATGCCGAATTTTGTCGACGAGTTCCACCGGCGCCATGACATGCGTTATGGCTATGAGGACAGTGCACGCCCCACTCAGGTGGTGAATGTGCGCATTCGCGTTGTTGGCCCCTCGGGGACCTCCTATCGCACCACGAGAGCATGGGAACAGGGAGAGGAAGCGAGTGCAGCGCAAGTGGATACCATCGCCATGTATAGCGATGGCCAATGGCTTGAGACGCCGGTCTATGACCGCCAGCGTTTGCACGCTGGCAATCGCTTCTCGGGCCCAGCCCTGATCACGGAATACAGCGCTACGACAGTGGTGCCAGCAGATTTTGTGGCACGTGTTGACCAGCAGCACAATCTCATCTTAGGCCCCAGCGCCGCTCCCTCTCCCACCGGGAGAGGGTAGGGGTGAAGGTCGCTACGCCCCCTGCGACTGCGTCGGCAGAGCGGGCCTAGCTTAACAGGCCCGCGTTCCCCGCGACGGTGTTGGCGGAGGGGGCACAGTTTAACGTGCCCCCTTCCCTGCGCCCACACAGTGGCGCCAAGGGGCTGGAAAGTCTACGACACAGGAGTCTCCTATGGACTACGATCCCATACGTCTCGAGGTATTCAAAAATCTCCTGAGCGGTATCGCCGAAGAGATGGGCGTGACGCTCTGCCGCACGTCCTTTTCGCCCAATATCAAAGAGCGCAAGGATTTTTCATGTGCCCTGTTTGACGGCGAGGGCCACATGATAGCCCAAGCCGAGCATATTCCCGTGCATCTCGGCGCCATGCCAATGTCCGTCCTGCACGCTATCGAGCAC
>Ga0081455_10006321_pt1 | contig 12721 bp, 13 predicted proteins | sample TabmetS3T2R1_FD_70207 | JGI IMG/M metagenome (GOLD analysis project Ga0081455, IMG submission 70207) | Tabebuia heterophylla rhizosphere microbial communities from the University of Puerto Rico - S3T2R1 | ecosystem: Host-associated > Plants > Roots > Rhizosphere ... | reverse complement strand
AGGAAGGCGATACCCAGCACCACGTTGGGAATCATCAAAGGCGACATGAAGAGCGCGGTGAAGGTCTCGCGGCCGGCGAAGCGATAGCGCGCGATGGCAAGCGCCGCAGGCACCGAGATCGCGACGGCAATGACCGATGAGAGTGCGCCTAATCCAACGCTGCGCCAGAAGGCCGAGATGAACTCGGGATATCGGGCGATGGCCTGGAACCAGCGCAGCGACCAATGAGTCGTCGGAAACGACAGGTATCCCTCAGGCGTGAAGGCGACCCAGCAGACAACAATGATCGGCGCCAGCGTGAAGGCCACGAACAGCGCGTGGTAGCAAAGGGCGAGCGGTCCGTTGCGCCTCATCCGAACACCTGCGCATAGCGGCGCTCGACCCAGCGATTGGCACCGAACACGATCAGCACCAGCGCCAGCAGTAGCAGCACGGCGACCGCGGCTCCCAGCGGCCAGTTGAGCGTGTTGAGGAACTCATCATAGGCGAGCGTCGAAGCGACTTTGAGCCGGCGGCCGCCGATGATCGCGGGCGTCGCGAAGGCGGATGCCGCGAGGGCAAAGACGATGACCGACCCCGACAGGATGCCGGGCATCGCCTGCGGCAGCACGATCCGACGCAGCACCGTGAACGGCCCCGCCCCCAGCGTAATCGCGGCGTTCTCGACCTGCGGATCGAGCCGCTGCAGCGCGGCCCACACGGCCAGCACCATATAAGGCATCAGGACATGCGTCAGCGCCACGACGATGCCGGTCTCGGTGAACATGAAGGGCAGCGGCGCCGAGATCAGCCCCATCGACAGCAAGACGGAGTTGACCAGTCCCGACTTGCCACCGAACAGCAGCGCCCAGCCGAGTGTCCGCGCCACCACTGAGATCAGGAGCGGGCCCAGGATCACCAGCAGGAAAAGTCCGCGCCACGGGCTCTTCATGCGATTGAGGATATACGCTTCAGGCGCACCGAACACGGCCGAGAGCAGCGTCACCAGCAGCGCGATGCGGAAGGTGCGCCAGAACATCTCGCCGTAATAGGAGTCGGAAAAGACCTCTCGCCAGTTCTTGAGGATGAGGACCGGCACGATGCCCTTGTACTGGCCCCAATCATGGAAGCTGAGCGCCACCGTCATGCCGAGCGGTACGATCACAACCGCCGCGAACAGCAGTAGCGCCGGCAGGCTGAGGAGATAGGGAGCGGTCTTCATCCCGTCGTCCAGGACAGATGCACCGCCGCACCTTCGGCGGGCATCGGTTCGCCGGTGTTCTGGCGGATGACCGTTAAGAGGCCATCCGATGTGTCCACCTGGTAGAGCCAGTGATTGCCCTGGAAGATGCGGGTGCGCACCGTGCCAGCGAGGCCCGCGGCTGCGAACGCGATGCGCTCCGGCCGCACCGCAACGCCCTTCACCAGGTTGGTCTTGCCGAGGAAACTCGCCACGAACGGCGTTGCCGGCCGCTCGTAGGCCTCGTAGGGCGGGCCGATCTGTTCGGCGCGGCCCTTGTTCATGACGACGATCCTGTCGGAGAGCGCCATCGCCTCAGCCTGGTCGTGTGTCACCAGAAGGGTCGTCGTGCCGACCGTGCGCTGGATCTGCCGCAGCTCGATCTGCATCTCCTCGCGCAGCTTGGCGTCGAGATTGGACAGCGGCTCATCGAGCAGCAGGATGCGCGGCCGGATCACCAGCGCACGGGCCAGCGCCACGCGCTGTTGCTGACCGCCGGAAAGCTGGCGCGGGAACCGCGTGGCAAAGCTTCCAAGCCCCACCAGCTCCAGTGTTTCGCCCACGCGTCTGGTGCGCTCCGCGGCCGCCACGCCCTGCATCTCGAGGCCGAACGAGACATTCTGCGTCACCGTCATATGCGGGAAGAGCGCATAGCTCTGGAACACGACGCCGAGCCCGCGTTGTGCCGGCTTCACCGCCAGGAGATCGCGTTCCTCCAACCGGATCGCGCCCGACGTCGGTTCGACGAACCCCGCGATCATCTGCAGGGTCGTCGTCTTGCCGCAGCCCGAAGGGCCGAGAAGCGCGACGAACTCGCCCTTCTCGACGCCCAGCCACAGCCCATCGACCGCGGTTTGCTGGCCGAAGCGTTTGGTCAGGTTCTCGAGCTCGAGGAACGCCAATCGCCTAGCGCTCCACCTCGCGGTTCCAGCGCTTGGTCCACTCGTCGCGATGAGCGTTGATCGCATCCCAGTCGGGCTGGAGAACAAGTTTGGCCCGCTCGCCGACCGGTGCCATCTTGAGCTGCTGCATGGTGACATCGACCTTGGTGTTGACCGGGCCGTTGCCCATTTCCTTGGCCATGCCGGTCTGGACATCGGCCGACACCAGCGTCTTGATCATTTCGTAGGCCAGCGGGTTGATCGAGGCCTTGGTGACCGCACAGGCCGAGGCAAGCAGGATCGGCGCCCCCTCCTTCGGATAGATGAAATCGACCGGGAAGCCCGTGTTGGCGAAGGCTTGCACACGGCCCGTCCCCCAGACCGCGATGGTGCCCTGCCCCGACTGGAAAAGCTCGGTCATCTTGCCGGGTGACGGCTCGTAAACGAGCACATTGGGATTGATATCCTGCTTCATCACCTTGAAGCCCGGCTCGATGTTTGCCTCGCCGCCGCCATTCATGCGGGCATACATCATGAGCGTGTAGAGGCCGTAGGTGTTGTTGATCGGCGGAATCACGAGCTGCTTCTTGAATTTCGGATCCTTGAGGTCGTTCCAGGAGGTTGGGGTCGCCCATCCGTTCTGCTTGAAAACCTTGGTATTGATCATGAAGCCGGTACCGGTCTGGCCGACGGCGACTGCCTTGTCGTCCTTGAACAGTGCCGCCGGATAAAGCTCGCTCTTGTCGAGGCCTTCGATCTTGGCGCAGAAGCCAAGCTGGATGGCCTGGTACATCACGCCGTCATCCATGATGGCAACGTCGATGACCTGATTGTCTTTCTGGGCCTGCAGTTTGGCGAGCGTATCCGTCGAATTGCCGGCGACGTACTCGACCTTGACGCCATACTTCTTCTCGAAATCGGGGAACACGGCCTGACGCAGGTGCTGGTCCCACACACCGCCGTACGACGCCACTGTCAGCGTCTTCGGCTGCGCTGCCGCAGCTCCAGCCAGCAGCACGAACGCGGCGGCCAGACGAATCGATGTCAGCATTCTTGTCTCCCTGATTCCTCCTGAAACGAGCGTAGCATGAAAGTCAGCTCGTGTTTGTTATGATGGAGATGCAGGATCTTTGCGCCGGCAAGCCGGGCGAAAGCAGCCGTTGCATCGTGATCCGTCTCGCCCTGGAACTTGATGGTGCAGACGAAATTCTTCGCCAACTTCGATGCACGCCAACGTTCGATAAGGTGCAAAAGCCGTGCCGGATAGCAGATGACATCGGAGAAAAGCCAATCGACAGGGCCAATGCTCGAAGGCTCGAGAGCGAAGGCGCTGTCGGCACGCCATTCCACCCCCGGCATGGCTGCGACCCTGGGATCGAGCGATGCCTTGTCGACGGCCACGACCCTGGAGCCGAGCTTCGCCAGCACATAGGTCCAGCCGCCAGGCGAGGCACCGAGATCGACGCAGCGTTCGCCGGGCTGCGGCCAGTGGCCGAGACGCACCAGCGCTTCCCAAAGCTTGAGGTAAGCGCGGCTCGGCGGCCCTGCCTTGTCCTCGACGAACGCCACCTCGCCGTTGGGAAAAGGTGAGCTGCATTTTGCCGCGGCCAGCAGCCGATCCGGCGCAAGCAATGTCCAGGAACCCAACGGCGCGGTGGGCGCCACGGCCGGGAAGACGATGGGCTTGGCCGAAACATGCGGCAGTCGCTCCTGAATCAGTGCAGCACGCCGATGATGGACCGGGGCATACATCGCCCAATTACGCTGGATCGCCCGCAAGGACTTGGCGGCTTCGCCGATCGAGGTGACCGGCAGCTCGGCGCAATCGTGCCAGATATTGGCCGCCCAGACGGCTGGAATCGCCGGCGTGTCGCTGACGAAAAGCCGCCCGTGCCTGACGCGAACGGCCACGCCCGCACGGCTCAGCTCTTGTTCGAGCTGAGGCTCGAATCCCTCAGCCGCGAGATAGGCCGTGGTCATTCCTTGAGAAAAGCGTCGAATGCCAGGAGGTGGCGCTGCCGCGTCGCCTCGTCGCAAAAGGCCGCAAGGAAGCCATTGCGGGCAATTGTGACGATCTCTTCCCTGGTGAGATCGAGCGCCTGCTGCATGGCGAGGTAGTTCTCGGTCACATAGCCTCCGAAATAGGCCGGATCGTCGGAGTTCACCGTGATCATCAGGCCGGCCTGCAGCATGCGCCGGAGCGGATGCGTCTTCATGTCGGGCACGACGCGGAGGCGATAATTGGAGAGTGGGCAGATCGTGAGCGGCATCCTTTCGGCTGCTAACCGCGCCACCAGGGCGGGATCCTCCAAAGCGCGGTTGCCATGGTCGATGCGCTGCACCTGCAGCAGGTCCAGCGCTTCGCGAACATACTCGGGCGGCCCCTCCTCGCCGGCATGGGCCACCGCCAGCAGACCGAGGCTCCGGGCGCGGGCGAAGACGCGCTGGAACTTCGCCGGCGGATGGCCTTTTTCGGATGAGTCGAGGCCGACGCCGATGAGCCGGTCGCGCCAGGGCATGGCGTCATCGAGCGTCCGCTGCGCGCTTGCCTCGTCGAGATGCCGCAAAAAGCACAGGATCAGCTCGGTCGTAATCCCAAAAATGCGCTCGCCGTCTCGCAAGGCACGCCATAAGCCATCGATCACCGTCTCAAAAGAGATGCCGCGCTCGGTATGGCCCTGCGGATCGAAGAAGATCTCGCAATGACGGACATTCTGCGCCGCCGCGCGTCGCAGGTAGGCCATCGCGAGGTCGTAAAAATCCTGCTCCTCGATGAGGACGCTCATGCCTCGGTAATAGAGGTCGAGGAAGTCCTGAAGCTCCGTGAAGCGATAAGCTTCCCGCACCGCATCGACACTTGCATAGGGCAAGGCCACGCCGTTGCGCTGCGCGAGCGCCAGCATCATCTCCGGTTCGAGGCTGCCTTCGATGTGGATGTGCAATTCCGCCTTGGGCAGGCGCGTGATGAGCGCATCGAGGTCGGTCATGACGCGCAACCTATCATTTTTGTGAACGTTCGCAGACAAGGGGTTCGAATGAGGAGTATTTTATGGCCAAGGAATCGATGTCACAGCGCAAGACGACTGGTCGTGTGATGCATGAGTACGCACACGGCGAACTGAAGCGTGGACGCAGCGGTAGAGGCGGCAAGGTAAAAAGCCGCCGCCAAGCGATCGCAATTGCCCTGAAGGAGGCTGGCGCCTCCAGATATGCAGGCCGCAGCAAGAACAAGCGCAACCTCGCCAGGACCAAGCGCAAAGAGGCGGAAGGCCGGACCTATCAGCAGGAACGTGAAGGCAAGAGCCGCGTCGGGGCCCGAGGCCGCCGCGCCTCCAGCCGGGCGATGGGCGGCAAGAACGCCAGAACCGCAACCTACCGCACGCCGCGCCAGCGTCGTGCCGCGTCGCAGACGGCCCGCAAGCTGGCGACCCGGCGGCGGCGCGCCGGATAGGCCAACACCGCTGTCCCGGCTCCGAACAACGCACTTGGCTAGGAAGCGTCCGCCCGTCTAACCTCCGGCCCAACCTCGGAGGATTCCATGGCGAAGTTCGGCATCGGTCAATCGATTCGCAGAGTTGAGGATCCGCGCCTGCTGACGGGCGGCGGACGCTACACCGACGACACCAAGCTTTCGGCACCAGCGGCGCGGCTCTATGTACTGCGTTCGCCGCATGCTCATGCGGATATCCGCAGCATCGACACGACGGCGGCCAAGAAAGCCCCAGGCGTGCTGCTGGTGTTCACTGGCGAGGATGTGAAGCAGGCAGGCTTCGGCGACGTGCCCTGCCTGGTGCCTTTGGACAATCGCGACGGCACTCCGCGCGGCGATACCCCACGGCCGATGCTGGCCCAGGGCCGCGTCCGCCATGTTGGTGATCCGGTGGCGATGGTGGTCGCGGAGACGCTCGAGCAAGCCAAAGACGCCGCCGAGCTGATCGAGGTCGACTACGCCCCGCGCTCGCACGTCGTCGGCACCTACGAGGCAGCGCAGCCGGGCGCGCCGCTGGTCCACGACCACATCAAGAACAACATCGTGTTCGACTGGGAGATGGGCGATCGCGCCACCACGGACGCCGCCTTCGCCAAGGCCGATCGCGTGGTCAAGCTGCAGCTCGTGAACAACCGGCTGGTCGTGAACTCGATGGAGCCGCGCGGCGCCATCTGCGAATACGACGCCAAGGATGACCGTTCGACCTTGTGGGTGTCCTGCCAGGGCGTGAGCATGATCCGCCCGGTCGTGGCCGACATGATCCTCAAGATCGGCTCGCCGAAACTGCGCGTGCGCACCGGCGACGTGGGCGGCGGCTTCGGCATGAAGATCTTCGTGCACCCGGAATATCCGATGGCGGTGTGGGCCTCACGGACCTTGAAGCGCACAGTGAAGTGGATTCCGGACCGCCAGGAAGCCTTCCAGTCCGACATCCAGGGCCGCGACCATGTCTCGATTGCCGAAATGGCGCTCGACAAGGAGGCGCGCTTCATCGGTTGCCGCATCACGACCTACGCGGCACTCGGCGCCTATCTCAACCACTTCAGCGTCTTCATCCCCACGATGGCCGGCACTTCGATGCTGGTGGGGCTCTACCAGACGCCGGCGATCTACGTGAACGTCAAGGGCGTGATGACCAACACCGTGCCGACCGACGCCTATCGCGGCGCGGGCCGGCCGGAGGCGGCCTATCTTCTGGAGCGCTTCGTCGATCACATCGCCCGCGAGACCGGACTCACGCCGGACGAAATCCGCGCCCGCAACTTCGTGAAGCCGTCGCAGATTCCGTGGAAGACCGCGCTTGGCGATACCTACGACTCAGGCGACTTCGAAGGCGTCATGCGCAAAGGCATGGAGCAGGCCGACTGGAAGGGCTTCGCGGCCCGCCGCGCCCAGTCGGAGAGCCGCGGCAAGTGGCGCGGCATCGGCATGGCGACCTATGTCGAGAAGTGCGGCGGTGGACCGCCGGAAACCGCCGTCGCCAAGTTCAACGAAGACGACACGCTCACCCTTTATCTCGGCAACCAAACCAACGGTCAGGGTCACGAGACGGCCATTCGCCAGGTTGCCTCGGCGCGGCTGGGCGTCGATGCCGAGCGCATCAACATCGTGCAGGGCGATTCGGATGTCGTGCCCGACGGCTTCACCGGCGGCAGTCGCATGGTCTCTGTCGCGGGCGCCGCGACGCTGGGAGTCGCCGACAAGATCATCGCCAAAGGCAAACACGTCGCCGCGAGCGTGCTCGAGGCCTCGGCCGCCGACATCGACTATAACGACGGCACCTTCAAGATCGTCGGCACTGACCGCACGATGAGCCTGTTCGACGTTGCGCGCGCGGCCAGAAATCCGAAGCACGTGCCCGCCGGCGAGAAACCCGGCCTGGACGATGATTTCACGCGCACGCCCGAGGCCGACACCTTCCCCAACGGCTGCCATGTCTGCGAACTCGAAATCGATCCTGATACCGGCACGCTGGAGATCGTGAACTACAGCGTCATGGACGATTTCGGCACGGCCCTCAATCCGCTGTTACTGCAGGGCCAGGTCCACGGCGGCGTCGGCCAGGGCGTGGGTCAGGCGCTGACGGAAAAGACGGTCTACGATCCTGAAACGGGCCAGCTGCTCAGCGCCAGCTTCCTGGACTATGCCCTGCCAAGGGCCGACATCGTGCCGCCGGTGAAGTTCGACCTGCACAACAGCCTGTGCACGACCAATCCGCTCGGCGTGAAAGGGGCTGGCGAGGCCGGCGCGATCGGTGCACCGCCGGCCGTTATTAATGCAATCGTCAGCGCCATCCATCCGCATACCGGCGTGACACACGTCGACATGCCGGTGACGTCTGCCAGCCTGTGGCAGGTGATAGAGACCCATCGGACCAAGAAGGCGGCCTGAGATGGCCGGCCACGATCTCGTTGCCCTGTGGGAAGCGCACTGCCGATACGAGTTCGAGACCCGCGATGTTGATGCGACCATGGCCACGATGGTCGCATCGCCTTACGTCAACCACATACCGACGATGACCGGCGGCGTCGGTCATGACCAGCTCAAGCGCTTCTACAAATATCATTTCATCGGCGGCAATCCGCCCGATACGACGCTGACACCGATCAGTCGCACCGTCGGTGCCGACCAGATCGTCGACGAGATGCTGTTCTCCTTCACCCACACCAGCGAGATCGACTGGCTGCTGCCGGGCATCGCACCGACGGGCCGACGGGTCGAGGTGCCTTTGGTGGCGATCGTCCGTTTCGTGGGCGACAAAGTTGCGCACGAGCACATCTACTGGGATCAGGCGTCGGTACTTGTGCAGATCGGCCGTCTTGATCCTGCCGGCCTGCCGGTCGCCGGCGTCGAGACCGCACGCAAGGTGATCGACAAAACGAAGCCCAGCAACGCGCTCATGGCACGCTGGGCCACGAGCGAGGGAAAGCCGATCTAAAGCTGGCGCCTCACCACGAGAGCGGCGTGGTCACGGCGCCGATCAAGGCGCCGCCCAACCCACCGATCACCGCACCTGGCACTACGCCGACGGCAGTCGTCGAACCCACGACCGCGCCCGCACCGGCGCCGATGGCGCCGCCGGTCAAGGCACGTGATCCCGGATCATGACCGCAGGCGGCAATGCCGAACGCCATGGCGAGCAGCACGATGTACCTGCTCACAAGAGCCTCCTCTGCGATTGTCTGTTGAGAACGTCGGCGCGACGGGTTGGTTTCGGCCTTAGGGCGTCGTTTGCCCGGTCTCGATACCCAATTTCGCCATGAGTTTGACGAGAATCGGCCGCTGTCCGACGAGGATCTTGGTCATGGCCTCGCGTGACCCGAACCAGGCGGCGCGATCAACTTCGGGAAAGGAGGCTTGCCGGCCGGAGCGTGGCGGCCATTCCATTTCAAAGGTGCCGGGCTTCAACTTCGCCGGATCGAGGTCGGCCTCGACGGCCCAGGAGTGGACGATCTTGCCGCTCGGCTGACGCACCGGCGGCAGGCGTTGGTAGCGGCCATGGACCGAGAAGCCGGTTTCCTCCAGGGTCTCGCGCTTGGCGGCGGCAAACAAATTCTCGCCTTCCTCGATCTCACCCTTGGGAATCGACCAGGCGCCATCGTCCTTGCGCGTCCAGTAGGGGCCGCCAGGATGGACCAGAAGGAACTCGATCGGAGAATCCGCGTCTGCTGCTCGCCGGTAGATGACGAGGCCGGCGCTAGTCGTCTTCTTCGCCATGGTCGATACAACGCCTGGCGCGGGAAAGCGTTTCCACGCGGTAGCCCCCGCGCGGCATTCTGCTTCTACATCCTACATCGATCGCGCTTCACGCGTCCGCTCGGCCTGATCCTGCGTCACGACCTTGCGGAAGTTCACGAGGTCGGCGCCGCGAAGCTGGACGTGCTTCAGCGCAGGATTGCCCATGGGATCGGTCGCGCGACCGTTGACTCGGAGCTCGAAATGAAGATGCGGCCCGGTGCTGCGACCGGTGTTGCCGGTGTAGCCGATCAGGTCGCCCTGCTTCACGCGTGTGCCGGCGCTGATTCCGGGCGCGAACGCCGAAAGATGGCCGTAGATGGTCGCGAGCTTGCCTGGGTGTTCGATCTCGATCCAGTTGCCATAGCCACCTTTGGCCTCAGCACCCAGTACGATGCCGTCGCCCGCGGCATAGACCGGCGTGCCGACGGCAGCCACCAGGTCCACACCATCATGCATCTCCATCCCGCGGCCACCGGTAGGCCGGGCGCCGGCGCCGAAGCCAACGAAGCGCTGCGAGCCGGCCGGCGCAAGGCCGAGCGACAGACCGAGTGCGGTCGGCTGGTTCACCGATGCAGCGCCCGTGAGTAAGGGGCTCGGGCGAAGCACGGCCGCCGGCGGCTGCCAACGGCCACCGATCACCGGTCCCTTCGACGACGTCGGCGCAGTAGGAGCAGTCGCGAACTTGCGGCCCCACGGTTGGTCCATCGGATCGACCCGCATGCCGAAGCCCGAGGTCACCGTGATCGACTTGATCGGCATCTCGAGCTGGGGCGGTGACGTGCCCTGGCCGTTCGTCAGCCAGAATGTTTCCTGCGCCGTATTAGCCGGACGGAAGCGATGGAGCTCGAGTGTTCCTTTGGCTGTCGTCTTGATCTCTGCCCACAGCACGCGACCCACTTCGATGGGATCGCCGGCCGCCGTGAAGGCCTGCTCGTAGCGGACATAGAAACGATCGCCATCGCGCACGTCGCGATCCGGATCGACGGTCGTGGCAAGCGCCTTCATGAACTCCAGCATCGTTGCACGCGGCACACCGGCCGTCGCAACCGACTCAGCGAGACCGCCACGCACGATTCCACTGACGCCGATGGCGCGCGTGAACGGCAGATAGCTCTGCAGCTGTGTCTCCTCGCAGGCGCAGCCCAGCAGCCTCTCCTCTTCCGGCGAGGCCGCCAGCGCGGAGGTGGCCAGGCAAATGCCGGCAGCCGCAAGCATGGCCACAGGTGACGATATTCTGATCATCAGCCCTCGGAATGGTTTTAGTCGTGTAACGCCCAGCCCTATCCACCACGAAACGCGATTTGAAGGTGTGACAAGCCGGTGACGAACCAGTGGCCAGCCAGGATTAGTGGCCAGACGAGTGACTAGGCTTCCACTGGCTGATCTCGCGCTCTGCCTGTGCAAATTGCGCCGGTGTCATGCGGGCTTTCAGGGTGGCACGGTCCTTGATCGCCTGGTCCAGACGATCCTGGTTCTTTGCCGTGTAGCGTGCGATCGCGAGGCTGATCCATTTGTAGGCCTGCACGTCATCGCGAGGCGGAATGCCTTCGCCGAAGCCGTACATGAATCCAATATCGTTTTGCGCGCGTGCATAACCCTGTTGTGCAGCGCGCAAATACCATTTCGCAGCCTCTGCATGATTGCGCGGCAAGCCGTCGCCGCTCCAGTACATCGCGCCCAGCAGAGTCTGCGCTTCGGCGTTGCCCTGCTCGGCCAAAGGCCGCCAGATGGTAACGGCGGTGGCATAGTCCTTGTGCTCATAAGCGGCGGCCGCAGTGCGCATGCGTTCTTCGAGCGACTGCGCCTGTGCCGCAACCGTAGCGAAAACCAACGCAAAGGATATCAACAGTTTGAACCGCATCTGCTCATTGTCTTGGTGAATGTCATCGATCTTTTAGCCAGCGCCGTAGCCCGCGAGCAATCGTCGATCGTAGCCTGCCGCGACCAACCGCTTGAAGGCATCGACCACGGCGGATGGCACCGGCTGCTCGATCTGGAAGCCCAGCCGTGGATAAACAATCATCCGATGCAGATCGCCAACCAGTGCCTGCAATGTTCGCTCTGGATTCGTCTCCCGTTTGAAGTAGTCGTCGACGTCGATTTCTTCGCACTGCATCAGAAGGGCGACTTGCGGCCAAATTTTGGCGCCGGTCGCATAGCCGCGTCGCGTCATGTAGGGCTTGGCAACCACGATTAGCCGCCGCACGTCCAATCCCGCGCGCCGCGCAACGTCCCTGGAGAAGGTAAAGTTATCGCCGGTGTTCTGTGCGCGGTCTTCGAGCAGGAGGGCCGCGGCGGGCACGCCCTCAGTCCTGGCGACATCGGCGAAGACTTCCGCCTCGGACCTGTCCCATCCCGTATCTAAAAGGCCATCGCGATGGGCGATGCCGCCCGACATGATCACGACGGGTGCAAATCCGGCACGCCAGAGGCGCGCGGCGTGCACGGCAGCCCTTGGATCGAAGCTGCCCAGTGTCAGGATTGCATCGGCCGATTCGGCCGGATGAACCAAACGCATATAATCCCATGCCGTGCGCAGAGCGTCGGCAATCACGGGGTCGTGCCAAGCCATTTCAGCCAGCGAGACGGCGAAACCGGCCGTCACCTTATTCAACCGAGACCGGCCGCGCTATAGTCGCGGCCAACGGAGGACGCGTATGCAGGAGCAGAAGATCTACGGTCGGCGCGAAGGCGCGGTCGGGCACGTCATTTTCAACAATCCGGCCAAGCTGAACGCGGTGTCGCTCGACATGTGGGATAGCTTCGTCGGCATCCTCAAGGACTACGAGAAGGATCCCGAGATCCGCTGCCTCGTGGTGAGCGGCGCCGGCGGCAAGGCGTTCGTGTCAGGCGCCGACATCTCCAAATTCGAGAGCGAACGCGCCAATGCCGAAGCGCAGGTGCGCTACGACGCGATCTCCAAGCAGGGCTACGAATCGCTCTACGACTTCCCCAAGCCCACCATCGCCAAGATCACCGGCTATTGCATCGGCGGCGGCATGAATCTCGCAGCCTGCTGCGACATGCGCTTCTGCAATGAAGGGGCGCGCTTTGGCGTTCCCGCCGCCAAGCTGGGTCTCGGTTACGGCTTCCTGCGCATCGAACGCCTGTCGCGCATCGTCGGCCTGCCGCGCGCGATGGAGTTCCTGTTCACGGCACGTCAATATTCGTCGCAGGAAGCGTACGACATGGGCCTCGTCAACGCCGTCGCAGCCGACGCCGAGCTCGATGCGCTTCTCGCCAAGACGACGGATGCGATCGCGCAGAACGCGCCGCTCACCATCGCGCTCGCCAAGGCGGCGGCCCGCGAGATCGCCAAACCCGAATCGCAGCAGGATCACAAGAAGCTCGAGGCCATGACCAAGGCCTGCTTCGACAGCGAGGACTACCAGG
>Ga0081455_10006320_pt1 | contig 12721 bp, 8 predicted proteins | sample TabmetS3T2R1_FD_70207 | JGI IMG/M metagenome (GOLD analysis project Ga0081455, IMG submission 70207) | Tabebuia heterophylla rhizosphere microbial communities from the University of Puerto Rico - S3T2R1 | ecosystem: Host-associated > Plants > Roots > Rhizosphere ... | reverse complement strand
CCGTTGTGCAAACGACCCTCGAATAGGCCGGCATCGTGAATGCGTCGGAGATCGCTTTCGTGACCCTGCTCGTCGATGACGGCCACCCCCTCGGCGTCGGGCAGAAAAACACGCAGGACGGATGAGCCGTTCTCGACGTGCGGGCCGAGGTAGCGGAAGGGATCGGAATGGCGACCCTCGATGACCGCGTAGGCTTCCGGGGTGAGCAACGTCATTGCGTGGCGTCCTGCGAACGCGAGAGGATGCGCCAAGTGCCCGCCAGCGGCACCCGCAGCCAATCCGGCCGATGCGCGAGCTCGTATTCGATTTCATAGAACGCCTTCTCCAGCAGGAAGAAATCGAGAAGACGATCGGCGGCCTCGAGCGATTGCGGCCAAAGCCGCGTATCGATCAGCGATGCCCGGTAGGACGTCATGAAGGCGGCGGCGGAATGTTCGCGCCAAGCTTCGAGCGCGCGGGCGAGTTTACCGTGTTCGTCCGGTGCCGACTTGAGCGCACGCTCCAGCGCAGCCGTTGCCGAATAGTCGATCGACCGGATGAGGCCCGCCACGTCGCGCGCGGCCGGGGCCTTGCGCCGGCGATCCTCGATGCTGCGGCGCGGTTCGCCTTCGAAGTCGATGATGGAGACGTCGTCCTTGACGATCAGCATCTGCCCGAGATGGAAATCGCCGTGATGCCGAATCTTCATCGCGTCAACGGTTTCCGGGAGCAATTCGCGCAGCCGCGCGGGAAGCGCTTCTCGATAAGAGAGAAGCGCGTCGATCAGGTGCCGGTCGTTCTCCGAGAATTCCGACCGACGACGCGCCAAATCATCGAATGCGCGACCGGCGCGCTGCAGCAGTGTTTCCGTCCATGACCGCACATCGTTGGCCGAAATCGGTTCCGGGGCGAAGTCGACGATGTCATCACGACTGGCAAGCGCGAGCTGCAATTCGGCGACGCGATTGCCGACTTGGTCCATCCGCCGCAGATAGGCGGCCTCCTCGTCGCTGTGCCCGGCGGCCTCGGCCGTCAGGAGCCGCTGCTCCTCGACGAACCGGTCAAGGTAGTGGTTTGTCACGGTCCACGCGTCGCCCTGGTTTTGCAGGAAACGGTGCACGACCGCGACGGCACTGCGAACTCCATTCTCCGCGAGCTCGACGCTTCCGAGGAGCGGCGGAACATGTGCGAACGGAACGGTTTCCGTAAGAAAACGACCGACCTCGATCTCCGGATTGAGACCGGGCTCGAGGCGACGAAAGAGCTTGATGACGTAGTCTGCTCCGACCAGGACGGTCGTATTGGACTGCTCTGTATCCACGGCGTGGACGTCCTGGATGGGCCCGCTGTCCGGAAATCTTCCCGTGGGCGCAAACTCGAGCCGGCGCTGCTCGTCCTCGACGGTCCGCGCGGCGCGCATATTTTCGAGCAGAAAAGCGACAAAGCTTACATCGGCAGTGGCATCGAGCAGGGTTCCCTCGCGCGGCCCGCGGCGCACTGCGGCCAATGCATTGGGATTCTGCTGCTCGCGATCGAAACGGGTCCACTTGATGGTCATCGGTAGCAGATAATTCGCGGTCTCCCGCTTGCCTCTGGCCTCGAGCAGCGCGATTCCTGAATCGGGATTACCGGCACCGATCGGTATGGCGTCGACGATGTGGGCCGTCGGCGAATTGCCCCGTTCCGCATACCATCGCCGGCTCGCCAGGAATGCCGGAAGAACATCGCGTTCAAGCACCGATTTGGAACGCCCGTGCAGCAGCGAGTTCCAGCCGTCGGTAACGACGAGCGTCTCGAATTCAGCCGAGGTCCGCGGCAGCTCCACCATCGATGCATCCGGTTCGCGCAGCAGGAACCAAAAAAAGGCATAGGGTCCGAGCGTCACAATATAGGGAACGTCACCGATCGGCGGAAAGTTGGTCCGTCCGAGCAGTTCGAACGGCACGCGGCCACGCCACGGCGCGAGATCGATCTCGGCAGCTTGCGCGGAGCGCGACAGATTTGCGACACAGAGAACGACTTCGCCCTCGTATTGCCTTACGTAGACGAGGACGGCTCGGTTTGCCGGCCGGATGAAAGTCAACGAGCCGCGGCCGAATACCTTGCTCGACTTGCGCACCGATATCAGGCGTTTGGTCCAACTGAGCAGCGAGGCCAGACTGCGCGACTGGGCCTCGACGTTGACCGCCTCGTAGCCGTAGACCGGATCCATGATCATCGGCAGATAGAGCCGCGCCGGGTCGCAGCGGGAGAACCCGCCATTGCGATCGGGCGTCCACTGCATCGGCGTGCGCACGCCGTTGCGATCACCGAGGTAGATGTTGTCGCCCATCCCGATCTCATCACCGTAATAGATGATCGGCGTGCCAGGGAACGACATCAGAAGCGAGTTCATAAGCTCGATCTTTCGCCGGTCATTGTCCATCAACGATGCCAGGCGCCGCCTGATGCCGAGATTGATGCGGGCACGGGGATCGGTGGCGTAGGTGGACCAGAGGTAATCGCGTTCGACGTCCGTCACCATCTCGAGCGTCAGCTCGTCGTGGTTGCGCAGGAACAACGCCCATTGGCAGTTGGCGGGAATGTCCGGCGTCTGCCGGAGAATGTCGGTGATGGGAAAGCGGTCTTCCTGAGCGATCGCCATGTAGATCCGCGGCATCAGCGGAAAATGGTAGGCCATGTGGCACTCGTCGCCGTCGCCGAAATAGGCGCTGACGTCTTCCGGCCACTGATTGGCCTCGGCAAGCAGGACTTTGCCGGGCAGGTAAGATTCGAGCGCGGCCCTGATCTTCTTGATGATTTCGTGGGTTTCCGGGAGATTCTCGTTGTTGGTTCCTTCGCGCTCGCACAGATAGGGAATGGCGTCCAAGCGGAAGCCGTCGACGCCGAGATCGGCCCAGCGCCGCATGATCTGAATCATGGCGGAAAGCACGCGCGGATTGTCGTAATTGAGATCCGGCTGATGCGAAAAGAAGCGATGCCAGTAATAGGCTCCTGCAACCGGGTCCCACGCCCAATTCGACTTTTCGGTATCATTGAAGATGATGCGCGTTCCTGCGTAGGTCTGGTCGGTGTCGCTCCACACATACCAGTTGCGGGCATCGGTTCCCGGCTTGCTGCGGCGCGCGCGTTGAAACCACGGGTGCTGATCGGAACTGTGATTGATGACCAGCTCGGTAATCACGTGCAGCTTCCGCCGCCTAGCCTCCTGCATGAAGCGGCGGAAATCCGCCATGGTGCCGAAATCGGGATTGATGGTGCGGTAGTCGGAAATGTCATAGCCGTCGTCGCGACCGGGCGAGGGATAGAACGGCAGCAGCCAGAGCGTGGTGATGCCGAGGTCTTCGAGGTAGTCGAGCTTTTCGGTCAGTCCCGCGAAATCGCCAATGCCGTCGTTGTTGCTGTCGGCAAATGCCTTGACGTGAAGTTGATAAACGACCGCGTCCTTGAACCAAAGCCCGTCCGCCTCGAGCTTCGCCTCAGCTCTGATGTCAGCAACCACGTCCACCAGCGACCTCACGTGAAGCAGCGGAATAGGAGAGCAGGGTCCTGCTCCTGATCGATGCGCAACCGCACGCCTCCCCATTCGAGGACGTGTCGCTCGCCCGTGACCAGATTTTCGATTGCCTTGACGCGCCGGCGGGAAGTCGATGGCCCGATCTCGATATCGCCGAAATGAAACCAGAACTCCCGCGGTGCCGCCCCTGAAAGCGCGACGGCAACCGCCACCGCATTGTCGCGCATCACGGATTCCTTGACGAAGCCGATCACCTCGTCGTCGTCGATCTGGGCAAAGCGCAAATTGCTGGTTTGCAGCAGCGCGGCGTTGTTCCTGCGTATCCGGTTGAGGCGGCCGATATAGTCCTTGATGTTGCCGGGATGATTCCAGTCGCGCACTTTTAACTCGTACTTCTCGGAATTGAGGTATTCCTCCCTTCCGGGTATCGGCTCGTGCTCCAATAGCTCGAAACCGTTGTACATGCCGTAATTGCCCGACAGCGTGGCCGCAAGCGTCACTCGCGCCTTAAAGATCCAAAGTTCGCCTGACTGCAGATGCAACGGCAGAATGTCCGGCGTATTCGTGAAGAAGTTGGGACGGAAATATTCGCGTTCGGGGTAGCCCGTAATCTCGCTTACGTAGGCCTGCAACTCATCCTTGCTCGTGCGCCACGTGAAGTAGGTATAGGACTGGTTGAAGCCGAGCTTGGCGAGGGCCTTCATGACTTTGGGCCGGGTAAACGCCTCGGATAGGAAAACAACGTCGGGATCGACGGACTGGACTTCGCGGATCAACCATTCCCAAAACGAAAACGGTTTGGTGTGCGGGTTGTCGACGCGAAAGATATGCACCCCTTGCGCCACCCAGAACAGCACGACGTCGCGCAGCGCTTTCCAAAGCCGCTCGTTATCGGGTCCGTAGAGGTCCGGATTGACGATGTCTTCATATTTCTTGGGCGGGTTTTCCGCATATTTGATGGAGCCGTCGGGCCTGCGTCTGAACCATTGCGGATGCTGCGCAAGCCAGGGGTGGTCGGGCGAGCACTGGACGGCAAAATCGAGCGCCACCTCCAATCCCAGATCCGCGCAGGCTCGCACTAAGCGCCGAAAGTCTTCGAGCGTTCCAAGCTCGGGGTGCACGGCGTCATGACCGCCCTCGACAGAGCCAATGGCGTAGGGACTGCCGGGGTCGCCGGCTTCACAACGCAGCGAATTATTCCGGCCCTTGCGGTTCGTGCGACCGATCGGATGGATGGGAGTGAAATAAAGCACATCGAAACCCAGCGCGGCGATTTCGGGCAATCGATTGATGCAATCGTCAAAGGTGCCATGCTTGCCGGGTATGGAGGATTGGCTACGCGGCATCATCTCGTACCAGGCCCCGGCGCGCGCAATGGCTCGGTCGACGAGCAACGGAAAATTGGCGCTGCGGCTGAGGTCCGATTGCTGGCCATTTCTCAATGCCGCCGCCAGTGCTTCGGTCAGGAGCGGCGCTGCATTTTCGACGAGGTCTCTTCTGCTGCAGGCATCCCGGATCAGCCGCGCTTGCTCGGGATTTTTGAGCTTCATATCCGCCAGCAGATTGCGGCCTTCCTCGATCTCGAGGCTGATATCCATGCCGGCTTCACGTTTGGTCAGGAAATCGCGCCGCCAACTGGCGAACACATCGGTCCAGGCCTCGATCACGTAAACATGGCGGCCGGTCCTGTGCGGGGTGAAGCTCGCCCTCCAGCGGTCGTTCTCGTGCAAGGCCATGGGGACGCGGAACCATTTCTCGGCTCCATCTCGCCGCCACAATAGGTCGGCCGCGAGCACGGCATGTCCATCGCGAAAGATATCGGCCCAGACCTCGACCTCCTCGCCGATGGCCCGCTTGACGGGAAAACGGCCTCCATCGACGACGGGATACACGTCTTCGATGTAGATGCGATGTCTGGAGAGGTCACCAACGGACCGGATGCTGGCATTCGCTGTCACGGCGCGATCGTATTTTTTTGCCCCGAAGCTGGAAGCCGCATTGATGGAACCGATAGCCGTCCCGTTTGGTTCCGGGGCGGGGCTCAGGTCGCATTGCGTCGAAAAACATGGAATCGTGTGACGCAAACGCGCGAGTGTCAACGGAACAAACCCGGATCGTCTCGACCCTTGCCCGCTTGGTGCGGGACGCCATGCGTTTGGCGTCGCGGCCCGGCTCGGCTCTGCGGGTATAGCTGCCATGGGCATTTTCGAACGTGCAAAGCGTCTGGGCGTGGACACCGAATATCGGGACGGGTTCGGACATCTGCGGACCGTGGAGCCGGAAGTTCTTGCTCGAATCATCGACGCGCTTGCTGCCGGCGGCGATGGGGCCGAGCGCATGCTGCCGCGGACCATCCTCGTGCGCGAGAATACGGAGCAGCCCCTGCGCTTGACCGCTGCCGAGCGACAGCCGCTGCGCTGGGAAATCGTCTCGGGACAAAAAATCGCCGAGGGCGCAAGCACCTCGCCGCTGTTGACGCTGCCCGTCCTGCAAAATGGCGTCTTCCAGCTGCGCGTCACGGTGGCATGCCCCGGCAATGATCGGACCGAGACCGCCTGCCTGATCGTCTCTCGGGATCGCGCGCATCAGGGCGGGCAAGCCGCACCTCGGCGAATGTGGGCGATTGCCGTGCAGCTTTACGGCGTAAGGTCACTGCGCAATTGGGGATGCGGCGACTTTACGGATCTCGCCGCGCTCGTCGACTTGGCTGCCGACGTAGGCGCTGCGGGCATCGGGCTTAACCCGCTGCACGCGCTGTTCGACGACCGGGCCTCGGAGGCCAGTCCCTATGCGCCGAACAGCCGACTGTTTCTCAACCCGCTTTACATCGATGTGGACGCGGTTCCCGAATTTCCCGGCCTGCAAGCCGCCGGCTTGAAAGAGGAGGTCGAGCGGCTGCGCCGGCAGGACATCGTCGACTACGACGGCGTGGCAAACGCGAAGATGCGCGCGCTCAACCTCGCGTATGAAGCATTCCTCCGGCAAGGCAGCACAGAACGGCGTCAGGCCTTCGATCGCTTTCGCGAAGCAGGCGGATCAACGCTCGTTCGCTTCGGATGTTTCGAGTGGCTGCGCCGGAAATTCGGACATCCCTGGTGGGAATGGCCGCACACATGGCGAAGAGCAGAAGACGAAAAGCTCGCTGCGCTCCGACAAACCGAGTCGAGATCGATCGGACTGTTCGAATTCGTGCAGTGGCTTGCCCACGATCAGCTCGACCGCTGTCGCGCGAAATCCCGCGAGCGCGGCCTGCCGCTCGGGCTCTATCTCGATATCGCGGTCGGGGTCCGCAGCGACGGATTCGACGCCTGGTGTGATCAGGACGCGGTCTTGTCGGGAATGGCAGTTGGCGCGCCACCGGACGCCCTCAACACTGCGGGACAGAACTGGGGCTTAGCCGGCTTCAATCCGGCCGGGCTGGAAGAGCGGCAGTTCGAGCCGTTTCGCCGCATGCTGAAGGCCTCCATGTGCTACGCCGGGGCGATCCGGCTGGATCACGTCTTGGGGTTGAAACGGCTCTACCTCATTCCGCATGGGGAGCGGCCGAGCCAGGGGACATACGTCCATTTCCCCTTCGAGGCGATGTTGGCCGTCGCCGCGCTCTCCAGCCAGGCACATAGATGCATCGTGGTGGGCGAAGATCTCGGCACCATCCCCGAAAACTTCCGCGAGACGCTGGGGGACTGGGGCATCTGGACCTACCAGGTGATGCTGTTCGAGCGTTCCAGCACCGGCGCTTTTTTGCCGCCGCAGGGCTACCGCGAGAACGCGCTGGTGTCATTCGGAACCCACGATGTCGCGACCTTCGCGGGCTGGCGGGACCACCATGATTTGGCGGTCAAGCAAGCCCTCGGCATGGACCCCGGCGAGACGGGCGAGCAGCGCCACTGGGCCCTTGATGCCCTGCGCCACGCCTTGCAGCAGCACGGCCTCGAGACTGCCGACTTTGCGGCGGTGGCGCGCTACCTCGCGGACACGCCATCGCGACTCTTGGTCATATCCATGGAGGACGTGCTCGGCGTAAGGGACCAGGTCAATCTTCCCGGGACCACGCATGAGCACCCGAATTGGCGCCGCCGCTTGCCTGTGGCTTTGGAAGATTTGAAGAATCAGGCCGCTCTGATCTCCACGGCGGAGATCATCCGGTCGGCGGGCCGAACTTTACCGGTTTAGCCGTACCCCTCAGGGGGGCGACGCCCCCCCCCGCCCCTGACGAGACCTCCGCGTATAATGGCACCGCGTACATAATCTCGCCGTGGTTTTGCATATAACGGGCGCCGTTCATGCGTTGTCGGGAGGCAATGATGGGCGGGAAATATTCTGCGGACTGGTGGGATAAAATCGCCGGTATCAACCGGGACATGGCGGCAGGGCACGACTCGTCGCGCATGGTCGACGATCTCATCCAGGCAACGGCCACCGGTAAGCCGGCTGCGAGGGAAAAGCCCGAAAATTTCCGGCCACGATTTGCCAGCCTTGAAAGCAGTCGGGTGTTCTACGTGGACTGACCGCGCCCGCACGAGCGCGCATCTCGTGCGTCGCGGATTGTGAGGAGGATTGAGTCGGATAGCGGACGCACAGGGCAGCCGCCAGCATTCCCGGAGTCTCGCCACCCGCGAGGGGCGCGATTCCGACATTTTGCCACGATTGCCGGCTGCAATGGGCGAAGCATGTGAGCAACGGGGGATTGCCTCATGGGAACTGTCGACTTGTGGCGGAGAAAGGCGGAGGATTGCTTGCAGAAGGCACATGCAATCAGCGATCGGCAGCGTGCCAGACTTCTCCTTGTCCAAGCCCACAACTACCTCAAACACGCCGAGGAGACGGAGGCTCAGCAATTGAGCGCCCGGCGCGCCGCGGAAACGCAATTGGCCGTTTGACGCCTCCGGGGGGGGCCGGCGCAGGTCGCTGCACTCCGAAATCGCTCCGGACCGATCTCACCCCAACGGGCTCAGTTCATCATTCCGGCCGAGCCGACGAGCGCCGAAACGGCGAGTCAGAGTCATGGGTTCGTATCGGGCGCGCGCTGCTGCACGTTGGTAACGGCAAAAGTCGTCGCAATCAGTCCTGCGGCGCTCCGACCGTGTCCGCCATCGTCGCGCCGCGCGCACCCATAGGCTTTGGGACGCCGGTCGTCGTGTCGCGGACCGTTTGATGCTCGGTCTCAGCGTTGAGCTCCCCGCCGACCAACACGACGATGATCGACAGCCAAAGCCAAAACATGAACGCGATGATCGCGCCGAGCGAGCCGTATGTCTTGTTGTAGTTGCCGAAGTTTTCCGCGTACCAAGAAAATAAAATCGAGACGACGAGCCAGCCGACAGCAGCGAAGACGCTGCCCCACGTCAGCCAGCGCCACCGAGCTTTTTCGCGGCTCGGGCCATAACGGTAAAGAACGGCAAGGGCGAACGTCACGACGATGAACAAAGCGGGCCAGCGCGCGATCTTGACCACCAGCTCGGTTACGCCGCCAAGGCCCAAGAGATTCAACACGATCGGGACGACAACCAACGCCCCGATAGCGACCAGCACGAAGACAATGGTCAAGACCGTAAACACGAGCGACACGAGGTTGAGCTTAAAGAACCCACGCTTTTCCGATTCGTTGTAAACCAAATTGAGAGCATCGAAGAGCGATTTCATTCCGGCGTTCGCGCTCCATAAGGAGACCAGCAGGCTGACAATGAAGGTCAGGCCAAGCGTGGTGCTTCCCTGCGACGTCACGCGCGTGATCTGATCGCGCATCACCTCGATCGCTCCGCCGGGCACCAATCCGGCGATGCTGTCGAGGTGAGAGGTGATGGTCGCCGGGTCGGCGAACAACCCGTACAGCGCAACGAGCGCGGCGATCGCGGGAAATACCGCCAAGATCGAGTAAAAGGTCACGCCTGCCGCGACGACGATGACGCGATCGTTGCCGATGTTCTTCCAGATGCGGAGAAGAACGTCCTTCCAGCCGCGCTGGGGTATTTCGGCGGGACTTTGCGCCGACCTGCCGCGACCGCGCTGAGCATTGGCTACGCCGACGTCGTCGCCGACGTTCGCCGGTCCATGGGGACGGGAAACGCGCGTTTGACTCTTGTCCTGCATCGCACAACGTTCGTTTAGGCCCCTGCGCGGCTCAGGCGTCGGGATCCGCTCGCGAAACGAAAGATCACAGCTGGCAAGCGGTAGCAGACCCGCGCCACGGCAGGTCTTCTCAACAGGCATCCGCGGGTGCGCGGTGCACTCGCCTTTTCAATCTGTCTCGGCTCAATGAGTTCCAGGATTTTGTGGATCTAGGCGCGGCCGATTCGCAGAAGAGCCTGCAACGATCTCCGTTTTGGCACGGACTGACTGCGCGGCCTTCTCGCGCTGCATCACAGAGAGCCTTCCCGACGTGGCATTATGCGCGCCGCGCGGTATTCATGCGGGGGATATAGTCCTCGTAGATCCAGCGCAGCGTCTCGGCAACACCGGGCAAGTCTCGAAACAGCGCGGAAGCGCTGATGCCGAGCCGGAAGAGCTCAATCAGAATTTCGGTGCGATCAGCCGGCATGAAGTCCAGCCAGTGCAGTTGAGGTTTTGCAACGGCGTGAATGTCCTGCAGCGGATTTCCCTGGATAGTGAACACGGCCTGCTGGTCCGCCATGCGCCTGCTGATAACGGGCGGCGCGAAGCGCCCAATCTCACCGTCATAGGTGAACGGAGAGCCGGGCTGCGAGGACGGTTCGATGATGCCGACATTTGCGCCGACTGATCCCCAATCGTATCCATAAAGCCGGCCTTTGTTCTGCGCGCCTCGTGCTGCTGCAAAATAGAGTGCGACAACGGGACTGCGCGACCAGTCGAGCAAGCGCGTCGGCAGGCCGTGATGTTGCGCCAAGGCGAGCCATTGCCATTCATCCACAGGCACGTGCTCGGCGAGCAGCACCGCTTCCCTGCGGAAATCCGCAAACAAGCCTGCTTCGTAGCGCCGAAAGTCGGCCAGTGCTTCGCCATTCGCAGCACCGGGATCCTCGCGGCGCGATCGGAAGAAAGAGCGCACCGCGATCGGCCACATCTGTTGCTCGTCATCGACGCCGCGGAAAACCACTTCGTGGCCGCGAAAGCGTTCCATCCAATCCAGAAAGCGATGCAAAGGAGTATGCGTTCCAGCCATGGGCTGATCCTACGAACGCGAGATCCGGGTCATTGCGGACTGCTTCACTTCAGTGATTTCCGTCAAACAAGGTCCTCAGCTGCAATCCATCAACTAGCGCGGTACGTCTCGCCCAATAACCAGAGAGTTGCAGCGCAAGTTCCACGAGCGGCCGACCGGAGGGGCGTCGAGCCTCGACAACGCGCTGAACCCACCGGATGCAAGGAGCCGCGGGCTCAAGCCAGCCCGGAACAAACCCAGTTGCGAACTGGTTACTCCACCTACGACAAGGGGAATTTATGCCGGCTTGTTTGTAGGGGCCGCAGCATGAAGCTTGCGCAAAAGCTCAAGATCGCGCTCGACGAGGCGCGCATGCTCGTTCTTGGGGCTCAGATCCTGATCGGCTTCCAGTTTCGCGGCGTGTTTCAGGACCTCTACGCTGAGCTGCCGGCGTCCTCGCGATACCTGAATGGGCTCGCACTTCTGCTGATGGTTCTGACGCTCGCGCTGCTCATTCTACCGGGCACTTACCATCGCATTGTCGAGGACGGTAATGCCTCTGGCCGCTTCTATGCGCTGACCGGCAAGCTCGCAGCCCTCGCGCTAATCCCGTTCATGATAAGTCTGGGCATCGACGTTGCAATCACGGGCGAGCGAATATTTGGAACGGCCGGGGGCATCGCGGCCGGCACGGCGGTTGGCGCCCTTGCGTTGCTATTCTGGTATGGAATCGAGGCCTGGCGGAAGCGCTCGATAGGACAAAAGGAGCGAGCCATGAGCGAGCGACAGAAGGACAGCACCGAACAAGTGGAGTTGCACCAGAAGGTCGATCAGATGCTGACCGAGGCACGCGTGATCCTGCCGGGCTCGCAGGCGCTGCTGGGATTTCAGCTCGCGATCGTGCTGACGCAAGCATTCGAGAAGTTGCCCGCGACAGTAAAGCTCGTGCATGGCATGGCCTTGCTCTTGGTGGCCTTGAGCATCGTCCTGCTCATGGCCCCTGCCGCGTATCACCGGATCGTTTATAAGGGCGAAGATTCCGAGGAGTTTCATCGCATCGGCAGCCGATTTGTGAGTTACTCGACGATTCCGCTCGCGCTTGGATTGAGCGCCGACGTATTCGTCGTCGGAACCAAGATCGTGTCGTCCGAGCTTGTGTCCGCAATCGCCGCGGTGGCGGTCTTGGCGCTGTTGCTCGGATTGTGGCAGGGCCTTCCCCGGCTGGCGCGCCTGCGCCGCGGTCCTGCGCGACTGGAGCTCCGCGTACAATCGCCTTGAAACGCGCGCGCTGGGCAGTCCCATGCGCGAGCACCGAGTAGCTCGCGACGTTACGTGCGTGTGCCTATGGTTTCGCCAAGCCGCACGAGCGTCTCGACGCTTTCCGTCGTGTGCTTGACGATGTCGTCGCAGGGACGCCACGCCCCTGGTTCGCCAAACATCACAATGGCAGAGCCGCCAAAGCAGAAGGCCGATTTTTCCTGGCCGCGCTGAAAAGGCTCATCGAGCGGATGGCTCTGAACAATTCGCCCGACCGACAGGGCTCCGATCTCCACAAACGCGAGGCGCCCAAACTGGCGAGTCTCCAGAATGTTTATGTTGCGCTCGTTGCTGAAGAGAATGTCTTGCTTATTCTTCAACGCGTGCTGATTGACCGTCCAGAGACGGTGGCCCAGGCGCTCGTGATCCAGAGTGGTGCCATCATCACAATAGTGGACGCGGTGGTAGTCGACCGGGGCGAGCCGCACCAGGAGAATGGCGCCGTCGATGAAGGGCCGGGCGCGCTGCGCGTTGCCGAGAATGTGCTCGGCACTCAATGAATGTCCCTTAACCGGAAAGTGCTGCTCGCCCGTCAATCTATTCCAGCCGAAGTAGCGCGCTTCGGCAAAGGCTCCCATGTCCTCGGCTGCCGAAGGAAACCTACGAGCCCCGGGGCGGAATCGTCGGTCGAAAAACTCGGCGAAGGACCGGTACGTGACCGGCTCAAACTCGCTCATGTCGATGTTGTACTTGCGGATAAATGGCTCGATCTCCCGCGCGCTCCAGCCTGTGTTCCGATAGGCGGCATCAAGCCAATCATAAAGCGGTTGCGATTTGATCCACTGGGT
>Ga0081455_10006319_pt1 | contig 12722 bp, 23 predicted proteins | sample TabmetS3T2R1_FD_70207 | JGI IMG/M metagenome (GOLD analysis project Ga0081455, IMG submission 70207) | Tabebuia heterophylla rhizosphere microbial communities from the University of Puerto Rico - S3T2R1 | ecosystem: Host-associated > Plants > Roots > Rhizosphere ... | reverse complement strand
AGGGGTGGATGTGGCCCGCATGGGCAGTGATCGGACGACTCTGGTGTTGCGGCATGGCAGCATCGTCGAGCAGATCAAAGTCTATAGCAAACAAGACACCATGCAGACGGTGGGGTGTATCCTCGCGGTGCTTGAGCCCTGGCAGGTCGACGAGATTGATGTGGATGTGATTGGCCTCGGCGCTGGCGTCTATGATCGTCTCGCCGAACTCAAGCGCCAGGGCACGATTGCCCCGCGTGTGGTGGCCGTGAATGTGGCAGAGAAAGCCCCCGTCATCCGGCAACCGCTCAGCGGGAGTGTGCGCCCCATCGCCCTTGATGCGAAGCCGCGCCTGCTGCGCGATCACCTCTGGCTGGAGATGGCGCAGTGGTTACGCACGAGTCAACCCGTGTTCTGTGCCGAGGATCGCGGCGCTTGTGACGACCTGGCCGGCGAACTCGCGAGCGTCGGCTACACGATTGATAGTAGTGGCTGCCTCGTGGTCGAGGACAAAGACCGTATGCGCAAGCGTCTCGGGCATAGTCCTGACCTCGCTGACGCGCTGGGGTGTACCTTTGTCCCAGCCTTACCCAGGACGGCGGTGATGGAGATGCACATATGAGCGTGGCCATTCCCCATCAGGCATATACCGCAATGATGCCTATTTGGTCTATGTATAGGGATGGATACATAGGTGAGGAGGCCGTCAAGGGCGCAGTCGAGCTGTCCCGGACGCAGCAGGGGACGCGGGCCCCAGGTACGCGCTATCTGCCACGACCGGCGGGCATGAAGCGTGCTGACCAGTACGCAGCGTATGTTGAGCGGGCCTCCTGGATTGGGGCTACGGAGCGGGCCGTCCAGGGCATCACCGGCTCGATCTTTCGCCATGAGCCGGCGCTCATGACGCCGACAGCCCTGAAACCTGCCCTGGCCGATATCACCCAGACCGGCGTGCCGCTCCGGATGTTTGCCGAACAGGTCGTACGCGAGACCTTACTCATCGGGCGCTATGGCCTGCTGGTGGACTTTCCCCCGGCCCTCGCTACGCCTGATGGTCTTCTGACCCCACTGCCGCAGAGCCGGCCGTACTGGATTGGCTACCAGGCGGAAGAGATCATCAACTGGCGCACCGTCCAGCGCTTTGGTGATACCATCCTCAGTCTCGTGGTCCTGAAGGAGTGCGTCCCTGAAGTCCAGGGGGGATGGGGCAGCGATGGTTTTTTTGTCGTCAAGGATCGCACACAATACCGCGTCCTGCGCCTCAATGAGCAGGGCGTGTATGAGGTCAGTCTGTGGCTCGAGCCGGCGGCGGGTGTCGGGGCGGGCCGTAGTGGTTTTGTCCCGATGGCGAGCTGGATACCCTTGCGGCAAGGCCAACCGCTCGACTTTATCCCGTTCGTCTTCCTGGCGCCCTACTCGATTGAGCCGGCGATTGAGAAGTCGTTGCTTGATGCCCTCATCCACCGGAATTTTCTGGCATGGCGCCACAGTGCTGACAAAGAACATGCGCTGCATCTCACCGCCATGCCAACCTTTTACGTTGCCGCGAATATGGAGCAGCCACCCGAGCTATTTGTGGGGGCCTCGCAGGCGCTGTTCTTCCCGGACAATCAGGCCAAGGTGGGGCTGGTTGAGTTTCATGGACAAGGCTTGCAACCGCATGAGAACGCGATCAAGGAAGACTTGCAGGTTATGGCGATGCTGGGGGCCAGTGTCCTGCAAGGCATGCCTGATGTCCAGGAAACCGCCACCAGTGTGCAATGGCGCATGGCCGGCAGTGACAGTCCGGTGCAGAGCCTCGTCAGTGTGTGCTCGCAGGCGATGACGTGGGCTTTGCAAGTGCATTCTTGGTGGGGGGGCTTTTCAGAAGACATAGATGAGCCTTCTATTGGTATCGCATTAAATAAAGACCTTGTATCTACTATCATGCCTCCACAAATGCTACAAGCTTTAATGCAAGCATTATTAAATGGTACAATATCATACGAAACATTTTATTTTAATATACAACGCGGCGAGATAGCACGTCCATTAACAAGTGTCGAAGAAGAACAGGCACTTATAGAAGACCAGAATATGCAGCGGCCTCTTGTGGCTCCTTTGCCAGCAGGTCTCCGCCAGAATGGTGCAGTAACATCACGAGCATAAAAAGTTGCTTCATCTCTTTAACCAAATAATCGCATTTGTTGGACGCGGGTACGGTTGCGCTTTGAGATGTTACATCGGCTATGGGCCAAGACAAGATTCTGGGACGTGTGATGGCCCCCCTCTGCCAAGGGAATAACATGATCAAGTGTTGGGCTTCCAGGGTGGGGATATTTAAGTGCTGGATTGACCCGAGCCTGACAGAGTTGGCATATCCAATGATCACGCAGAAAGATCGCTGCTCGGTCAATTTTCTCGATACGCGGAGATTGCTGAATGCGTGCTCGACGGCGGGCATTTATGTCTTGACGACGCTGAGGATTCGCTTTGGCCCATTGCCGACACCAGGTGCGGCGTTTTGTGAGAGGCACTAACATACGGCGTCGCTGGATTTCCAGTGCGTGAAGTGTACGCCGTACAAGCTCAGCATCACGTAATTGTTGGCGATGGTTTGCTCTATAACGAGCAGTTTGTGCACGCCATTTCTTAGGATTAGCTTTACGCCAGGCGTTTGTTGTACGGTTATTTTCGACACGATGGGCCTTATTGTAGATAGATTTGTGCGCTGAGTGACATGCTTTGCAGGTATGTACCCAGCCTCGTTTTGGTTTCCCATGTGGCTTAAAGTAAATGGATAACAAGGGCTTAGTCAGATGACAAGCTTTACAGACTCGAAAGAGAAGATGCCCCATGTTATCAACACTTGACGCGGGTGGGGCCTTTGCAACAGTCGCCAGTCGTGCACAAGAACGTGAACAAAAGCGTCCTGGTGGATAGCGTTTGATTTTGGGTAGGTAATTCTTGTGACAATATTCACATGTAAGTATACTAGGACTAGCCATGATGCTTGTGCCATTTCACAAGTGTGATGGTAGGTTTGGGTGAGGGGTGCAACCTTCACCCAACCGCATAAGTATAACAGAAAGAAGGCGTTTATGCCATTACGCCGTGCTCGCAAGGGCAGTTCGAAAACGACACGTAACAAAGTTGCAAGTGCGAATATTCGTGAAATGCATAAATCGAGTCGGTTTAAGAAAGTGGCACGTAAATATGGGAAAGCTCGCGCCAATCGTATGGCGGTAGCGGCGGGGCTCTCGGCCATGCGCGGTGGACGGAAACGCAGGAGGAAATAAGGATGGAACCTTACGACCCGACGCTAGAAGCCCTGGTGGATGCGATGCTCGAAGCCCTCGACCATGACGTAGACATGACGCAGGGGTATGTGGATAAGCTCCGGCAACTTGTCGTGACGTTCCGCCATATCCTCGCCGATCCGGACAGCCATGAGCCGACCCCCGAGCAAGAGCAGGTGCTGCGTCAGGCCCTTGGCATGCTTGATGCGAAGGCCGGCGATGCCGAGCTGGGGTACCTGGAGGTCGTCAGGCGCTGTCAGGCCGCCATCGAAAAGGAGCTGTTTCGCTGGGCGAGCAGTCTGGTGCAACCCCCAGGCTTCAGTGGCGCGATCCAGATTCCGGTCGGCGGGGGCGAGTGGGAACCGCACATGCTCCCGCCCGATGAGGTGATTCTTGGACAGCGTGCCTAGGAGAGCGAGAACGATGCGCAAATTTCCGCATGCGAGTCGCCAGGCAGAGGCCTTTTTGCAGGACCTCGAAATGCTGTGCAAAGACTATGGCATTCAACTGACCGTGGAAGCCGATGTGCTGCGCCTGGAACCCCTCGAACCTGGGAGAGAGCCCTTCAATGTGGCTGTGATCGAGGATGCCACGGACATGACAGCCCTCTCATGAGCATCGAACCATTGCGCCCCTGTCCCTTCTGTGGCAGTGAGAGTATCGATATGTTTGAGGGCATGGTCGGCGGGGTCTATGCGGCGGCGATGTGTCGCACCTGTCATGCGAGTGGCCCGGAGGGGAGTACGCGCGAGGAAGCCGAGCGCTTATGGAATGCGCGGGTTGTGCTATGAGACTCCTGTGCTATTGTATCTCACTAACCTAAAAACAGAAGTGACATTTTGTCACATCCAATAGTTTATCTAGATACAATAGGCGTTATCGATGATTTTTTATGCAGGAAAGACACTACTGATACATTTATCATCAGACTAGCATGAGTATGTATGCAGTGAGTGCGATCAAGAGTACGGCCTTTCTCTAGGCGAAGGTCACTCCGTGGAAGTCAGGCCTCCCCTCTATCCCCTGGTGTTGCGGGGCAAGACAATTGACCGGGTGTGGTATGGCCTAGAGTGGACAGAGCTGTTTGTGCTGTGCACCGATGGGACGCTGTGTCGTATTGGCGTCGCCGCACCGGCCCCAGCCTGGGCACCGGCCGCAACGGTGGAGATCACCGTCGTGCAGCCCGAGGCGGATGCCGGTGGCACACCAGAGCCACTCCTGTAGCGAGGGCTGTCCGTGGCTGAGAGGCTGAGGAAGGGGTATCCTCGTCTTAAAGATACCCCGTGGTAGACTTAGGCAGTCTCAACGATGAAGCGCCCAAAGTTTGGGCGCCATTCGCAGAGCCCGACATTCTCACCAGCATAGGAGAGTAGGTTGGTGATGTCGGCAGGGTTGAGTAGACTATCGTTAAAGGTGACAGTAAAGCTCACAGCCCAGTTTCGAAAGATAGGGCGCGTACGCATGACCCGATTGCGCTGGACCCGGACGCTACAGGTGAAGGGTACGAACTCTTGCACATGCAAGCTTCCATACCCTCCCGTACCATACCGCACCTCTCCTGTCCCAGCCTCTCCGAACTCAACCAGATCGTACCGTTCCAGACCTCACCTCATGACAAAACAGAGGTTTAGAGAGGGCTTTCAGAGAAAGAAGCCGTTCGCACAACGTCCCAATAGGCCGACTTACACTTCGGACATTGCCGGGGGTTCGCTTGCCGAGGCACCCAACTATGGCCACAGCGTTTACAAGTCAATTTCCGTATGCGAACGCGCTTTCTTGTCATGGAGATAAGTATACTTATAAGTTAACGCATTGTCTATCACAGAATGTTTCTAAGTAGGTATTATTGTGGCAGAATCGCTCAATACTCAGATTGCTGATAAGCTTCTTGAGAGGCAGCTCCAAGCACTTCGTTTTGAAACACGTCTACGTCGAGAGGTTTTCGAGATTTTAGCCAGAATAGAACAGGATATTATGTTCTTATTGAAGGCGGCTGATCCGAGTGAAACAGTCTTGCTACGAAGGCGACAGCAGGCTATCGAGACGCTCATGCAAGACGTCGCATCGGTTATTGATGATCGCTATGACGATATTGCGGGCCTATTGACCACAGCCTTTGTGCGTCTTGCGACGAGTGAGGCTCAAGCAGTCCAGGATAGTGTGAATAACGTTGCAGAAGATGAGCCGATAGAGGCACTCCCTTCTGAGCGTATGCTACGTGCTGGCGTGACCCAAAGCTTATTCCCTTCTCCTGCCACGCCAACCGATTTCACGACGACAGGAGAGGATTGGTGGCAGCGTGCAGGAGCAAGTCTGACCCAGCGTATAGGCGATCAACTCATGGTGAGTGCTGCCCTGGGAGAATCGTTGGTTGAGATGAGTAGGCGCATCAGGGGCACAGCAGAGCAGGGCTTTGCAGACGGGGTGATGGAACGCGCACGCCAGGACGCCAGCAGACTCCTGCGCACCCAGACGACCAACGCCATTGGCGAGGCCCGCGCGGCTGTGGCACAACGCAATGCGCCAGGATTGATGCTTGTACACTCCAGTGTACTTGATAGCAGAACTAGTACCATATGCATTGCCAGGCATGGCTTACGGTATGATCCCCTGACGCACGAAGGCATAGGACACTCCATCCCGTATCTCACCGGAGTGCCATATCATCCTAATTGAAGAAGTACTATGCTCGTCGTGCTACGAGACGGGGGGACGGTCGCGCAAGAGAGTCTGAGTGCCTGGCTCACGCGCAAAGGACCAGCGTTTCAGGATGCGCTGCTCGGACCGACGCGGGCGCGGATGTGGCGAGAGGGCACGATCACCGGTCGTGGACTGATCGACGCAGCAACGGGTAAGCCCCTTACACTAGAGGAGTTGGGGGCATGATGATTCCTGAACAGTGCTCCCCACGCTGTCGCCAGTTTCTCGCGGATCTTGAAGCGTTGTGTGAGCGCTATGATGTGTACCTTACTCCCTCGGGCTATGACATGCTCCAGATCTGGCGTCGTCATGCGGACGATCCAGGGAGTTTTGACTGGGGTGGTATCGAGGATTGTACGCGCGAGAATGACCTGTCATGAGTGAGCCCCTTACCATTCAGGCCGAGCTGACGGTCCCCCTGCGCGTCCTTGAACATGGCCGTACCGCACAGGAGGTCGAAGAGTGGCTACGAGTGGCTGGCCTCCTTCCGCGCGGCATAGTGGGCTGTCGCTGGCGCCTGGCCGCCGAGCGTCAGGGCTATGTGCTGGCCTATGACGTGACGCTTTCCTGGGAGACCTTGGATGCCGCGCTTCATGATTGAGCTGGATGCCACGAGCTATGAGGCCCTGTGCGACTGTGCCGAGGCAGAACGCCGCGATCCGCCCCGGCAAGCGGAGTGGATGTTGTGGCAGGCCTTGCAACACCGGCTGAAGCACCAGGTAGCCCTGCGCCATCTCGACGCGCCGCACGAGGCGCCTGCCGAGACGGAGGGTGAGCCATGAGTCTGGATCCGCATCTCTGGGATGCGCTCGAACGCCATGGCGTGACGCAGGAACACCTGGTCTTGCTGCTGCGCTTCCTCGAACTCCAGCGCAATGGTTCGTGGTCCTGGAACTACGTCCATGGCAACGTTACCCAATGCGATGCCCGCGTGGTCTTTCCCTCCCGCCGCCTGGAGTTAAGCCGACTTGCGCACGATGTACAGGGGCTGGGGGGCGAGGTGGATGGCGCGAGCGTGGTGCGCTAGCCGTCCTCGTCCCCCCAGAGCCGCAGCAGTGCCTCCTGCCGCAAAGCCGTACATTCCTGCTCTAGGGCCTCAACACGGGCAGTCAGTGTGGTCACCAGGGCGTGCAGGCGCGTCATCTCCCGCCCCAGGTCGGGCAAGGAGGGACAGCCTTGCGCCTGGGCAAGGAGGGCGTCCCACCGAGCGAGCCTGGCCGTGTGCTCTGCCTCATGCATCGGACGATTCCTCACCGTCCAGTACGTCCTGCTCATTGATCCACATGCCGAGTCCGCCTGTCGTCTTGCTCAGCCGGAGCCGATACTCCACGAGCGGCGCGAGGATCTCGCGTTGCGTCCAGCGCCGCTGGCCCACGTAGTACCGCTCGGTCGGATATTCTACCCAGTGGACATAGGCTCCGATGGGGAAGCGAAACATGTCGGCGTAGGGGTCACGGTCCATTAGTGCTAACTCCTTTTAAGGGACACGCCAGACAATAATCTCACGGTTGAGCGTGAGCATGTCTCTCGTCTCTAGGCACCACTTCAGATAGTCTGTATAGCGTGGGGTATCACAGGGACACGCAATACGCCGCGCGAGGGGAAGCTTGACGAGCTTGACCATATCCATGGCATGATCAGTATAGACATGTTCAGGCGCATACCAGTGGGTAGGTTGGATAATGAGGGCAATGTGGGCACCAGTATGGAGCTTTTTGCCAAAGTCAGTAATGATGCCTGACAGGGTCAACGTAAACTGATCGAGTGGCATATTCGCTAAATCCGTAGGGTCCTGTGAATATTCTCCCTCGACTTGCTTCCAGTAGGGTGGATCAAGATAGACGAGTTTAGTATCACGCCAGTTGTGCAGCGGAGGCACGCCTTCCGTCATGTCCCATAGCCGTATTTCATGGGCTCGTTCAGGGATAGGTTTGCGGTCGCTTGTCCAATAGCGACGCAGACGCTTCTGACAGACGTCAATGGTTGATCCACTTCCCGCAAATGGGTCAACAACGATATCAAAGGGTTGGGTATAAAAGTAGAGGAGATTATCGACCCAGCGCGGCTCGGTAGAGCCAGGAAACTTACCATGCGGCGTTTTATCATGCTGGTTCCAGATGTTCTTTTGAGGCGCCTCAAAGTCCATGAGGTGATTGGCGAGGAGTGCAGATTTACCAGTCTGGTTTTCCAGTACTTTACTGATAAATTTTTTGGCAAGCTCTGCAACCCATGCTTGGGTACAGTTGGCTGCCGTGGCAATGTCTTCCTGTGTATGGCAAGCGAGCCACATCTGTTTGATTTTTTTATCTCGTGACTCTTGAATATCGCGTACCGTTCTTGCTAACCAGGCACTTACTTTACTTTTGGTAACGTGGAGAGTCATGGCTATCGTCTCATAGGTCATACCATAAGCGTAGAGCTTTTTCGCATCGGCTTCTTTCTCGTCTTCCGAGAGTTGGAGTCCGTGATTGCTATTGAGATAGATGGCCATTTGTAGTTGATCATGTGGTGCGGTAACTGGATAGATAAATACCGGGATCTCTGGATCATCTCCATCATGACGTTTTTGGTACGCAAGCCATCGATGTTTCCCGTCGAGTAGTTTGAAATCTGATGACAGACTTATCCATTTCTTCGTTGCCTCGATCACCTCTAAATTGTCCGCATAGCGTTGGACCGTGAGAGGATCATGATGATAGCGCGGATAAATGACCTCATCATAAATCACTGCCGAGAGTTTGACGTAACGCTCCTCTGGTCTCAGGGTCTCTAGCGTGCCTTCGTCCATGGTCCCTCCACGAGATCAATGTTGTGGTTGTAGAGTAGCCGCAACCAATGCTCTGGTACGATATCAGGCGTTACAAGGCTTAGCCGGGCCATGGGATAGACGGCCTGTCCAGCTAAGAGTTGCCCTAATGCTTGCTCCAGGGCCTGCGCTGTGGCGCTTAGCTTTGCTTCGATGATCCAGATCAAGTCCTCTTTCGTCGCATGAATATCGAGGCGCCCATAGGGGGTATAGACCTCACATCTACAGGCCCATCCCTCCAGACTCAAAATACTGATGACCGCTTCCACGAGATCCTTTTCTGAGGGGAGTGATTTCCCCCCAGAGTGATAGCGATCATAGGCTTTGAGGATCGTCTCATGGGTTTCCCATATGGCGCGACAGAGGGCCGTATCCTGGTGATTAAACCAGATGACTCCGCGGTCAATCGTTCCAAGCCACCGCGTATCGCTATGTATGACCCACTTATGGTCAACAAAATGCCCCCAGACCGTACGGGCTTCACGGACAATGTCTGCTTGGACAGAGGCAAAGAGTTGCTGTAAGTATGGAAGGGCGTGCGGCGACGCGGCCCAGAGCGCCAATGGGGTCTCGCCGTGCTCCATGCCTTAGACTCCTACTCCTGCTTCTACTTCCGCAAGCTCAGGTGTTGTCCGAAAGTTCTTCAGCGCCGTCTGGTCCCCCGTATTGAGGGGAAGGTCGAGTTGCTCTTTGACGAGCGCAATCGCCAGTTGGAGATTCCCACGATGGGGAGTAATTGTTCCACTCGTACTCACGATGCCCCCGCGCCAGAGCGGATTGTCTCTCCGCCAATTAATCGTAGCAAGTTCAGTAAGCTTGGCCTCTTGAGCAGCAGTAAACTCAGCGCTGATTGTCTCTTGCATGGAGAGGATACTATGCCCAACAGCACACATAACATTCAGCCCCCCTGCCACACAGTGGAGATAGTCTTCGCGAAATTTTGGCACAGGATCAACCACTTTCGCCGAGGCAATAGGGCTCTCAACAATCGTGCGCCATTGCACATTATGATGGGACATATGGGCGAAAAATGCCTGGAGGCAGTGGACATAGTTATCATAGGCAGGGCTGATTTTTTGGTTGACGCGTTCTAACACGTTGACGGCTTTGCCTTTTGTTTCCCCGAGGACAAGGAAAAAACAGCCGAGTTTAATGTGATTCGTCGAATATAACATGATCGAGTTCTGACTAATGGAGTTGCTAAAGCGTTCTGTACGCTCCTTAAAGAGCGGCACGGTTGTTGAGATTGCCCGCGCTAACGCATTCCCCATCGAGCGACCGTCATACTCGACGAGCAAGGACGGCTCAAGCTTTTTGGTTTGCGCAGCATCGTAGAAATCTTGATGAATGCGCTGCAGATCAGTTTCTTCAATGAGCGTTACGCCGATGGCATCATGGAGTAGTTCCTTGCGAGCGTCAGTCCCATCGGTCGCTTCTCGCAAGGCCTCAACGCGGTGTTGACCGTCGGTGACATAGAGGGCATCCGTATCAGGGAGAACGAGAATACAGGGTTTCGTGACATTCTCAGCCTTGACGACAAAGACATGGAGTTCGACAGCGGAATTGACGATAATAGGCGGAATGAGATAGGTTTCATTCTTGCGGAGGTAGGTCACTATTTCTCGAACATGGGGCGGGTCGAGCGGGCGATTCCGTGTGGTCGCTGGATCAGGCTTGGCTTCACCCCTTTTGAGCCGAGGAGGTTGCTTCGTAAGATCAAAAAGCTTTGACATCGGGAGTACGAGTTGGACAAAGTCACGCCCCCCTTGGTGATAGTGTGTGCCCCGCAGAGCTGTGGTGGAATTGTTTAACCCAAACTCATTTGCGGCTCTCTCGGCTTGTTCCATCGTGTCAAACTCATGGAATTTCATGCTTGTACATCCTTCTAATGTGAAGCGTTGTCGTGCGCGCAGGGGCATGCCCTATGCGACTGATAGTATACCTGCGTAGTACGTACATGTAAAGATGATTGACATCAAAATATTTACGTAGTACGGTATTTCGTGAGATCAGCCCACTACAACTTTTCGCGTAGGAGCAGACGCCCATGGATGAGACCACGAAGACGAGTCTCCAGCAATGGCTAACCGAATATGCGCAACTGGCGCAAGACTATGACACCATTGCTGCACCGAAAGTGGCACAAATTCGCGCATTGGAAGCGGCATTGGACGAGGAGACAACAACGCTCAATTTTCACATGGAGACGCTCAAGTCGAGTATCAAAGCACTCATTCTTGAAAGTCGTCAGACGTTTAGCATCCCTACATTGTCTGCACGGTATGTCCATCGGGGAAAATTTAACACGGAAACACTTCTGATGATGGCAAAGGAAATGCCAGCCATCATGCAAGCCTATGAAGATGCTTCCTGGGTTGTGTTGCGAAAGACGAAGCGCTAGGAGCGGTTTGGACTCTGCTGGGACCGGAGGAAGTGCCTGCCATCATGCAGGCCTACCAGGATGCGTCGTTCGTCCAATTCCGCAAGACCACACGCTAGGAGCCCCTATGGAACCCCCGCGCCCCTGGTATCGCCGCTTTAATGATTTGCCCCCGTTGCCTGACTGGTATCTGCCTGTCTTGCTGCTTGCCGGGATGGGCGTGGTCGGCTTCGTCAGCGGTATGCTGTGGTGCGTTCATAAGCAGGCAGAGACCAGCATGGCGACGGCGCACGAGAGCGTGCTGCTGGTACGCATCCAGGCGTTAGAGCAGCGCGTCCAGGCCCTCGAACAGCGTTAGGAATGCCTATGCAAGAAATCACCCTTCAGGAGTTTATGCGCCTCGCAGACAGGCTTGCTACGGCGTGGAAAACCTTTGCCGTGCAGCTTAATCACTACGAGCATACCACCACGCCTCAGCATGGTTCTGTCTATACGCCGGCTGAAATAGAGCAGACGCAACGGGTCTTTACGCCGCAGTTCTGTGATTTTGTCCGTATGGAAGCTGCGATGACGATCTTGCACGGTATGTACCGCCTTCGAAGGGATTGAAAGACTTTGACATGCTCCCCGCTGTGAACAGCGAGGATTCAGGGGCTCCGGTACCACCACCCCATTCCTGCTTCGCAGACCATTGCCCAGGAGGATATGCGCTTGGTTATCGCTGCTCTGTCCTCTGGTGGAGGATTTTACGCTGATGAGGCAACCGTATACCCTCCCAGGTCTCACGCGGTCTCCACAGGCTTTACGTCCCGTATGCCCTACGGTAGAGGTCTGGGCCAGCGGACATGGCGAGCATGGCAGCAGATTAAGGCCGTACCTGCACAGGAGTATAGCAGGTTGCTCTGAACTACTCAGTGGCGTGCGCCACATAGGAGACGAATTCTTGCCTGCTAACGCAGGCACTTTCTTCTATCTCCGTCCTCAACGACGGAGCTTTACGAAAGCTGTGGTAAGCGTCAAACGCGCAGAAAGGCAAGCAGACTATGATCATCCAGGGGAACATCAACGACGTCATCGAAGTCCAATTAACCGCCTATGGGCGCAAGCGGTTGTGTGACCAGGGCGCTCCTGCCTCCCACACCGATGCGGAGGGGTGGACGCGCTTCCACGTGCATGAGCTGATGCAGTACTTTGGGCAGGATCTGCGACAGGGGACACGGACACTCCCCTTCCAGCCGACCTTTCGCCTCCATATCAAGGACCGTGAGAGGCAGCCCACCCTGCCGGACCTCGTGGAAGCCTAGGCCCTCGCTGGCGTTGCACGGTATGTACCGCCCTCGAAGGGATTGAAAGTCAGGAATACGCGCGCTGTGAGGAACGGGCCAAAACGTTGCAAGGGCGGTTCTTCCCTGGAAGGGATTGAAAGATGACTGGCCTCCACGCCCGCTAATGCAAGTTGCATTTTCGTCCTTGACATTTGGGAACGTCCGCTAAATACTTGTAACCCATAAATTTGTCGCCACTCTGCGTGGTAGACACCGCCTCTAGCGATGTAAGCGGCAGTTCTCGGATACCCTCC
>Ga0081455_10006318_pt1 | contig 12723 bp, 7 predicted proteins | sample TabmetS3T2R1_FD_70207 | JGI IMG/M metagenome (GOLD analysis project Ga0081455, IMG submission 70207) | Tabebuia heterophylla rhizosphere microbial communities from the University of Puerto Rico - S3T2R1 | ecosystem: Host-associated > Plants > Roots > Rhizosphere ... | reverse complement strand
AGCCCGGCCGCTTCTCCTTCAACGTCAAGGGCGGCCGCTGCGAGGCCTGCCAGGGCGACGGCGTCATCAAGATCGAGATGCACTTCTTGCCTGATGTCTATGTCCAGTGCGACGTCTGCAAGGGCAAGCGCTACAATCGCGAGACGCTGGAGATCCAGTTCCGCGGCAAGTCGATCGCCGACGTGCTGGAGATGACGGTCGACGAAGGCGTCGAGTTCTTCAAGGCGGTGCCGCCGATCCGCGACAAGCTTCTGACGCTGCAGCAGGTCGGCCTGGGCTACATCCATATCGGCCAGCAGGCGACAACGCTGTCTGGCGGCGAAGCGCAGCGCGTGAAGCTCGCCAAGGAACTGTCGCGCCGCGCCACCGGCCGCACGCTTTACATTCTCGACGAGCCGACCACCGGCCTGCATTTCGAGGATGTGCGCAAGCTCCTCGAGGTGCTGCACCGGCTGGTCGAAGGCGGCAATACCGTCGTCGTCATCGAGCACAATCTCGAGGTCATCAAGACCGCCGATTGGATCCTCGATCTCGGCCCCGACGGCGGCGCCGGCGGCGGCCGCATCGTCGCTGAAGGGCCGCCCGAGGAGATCGTCAAGGTAGCCGAGAGCTACACCGGCCAATACCTCGCCCGCCACCTGCCGCGCAGCGCGGCCGCGAAGAAAAGAGCTTGAAGCCCATGCGCCTGACCGACTTCAAGGCACTGACCTTCGACTGCTACGGCACGCTGATCGACTGGGAAACCGGGATGACCGAGGCGCTCCGGCCGCTCACCAGCAGGCTGGCCAAGCCGCTGTCGCGCAACGAAGTACTGGAAGCGCATGCTCGGCACGAGTCCGAGCAGCAGGTGCAGACGCCAGGCAAGCTCTACCGCGACCTGCTGCCGATCGTGTATCGGAGGTTGGCTGAGGAATGGGGAGTCCCCGCCTCCTGGTCAGAGTGCGCGGCTTATGGCCAGAGCGTTCGCAACTGGCCCGCCTTTCCCGATTCCGCGGAAGCGCTGCAGTACCTGAAAAGGCACTACAAGCTCGTCATTCTCTCGAATGTCGACAACGAAAGCTTCAGCTTCAGCAACGAGAAGCTGGGGGTTGCGTTCGACGCCATCTACACGGCCGAGGATATCGGCTCGTACAAGCCCAGCCTCGGCAATTTCGAGTACATGCTGCGGCAGTTGCGGACTATGGGTGTGACGGCAGGCGATATCCTCCACACCGCCGAAAGCCTGTTCCACGATCACAAGCCGGCCAATCAGGTCGGGCTTGCGTCCTGCTGGATCTATCGGCGGCACAAGGACGAGGGCTTCGGCGCCACCCTGAGTCCAGGCGCGATGCCGCGCTACGACTACAAGTTCACCAGCCTGTCGGAACTGGCCAAGGCCCATCAGGGCGAACCAGGCGCGTAGTCAAAGCGCTGGCAACCCCGGCGGCGGGCGGCGCGCGTTGGCGGCCTGCTCGTAGGCATAGGCCAGGCGCAGGAGCTTCGCCTCGCTCCAGGCTCGGCCCGCGAAGGTCAGGCCGAGTGGAAAGTCCGGTGTATCTTTTCCGTCGACTCCGCTCCTGAAGCCCGCCGGCACTTGGACGCTGGGATATCCGGCCTTGGCTGCAATAGAAGCTCCTGCCACGCCAGGAAAAAGCACCGCATCAAGCTTATGCCGGGCCATATAGGCGTCGAGCCCGTGCTCCTTCGCGGCTTTCAGGTCCATCGCCCGCGCCGAGCGATATTCGAGCTCCGACAGGTCGCCGAGCGTGTCTTGCGCGGCGAGAAAAAGGTCCTGGCCGAAGCGCAGCGCCTTGTCGGCATTGGCCTGATTGAAAGCGATGATGTCGGCCAGAGTCTTTATCTTCGTGCCGACCGCCCAGTCGCGCAGGTAGAGATTGAGATCATGCTTCAGCTCGTAAAGGAACACGATCGGCAGCATATCCGGATTGCCCCTGCGCCGGCTGAGCGGATTGCGGTTCAGCACGCCCATAGTCGTGCCCGGCCCGCCGATCCAGCCGGCCGTCGGGATGTTGGCGCGCACAAGGATGGCGCCGCAGTCCTGCAGCACCTCGATCGCCTTGGCGATCACCGCCTTCGGGCGCTCCGGCAGCTTGCCCAGGTAGACGTCGTTCAGGGGATCGTCGGGATCGCTCGGCACGCCGATGCGCGCGTTCTTGAGTCCGTCCTTGTCGAGGCCTGCCGTGTAGTCGTTGGGTCGCTGCAGGCGCTGCGTCGCGGGATCGTGCGGATCACGCGCCGCCAGCACGTTGAGCAGGATCGCTGCATCACGCACGGTGCGAGTGAGCGGACCGGCCGTGTCCTGGCTATGCGCGATCGGCACGATGCCGGCGCGGCTTATGAGCCCGACCGTAGGCTTCACGGTGACAACGCCATTCTGCGTCGCCGGGCTGAGCAGCGAGCCAGAGGTCTCGGTGCCGATCGCTGCCGCGCAGAGGCCTGCCGCGACAGCGACAGCGGAGCCCGCGCTCGACCCGCCCGGCGGCACGAGCGGGATACCGCGATCGTCGACCAGCGACGGCGCGTATGGGTTCTTCACCTGGCCGCCCAGCGAGCTGTAGCCCGAGGGCATGTCGACCGCGAGGATGTTGGCGAATTCGGTCAGGTTCGCTTTGCCCAGGATCACTGCTCCTGCCGCGCGCAACCGCTTGGTGATTGTGGCGTCGTCCCGGGCGCGCGCGCTCGCCAACGCGAGCGACCCCGCGGTCGTGTGCTGCTTGTCGCCGGTGGCGATGTTGTCCTTGAGCAGGATCGGCACGCCGGCCAGCGGCTGGCGTGCCGAAGGTTTCACGCCATCCAGGCCGCCGGCACTCTCCAGCGCGTCGGGATTGGTCTCGCGCACGGCATTGAGACCCGGGCCGTTGCGATCGTAGGCCTCGATACGCGCCAGATAGGCACGGGCCAGGGCACTGGCGGTGATCCTTCCTTCCGCAAGCGCTTGTTGCATGTCAACCAGCGAGGCATCCTCGACCGCCAGGCCGGGCTTGGCTTCGGTGTGCTTTGACGCCACGGCACCAAGGGCGACCGGCAGCAGGGTGAGGTCGCGCCGGGTCAGGCCGTCGCCGGCCGAGCTCCCGTTTCGCTTTCGCTGAGTTGGCTTGGCCATGGCTGCCTCCGGTGCTGCCGCGCTGCCCTGTCTTCTGATAGAAGGCCGGCAGGCAAACAACAAGAGAACCCGCCAGATGAAATCCACCAACGTCCTCATCGACCGACATCCCGGCCGCTCCACGCAGTCGATTGGTGTGGCGCGCGCGATCGGCACGGATCCCGACCTGATCCACGAGCCTTCTGTGGGCGTTGTGGGCACCAAGGGTGACAGCCAGTGCTACCTGGGTGTCATGGCGAAGGTCGAGGCGATCCACGGCCGGCTCAAAGGCCGTATCGGCGCCGGCCAGGGCCAGCTCAAGCTGCGCCTGGTCCAGCCCGAATACACGATTGCGACGTCCGACGGCATCCGCAACGGCACGCGCGAGATGCGCTACTCGCTGATCGGCCGCGAGGTGACGAACGATGCATTGTGCGAGCATCTGAGCGCGACAGGCCTTGCCGGCACGATCGCCGTCGTCGCCTGCGACAAGCCGCCGGTCGGCACCCTCGCCGCCTTGCTGGAGCACAATCGGCCTTCGATCATCATGTCGGACGGCCCGATCCACCCGGGCAAGGACCCGACGACCGGCGAACCGATCGATATCGTGAGCGCCTATCAGGTCGCTGGCCATCCCGATGCTGCCTACCGGCACCACATCGCCTGCCATGCCTGCCCGGGCATCGGCAGCTGCGGCGGCATGTTCACCTACAACACCATGCAGACCTTCATCGGCGTGGTCGGCATGGAACCGTTGCACATGGTGGCACCACCGTCCGACGATCCGCGTCGCGTCGATGAATTCGCCGGCGAGCTGGTCGATCATCTGGCGAACCTGATGGAGAAGGATCTCAAGCCGCGCGACATCGTCGGACGCGATTCGATTCGCAACGCGGTGATCGTCGCCATGGCGATCGGCGGCTCGACCAACGTGACGCTGCATGCTCCGGAGATTGCGCGAGCTGCGGGCTTCGCCGATTTCTGGAGGGACATCATGACGCCGGAGGAATTCAACCACCTCTCCCAGCATGTCGTCCCGGTGCTCACCGACGCCAGGCCCTACGGCAAGTATTCGATGGTCGATATCGACAATGTCGGCGGAGTGCAGGTGATCGTGCGTGAGTTGATCGACGCCGGACTCCTCAACGGCGACGTTCTCACCTGCACCGGCGAAACGCTTGGCGCCCAGGTCGAGCGCCTCGGCGCCAAGCGGGCCGACGGCCGCGTCGTCTACTCCGTCGACAAGCCCTACAAGCCGACCGGCGGCCTGCGCGTGCTGGGCGGCAACCTGTCGCCGGATTTCTCCGCCATCCTCAAGCTCGCTGGCGTCGAGGGCGGCCTGGATAACAACATGTTCCGCGGCACGGCGCGCGTCTTCGAGGGCGAGCAAGGCCTGCTCGATGCGCTCGACAAGACTCCGGAGCGTTTCCAGAACAACGACATGGTCATCGTGCGCTACGAGGGCCCGAGCGGCGCCCCGGGCATGCCCGAGATGCTGGACCCGACCTCGCGCATCACCACCCTCTGCCGCGAGCGCAATATCGTCGTGGCCCTGATGACCGATGCGCGGTTCTCCGGCGGATCGGTCGGCCTCGTCATCGGCCATGTCGGCCCGGAAGCAGCCCTGGGCGGCCCGATCGCCCTCATCGAGGACGGCGACGAGATCGTCGTCGACCTCAACAAGAACGAGCTCAACTGCACCGCTCTCGCCGACGCCGGCACCCTTGCCCGACGCAAGGCGGCCTGGGACAAGGTCGTTGCCGGCAATGGCGGCATTCATCCCCGTTGCGGCATCGCCGACACGCGCCTGCTGCACCGGGCGCGGGCCACGGCTGTGCCGGCCACGCGCGGCGGCGGCCTGCATCCGAACCGCGAGGTTTGGGTGCGCGAGCCGCGACCTGCCGAACGATCAAGCTTCGTGCTGCGCAACAAGCATCGCCCGCACATGAACAAGAGCTTTTGAATGGGCGCGCGCACCGGTCCGCAGTTCCTTGCGGGGCTGCGCAAGACGAAGCGCGAGATCTGGGTCGACGGTGAACGGATCGAGGACGTCACCCGCCACCCCAAGCTGCGCGGCGGGGCCGAAAGCCTGGCCGCGCTGTTCGACCGGCAACACGTCTACGCCGCCGAGTGCCTCTTCAAGCATCCGGACAGCGGCCAGCCGACCAACGTCAGCCACATGATCCCGCGCTCCCGGGACGCGCTGAGGCAGCGCCATGCCGGCCTGGTGCGACTGTCGGAGGCCTCCATGGGCATCATGGGCCGCACCCCCGACTACATGAACATGAAGTTCGCTGCCTTCGCGTCGGCGCCCGGCGTATGGGCCGGCGCCGACGGACGCAACGAGCGCGGCGCCAGGAACATCGTGGCCTTCCAGCGCCGCTTGGCCGACTTGGACCTTTCCCTCACCCACACGATCATCCAACCCACCGTCGACAAGCGCACCGACAGCAAGATCCTCGGCAACAAGGTCACCATCCGGAAGGTCGGCGAGACCACCGACGGGATCGTCGTGCGCGGCGCCCGCGTGCTCGCCACGCTCGCCCCCTACGCTGACGAGCAGACGGTGTATCCCGGGCAGCCCATTCCACCCGGCGCTACCGAATACGCGCTGGCCTTCGCCATTCCCCTCGACACGCCCGGCCTGAAATTCCTGTGTCGCGATTCGGCATCGGCGCCGGGGGCCGATCCGTTCGACGAGCCGCTGTCGTCTCGCTTCGACGAGCAGGATGCCTTCTGCATCTTCGACGACGTGCTGGTGCCGTGGGACCGCGTGTTCATCGACGGCGACGTCGAGATCTACAACTCGATGCGCCAGACCGGCTACGCGACCAGCATGACCACCCAGTCCACCATCCGCGCCTTGACCAAGCTCGAGTTCGCCTACGGGCTGGCCACTCGCATGGCCGAGCTGATCGGCGACCATTCACCGGCGACGACGGAGATGCTGGGCGAGATGGCCTGCTACGTGCGCATGACCGCCAATGCGCTCGAGCTGTCGCTGGAGCAGGCATCCGAGCGCGCGGACGGTGTCTGGTTCCCCAACGGCGCCGTGCTCGAGCCGATGCGGGCGATGCTCGCCGTCTGGATGCCGCGCGTGGCCGAGATCATCACCTTAATCGGCAGCCACAACCTCCTGACCACGCCCAGCCGGGCCCAGCTCGACGATCCCAAGCTGCGGCCGCTGATCGACGAGATGCTGGCCGGCGCCGACGGCGCAGCAGCCGACGAGCGGGCTGCGGTGTTCCGCTTGGCCTGGGATTTCGTCGGCTCCTCCCTCGGAGGACGCGGCTTCCTCTACGAGCGCTTCTATCTGACCTCGGCAGCGCGCAACAAGCAGATGCTGCACACGCGCTTCTTCGACCGCACCCGGTCGCAGGCCCTGCTCAAGGACATGCTCTTACGTTCGTGAACGGGCGATCGCGAAAATCCGTTTGTCATCGATTGATATTGTCCATAGCCGACGACCAGCGGAGAGATCATGACGACCGAAAGCAAGTGCCCTGTGACGGGCGGGGGCCTCGCCCGCACGAACCGCGACTGGTGGCCGAACCAGCTGGACCTTCGCGTCCTGCACCAGCATTCCTCCCTGTCCAATCCGATGGGCGAGGCGTTCGACTACGCCAAGGAATTCCGGAGCCTCGACCTCGATGCCGTCATCAAGGACCTGCACGCCTTGATGACCGGCTCGCAGGAGTGGTGGCCGGCCGACTTCGGCCACTACGGGCCATTGTTCATCCGCATGGCGTGGCACGGTGCCGGCACTTACCGCATCGGCGACGGACGCGGCGGCGCCGGCTCCGGCCAGCAGCGCTTCGCTCCGCTCAACAGCTGGCCCGACAACGCGAACCTCGACAAGGCGCGCCGGCTGTTGTGGCCGATCAAGCAGAAATACGGCCGCAAGATCTCGTGGGCAGACCTGTTCATCCTCACCGGCAACGTCGCCCTGGAGTCGATGGGCTTCAAGACCTTCGGGTTCGGTGGCGGCCGCGTGGACGCCTGGGAGCCCGACGAGGACATCTACTGGGGGCCCGAAGGCAAGTGGCTGGCCGACGAGCGCTACAGCGGCGATCGTGATCTGCAGAATCCGCTCGGCGCCGTGCAGATGGGTCTGATCTACGTCAACCCGGAGGGGCCCAACGGCACGCCGGATCCGCTCGCTGCAGCCCGCGATATCCGCGAAACCTTCGGCCGCATGGCGATGAACGACGAGGAAACCGTCGCCCTGATCGCCGGCGGCCACACCTTCGGCAAGACCCATGGCGCTGGCGATGCGGCGTTGGTCGGCCCGGAGCCGGAAGGCGCCCCGATCGAGGAGCTGGGGCTGGGTTGGAAGAGCAGGTTCGGCACCGGAAAGGCGGATGACGCGATCACCAGCGGCCTCGAGGTCACCTGGACCTCGACGCCGACCCGGTGGAGCAACAACTTCTTCTGGAACCTGTTCGGCTATGACTGGGAGCTGACCAAGAGTCCGGCAGGCGCTCATCAGTGGACGCCCAAGCACGGCGCGGGCGCCGACACGGTGCCGGATGCGCACGACAAATCGAAGCGTCGCGCGCCCTCGATGCTGACCACCGACCTCGCGCTGCGGGTCGACCCGGCCTACGAAAAGATCTCGCGCCGCTTCTTCGAGAACCCTGATCAGTTCGCCGATGCCTTTGCACGGGCGTGGTTCAAGCTGACGCACCGCGACATGGGCCCCATCGTGCGCTATCTGGGCCCGCTTGTCCCGAAGGAGCACCTGCCGTGGCAGGATCCGATCCCGGCCGTCGATCGTCCGCTGATCGGCGAACCGGAGATCGTCACCCTGAAGGCGAAGATCGTCGGCTCCGGCCTATCGGTTTCCCAGCTGGTATCGACAGCCTGGACGTCGGCCTCGACCTTCCGCGGCTCCGACAAGCGCGGCGGCGCCAACGGCGCGCGCATCCGCCTCGCACCGCAGAAGGACTGGGATGTCAACCAGCCGGCCGAGCTGGCGACCGTGCTGCAGACGCTCGGAGCGATCCAGCAGGAGTTCAACGCGTCGCAGTCCGGCGGCAAGAAGGTCTCGCTGGCCGACCTGATCGTGCTGGGCGGCGGCGCAGCGATCGAGAAAGCCGCGTCCGACGCCGGGCACGCCGTGACAGTCCCCTTCACGCCGGGGCGCACGGACGCCTCGCAGGAGCAGACCGATATCCCCTCCTTCGCGCCGCTCGAGCCCGCCGCCGATGGTTTCCGCAACTATCTGCGAGGCAAGCAACGCCTATCGCCCGAGGAGCTGCTGGTCGACCGGGCGCAGTTGCTGAAGCTTACGGCGCCCGAGATGACGGTCCTCGTCGGCGGCCTGCGCGTCCTGGGCGCCAACGTCGCGAAGTCCAAGCACGGCGTCTTCACCCAGCGGCCCGAGACGCTGACGAACGATTTCTTCGTCAACCTGCTCGACATGGGCACCCGCTGGCAGCCCTCCGCCGATTCGGAAGGCGTGTACGAGGGGCGCGACCGCACGACGGACGAGGTCAAGTGGACCGGCACCCGTGTCGACCTGATCTTCGGGTCGCACTCGCAGCTACGCGCGCTGGCCGAAGTCTATGCCTGCGCGGATTCGCAGGAGAAATTCGTAGCCGACTTCGTGGCGGCGTGGGCCAAGGTGATGGATCTCGATCGCTTCGACCTCGCCTGATATCTGGCGCGACGATGTCGATGTATTATGCCGCTACATGCAGGGACCGCACCTTGAGGCCAATTCGCTCGGCGCGGAGCACGACCCGTCACGGCGTCAGGTGAGCGACAGCGTCGACCGGATCGCCGCGTGGGCGGGAGCGCTCGAGGCCGATCACGTTCCGTCGGCGGCGTTCGCGCTCGCAAGAAAGGCCTTCCTCGACACGCTCGCGGTGTCGTTGTCGGGATCGCGGTTGGACTCGGCGCGCATCGTGACCGCGCTGGCGCGCGAGCTCGCCCCAGGGAGTGCGCGGGTCGACGGCCCCTGCTCGGTGATCGGGCATAGCTTCAAGACCAACGTGCTCGCTGCGGCGCTCGCCAATGGCACGGCCGCCCATGCCGAGCTGTTCGACGACAACAGCGAGCCGATGATGTCGCATCCCAGCGCGTCGCTGGTATCGGCCCTGCTGCCGCTCGGCCAGTTGCGCGGCCTGAGTGGCGCCGAGGTGCTGCTGGCCTACGTCGTGGGTTTCGAGGTCAACGTCGTGCTGGGACGCCAGCTCAATCCGCGCCTGTACGAAGCAGGCTGGCACGTCACGCGCACCTTGGGCGTTCTGGGCGCCACCGCTGCATGCTGTCGGCTGCTGAAGCTCGAGCCCCAGCCGTTCCGGTCGGCGCTGGGGATCGCCGCCTCGATGGCGAGCGGGCTGCGCCAGAATTTCGGTACCATGACCATGGCGCTGCACGCCGGCCTCACCGCGCGCGACGCCGTGCAGGCGGCACTGCTGGCGGAGAAGGGCTTCCTGGCGGACCGCGAGGCGCTCGACGGCAGGTACGGCTTCTTCAACCTGTTCGCCGGCGCGCCGCCCGCAGCGCTGCCGCTGGGCCGACCGTTCGAGCTCGTCCAGTCGGGCATCATCTTCAAGCCCTATCCCTCGGGAGCGCCGACTCATGCCGCGGTCCACGCCACGCTCGCCCTGCATGCGCGGCTGAGGGACCGCCTGGACGAGGTTGCCGGCATCGTCTGCCTGGTCCATCCATGGAATTTCATGACGCTGCGCGAAGGCTTTCCCGCCGACACCTTGCGGGCGCGCGTCAGCCTGCGTTACTGCGTTGCGGCGGCGCTGCGCTTCGGCGCGCTCGGCAGCCCCCAGTTCACCGATGCAGCCCTCGGCGACCCGCTGCTGCGGAAATTGATGGCCTTGATCGAGATCAGGCAGGCCGACGATCTTCCCGACAACGGCCTGTTTCCCGCCGCCGTCGAGGTACGGCTGGCCGACGGGGAGCGCGCCCGCGTGCGCTGTGACGTCCCGCCGGGCGCGCCGGCCAATCCGCTATCGGATGCCGACGCCGACCGGAAATACCGCAGCTGTGCCGGCGTCGTGCTCGACGCGCCCACGATCGAGCGCACCCGTGCCATGATCCTGGGCATCGATCGCCTCGCCGACGTCGGCGAGCTCTGCAGCGCGCTCGAGGGAGGAACGCGACCATGAAACCAACGCAACGAGTCTTGGCACGCCGGAGCGCCTTGGCAGGCACCCTGCTGCTCGTCCCCGCGGTGGGGCGCACAGGGGCTTGGCCGGAACGGCCGGTCCGCATGATCATACCGTTCGTGGCCGGAGCGGGTGCCGATATCGTCGGACGCACCTACGCCGAGGAGCTTGCCAAGGCGCTCGGCCAGCCGGTCGTGGTCGACAACAAAGGCGGCGCCGGCGGCCTCATGGCGACCGCGGAGGGCGCGCGCGCCGCGCCCGACGGCTACACCCTGCTGCTGATGTCGCAAGGCACCACCGTGTACAACATCGGCCTCTACAAAGCGCCGGGCTACGATCCGCTGAAGGATCTGGCGCCGGTCGCCGTCTGCGGCACGCTCCCCAACGTGCTGGTCGTTTCCTCCACCAATCCGGCCGCGACCGTGGCCGACGTGGTCGCCCAGGCGCGCGCCAAGCCGGGCGAGCTCACCTATGGCTCGAGCGGCATCGGCAGCAGTCTCCACCTGTCGGGCGTCATCTTCGAGCAGCGCACCGGTGTCCGCCGGCAGCACGTCCCCTATCGCGGCGCGCCGCCCGCGGTGCTTGGCGTCGTGAACGGCGAGGTGACGATGGGCTTCTTCAACACGCCGACCGTGCTGGGCCAGATCAGGTCCGGCAAGCTCAAGGCGCTGGCCGTCACCAGCCAGGACCGCTCGGCCCTGCTGCCCGACGTGCCGACGATGGCCGAGGCCGGCGTGCCCGACTTCGTGGTCGCCGTGTGGTTGGGCTTCGCGCTGCCGGCGAGCACATCCGAGGCGATCGTTTCCCGCTTCAATGCCGAGATCAGCCGCATCGGCCAGATGGCGCAGGTGAAGGAAAAGCTCCTGGTCCAGGGGTTCGAGATGATGCCGCCGGGCTCGCCGCAAGCCGCCCGCAAGCTGATCGTCGACGACCAGGCCTTCTGGCTGCCCATCATCGAGCGGTCCGGCGCCAAGGCCGAATAGAGCTTACGCCGCCGCCTTGCGCTCTCCCGCGGCCGCGGCGGCCAGCACCATGTCGGCGCATCTCTCGCCGATCATGATGCAGGGCGCATTGGTGTTGCCGCTGGTCAGCGTCGGCATGATCGAGGCATCCGCGACGCGCAGGCCGGTGAGCCCGTGCACCCTGAGCTCGGGATCGACGACCGCGCGGGCATCCGTCCCCATCTTGCACGTGCCGACCGGGTGGTAGGTTGTCTCTGCGGTCTTGCGCACCCAGTCGAGCAGCTCGTCATCGGTCTTGAGATGCGCGCCCGGCGCAATCTCGTCGCCCGTGATCTCCCTGAGCGGAGAAGTAGCCATGAGCTCGCGTCCCTTGCGGATGGCCGCGAGCAGGCCCTCGCGGTCGGCTCGCGCCGAGAGGAAGTTGAAGCGGATGGCCGGCGGCTCGGCAGGATCGCCCGACTTGATGTGGACCGAGCCAGTGCTCTCCGAGCGCAGCACGTTCACGTTCATGGTGATGCCGCGCTGGCGGGCGATCCGCCGCTCATGCCCTACTCGCTCGTAGAGGAACGGCAGCACCGAAACGGTCGCATCCGGGGTCTCCAGCCCTGGCCGCGTGCGGAAATACATGCGGATCGGCACCGACGTCGTCGCCAGGAAGCCTTCGCCCCACACGGCGTACTTCAGCGCCTCGCGCGCCAGCCGCCAGCCGCGCGCATTGTCGTTGAAGGTGGCGTTGCGCGCCGTGATGGCGAATTTCACGCGCGGCGAATAGTGGTCGCGCAGGTTCTCGCCGACGCCGTTCAGCTCGTGCACCGGCACGATGCCGAGCGAGCGCAGGCGCTGGCCCTGGCCGATGCCGGAGAGTTCCAGCAGCTTGGGCGAGTTGATCGAGCCGCTGCAGACGATGACCTCGCGCTCAGCCCTCGCCTCGCGCTTCTCGCCATTCACGGCATAGCGCACGCCGACGCAGGCCTTGCCCTCGAGGATCAGGGTCTCGGCCAGCGCGCCCTGCTCGACCGTGAGGTTGCGCCGGCCGCGCGCCGGATCGAGGTAGCAGAAGGCCGTGCTCTGGCGGCGACCCTTGGCGATCGTCACCTGCGACATGCCGATGCCTTCCTGGGTCTCGCCATTCTGGTCCGGGTTGAATGGAAGCCCGATTTTTTCGGCGGCCTCGATGATCTTCTCGAGCAGCGGCACCTTGTTGCGCGGCGTGTCGTTGACGCGCAGCAACCCGTTGCGGCCGCGAAATTTGTCGGAGCCACCTTCATAGCGCTCCATCCGCTGGAAGATCGGCAGCACGTCCTGATAGCTCCAGCCCCGATTGCCGAGCTGAGCCCAATGGTCGTAATCCTGCGCCTGGCCGCGCATGTAGACCATGCCGTTGATCGAGCTCGAGCCGCCCATCATCTTGCCACGCGGCACATCGATGCGGCGTCCGCCCGAACCTTCGTCGGGCTCGGACTTGTAGCACCAGTTCACCGCGGGATCGTCGATCATCTTTGACGTGCCGACCGGCACGCGTGCCCAAAAGTGGTTCGATCCTTTCGTG
>Ga0081455_10006317_pt1 | contig 12724 bp, 12 predicted proteins | sample TabmetS3T2R1_FD_70207 | JGI IMG/M metagenome (GOLD analysis project Ga0081455, IMG submission 70207) | Tabebuia heterophylla rhizosphere microbial communities from the University of Puerto Rico - S3T2R1 | ecosystem: Host-associated > Plants > Roots > Rhizosphere ... | reverse complement strand
GAAATGATCGTGTAGCCGTCAGCCGCTGCACGCGCCGCGCGCAGCGATCCGATCGTTCCGCCGGCGCCACCAACGTTTTCGACCACGAACTGCTGCCCGAGATGACGCCAGAAGATGTCCGCGACGATCCGGCCGGTCACGTCGGCCGGGCCGCCGGGCGCGAAGGGCACGATGATCGTCACCGTTCGCGTCGGGTACTCCTGAGCTTGCGTGCCACCTAATCCGGCGAGCACAAGCAATGCCGCCGCGACGCATTGTCCCTTCATTATCCCCTCCCTGACATACTCTTTATAGCAAGATAGCCGTGTCGCACCTTGGATTGTAGTCACTGTGAGTTGCGATGCTGCCGGAGACCCGTGCGGACATTTCCATGAACTGATATGCTTTGAGCTGTCTTTTTAGCGCACCATGGTTTGGGGGACCTATGCAGCGACGCCAGTTCATCCAGATTATTGCGGGTGCGGCAGCGGCATGGCCGCTTAACGCCTATGCGCAGCAGCCGAAAAAGATCTGGCGCATAGGCATGCTTGAGACTGTGGCCGCGGCTCTCAAGACCGCGGACTACGAGGCATTCCTCGCCGGCATGGAATCTCTTGGCTATATCGACGGGCGGGATTTCAAGATCGAATACCGCTCGGTAGATGGCCACCCCGATCGCTTTCCAAAGCTTGCGCAGGAGCTTGTCAGTCAGAACGTCGATCTGATTACAACGCGCGGCACGCCGGCGGCGTTCGCAGCCAAGAATGCCACCAAAACCATCCCAGTTGTCATGGCAGCGATCGGTGAACCCCTTCTGGTGGTCGCCAGCCTCTCCCGTCCAGGCGGCAACATCACCGGCCTCAGCGCCTTCGTTAACGACTTGATGGGCAAGCGCACTGAGCTTCTTCGTGACATGTTTCCCGGGCTTTCATGGGTTGGAGCGCTCCTCAATATGAGCAACCGCTCTCAGCCCCCGCAATGGACCGAGATACAGAACACCGCGCGCACCAATGGTGTCGAAGCTCAATTGTTCGACGTCCGAAGTGCGGCCGATTTGGCGACCGCAATCGATGATGCAAGCAAGCACAAGACTGGTGCCATCGTCGTCGGCATAGATACGCTCACGCAGTCCAATCAAAGAATCATTATCGAGCTTGCCGCGAAACATCGCGTGCCGGCGATCTATCCTTCGAGAGAATTCGTCGACGCCGGAGGGCTGATTTCATTTGGCGTGAACTATCCCGACCTCTACCGTCGCACAGCAATTTTCGTTGATAAAATTTTCAAAGGCGCAAAGCCCAGCGACCTGCCCGTGGAACAGCCAACGAAATTCGAACTGGTGGTTAACTTGAAGACCGCCAGGGCCATCGGCCTGACTGTGCCGCCGATGCTGCTTGCGCGCGCTGACGAGGTCATTGAATAGCAAACTCATTGTTTCTGTTTCCCGAGCCTGTCCTGGCACCAACTGGAGACCACAAAGACAAACGCGAAAACCGCGATTTATGCACATATCAATGCTAGTAAAGCACGGTATTTAGATCGGGAAATTTCGGATAACCAAGAGCGGAATACGGCACTAAACTGCATTGCAGTATCGCGACGGGTACTCGGGGACTTCATGTTCAGGGATTTGCGTGCCGGAACCAAGTTTCTGATTTTGTGCCTCGTGTCTTTGGCACTCACAAGCGTCGCTACTTACGCACTCCTGGTTGAAAAGCAGATCGCCATCAGTTTTGCGCGGAGTGAGCTCGTTGGCAGCAAATACCTGGCGTTCCTCCGTCCGATCTATGTGACTGTACTGAAAAAGCAGGCGGGCGATGCTCTGGCGGGCCTGCCAAATGCGTCCACGCGCGATTCTCTCGATTCGTTATCGAGAGCACGATCTGAAAGCGCCAGCACTTTACACATAGACAACAATGTGAAGCCGCTTGAGGCGGCGCTGCTCAGTTTCAACACAAACAATAATGTCAGTTTGGCGACAGACGACGTTTATCTGGCTGCGTTGAAATATCTGCGCGACCTTGCCACTCGTATCGGCGACGATTCAAAATTAACGCTGGATCCTGTTCTTGACACTTATCACGTGCAACACATCGTTGTGACGCGTTTGCCGGCGGCGCTCGAAGATATCGGTAAAACGCAATTGTTGACGCGACCACCAAAGGGCACGAACGATTTCGTTGAGCAGAAAGCGCGCTTTATCGCACTCGACAGTCTCTTGCGTGCAAATATGGATGGCGTATTCGACGATCTCAGGATCGCTCAACGTGGGATCTCCGACGGAAGGCTGGAAAAGATTGTCGAGCCAGCAATTACGGCGCTTGCTACAAAAACAACCGCTTACCTTGATTCATTGCGCGCCTTCATCGACAGCGGCGCGGAAAATACCCGCCAGGCTGGGCTACCATATGCTGACACGGTCAATAGCGCGCTCGACGCCTGGGCAATCACGCAGCAACAACTCGACCAGCTGTTGATCCAGCGCATTGATCATCTGCAACGGCAACGTCTGTTGAATCTTGCAGTGATCGGAACGCTTGGAATGCTCGGCCTTTTCGTCGCCTTTTTGACTTATCGGGATATGATCGTTCCGATCAGGCAGCTTGCGGATTTGGCCAACGAGATTCGCGAGACAAAAAACTACGGGCTGCGTTCTGACTATAAAAGCCGTGACGAAATTGGCGGGCTCGCAGCTTCATTTAACGAAATGCTCGGCGAACTTGAGGTTGCGCGCGAGCGCGAGATCATGCGTCAGACTGAAATATCGCGCGTGTCGCGATTGACGACCATGGGTGCGATGGTTGCATCCATCGCGCATGAGATCAGACAGCCTTTGGCGGCCCTTGTGGCCAATTCACACGCCGGAACACGTTGGCTCGAAAGAAAGGAGCCCAATCTCGAGGAGGCGCGCTCGGCATTGGCAAGCATTGCCCAGGATGGCCACCGCGCCAACGAAGTCATCACAAGCATAAGCATGATGTTCAAAAAGAATGCCAACCGTCGCGTGCCTGTCGACACCAACGAAGTTGTAAACGATGTCCTCAATCTTTCTCGCGGCGAGCTGCGTTCGCGCAACATCGCCCTGCAGACGAATCTGGCTCCGGATCTTCCGCAGGTTCCCGCAGACCCCGTCCAGCTCCGTGAAGTGCTCCTCAATCTGATCATGAACGCGGCCGAGGCCATGAGCTCGACCGACGAAGGCCGACGTATCCTGGCGATCGCATCAATGCCTGCCGAAGATGGCGTATCGATTAGCGTTGAAGATTCCGGCGAGGGGCTCGACCCCAAGAACACCGAGCAGATTTTCGAGGCATTCTTCACCACCAAGCCGACAGGAATGGGAATGGGCCTCGCGATTTGCCGCTCGATTATTGCAGCCCACGGCGGACGCCTGTGGGCATCGCCGGGACATTCATGCGGCACGGTATTCCACGTTGTTTTGCCAGTCAGAGCGGGTCAGCAGGACCCTGCCGGTACGCCGACCGTCTGAGCTGCCGACTCACAACTACTTCTTGCCGGCGGGTTCGGCCTTGGCCTTCAATTGCGCCAGCTCGCTGTCGAGTTTCGCAACCGTGGCCTTAAGCGTCGCGATTTCGGCCCGCGCGGCGGCGAGATCGCGCCCTGCGCTGGCGATCTTGTCCTGCGTCTCGCGCGCAAGCTTCGCGAGCGTCTGCTGAAGAAATTCGACATTGGCCTGCAGGCACCCGGTGCGGCGCTCCATCTGCTTTTCAGCCGTGCAGACTTCGAGCCCGCGGACGTCCTGTGCATCTGCCCGCGAGAGCAGCGCGAGAAGGAGCACCCCGCTGATGCCTGCGAGCACCGGGCGCACGAACCACTGGTGTTCAAAAGTCATGCTTAAGCAGCCTGTTCAAGACAGAGCATCCGGTAATGCAAGGTTGATCCGCGCGGGCCGCTTATACCAGCCCCGTTTCAATATGCTAGTTTACCCCCAGGTTTGTCGAGCGTCGGGGGAAGTCATGAGGCAGTTGCGGGATCTTCGCGCCGGTCGGCGGGGTAGCCGTCGCCTTCGGCCGGCGACGGCATTTCTGATGTTTGCGCTGTCGATGCTGGCGGTCCAGGCGGCCCCCGCGGCGAACGAGCAGGTGCTCAAGGCCGTGAAGGATCGCGGCAGGCTCAATTGCGGCGTCAGCGAAGGCCTTTATGGATTTTCCGCTCGCGACAACAACGGTAACTGGAGCGGCTTCGACGTCGATTTGTGCCGGGCGATCGCGGCGGCAATTTTTAATGACACTAGCAAGGTCGCCTACTTCCCGCTCGATGCTGGTCGGCGGTTTGAGGCACTTAAATCGGGAAGCATCGACGTGCTCTCGCGTAACACCACCTGGACCATGTCGCGCGAGGTTGAGCTTGGGCTGGTCTTCGCGGCGACGAATTTCTACGACGGCCAGGGATTTATCATCCGCCGCGCCATGAACAAGGACACCGCGCTCGACCTCGATGGCGTGAAAGTATGCGTGCAGACCGGAACGACGACAGAGCTCAATCTCGCCGATTATTTCCGCGCCAATAAAATGAGATACGAGGCAGTTTCTTCGACAAGTCTCGACGGCGCCATCAAGGGCTACGATTCCGGCCAATGCAACGTGCTCACAGCCGACGGATCCGCGCTGTTTGCGGTGCGGCTTCTGCTCTCGAAGCCGGACGAGCATATCATTCTGCCGGATGTGATCTCGAAAGAGCCACTGGGCCCGGTTGTGCGTCAGGATGACATGCAGTGGTTCAACATCGTGAAGTGGGTCCACTTCGCGCTGGTCAATGCCGAAGAGCTCGGCGTGACTTCGAAGAACATCGACGAGGCGCTGAAATCAGAAAATCCGGATATTCGGCGTCTGGTCGGCACCGAAGGCAATTACGGCGAGCGGATGGGCCTCGGAAAGGATTGGGCGGCGAATGCCCTCAGGCTGGTCGGCAACTATGGCGAGGTCTACGAGCGCACGGTTGGCGTCGGTTCGGCGCTGGGTATTCCGCGCGGAATCAATCAGCTGTGGAACAGAGGCGGAATCCTCTACGCCCCGCCGATCCGCTGATCGTTTTGAAGCCATTTAAGGACCAGTCCGGCAATGATGCCATCGCAGACTTCAGATGCTAGGCTGGCCTTCCCCGACCCCCGGGGCAAAACGTTGCAATCGAGTTCAGTAGAGCAAGGGTGAGCGGATCGATGGCCGATTATTTTCCGTTGTTGGCGCGTGCGGTGGCGGCGCTTAGCCCCAATACAAAGGAACAGCGCCAGGCACTGTACGACCGCGCTCGAAATACTCTGATCGAGAAAATGCGCGACCCGACGTTTTCGCAAGCCGATCTGAAGACCGAAAGCGAAGCGCTTGAGGCGGCGATCCAGCGCGTCGAGATGGACGCTATGCGCCGCGCCGCGCCCCCGCCTCGGGCAAAGCCGAGGCCAAAGGCTCACGCTGCGCCTCCCCCGGGTTATCGTGATCGGCCACCGTTGACGGATCCCAAAAAGCCACTGCGAATTGCGGCCGGCGCGCTGGGCGCGGCCCTCGTTCTCGGCGCGGGTTGGGCAGCCTATCAATATTGGCCGCGCAATTTGTCCGACGTGCGTACCATTGCAGCCGCCCGCAGTGTTCCTGCAGTCGCCGAGCAATCCGACGCCAAGTCGGACTATGTCCGTCTGCGGCAATTGGTTTACTTCCGGACAAACCAGCCGGTCGGAACGATCATGGTCGACAAGTCACAGACCTTTCTCTACGTGGTGCGACCGAACACGTCCGCGCTGCGTTACAACATCGGGGTTGGAACCGAGTGCGCGGCGCTGGCCGGGCTCTATCACGTTGTCCGGAAGGAAGAGCTGCCGGGGAACAAGTCCGGTCAGCAATCGGTCGACATGAGCTCACTCGGTTCCCGAGTTCTCTACCTCGACAAGGATTATCGTATTCATGGTTCCAATCCTGCCGCGGCCGGGCGGGCGCTTCCAGAAGGCTGCATCCGACTCATCAATGACGACGTGATTTATCTTTACGATCGCACGCCGCTCGAAAGTCGTGTCGTCGTATCGAATTAGCTGAACTCGCCCGCCGTCACGGAATCAGGGCCAAAGCGAGGAACGTCACGCGCGCGTTCGCGTTGTATCTCCGGCTGGGAGGTCCAGATGCGAATGCCAATTTTCTCATACTTTCTCGTTACGGGAACCGTGCTCGCCGGTCTCCTCGTTTGGCTTGGCGGTGAAACGCAGTCCAGCGATTCGGCGCTGAAAACGTCGCAGACAGTCGGCCTTCCAAAGCCCTTCAAAGCGCCACCGGAATCGTCTGCGTACAGAGTAACGGGTGCCAACTTCGCTGCCGGTCGCGAAGCGCAGGCCACGAAACCCGCGAAGGCGGCCGAGAAGCCAGAGGTTCATGTTCGCAGGCAAAAGGTCACCAACAAATATTATCCGAAAGTCCCAACGTGGAGTCATTTCGCCGAGTATGCCTACGATCGATTCGGCATTCATTGAATCGGATTGCCTTCAGATACGCTAATTTCGAAATCTGAGATTGCTGCGTGACAGCCGTCCGATAGACGTGCAGCCCATCAACTTCATGTCGCGCTCGAGTTCCGCGCGCATCAATTCGAGCGCCCGTTCGACCCCGGCCTGTCCCGCCGCAGCGAGCGGAAATAGATAGTAGCGGCCGACCCCGACTGCCCTGGCGCCCAACGAAAGCGCCTTCAGTACGTGCGTCCCGCGATGCACTCCCCCATCGAACAGCACTTCAATCCTGTCCCCGACAGCATCGACGATTTCTGCCAGCTGGTCGAACGAGCTGCGGGAGCCGTCGAGCTGACGGCCGCCGTGATTCGACACCACGATTCCGGCGCAGCCGATGTCGATGGCCTTTTTGGCATCATCGACGCTCATGACTCCTTTCAGGCAGAACTTGCCGTCCCAATGCTTGACCATTTCAGCGACATCGCGCCAGTTCATCGAAGGGTCGAGCATTGTCGTGAAATAGTCGCTGATTGAGGTCGCACCTCCGGCCATGGCGACATGGTCCTCGAGTTGCGGCAATCGAAATCGCTCGTGCGTCAGATAGTCGATTGCCCACTTTGGCTTGATGGCGAATTGAAAGAGACCTTCAAGCGTCAGTCGCAATGGAATCGAAAAGCCGGTGCGAAGATCGCGTTCGCGATTGCCGCCCGTGATCGAATCTACCGTGAGCATCATGATGGATACCCCGGCGTCTTTCGCCCGCTCCATCATGGCCCTGTTCAGCCCCCGATCCTTGTGGAAGTAGAACTGATAAATCTGCGGAAACGAAAACTTGGAAGCAATCTCTTCAAGGCTGACCGTCGCAAGCGACGACACGCCGAACATGGTCCCGAATTTTTGCACGGCGTGCGCCACCGCCCGCTCGCCTTGATGATGAAAGAGCCGCTGCAGCGCCGTCGGTGAGCAATAGAAAGGCATTTCCAGTCTGTGACCGAGTACTTGCACTGAAAGGTCAACACGCTCGACGCCGGTCAAGACACTCGGCACAAGATCGCAATCGTCGAATGCGCTGGTGTTTCTTCGGTGCGTTGTTTCATCGTCCGCGGCGCCATCGATGTAATTGAAGATGGGACCCGGAAGTCGCCGGCGCGCCAGCTCCCGGAAATCATGATAGTTGATGCAATGTTTCAAGCGCATGCTGCCCCCGATCGCTCGCTAGCGCGCTAACCTAATCCAGAATTCAAAAGTTTAAAGGTGCGGATTTGGCGCAAAGCGGAATCCGACTACGGGCGTGGCAGAGGCCGGCATGCGAGGCCCCTGCGGCCGGCGCTCGATCGATTCGCGCGCGATATCGCGGCGACCACGGCCCGTTAACCGTTTGAAAGATCTCCTCAGAAGTTTTTCGGGAACGAAAACGACGGCTGCTGGTTCATAGCGCATGTCCGCATTTATCTCTGGGAGGAGGCATTCATGCGGTCGTTTCTATGGCGGCGGTTGCTGCCGCATTGGGCGTGCGGCGGCTGAACGGGAATTATTCCTAGAGGGCGATCACTGCCGCGGTAGCGGCGGCGTGGGCCTTCGGCACTGCAATTGTACCTAGGTATAGGGCGGGCGTCTTTTTCCTATACCCGGCGGCTACCTACGTATGCTGGTGCGAGCGTTGGTGCGCGCACTAGCCTTGAGAAAGTTAACAAACTCTAAAACCCGGATACGCGGGAGCGGCGTCATGACGAGCGAGCGTGCAACGACAGAAGTATTCGGCCTGTCTCTGACGGCCGTCTTCGTAGGTCTGTTGATTTTGAACGCCCTGACTTTTTGATTGACCGCCGCGCGTCGGAGCCAATGCCATGCGTTTTACATCTGGCCAGCGACTCAAGAATTTCATGGCAGCTTCGATCCTGAGCTGTCTGATCGCGGGCGCCATTTGCGCTTTGACGAGCCCGGTGAACAGCGCGGCGGGTGTTGCCATTTCCGTCAATCGAGATGTCAAGGGCGACAGGCTACCGCTGGTGCCGGCAGTTCAGCCGAGCCGGCGCGATTCGATCAAAAATGAAAAGCCGGCGTCCAAGAAAAACCTGGTTGGTTGCGAGCTGGCTTTCAGCCCGTTCGCGCATCCGGCGCACGCGCAAATATTCACCCACTGCGCGGCTTGATGCCGTTTCCTACCGTGTTCCGGTCGTTCCGCGAGCCTGGAACTTCATCGGATTGACGTGCTGGCGGCCCAATGTGGCCGAAATCGAGTGCTAACGGAATCGGAATTATGTCCAGCAAAGTGCGTACGCGTGGGGTTGTCGCGGCGACCGCTTTGATTTTAGCGGCATCGGCGAGTGTGCCGGCGGAAGCCCAGTTTTTCTGGGACCGGCAAGGCGAGTGGGGTGACCAGCAAAATCAATACCGGCGGGCCCGTCCGCAATCGGGCGGCTTTTTCCAGAACTGGTTCGGCGGCCAAGACAATTTCCACCAACGCGAAGACGAGTACAGCCCACGACGGCCACGCCAACAGCAGCACGTCCAGCAGCCGGCGGAGAGTTCGCGTCCGCCGGCGCCGCGCAAATCGGACTCTAAAGTCGCCACCACCTCGATCGTGGTCATCGGCGACGAGATGGCCCAATGGCTTGCGTACGGACTTGAAGAAATCTTCGCAGATTCGCCCGAGATCGGCATCGTTCGCAAGAACAAGCTTTACTCCGGCCTTCTGCGCTACGACTCGAAAGGTGATCTCGACTGGTGGCACGTCGCGCGCGATATGCTCACACAAGAGAAAGCCGATTACGTCGTGATGATGCTCGGCATCGGAGATCGCCAGGACATTCGGGAAAAAGATCTCGTCAAGGAAGCGGAAACAAGAGCCAGGGACCAACAGGCCAAGGACGAGGCTGAAAAGAAGTCCGGTCAAAAGACCGCGAAGCCCGACGATACTCAAGAAGGCGGCGCGCGAGCGCAGCCTGGCAAAAAGGCGGTCGGCAATGCCGACTTCCGCGGCGATGAATGGGCGAAAGTCTATTCGCGGCGCATTGACGACACGATCGCGGCTCTCAAGAGCAAGGGCGTGCCGGTGATATGGGTTGGGCTACCGTCAGTTCGCGGCGCACGCTCGACCTCCGACGTCGCCTACCTCAACGATCTCTATCGCGCTCGCGCCGAGCGCGCCGGCATCACCTACGTCGATGTCTGGGATGGCTTTGTGGATGAATCCGGCAAGTACTCGAACTACGGGCCCGACTATGAGGGCCAGGTGCGCCGGTTGCGTTTGAGCGATGGGATGTTCTTCACCAAACCCGGGGCGATCAAGCTCGCGCGTTACGTCGAGAACGAATTACGCAGATATATGAGTAACCGCGTGCCAGTCGCCCTGCCCTCCGGACCGGCTGAGCCGGCGCCCTCGGCTGCAAAGCCGGCGGAGCGCCCATTGCAGGGGCCTGTCGTTCCCCTGACGGGAGGGACACCGCCCAAAGACTCCGACCAATTGCTTGGCGGACCCGGCAGCAGCTCTATTCATGGCGACGCGACCGCCGTGAAGGTCCTGGCAAAGGGCGAGACAGTTGCCCCGGCGCCGGGGCGTGCCGATAACTTTGCCTGGCCGAACGGGAGCGCCGCCAACCAAACACCGGCAGCCGCGCCGCCGGAAGCTCCGGTTTCGGACGCATCTGCCAACACGAAGATGCCGGCCGACGCGACGAGCGCTTTGGCCGCCGCCCCCTCCGATTCGAAGCAGCAGGAGCGCAAGAAAGGGAGCACCGGAAAGGTCACTCAACATAGGCCATCGAAAAAACCGACCCCGGCGGACAATAATTCACGTCGGCCGCAGGATGGGTCGTGGTGGTCGCAGGATGGCGCGCCGCGGCCGCCAAGGCCGATCGGACCTTCCGGCGGATTCTTTGGCAACTGGCGCTAGCTGCTTCCCTCCGTCCGGATCGGGTCCGAGCGCTCAAGGCATGTAACGATCGTTGTCGATCGGGATTACCTGGCCCGAGATGGACTTTGCCGCATCCGAAGCAAGGAAGACCGCGAGCGACGCAATGTCTTTCGGATCGATCATCGACTTGATCGACTGTACGGCCATGGCCTCGGTTGTCACCTCTTGCATGGACCGGCCGCTCAGCTGCGCCCGTCCCTGAAAAACGCGAATGATGCGTTCGCCCTCAACTGCGCCAGGAGCGATTGCATTGGCGCGGATGCCCCATTGGCCGAGCTCCATAGCCAACGTCTTGGTCAGCCCGATCACGGCCCACTTGGTGGCGGCATAGGGGCTACGGTTCGGGAAGCCGTAACGGCCCGCGATCGACGACATGTTGATGATGCAGCCGGCCTTCGAGTTTTTCAGATGGGGTATTGCCAACCGCGACACATCGAACATCGCGGTGAGATTGACGGCAACGACCTTGTCCCATTCGTCGGGCGGCATCTGATCGACGGGCAGCGTCAGCCCGGCAATCCCGGCATTGTTGATGAGCACGTCGAGGCCCCCGAGCGCTTCGACCGCCTCAGGGACCATGCGTTCGATTTCGGCTCTCATCGCCATATCGCGGCGGCTGGCAAGCACATCAGGGAGTTCTTTCGCGATCGCAGCAAGGGCCTTGTCGTCGATATCGCAGACGAAGACTTTTGCGCCGTTGGCCCTGAAGGCTCGCGCAAACTCGCGGCCGATGCCGGCGGCCCCCGCCGTTATCAATACACGCTGCGACATGATACCCAATGCGATAAGACCACACTGTCTCAACCCGAACAACGGCTTAGAGAGTTTGGCGGCCCCCGCATTCACACATCGGCTGCGAGAATCAGCTAACCTCGTCGCAGTGATTCGCGTCTTTGTTGATATTGCGCACCGGGTCAACTCGGCCCGGGAGCGGGTTTGTATTGAAACAGTGTGAGGCGACATTGAGGTGCAGTGCCGTGAGTCGGCCACACCATCGAGGGAGCTGCACGATATGGCGAAAAAGCGAAAGGTGGCGACGAAGCGGGTGACACGCAAACCGGCGCGCAAACGGAGCGCCAGCCCGGACGCCACCATCAACACGCTGGTCATCCTGGTCGTGATCGTCATGATGCTCGGCGGGCTGTTCCTCTACACGCAGAACAAGAAACAGGCTGCGCTGTGGCCAAGCATCATGGAGGCGATTGCGAAACTGCCCGCACCGCCTCTCTCTGCAGTGATCGGGGACCCCGAGTCGACCGGAAGCGTGCAGCCGTCTCAGCCTGCTATCGAAGCGCCTCGGCCGACATCAGCCATTGAGGCGCCTCAGCCCGCGACCGTCGAGGCGCCTCGCCCAACGTCAGCTATTGAGGCGCTTCAACCGACGTCAACTGCGGAGGCACCTCCGCCCGCGCCAAGCATCGAGACATCTCAAAGCACCAGTGACGACCAAACCTCCCAGCCGGAGCCCAGACCTGCGACTGCTCAGACTACCGGAAGCTTCCAAGCACCCAAGCCTCAGGCACGCGCTGGCGCGCCTGAGGTGACGGGAAGCGTGCAATCGGCTAAGCGACGGGTAACGACCCGCAAGGTGCGTAGACCGGCGCCGCACGTCGAGCCGCCTCAGCCTTCTCTGCTGACCGATACCGTTGCGGCACGAACGCCGAACATCGACTAACTGCGACACGCAGGTTAATTAAGAACCCCACGGATCCGCCAACCATTCAGTAAAGAGTTGTTTTGTTGATTCGGGATAGCCGTGCTAACCAAACAAATTCAAAATGTTAGACTGAAACCCGAGATCGGCAGGCAGGCCGAAAAACTGGTCGGGGCCACAAAGACAAAGTTTGTGGGCCTGTTGAGTAGCGGCCTAACGAACTAAATCGACATAACGAACCATGCAGGCATCGCGCATCCCACGGTGGCCATTAGCTTGGCGGCATCGACTCATTCTGGGACGAACTTGAAAAGCTTGACGGGCCCAAGCACTCACGGTGGCCTCAGCGTTTTTCCCGGAGATGATGGAGCCGCACGCAGAGCGATCGCATCTAGCAAGTCCTCGCTTCGCGTCGAGCACAGCGAACAGCGGTAGAGCCATGACGCCTGCGCAGGTGAAAAGCGCAGAATGTGAACGGAATCCCCTCCCGGCCGTTTTCAACGACAGGAAGGATCCTGAATGTCTCGCCCGACAAATGCCTGGCGGAAGGTCATGGCCCAGCCCGGGCACTTTACTTTGCGGGTCCTGAAGGCCTTTCAGAAGAACCAGGGCCTGCTGCTCTCGGGAGCGCTCGCCTATTACATCCTGCTGTCCGTCATTCCTCTTTTTACGTTCCTGCTCCTCATGCTCTCGCACGTGATCGACGAAGCGGCGCTGTTGGCTACCTTGC
>Ga0081455_10006316_pt1 | contig 12725 bp, 12 predicted proteins | sample TabmetS3T2R1_FD_70207 | JGI IMG/M metagenome (GOLD analysis project Ga0081455, IMG submission 70207) | Tabebuia heterophylla rhizosphere microbial communities from the University of Puerto Rico - S3T2R1 | ecosystem: Host-associated > Plants > Roots > Rhizosphere ... | reverse complement strand
AAGAGGTCGGGCGCGAGCACAGATTTGACGGTGCCCGCCGCCTGCCACAACCGCCCCATGCCTTTCATCCCATCAAATAACGCCGCGGCGAACCTGGGGTTCCCGAAAAGGTGGTCGTCAAGAAAGTACAGATGACGCCCGGGCAGACGTTCGATCTCCCGAAGCGCGTCATCCACGGTCTGCGTGTAGAAAGATCTGCCGCCCTCGAAAAACGCCTCCTTGTAACAGAAATCGCAGGTGTGCGGGCATCCGCGCGAAACCACGATCGAATTCGGCACCAGGTAAAGATGGCGCTTGATCAAATCGCGGCGAATCTTCGGCAGGCCGTCGAGCGTGCGGATCGCCGAGCGATAGAGCTTACCAGGCCGCCCCGCGCGAAAGTCCCGAAGGAAGGCCGGCCACGTGTCTTCGCCCGGCCCGATGAAAACGGTGTCCGCATGCCCGGCGGCCTCTTCGGGCAATGACGTGACATGCAAGCCTCCCAGGCAAACGTGCGCGCCGCGGCGGCGGTAATGGTCGGCGATTTCGTAAGATCGCTTCGCGGAAGTGATGTAAACCTGAATTACAACCAGATCGGGCTCGTCGTCCAGGTCGAGGGTTTCAACGTGCTCGTCCTGCAAACGGACGTCGTCGTCACCGTTGAGATATCCGGCGAGAGTGGCAAGCCCCAGCGGCGGAAACAGGGAATATTTGATCGGACGCCAGAACGGGCTTTTGGCTTCGGTCAGCGCCGGCAGGATCATTTTGACTTTCATCGGGACGCCTCCTGCGTGAGTTTGTTGAATTGATTGCGGCGCTGCTGCGCGCCACATCAAGTAGTCGTCTTAATAAACTACTTTATACAACAAAGCGATTATCCATAAAAACGGCCCACAAGGCAAGAGTCTTGTGAGCCGTCGCGCAACGAGAGCTGAACTTGTAGATGTGGACGCCACTCACGCAAGCCTATTCGTCATCATTCCAGGCGGTGGCGCGAACGACGGCGGAAGCGCCTGGCGTCGTGTCAGCCATTCGGCGTGAGGTCGCCGCCCTCGACCCAAACTTGCCGATCCAAGATTTCAGGACAATGCGCGAGAAGGTCGCGCAGTTACTGTGGCCGGCCAGGATGATTGCGGCGCTTGTTACGGCTCTCGGAGGCCTGGGATTGCTGCTCGCCGCCATCGGCCTTTACGGAGTCATGAGCTACGCCGTGGCGCAGCTCATGCGCGAGATCGGCATTCGCATGGCGCTCGGCGCACAGGCGCGCGACGTACTTGGCGCGGTCATTGGGCAAGGCATGCGGCTGACGCTTGCCGGCGTAGCCATCGGATTAGTGGCGGCGTGGGCGTTGGCGCGCTTCCTGGAGAGCCTGCTTTACGGTGTGAGCGCGCGCGATCCCCTCACTTTTGCCGGCGTGCCGCTGACGCTGGCGGCGGTGGCGTGGCTGGCCTGCTATATACCGGCGCGCAGAGCGACGATGGTGGATCCGCTGGTAGCGTTGCGGAATGAATGATCGGTTCTGGCGGGAAGTTGGTGATATTGAGATCTGCGGCGTACCCGCGTACGCGACTATCGCAGGATCTGTTGGAGGTCATGGGCCTCCTATATCTTGGCTGGACATTCCACCTGGCACACTCTGAGGCCGTTGGTCAGCGACTGCTCGACCGCCTTGGTGATCACTAACCGTGCCGGATCCGCCACCCCGTTGGTGATCACCTGCACACGCATATAGTATGAGTTATATAAATTGGCGATATCCAGCAGATGGCGCACGAGCAAAGTCGGGTTTGACTGCTCGGCCGCGTCTCTTACGCGCTCCGGAATCTGCTGGATTTTGAGCAGCAGGGTCGCTTCCTGCCCGTCGATCGCGGCATCCTTAATGCATTCGGCGCGTGGAGGCTCCGCGCCATACTTGCGCAGAATGCTGCGGGCGCGACAGGCCGAATACACCACATATGCCCCGCCGGACTTCTCGAAGTCGGCTATGGTCGTGTCCATTGCGGTGGTATCAATTGGCGTCGAACCTTTCACATCTTGTTTCAAATCATTGAATACAACTGACCCGACGGCCAACTGCCTGGCGATGGTATCCAGTTCCTCCGGGGTTAGGTCGCCACGCTCGGCTGATTTGACCCGGAAGCGCTCCACTGACGCGGATAGGAGATGGTTGACGTTCGCCACGGTGTCCCGACTCGACAGTTTACGGCCGGTGCGCGCGTCGACGTAGAACCCGAAATAGACGTGGTGAAACCGCACTTCATCCGGTGTGGCGATGCCGATGGCATAGGCCGCCTTGAAGAGGCGCGAGAAATGAACCCGCTGCTCCTGGCCAACCACATACGTCAAATCGGTCGGGGCAAATAACTCCCGCCGTAGACGAATGGCGCCGAGGTCGCGGGTGGCATAGATACTCAGCCCGTCGGCGCGACGCACAACATAGCGCTCTCCGTCGTCCAACGGTATCACCACGGCGCCGATGTCTTTGCGGATGAATTCAGCGCGCTTGTTCCTCTCGGCTTGGGTGATCTCTCCCCGCGTAAGAATGGCGTCGACTTCCGCCACGTCGGTTTCGGCGTCGGCTTCGGTATAAGAGATCGCAGTCCCCGCCTTCAAACACTCATTGATCAGCTCGTCGCCGGCCTGGAAATAGAAGCTCTCGCCCAGCGCCAGGTCGATGTGGATGCCAAGAGAATCGTAAAATTGTTCGAAGTCCTTGAGACTCCACTCGACCATGCGTACCCAGAGATTGACTTCATCCGCGTCGCCTGCCTCTAATGCGGCGAAGCGAGCGTCAGAGGCAGTGACAAAATTCTCATGGGCAGTAACTAGAGTCTCACGGTCGGTGATCTCCGGAAAATAGCGCGTCAAAAGAGTCCTGTCGGCCTCGTCCACATTCTCGAATGGAATATTATCCTCAACGAGGCGCTCCAGCGTGCGCCGGATCCGGTAGATTTCAAGCAGGCGCTGATTGTCGCTCATCTCCTTGGGGAAGTGATCTCTGAAGCGGCGGTATCCCTCCAGCGTGAAGCCGAAGCCCCCAAAATCGTTGATATGATTTACCCTATAAACTATCGCGCCGCAGGCCTCGTGCAGGTTCCCGAGGACGTGGCCGATGATCGTCGATCTGATATGTCCGGCATGCAGGACCTTGGCGACGTTGGGTGATGAGTAATCGATCAGGATGGTTCGGTCGGCTTGGACATCACTCATCCCGAAGGACGGCCCCAGATCGGCGACTGCCTGGGCTGACGCGAGCAGCCAACGGTCGGAGAGAGTGAGGTTGATATACATCCCTTTGGTCCGGACCGCCGCAATAGCGTCAGCAAACGCCTCCCCTTCAAGAATCTCGACTATCCAGGGCAGATGATTTTTGATGAAGCCGGCCGGCCCGCCGTCGTTCGTCAGTTGCGGCAGCTTCAGGGCTAGGTCGCCGCCGAACGTGTCGCGATTGATCAGGTCGATCTGCGGTTCCAGCCGCCCTTTGCCCCATCGCTCCGATAGAGCATTGGCGATGCGAGCCTTCAGCAATGGGAACGGGTAATTAGTGAACTGAGGCGGCAATCGCCCCTTATGAGTGTTTACAAGCGCGTCGCGCAAGGCCTCGACCTCGCGACGACGTGTTGCATTGTGCTTGGCGAGTTCGTTCATTGCCCTCTTCGCTCATGACGTAGTTCTGTCGGGAAGTTGGCGCCATTGAGCCCAGCGCCTCCTTGGTCGCATGGTCAGCGAGAATTGCCTTTATCTAGCGACATTCTCCTAACGCATCCGGAACCTGCCAGGTTCTTCGAGACCCCACTCTCTCTCCCACTGCCCGAGGACTTTTCATACATCCCTTAGCTCGACTTTGTCCATTCTGAGATCGGCGCTCGCGCCGATCTCAGAATGGACAAAGTGAGGCTATTCGTACCTAAGACACTCGATTGGGTCGAGGTTGGCGGCCTTCTTCGCGGGCCAGACGCCGAAGACGAGTCCGACCAGGATCGAGACGGCCATCCCGCTCACGACGGCCCAGAGCGGGATCGAGGCGGGGAGTTGGGGCAGGAAGAACATGATCACGTAGCTGACCACGACTGCGAGGATCACTCCGAGGATTCCGCCGAGGGAGGTCAGCGTCATGGCTTCGAACAGGAACTGCCGGACGATGTCGCGTTTGCGGGCGCCGATGGCCTTGCGGACGCCGATCTCGCGTGTGCGCTCGGTGACGCTGACGAGCATGATGTTCATAACGCCGATGCCGCCGACCAGCAGGCCCACGGCCGAGATGGCGATCGCGAACAGGCCGACGCCTGCCGTGATTCCGTCGAACTGTTCGATAATTTTGTCGGCCGTGGTGAGGGAAAAATTGTTAGGCTCGCTGTACTTCACGCCACGCTGACGGCGCAGAATCTGCTCGACCTGATCCAGCCCTTCGCGCAGCATGTCGGTCTTGGCCTTGATGTTCAGGTTCATTTCCTTGCTGATCGGCGAAAGTTTGCGGCCGGTCTCGAACGGGATGAAGATCGCGTTGTCCTCTTCGCTCTCTCCGAAGAAGGTGTTCTTGCGCTTCTCCAGCACGCCGATGATCTCAAACGGGCGGCCGAGCAGCTCAACCTGTTCCCCGGCTACGCTGGCCTGATTCGGGAAGAGCGATTCGACGACGTTGACGCCGATGACCATCACGTCGCGGCGGTGCTCGTCGTCAACCTCCGAGATGAAACGTCCCTGCTGCAGCGAGACGTTGGTGACTCTGGCGTAACTCGCCGAAACTCCCTGCAGAAAGCCTTCTTTGTAAGCCCGCCCGCTTCTTTTGATCGTGCGGTCGAGCCGCCAGAGGAAGAGGACGTTGGCCACGTCTTCAACCGCGCCAGCCTGCTGGCGGATCGCCTCGGCGTCTTCGGGGGTGAGAGGTTTGCGCATGTACTCGCTGCGGTCGCGCTCGCCGATCCTCGGGCCGGTGGACAGGTGGAAGGCGTAGATGTTGTTCGTGCCGTACTCTTCGACCATAGAGACGATGCGCCCGCGCAGGCCGGTCAGGATCGAGGCGACCGCGATCACTACCGTGACCCCGATGACGATGCCGAGCACAGTAAGGAAGCTGCGGAGCTTGTTCGCGCGAACCATGCTCAATGCCATGGCGATGGTTTCGGTTGGAATGATTGATGTAATTTTCATACAGCTTGCGAATACGGCGGCAGTCGCCGCGCCTCAGTTCTTGTTCAACGCCACAATCGGATCGAGCCGCGACGCCTTGTACGCCGGATAGATGCCAGCGATCAGCCCGATTCCACCCGACACCCCCAGTGACAACAGGACGTAGCCGATTGTGATCGTCATCGGAATCGGCGTTGACATGCGCACTGCCCATGAAATCCCCGCCGCGAGCAGCAACCCGAGAGCGCCTCCCACGGCGGCGAGAAATGAAGACTCGATCAGGAATTGAACCAATATCTGCCGGCGCCTGGCTCCGACCGCTTTGCGAAGTCCGATCTCGAAAGTCCGCTCCGTCACGCTGACGAGCATTATGTTCATCACGACAATGCCGCCGACGACCAGCGACAACAAGGTGACCGGCGTGACCACGAGCGCGATCGCGCCGGTGAACTGGTCGATCTGCCCCCTCAGGTCGCCGGTGTTGACCACGCCGAAGGTGTCATCTTCTTCGCCTATCAGTTTGTGGCGGTTGCGCATCACCACCCGCGCCTCTTCGATGGTCAAGGGGAGCGTTTCGACGCTGCCCGATTTGCCGTGCAGTTGCAGGCTCTGGCGGCGGCCGAAGAGACGTCCGAAAGTCATCAGCGGGATGTAGAGATGGTTGTCTTGCGACTGTCCCATGAATGTCCCGCGCTTTTCCTCGACGCCGATCACGGTCATCGGCGTGCCCTGGATCTTGAGCGTCTGGCCGATCGGGTCGCGGCCCTCGAAGAGCTTTTCATTCACCTCCGCCCCGATCACGCAGACCAGCTCAGCATGTTCGACCTCGTGCGGGGCGATGAAGCGGCCCTCGGCGATGTTTTTATCCTCGATCTCGCCCATATTAGCCGTCACCCCCAGGACGCGGGTGAAGAACGTTTCATGGCCGTTTTGTTTGAGGTTGACGCTCGCGTTGAGCTGCGCGCCGACCTCGAGGCAGGATTTGCAGCGGTCGCGCAGCCACTCGTAATCTTCGATGTAGAGCCGCTTGTTGCGACGCTGGGCCCGCTCCCACTGCTCCGGGGTCAGCCGCCCCTGAAAAGCAAAGCGGGCGATCATAAAATGGTTGACGCCAAGCATCTTCGAAACGGCCGTCACGACGTAAGTGTTGAAGCCGCTGATCGAAGCGCCCACGATCACCACCGACGCGACGCCGATGATGATCCCGATCAAAGTCAGAAACGTGCGCAGCTTGTGCGCGAAGATTGATTGCAGCGCGATCGTGGCGGCGTCAGAGTAAAATGAATAGAGGTGTTTCATAGGCGTAGCCCCAACCGGTCAAACGATTCTCGCTCGATAAGGATTAACAGCTCACGCGATTTTTTCTGATGGTAAAGTACCGCGCGCGTTAGCGAGCGGTTGCGATTGATTTAACGACGAACCCGACGATAAGGTTGCAGACTTTGGCGACGTAGAGATGGAGGGACAAGGGGACGGGGGGACAAGGGGACAGGGGGACAAGGGGACAGGGGGACAAGGGGACAGGGGGACAAGGGGACAGGGGGACAAGGAGACAGGGCGATGTCAGTTTTTCACTGTCTCCTTGTCTCCCCTTGTCTTTCTATCCCATCACCATCACTGACACGCTGCGCTCGCGCGATTCGTCGAGTTCGATTAGGAAAATTCTCTGCCAGCGCCCCAGTTGGAGCCGACTGTCTGCGACGTTGACGCAGACCGACATCGGCAGGAAGAGGGCTTTGCAATGAGAATGGCCGTTGGCGGGCTCATCAGGCGGGACTCCGACGCGGCGGCTTAGGTCGTTATGCTCATAGTCGCCCGAACGCGGCGCCAGGCGTTCGAGCATGCGCTTCAAATCCTCTTGCAAAAGGGGCTCGTTTTCATTGACGATGATCGCAGTTGTCGTGTGCTTCGTTTGCACGTTGACCCAGCCATGTCTGATGCCCGCGCGGGCGACGATCTCTTCCACAGCGTCGGTGACGTCTACGAACTGCAAGCACTCACTGGTCCGCAAGCGGATCACGCTGTGATGCGTCCTGATCGCGGACTGACCGATCTCTTCAACACGTGCCATTTGGTACATAGTCTCTCCTGTGTGACCTCGGGTTGCGCGCGGCGGCTACGCTCAAGGCGAAACGGCCTCAGCGTTCGCGCGCGGCGCGGATCAGAGCTTCCATGTGGTTGAGGTAATTTTCCAGGGCGCGGCGCCCCCTTTCAGTCAGGCGGTATTCCGTCTTCGGCATACGCCCGACGAATGATTTGGCGCACGAGATGTAATCGGCGTCTTCCAGTTTGCGCGCGTGGACGCTGACGTTGCCGTCCGTGGTCTTGAGCAGCTCTTTTAGTTCGCCGAAGGTGAGTGATTCGTTGGCGGCGAGCGCGCTCACGATCCCCAGCCGCATCCGTTCGTGGATCAGGCCGTCTAGCTCGGGCGCCTTCTCGGCGGCGCGCATCGCCTGCTCGACGCGCGATGAGCCGCGCGACTTCGATTCATGCGTCTTGCCCTGTTGCGTCTCGTCTTGTGAGCTGTGTTGGGAAATGGATCTGGCAGTCTGTTTAGCCACCGTGCCTCCTCGCGATAATCGTTCCGAAAACGATGTGTAATCCTCCAAACCCCGTCGCCATCAGAAGATTGCCCCAGGCGATGGGCAAGAGCAGAGCCAACACGCCGAGCGCCATAAAACAAAGCCCCATAACCGGCACGACCTTGACCGAGAACGCGCCGCCGGTCACGACCCCCGTGCCGTAAAGCAACAGCCACATTCCGGGCAGCGCGTCGTAGGCCTCTTCACGATGCATAGCCACCGACAAGATCGCCCCGGCAATGAGCGGGGGCGCCATGCTGAGGGTGAATCTGCGGCCCGGCGCGGAGAGCAGCTTGAGCTGCGCGACCCCGGCTTTGCGCTTCATGGTCCAGCCGCCGATCAGCAGCGCGAGCGGCAATTCCCATGCCCAAACGTACATCCATTCGTGCTCGTCACGGATGCGGGAAGCGATGAACGCGGCGACGATGGCCGTCACGCCGATCCCCACGCCGCCCCATCCGGGCACCGCCGTGAAAGACGAGGCCCGCTCCATCGTCTCGCGGATGAAGCGGAGGTTGTCCATCGCGCGCCCGTGGAGTGAAGGCGGTTCCGATTCCGTGTCTGGCTCTCTGGAGCGAAGCGGGCGAATTGAACTCATAACGTGTGGATCATATCCGCGCATGGGGCGGTTTGACAAGTACTTGTCTCTGACAAGCCCTTTGTCAAATTGAGGCGCGGCTCAGTGTCTGCGGCCACGGGACATGTTGAGCTTGAGTCGGTAGTCGTCGCCCTTGACCAGGACGACTTTGCACATCTCGTGCAGGCGCGATCGCAGGCGGACGCCGACGCGGTCGGTCAAGGTCTCTTCGTTTGGGTCCTGCGGCTCGTCCAGGTAGTTCGAGGTGAATACGGTAAGCTTTTTGTCGTTGTAGCGGGTGTTGATGATCTGCGTCATCGTGTCGCGCACCCAGTCGGTCGGCTTCGACGCCCCCAGTTCGTCCAGAACCAGGACCTCGGCGTCATAAACAGGCTCCAGAACCTTCAATTCGGTCATCTGCGAAATCGGGTTGTAGCTGTCCTGAATCTCTTTAAGCAGATCGCGGAAATCATAGAAGAGGCATGGGACGCCCTTGAGGGACAGTTCCCTGATGATCGCGGTCGCCAAGTGCGTCTTGCCGACGCCGCAAGGGCCGAGGAACAACAACCCGACGTCAACCGCCGGGTACTGATCGACAATATATTTTGAATCGTTGAGCGCCCTTCTCTGCGAAATGCCCGCCTCATCGGTGGCAGGCCGAGGCTTGTAACTCTCGAACGTGCAGTTTTCGTACCGCCGCGGGATGCTGCTCGCGGCCAACATCTGATTGCGACGGTCCTCGGAGCGGCACTTGCAGAGGCGAACCCCTTTCTCGCCCACCGGTTCCCATCCTGTGCCGCTGCAGAATTCACAGACAGCCAATTGAAGCTTTCGCAGGTCCTGAGCCATTCACTGATTCGGGCACGCTAAACTGAGAATCTTTGCAATGTTTGCAATCTTTATCAAAAGCGGAGGCGCATTATAGGTAAGCGGTCAGGTCAATTCAAGAACCCAATCAGGAAAGATACATTTTTAATTTCGCTCATTTGAGCGGGCGCGATCATCCGCAGACAAAGGCGGACGCCCCGGTTGACGAAGCGACGCTTGGTAAGTATTATCTGCCCTTCGTCGCGGCAAGCCAGCGACATCTCATTGTCGCGGCCATTGATCATTTTGACCATTTTGTTGATCATTTTGATCATTGAGGCTTCCCGACATCAGACTTGCGTCCCGTTCGTCTAGCCCGGTCCAGGACATCGCCCTTTCACGGCGGCAACACGGGTTCAAATCCCGTACGGGACGCCATTCAATCTCAGCCACTTAGCCGGTTTCATCATTCACAATTTCAGCCTCGGCGGCGATGGGGAGGCAATCGGTATCTGAGGCGGCGTCGGTCGCCGTTCTTCCAGATTTTCAACCAAATTCGGCCGCCATCAATGACGCGGAGCGGCGCCTCAAGAGCATCGCTCTCAATTTTTCTTTTCTTTCGGAGGCTTCGACCTGGCCTTCCTGTCCTCCTTCAAATCCTTCCTCTCCTCCTTCAGATCTTTCTTGTCTTCCTTCTTCTCCTCCTTCAAAGCCTTGATATCCTCTTTCCTTCTTTCTTTCACAACCTCCGAATTCGCTTTTCTTCCCTCCTTTTCGTCTTTCAAATCAACTTTCCTCTCCTCCTTCAAATCCTTCCTCACCTCCTTCAGATCTTTCCTGTCTTCCTTCCTCTCCTCCTTCGTCGCCTTGAGATCCTCTTTCCTCCGCTCCTTTTCGTCTTTCAAATCCCTTTTCTCTGTTTCTTTTTTGTCTTTGCGTTCCGCCTTCGATTCGCTTCTCCCGACCTTGCGGCCTTGCGCCGGAGCCGAAACGGCGAGCGATAATACAATCGCGCCCGCCACCGACAGGTTAATCAAAAGCGCCGTTGGGATAAGGTGTCTCAGTATGATCATTCTGACCTCCTTTGTTTCCGATTGAGGCGTCCACCTTGATACGCTAAGCGGGTAAAGCGCCGGACGTCGGCGTCAATCCTACCTGCGCTTTTCCTTCAAGTCGAGAAACTTTTCAATCGCAGCGCGTGATATTGCCTGCACGATGTGGATGAGACGCTTGCGCAAGGTCGTGGACATCCGCTCATAACCTTGACACTCTCCCGGCTGTGGTCGCACAATCCTCACACGGTTCAAGTGGCCAGGCTCATAACAACAACGCGGGCGTTTGGAGTTTTACATGTCCGACTGCCCGCTCGTGCGGCTCGTCAACAACCGCAAAATTCTCAAGACATTCGAGCAGACCGGAAAGGTCATGATACCCATTAGTGAGTGGCTGTTTTTTTTCGACGCCTTAACAACTATCGCTCAAGACGGTGGCCAGAGAGAAATCTATTGCGCGATTGGGGCGCGATACTTAGTGTTCAGCAAGACGCCCATCGAGCGGGAAGCGAAGACAGGGCCAACTCAGAACGAACTATTCGAGCGATGAAAGCGGGGGGGTTCGATCGGCGCGGAGTCTGAGAGATGACAGGTCGCGCCGCATCCCCTTCGGAGTTTGGGAGCGGGTCGTCAGAGCTTGACGCCTCCCGCTCCCGGCTGTTTTATCTGCGCTTCCCTGAACTTAGAACAACCAGTCAATGGCCCTCCTAAGATGATGCCGCCCATGATACCAGTGGTGATGCCTGTGATACTCGTATGGATAGTAACCGTACTGATAGTAGCCACTCGGGTAGTAGCCACTCGGGTAGTAGCTATAGGGGTAATAGCTATAGGGGTAGTAGACATACGGATAGGAATAAACATATCGTATCTGATACCCTTGCGCGTTGGCTGGAACGACACCCCCCACTAGCGTAGAAAACGCAAAGACGCACATCAGCGCCAGGGAAACTATTCCTTTCTTAAATCTCTCGTAATTCATATCTCCTCCTTCGGAGTCGTCTGAAGACTCTTAGCGTCAATGAATTACCTTTGAGCTTCGTTTCCTCAGCCCGTCGGCGGCCGAATTTCCCCTGTATCTCAAGGCCACCTATTAAGTTCATTATGCGCCGACCGATGGCAGACGCAAGGCGTGAGAGACGCTCGCGCTCCACATCCTCGCGAACGTCCGGCCTTGTGGGGCGTTTCGGGACGCGCCTGCGCGCCGAATCTACGTGGCGTTTCGGCACACACACCACGCCCAGTCCGGCGAAATGCCCTACATTCAACATCATCACTTCGGCGCCGGAATTGCCCGCCCGGTCTTGGCATCTAGCATGTAACGCTCTTAATAGCCGGGCGACGGGCCCGGCTGTTTTTTTCGCAGAATCAACCCACAGCTTCACGCGGGCTGGACGGTTCAGTTGGTGTGGAGTTGGTGAGGTTGATGGTTGTCGCAAGTTTGAGCGCTAAAACAGTGAGGGCGCCAGGTACACGCCTTGACCTGGCGCCCTCTACCGGAAGATAAGTCGGCATTGATTCGTCCTATCTTCCGATGTCTTCATACCAACGCCAATCGCCCCCGCAACATGGGCGCCGTCCGCCTGCCTTCCGCTAAACGCCCGATTCTGCAGGAAGATGACGCCCGCTCAATTCGGACGGTAGCGCGCGAGCGTGACAATTTGTCGCTGTGATATGGGAAAGGCGTGTCAACGGAGTCGGCGAGTTTGCAGGGGCATGGCGTCACAAAACATGTGTGGCGTTTCGGGACGCGCCTGAGCGCCGATACTCGTGGCGTTTCTGGACATACCCCATGCCGAACCCGGCGAAATGCCCTACATTCAACGCCATCACTTCGGCGCGGTAATTGCCCTTGTCATTGTGGGCCAACGATGAGGGAGGCCCTAGAAGAACAGAACATGGTTACCAGTTGAGGGTGGCAGGTTCGGATGTGTACCTGCCACCCTCTCTTTTTATTGCTTATTGGCGACTTAAGTCCTGCTGGCCGACGTAGATGGTCGCCGCCTTCTTTACGGCGGCTTTTAAATTATGCTCCCATCTTTGCGAACTCGGCCAGGCCCTCTTCCCACGGCGGCAATAAGATCTCAGGCTCTTGAACCGTGGTCAGAACCGAATAGCGCGGGCGAGGCGCGGGCCTAGGGAATTCGGCGGTCGGCGCCGGAAGCGCGACCGTTCCGATTCCGAGAAGCTGGTAGAGCCTACGCGTCATTTCAAACCTGCTGGCGGCGCCGTTCCCCGCGAGGTGATAAGTCCCGTAGGCGCCGGTCTCCATCAATCTCACAATCGCCTGGGCCAGGTGCGGGGCATAAGTCGGCGAACCGTATTGATCACACGCCACGCGGACTTCGGCGCGCCGCGATTGGGCCAGCATCGCTTTCGGAAAATTCTTTCCCTCGGTGTGGTAGAGCCACGAGGTGCGAATAATGTAATGGCGTGGATTGTGCGCGGCCGCCGACTGTTCGCCCGCCAGCTTGCTCTTGCCGTAGATCGAGAGGGGGCTGGTCCGGTCGAATTCGTGATACGGCCGATCGCCCTGGCCGTCGAAGACGTAGTCGGTCGAGACGTGAACGAGCGGTATGCCGAGTTCGAAGCTGGCGA
>Ga0081455_10006315_pt1 | contig 12727 bp, 10 predicted proteins | sample TabmetS3T2R1_FD_70207 | JGI IMG/M metagenome (GOLD analysis project Ga0081455, IMG submission 70207) | Tabebuia heterophylla rhizosphere microbial communities from the University of Puerto Rico - S3T2R1 | ecosystem: Host-associated > Plants > Roots > Rhizosphere ... | reverse complement strand
CGCGACCCCAGCCCCGGCGGCGCATTCGCCCCGCTTAGAGATGATCAGGTGGCGTTCGGGTTACCTGCCTCGACCGCGGCGGCGGGGGCAGGTTTTACTACAGTGCAGGCCGTCCAGAACGCAGTACGCTATCTGACCCAGCGTACTGAATATGCCGGTCGCAGTTACACTCTTCAGAAGCCGACCGGAGCTTATCCGGACTTCAGAGGGCTGATGACATGGAACGTCTTCCATGACGCGGCGAACAATTTCGAGTTTTCCGCAAACCATGGGCCGTTCCTGAGAAGTCTGCCCTGAGCCTTCACCTCGCAGCGGTATTAAGTACGAGTCACGTAATTCATCTTCACCGCAGAGGCGCAGAGAGCGCGGAGGAAGCGCAGAGAAGGCGTCGGAAGGTCCTACCTCTCTCTTCTTCCTCTGCGAAGTCTCCGCGCTCTCTGCGCCTCTGCGGTGAAATCAGCATTACGTTTTTAGCGCTACCGATCTTCGGAGCGCGACCCAATAAGGAGGTATGTATGCTTAGCAGATTGGTATTGGTTGGTATTCTCGCGTGTCTTTTGGTCTCTTCTCCGGCTGGCGCCAGAAACGCCGCGACCGTGGCGGCCACTCCGATTTCAATCTATGGCGCCTGGCATTGCGGCAATGATTTTTGCACATGGGCCAGCGTGCGTGACCTGACGGAATTCGACAGCAAGAACCGCTGGCTGATCGACCGGGGCGATGGGATCCCATCCGTCAATCTGGTGAACCTCAGTTTCGTTCATCCACTGCGTCTGCTCAACAAAACAACCGATTCGCAAACCTTGAATGGCGTCCCGCGAGGCATGACTCAGGAAATAGTCAATTATTTCAAGAGCAGAGATATCCGCGTCATGCTGTCCATCGGCGGGATCACTTACGTCGATCCGTGGAATCAGGCGCTGGCCGCGAACGCCACACAGCTCGGGTTGAATGCGGCGGAGGTGGCTCAAAGATTAGGTGTCGGGATCGAAATAGATTATGAGGAGAACAGCGACCCGAATCTGGCCGGACTGCAGGCGTTCATTGACGCTTATCGTTCGGTCCTGCCGTATGACCCTACGGGGGATAATCACGCCGCCCGATTGACGATAGACCTGGCCGCTGGCGATCGTTGGCTGATTGACATTACTCGCAAGGCGACGGCGGACTGGCTCAAGACTTCCGCCCCGGTTTTGGATTACGCCAACGCGATGGTCCCGAATCGTCAGCCTAGCAGTTCAGGCGCAATAGCGAATTGGCAGGAGCACGTCGACGGCAAACCACAGTTCGCCCCGCCGATTTTACCGCTGGCCCCGGCTAAATTCACCGGAAGTCTCTACATCGTCACCGGTCGAAGGGCCGCCCCGGAATGCGTGAATTTCGCCGGATCGGTGACAAATTCTACCGGAAACTTTGTTCAAACAGTCGCCCCTAATGGCGCGGGAACGACAAGTGGGATGCTGGGGTACATGTTCTGGGCGGCCGAATGTCAGGGGACGCGAAGTATCTGCACAACTCCGCCAAACACATGTGAGGGCGGTGTAGGGGTTGGCGCCCGGACATACAATATACCTATTCCCATGCCTTCCCTGCGTCAGCAGTAAATTGAAGCGCGCGCATAAATCAGGCCGGCGGAGCCTTTGGAGGCGCCGGCGCTCGGGATACTGCTGGCAAACTCAGCGAAGCTATTTCACGCCCCGGAGATCTTGCCAAATGGCACACCGCTCGTGGTTCTTTGAAATTTTTGTGGTTTTCAATGCTCATGGGTTTATCGCTTTGGGGCAAGACATAACCATTTTCTGTGGGGGTAGGAGCGCCTTCAATCAAACTGTTCAAAGGCGCTCCTGGTTATGTCCCGCCATCGGGTGAGCGCTCGGGTTGCTCCCCAGCATTGCCCTATCCTCTCGCCCGACGGTATTTATTGTTTGCTTGATGCAGTGAAAGTCAATCATTTTTTTGTGCGTGGCGCTTGTCTGCCGCCACTTGACGAGCCCCCTTGAGCTCGTCATCAATCGCAATGTATTGATTGACCAGCGCCAAGCTGCAATTGAGTGTGAAGGCAATCTCTGTCGGATTCATCCCCTGCTGGAGGCAATGGCGAACGCGATCAAATTTGCCCAGGTACTGATCAACCGCTTCCAGGCTGTGATGAGTTTCGCGGGCAATCTGATCCTGTGGTTTACCCTCGGCATAGCGTTTCCAGCAGATGATCCGTTTGTGTGTCAGGCCAGAGCCCATGTCGTGTAAAGTCGCGCGGCGCGGGATGACCTGTTGTTGCTTGCGTTCGTGAGCGGCAAGCAGGCTCGCGATGTGGCTATCAGACCTGTTGAGTAACTCAGCCAGGTCACAGTTACTCAACAAGGCGCCTTGCGCATAGGCTTCCTGGCACAAGCGTAGCGCTTTGCCCAGCAGTCGCTCACCCGATGGTTGACGAGTCAGGATCGCGTCGAGATCTTCTACCGTGCTCAGATTGAGCACGACCGGAATCAGATCCGTATCAGTCAAGCGTTTGCCGCGCGCCGGCGGATCGTCGCGGCTCACGGCCATCCAGATGATTTGACCGTGTCTGACTGTTTCAAGCGGGCGCAGGTGCTGCTCGACGATCTCCAGGATCATCTCGGCGCAAAGCTTCAAGATGCGGTCTCCGCCGAGGCGCGGGAATTCTTTGCGCAAGCGCTGTGCGAGCGCGTTCTTGAGCGTCTTCTCTCGCATCGGCGCGAACTTTTTTTGAACGAAGTCGGGAGCTGGATTCATTTTCGGCCCTCCTTCGTCGCTCGTTTTTTTTCATCCGGCGCCGCCTCGGGCAGCGCCCTGCGTCCGAGCTTGGTTATTTGATCGAGATGATATTTGAAATTCTCCTCCTGCTGGCATTGCGCGACCAGTTCGAGATAGCGATCAATCAATGTGCGACCACGCCCGAGCAGAAAAGCGATCTGCGAGGCCTGCATCTGGCGTTCGGCAAGTTGCGCAACACGCGTGAAGGTCGAAAGGTAATTGGCGACCGATCCCGGTGAGTGGCGCGTGGCGCGACAGATTTCCGTCATGGTCTTCCCCTCCAGCGCCAATCGCACGATCTGGACGCGATGGGTGAGGACGGGGCCGATGTCTTGAACCGTGCTCCGCAGTGGCACAGGCAGTTGCGGGTCTTGCTTGCGAATCGCAGCCAGATCACGCGAGATAGTGCGTGGACCGGCGAAGAAGATGCGGTAAGCCAGATCTTCGCGTGTCAGTAATGCTCCCTGACTTAAAGCTTCTTGACAAAGATCAGGGATGCGCGCCTGGCGGAAACGATCCGGGCCCTTCTGCTGCAACAACCGATCGTCTTCGGCGCCGCGGTGTAATAACAAACAGACAGTTCGTTTCGCGCATTTAGCAATCGGTTTCCCAGCCGGTTCGTCAGCGCAAACACCGACGAGTGTGATCTTGCCCGGCAGCAGCGGGGATGTTTGATCCTGAGCAAGAAAAGGAAAATAAACTTCCTTGACGACTTCGAGCACAGCTTGCGACTCGAAGGGAGAACAATTGAGACCTTGTTGGATCGTAGTCAAAAACTGCGCGTCGAGGGTTTTCTCTTCCAAGCGCAAGAGTTCGTTACGACCGGGATTGTGGACGCCCATAGCTACCTCCTTGCCAATGGCTTTCATCGGCCAGTATAACCGGTGTGCCATTTGGCAAGATGGTAGGGGCGATGGAAATTAGCCGGTGGTGGAGCGAAGCGCAACCACCGGGACAGGTCGAATAAGATTGTTCGCGTCCCTGCCGGGACGCCGGACCAGAATTCGCGACAGGACCAATCCCGGTCCGGCGCCCCTTCAGGGCGCTCGGTCCTGTCGTGGCGTTTCCGGTGGCTGCGCTACGCTTCGCCACCGGCTAATATCCTTCGCGCCTCCGGCGCTGTAGGAGTTTGCCAGCAGTATCAGGGCGCGCCGCACTCCATAGGCTGCCGCGTTTCCCTCATGACATATTAAAATATCGCTTGTCCGCCGAATTACCAACGGTGATTGGCCGCGCCCAAGACTGGCGAGGCGGAAAACATCGGAATAGAATGACGATGTCTTTGATCTGAATATCAAGGATGTTGTTTTATGGAGACGACACCACACCGGAAGAAGGAGTTATGACCGCCACCGCCGCCGCCGCTCTGCTCAATCTGCTGGGATACATCACCGGACTTTCGCTTTACACGATGCTGTTGGTGATGCTCCTGAAGGCGCCGCGCGCGGCTTCGGCGCTGGGGGCGGATTCGGACAAAACCGACCGTGTGCCGCTGCTCACTGCGCTTCTGGGGTTGGCCTGGAATCTGGGCGCGCTGGTGGATCTGGGGTTACACAATTTCGGCGGGTGGGGTTCATCGGCGCTCCTCGGGGCAGCGGCCTTCACCGCGCTCGGATTCCTCCCGGCGGTCGTCGTGCATTCTGTGCTACGGTCGGGCGACGCGTGGCGGCGTCCGATGACGATGGGAATGCTGATCGCCGCTTATAGTTTCAGCGCCGCCGCGTCGACGCTGCATTTTCAACAGGCCCTCACGCGACAATCGACGCCGTCGCACTGGGCGTTGCACATTCTGACGGCGGGTTTCTCGGCGCTGATCATCGCGCTGTTGGCCGCGACGCGTGGGCGTCCCGGATGGGGAGGCGCCGGTTGGGTGGTGGCCTTGGCGGTCTTCGCCGTCTCGGCGGTGCACCTGAGTCATCACGAGGGCCGGGAGTATCCGTGGTGGGTGGAATTGGCCGGGCATCATGCCTCGCTTCCGCTGGCGCTGGTGATTCTTTATCAGGACTACCGCTTCGCGCTGGCAGACATTTTTCTGAAGCGCGCCTTGTCGCTAGTGCTTCTGGTAGGGCTGGCGTTCGGGTTATATCTGAACGTGGCCGCGCCGGTGATGACCGACCGGCGCAATGATCACCCGGTCGCGGTCGGTTTGCTGTTGGGGCTGTGGGTCGTGACGGCGCTCGCTTATCCCTGGCTCCGAAGCGGAGTAACCTGGTTTGTCGACGTGGTAGTGTTGCGCCGAAACGATTACGAAGCGCTGCGGGCGAAGATCGCCCAAAGTATCGCCCTGCTCGAAACGCCTGAGCAGGTACTGGACGAGACCTGCGCCCGTCTTGCCGAGGCGTTGACGGCGCGCGAAGTGACCTGGGCCGCCGCGAATCATTTGAACGACAGGGCGAACGACAGGGCGAACGATAGGGGGCGCAGGGCGCCGTCAGCGCCGCTGTTGCCGCAATTGCTGATTCCGCCCAATCAATCCATACCGTCGCGGCTATTGAAAGAGTCGGCCCAACGCGAGACGACCATCCTCGCGCCGACGGCCGAACCGCCGCAGTATTATCTGACGATCGGCGAGATGGCCGGGGGGCGCCGTCTGATGTCGGACGACGTGGCCTTCCTGGAAGCGGTGGCGGTGATGGTGGCGAGGCGGATTGACGCCGCGCGCGTCATCCACGAACGCTGCGCGCGCGACCTACGCGAGCAAGAGGCTACAAAGCTGGCTACCGAAGCCGAGTTGCGGGCTTTGCGCGCGCAGGTCAATCCGCATTTCCTTTTCAACTCTCTGACAACCGTCGGATATTTGATTCAAACCGCCCCCGAACGCGCGCTCGGGACGCTGATGCGGCTCACCAGCCTGCTGCGCGGCGTGCTCCGCCGCAGCGAGGGCGAATTCGCCACGCTCGGCGAAGAGATCGAACTGATTGAATCTTACCTGGACATCGAGAGGACTCGCTTCGAAGATCGGCTGCGCGTGACGATTGACGCGCCGCGCGAGACGAGAAACCATCGCATCCCCGCGTTGCTCGTCCAGCCCCTGGTCGAGAACGCGATCAAACACGGCGTCTCGCCTTCACGAACGGGCGGAGAGGTCGTGATCTCGGCGCGGATCGCGCCATGCAATGGCGACGCTACGCCGGGCGGCGACACGCTGCGGATCACAGTGCGCGACACGGGGCTTGGCGCAAACGAGGAGTCACTCATCGCGGGACGCAATCGCGGCGTGGGGCTGTCGAATGTCGAACGCCGCCTCAAAGCCCATTACGGCGATCAGGCTTCATTCAGTATACGGAGCGCCCCTGGCGCGGGCACGACGGTTGAATTGAGCCTACCCGTCAACCTCACTCGCGCAATAGCAGGCGCTTCAGGCGGGACGGACTAATTCCGTCACTGAATCGGCCGGACAGGTTTCTCCGACGTGGCGCCGGCGTGGGGGCGAATGTCGGCCTTTGCCCAGGTGGAAATTATTCTGGCGATCGTCTTTCGAGGCTGCCGCAAGACTCGCGCTTCCTTCAATGGTCGCGATTGCGCGTGAGGAAAGCTTTGAGCGCCCGCAAGCGCTTCCGGGTCTCCCATAGGAATACCCTTTCCATTATTGGATCGAATATGAATCGTAGGATGCGAGGTTTGGTCAGGAAATGAAATCGGTAGATGATCCGCGACTCTTGATCCGAAATGTCCTCATGGCGGATGGACGCCGCCCACGACTGGAAGAAGGCAGGGGCGTTCACCATCTTGACTGCCGCTACCCTCGGGCGATCAAAAGAAACATAAACTGTCCTTAGGGGAATGCCGCCTAATGACTTTCGACCCACACAAACCGCAGTGGCGCCTTGGCCTGCGACAGCGTCGCCGCCTTCGAGATAGGCCGCCTGTAACAATGTGTCCCACTCCAGCCGGCGTGTGTAATCGTGGATCAGATCAAAGGCCACATGACTGGCGGCGGGGATGATTTCGCTGATTTGTCCATGAGCCATAGAGTTATGTTCCTAATCCGCCTGCTCATGGCTTTTCCGCCATTTGCTCCGGTTGATCCTGTTGAGAGGGCTGGGCGATAATAAATCAGCAAGTCGCGCTCATTCAACAGATCGAAATATTCGTGAGGGTAAAACAATCGTGAACGAATCATTGCGCGTTGTGATAGCCGACGACGAACGCCCCGCGCGTTCGTTTCTCGCCGCGATCCTGCGCGGCTTCGAAGACGTGACGCTGGTCGGCGAGGCCGAGAACGGCGCGGAAGCGGTTGAGGTGATCGAACGCACGAAGCCCGACCTGGCGCTCCTCGATCTGCAAATGCCCGAAGTCGACGGACTCGGCGTGGCGCGGCTACTCAAAAAGAATTCCATGCCGCTCGTCGCCTTCGTCACGGCTTACGACGAATACGCGGTGCGCGCCTTTGAACTCAACGCGGTCGATTATCTGCTCAAACCTGTCGAACGTTCGCGGCTGCGCGAAACCGTCAACCGCGCGCAGGAGCGCCTGGATCGCGCCGAATCGCGCGAAGAAGCCGCCGCGCGGTTGGCCGCCGCCGCAGAAGATTACCAGTCCGCCGCCCGCCCGCCGGCCCTCGAACGCATTCCGGTGCGCCATCAAGACGAGATCGTCATCCTCCCGGTCAAAGAGGTCGCCTCAATTGTCGCCGACGGGGAGTTGCTTCATCTGACGACGGCGCGGAACGAAACCTACACGCTCTCTTATCGCCTCAAGGACCTGGAAGCCCGTCTCAATCCAGCGCATTTCGTCCGACTTGGACGCGGCACGCTGGCCAACGTCGAAATGATGCGCCGCGTCAGCCCGATGCCGGGCGGAACCTACATCGTCACGCTGAACAACGGCCAGCAGCTCAACGTCAGCCGCTCACAGGGGCGAATCCTGCGCGAGCATTTGCTGAAGTTGTAAATCCCCGGCGTCCTTTAAGATCCATTCATCGGCTCCAACATCCATTCATTGGCCGAATACGACCGTCCGCCTGGCCTGGCGGACAGTTCATTTTGTTTCGAGTGCGCGTCGTTCGGTCCGCTTATTAGAATACCCCGATCGATAATTAAAACCCCGAACTATTTTCCCGATACCCCAGGTTTTCGTTACGGTCAGCGGGCCGTGCGAGGAGGAGGATTAGATGCCGTCCTTGAAACGCTTCTTTATCATCTTGCTGGCCATCTTGCAGTTATGGATGCTATACGGCCTGTCGGTGAGCGGACTGGCGCAATCGCTCGGTAGCGCGGGAACCGTCAGCGGCGTGGTTTCCGACCCCGACGGCTCCGTAATCGCGGGCGCGACGGTCGTCATTCAAAATCCGGTCACAGGCTACCGGCGCGCGGCGACCACCGACACGTCTGGCGCATTCCGCTTCTCCGACGTTCCCCAGAATAATTATCAACTGACCGTCTCGGCTAACGGATTCAGCACCGTCTCGCAGAGTCTGTCTGTGCGGACGTCCGTGCCAATCAGCGTTAACATTCCGCTCACCGTCGGCGACGTCAGTAATGAGATGACGATCGAAAGCTCCGCCGCCAACGTCGAGAACATCCCGACGACGCACACCAACGTGGACCAATCACTGATCACCCGATTGCCGGTCAGGTCTCCGGGCTCGGGCTTGAGCGACGTTGTGACTTTCTCCGCGCCCGGCGTTGTCGCCGACTCGAACGGCTTCTTCCACTCACTCGGCGACCACGCGCAGTCCTCGATTGCGCTCGACAATCAACCGATCTCCGACCAGTCGAGCAAGGCCTTCTCGACGCAGCCACCGCTCAACGCGATCCAGTCGTTGGAAGTGATCACCGGCGCGACGCCGGCCGAGTATGGCGATAAGACCAGTCTTGTGATCAACGCCATCACCCGCTCCGGCCTGGGCCAGAAGAAACCGACCGGCAGTATGCTGACGCGATACGGCTCTTTCGGCGCCTCCGCCGCCGAATCCACTTTTGGTTACGGCGGGACGAAGGTCGGCAATTTCACCTCCTTCAACTTCGAGCGTTCGGGCCGTTTCCTCGACGCCCCAGAATTCGCCCCGCTGCACGACGCGGGCAAATCGTCGAGCCTCTTCGATCGCCTCGATTACAGCCCGACAGCCAAAGACGCGCTGCATCTGAATCTGTTGCTCGCGCGTAATTTCTTCCAGATTCCGAACACCTTCGATCAGCAGGCCCTGGGCCAGGACCAGCGACAACTCGTGCGCTCGCTCAACGTCGCCCCCGGCTACGTCCGCGTCTTCGGACCGTCAACCACGCTGGCGGTCAATCCGTATTACCGGCTCGATCAGGTCTGGTATTTCCCGAGCGCCGATCCGCTCTCCGACCTGACTACCACCTTGAGTCAGCAGCGGCGTCTGACCAACACGGGATTGCGCGCTGACGTCGCCTACACCAAAGGGAAGCACAACGCCAAATTCGGCGCGCAAGTCTCACACACGTTTTTGACCGAGGCTTTCCAATTCGGCGTAACCGACCCGAATTTCAACGACCCGGCGAGCGACGCATTCCTGCCAGGTCTGGCCCCGTTCGACCTGACGCGCGGCGGTCGCATGTTCATCTTCAACGGCCACACTGACGTCAAACAGGCGGCGGTCTACGCGCAGGACGCGATCACCCTTGGCGCGCTCGCGCTCAGCGCGGGGCTACGCTTCGACAATTACGCCGGCATCAGCAAAGACCATTTGTGGCAGCCGCGCCTCGGCGTTTCATATAATCTCAAAAAGACCAACACCGTCTTGCGCGCCTCTTACACTCGAAGCCTTGAGACGCCTTACAACGAGAACCTGGTCTTCTCGAGCGCGACCGGCGAGGGCGGATTGGTCGGAGTCCTGGGCGATGCGGTCGCTGAACCGCTCAAACCCGGCCGCCGGCATCAATTCAACCTCGGAGTTCAACAGGGCATCTGGCGTCACATCGTCGTCGACGTCGACTACTTCTGGAAGCGCACCCGCAACGCCTACGACTTCAGCGTGATCCTGAACACGCCGATCACCTTCCCGATCTCGTGGCATTCGGCGAAGATCGACGGCGTCTCGGCGCGCGTCAACCTGTCCGACTACAAAGGTCTCTCGGCCTTCTTCTCCGCGGGGCACACACGGGCGCGCTATTTTCCGCCCGAGAGCGGCGGACTCTTCTTCAACTCCGATTTGCCGGAAGGCGTCTTTCGCATTGATCACGATCAGGCGTTCCAGCAAACGACTCAGGTACAATATCAATTTCATCAATTCGCGAAGATCGAGCCTTACATCTCCTTCAGTTGGCGCTATGACAGCGGCCTGGTCGCGGGATCGGTGCCCGACTTTGCGACCGCGCTCGCGCTGACGCCCGATCAGCAGGCGCAGATCGGGTTGTTTTGCGGCGGGGCCTTCGCCACGCCGGCGAAAGGGCTGACCGCCTGCGCCGACTCGAACCGCGGCGCCGCGCGTGTGCGGATTCCGGCGGACAGGACGGCGAACGACGACCACAACCCGCCCCGCATCGCGCCGCGACATCTGTTCGATCTGAGCATTGGAACCGAAAATCTGCTGCGTTCCGATCACAAGCGCCTAACCCTGCGCTTTACCGCGATCAACCTGACCAACAAAGACGCGCTCTATAACTTCCTTTCGACTTTCAGCGGCACCCACTTTGTCACGCCCCGCGCGTTCTCGGCGCAAATAGGGCTGGTTTTTTGAGCGTTGGCGCGCGCCTTCTACATCGGCTCGCCCGCTAAAGGCATCGTTGTGGTAATCGTTCGCATCCGGGCCGAATTACTTGTTCGAGTCATTCGCCATCTTCAATGAGTTGCTACTGCCCGATTATCTCGGTGGCCACGAAACCGATCCGATCCGGAAACAATATTATCTGGAGCAATTTCTCGAAGGTAAAGGAATGATTATGTTCGTCGCCGCTCCCGAAGCGGCTCTTGAGCAAGCTATCTACGATGGCGTGGCGCAGGGCGGTATCAAAGGAGCGGACGAGATTGACGCTCTGACGAAAGGCCTCTACTCACGATTCTCCATTTGGCCGGACAAACATGATGAATTGAAAAATGAATGGATGAGACTATCGTTGATGTACGAAGACCCCTTTTATTACATCAACTACGTCTATGGCGGCCTGCTCGCCCTCAAGTTCTATGAATTGTACACGCGCGATTCAAAACAGTTTCTCCCGCGCTACCTCGCGCTGATGCGTAATGGCTTCGACGCGCCGCCCGGCGCCCTCTTGAAACGGTTCCTGGACATCGACCTGAAAGATCCACGATTGGTGTCAGACGCCTGCCGGATACTTGAAGGCAAGCTTCAGCGACTCGAGGCGATTTATTCAGCGCGCTAGAGAATATAGTTGCTAAAGGCAAATATTATGTAGTAGCTTTCCTTCATGCCGACAAGGACGGTTTCGACCAATGAAACAGAACAGGTTTCGGCCATGCGGGAATTTAATCGCTTCTATACAACGCGATTGGGTCTTCTGCGCAGGCGACATCTGGACGGAGAGTTTTCGCTCACGGAAGCCCGCATACTCTATGAGATAGGGTCCAACCCAAAACTGACAGCTTCCTCTCTGCGGAACACGCTTGGGCTCGACGCCGGGTATATCAGTCGTCTACTTACGCTGTTGACCAGGCGGAAGCTCGTGCGCCAGACGGCGTCCAAAGAGGATGGCCGCGAGAAACTGCTTACGCTTTCCACCACAGGCGCAAAGAAGCTTGCTCAACTGAACGAGCGGTCTGCGCTACAAATACAGGAACTGCTGGAGCCTCTCAGCGCGGCCGACCGGGAGACGGTAATCAATTCGCTGTCAAAAGTTCGCTCGATCCTGATTGAAGCTCAAAAGCCGGCAGTTCGGATCGTTCGCTTGTCGGAAGCCGATGACGACGCGTCTCGACTTCTGGAAGAGTATTACGAAGCAGCTAGCGTCATTCAACGCGACACCCCCGAAGCCATTCAACAGATCATCGGCGACGCCTCTTCCGGCATATGGGTCGCTTATCTGCGAGAGAAAACTGTCGGATGCGTTATGCTTCGGAGGCTCTCTTCCATTCCGCTCGCCGGAGAGTGCAAACGTCTCTACGTGCGGCCCGAAGCTCGTGGAAAGGGTATTGCGGACGCATTGCTGGATTCGCAAGAGGAGTTCGCCCGGAGCAAAGGTCTGGAATGGATCTACCTGGACAGTTATGACGATCTCAAAGCCGCAATCGCTTTGTATAGGAAGCGCGGTTACATCCCGTGCGAACGTTATAACGACAATCCGCAAGCAACAATGTTTCTTCGCAAAAATATCGGGGGAAGACAGTCGTGATTCAGCCTCGACGACTACGAAGGCTTTGTTTACTTGAGCCGTCACGATGACCCATAGTTTGGGCCTTCCACACGATGAAACGCAGGTGTCAGTGTGATCATTTCGATAATTGCGGCGATGGACAGAAAACGCGGGATCGGCGCCGACAACAAACTGCCCTGGCGGCTGTCCGCCGATTTGAAGCGCTTCCGCGAATTGACGATGGGCCATCACATCATCGTCGGGCGCAAGACTTTTGATTCAATTGGCAGGGCGCTTCCCGGCAGGCGAATGATCGTCGTGACGCGCGATGTAAATTACAAGGCCGATGGCTGCGACCTCGCCCATTCCGTCGAAGACGCCATCAATCTTGCGCGCGAAAGGGGAGAGAGCGAGGTCTTCATTTGCGGGGGAGCCGAGATTTACGCCCAAACAATTGAGATCGTGGATCGAATGTACCTGACGTTTGTTGACGCGGAGGTCGCGGCGGACACTTTCTTCCCGGAATTCGACGAGCTGGAGTGGAACGAGCTGGAGAGTTCTTATCAGCAGGCGGATGATAGGAACCAGTATCCGTTTACTTTTAAACTGATGATCAGGAAAAGTGGCTTGGGCGCCGGTACAGTACCGCGCGCGTAAGCAAGCGGCTGGCTCGTCTGTCAGCCGCGCAGCAATCGCGCGCGGCGCCGTACCAACCTCACGTGTTCTGATCTGGAGGC
>Ga0081455_10006314_pt1 | contig 12727 bp, 5 predicted proteins | sample TabmetS3T2R1_FD_70207 | JGI IMG/M metagenome (GOLD analysis project Ga0081455, IMG submission 70207) | Tabebuia heterophylla rhizosphere microbial communities from the University of Puerto Rico - S3T2R1 | ecosystem: Host-associated > Plants > Roots > Rhizosphere ... | reverse complement strand
ACGATCTCGACAGGGTTTTTGACCTCGTTCGAAACATTCGCGGCGCGCACCACGCTCCTGGGCGCCCTCAATTCTGTCTCGCAACTGGCGCTCAAGAGCCTGTTGCCAGGAGTGCCGGACTTCTATCAGGGCACCGAACTCTGGGACCTTTCGCTGGTCGATCCGGACAACAGGCGTCCGGTGGATTTTTCCGCGCGTCGAAGCTTCTTGGCCGAGGGCCCACTGCCTTGGGACACATTGGCCTCACGATGGCAGGACGGCCGGATCAAGCTTGCCGTGACGCATGCGTTGCTGGCTTTGCGGCAAGGCCTGCCCGATCTTTTCCGGTACGGAACTTATGAGCCGATCGAGGCCGCAGGGCCGCACGCGGGCCATGTTGTTGGATTTGCCCGTGCATGGAAAAAGGAGCGGCTTGTGGTGGCCGTTGGCCGGCATTTTTCACCTATGACCGACGGCGGACGCTGTTGGCCGTCGGGCTGGCAGGCGACATTGACCCTGCCGCCTGGCACGTACAGAGACATTTTTGACCCGGCCTCAACCAGTCATCGAAATGAAGTCTCCGTCGCGATTTTGTTCGCGACCTACCCCATCAGCGTGATGCAACTGGCCTGAAATCCCGTGAACCACCCTCCGGAACTATAGCAACGAGATGGCGTTGTCCTGCACCTCCAGGATCGGGATGTCCGTTGGGAGTAGTCATCGGGGTCAGTTGTGGACATCGTTGTATCCAATCGGGCGGCGCGGATTGAGCCCGGGAGTCCGATGACGGGCGGCCTCGCCGCCGCACTGCTTCCCGCGGTCCGTCGATCAGGCGTAGTCTGGTTTGGGTCCAGCGGGCGGAGGCGGCGCATCGCGCCGGGTACAACGCCCCTCATCCAGATTGAATCTTACGGACGCGGCACTCTCGCCACAGTCGACGTGCCCGACCAACATTACACCAGGTTTTACGAGGGCTTCGCTAATTCGGCCTTGTGGCCGATCCTGCATTCGCGTCTCGATCTCGCGCGCGCCTGCCACGAAGACTATGCATCCTATTGCGAGATCAACGCCTACATGGCGCGCATGCTCGCAACCTTTGTGAAGTCCGAGTCGCGCTTCTGGGTGCACGACTACCACTTTCTGCCCCTCGGCCGCGAATTACGAAAACTTGGGATGGTACGGGAAATCGGCTTTTTCCTGCATACCCCCTGGCCGAACAGGTCGGTCATCGCTGCGCTTCCCCAGCATCGCGAACTGGCCGAAGCCATGCTCGCCTACGACCTGATCGGGTTTCAGACCGACCAGGACCGGGCAAATTTTGCAGACTTGCTCCGCAACGACCTTCGTATTCCGTCCTGGGGATCAGCATTCCGCACGCGCGCCGGGACCTGCCGCTTGGCAACCTTTCCCATCGGGATCGACGCACAGGACTTCGCCGACCGGGCCCAAAAGGCCACCGCCGACCCCGAGGTTCGCCGTTTGCGTGCCAGTTTGACCGGCGCGCAGCTCATCATCGGCGTCGATCGCATCGATTATTCAAAAGGGCTGATTCAACGATTCCGCGCAATGGAAAGGCTGCTGACCCGATTTCCGAAACTCAAGCACCGGCTGTCGCTGCTGCAGATCGCGGTGCCTTCGCGCTCGACGATCGAAGCGTATCGCTCGCTGCAGCATGAGCTCGCCGCGCTCGTGGGCGAAATCAATGCCAAGCACAGCGAGATCGACTGGAGTCCGATCCGTTACGTTACAAAAGGGTTCTGCCAATCGACCCTGGCCGGGTTCTACCGGGCTTCAGCGGTCGGCCTGGTCACGCCCCTGCACGACGGGATGAACCTGGTCGCCAAAGAGTACATCGCCGCTCAGGATCCTTCCGACCCCGGCGTCCTTGTGCTGTCCAGGTCGGCGGGGGCTGCCCGCGAGCTCGATACCGCCTTGCAGGTCGATCCAAACGATATCGAAGACATTACCCGGCAGATCGCCGCGGCATTGCTGATGTCTCGCGAGGAACGGTGTACCCGCTGGCAAAACATGATGGACGTCCTGTTGCGACACTCAATCCACGCCTGGTTTGCTGAATTCATGCAGGCGCTCAAGACGTCGCGCCCAAGTCCCCTGGCGCCGGCGAAAGTTCTGTTGCCCGCCACCACCGGACGGGCAGCACTCGCGCAGCCGCGTCGCTAGGTCTCATCGATAAACGAAGAGGTCTCCGGCACCTCACCGGAGACCTCGTCCAACCAGATAATTTCCGGATAATTCTACGAAATAATCAGCCCGGACACACGGAAAGGCCACTGCAGGCCCCGAGGGTGAAGTTCGCCTGCTCCTTCGCCGTCCCGGCCGCGATTTCGAGCGCTTCATCCGACACAGTGTCGATGAAGAGTTCTTCCTCGTTGCGGTCGAGTCCGAAGGTCTTGTTCGTCATGGCATTGGTCCTTCTGTTGTTGAGGTCTATTGGTCGGAGCTGCGTGGCCTATGTCGGTCTCAAGTCTGCCAGATCCACTTCAAGGCCTCCGTCCGCGCTTCGGTCTTGCCGAACGGCAGGTGATAGTCCCACGGGGTCATCGGTTCATTCGAGCTGTAGGACACGCGGCGCAACTCAGCGACGCGTCCCGTGATAGCGACCCGGCTGGTCCAGTTCATAAAGGTGACCGACATGGGTGCCTCCAGTCATCAAATTCCACAATTGCAATATAGGGCAGCTACCGCTGCACCACTGTGACGGGGGTCACACAACCGACGATTCTCGAAAAATGGGCCGAACTAGCGGGGACACACGGCTTATTCCATTGCGATCCGCGTGCCCTTTGCCCCGTTCAGGAGCCGCTTGAGGTGGAAGGCGGCCAGGCGATCCTCCGGCTGCTTGCCAACGTGTGCGGCGAAGGCGGCAACCGCCCCCGCGTCCCCCGCCTCCAGGAGGGCAAAGGCGTGGAGGTAACTTTTGGTGGCGGGACCCTTAAATTGCTTCTCCTGAAGCGGCTCGAAGGCGCGGATCACCTCGCCTCTTCCCCTCAATTCAAGATCGCCGATCGGCCGACCGCGGAAATTCTCCACGCCTTCGGCAAGCGCCGCGCTGACACAAATGCGGGTGCCGAGCTGTTTGTTGACCGTCTCAAGCCGCGCTGCGACGTTGATGGTATCGCCGTAAGCAGTGTAATCGAAAAACCTGCCGCCTCCGAAATTCCCGACGATGGCCGGCCCTGCATGGACACCGATGCGGGTTATCCCGAAAGCGATGCCCTTTTTCTGCCAGCGCTCGGAGAAGCCTTTGGCGAATTCATCCAATGACAGAGCGCACGTCACGGCGCGCGCGGCGTGGTCGAGCTGCTCGCCCGGCGCGCCGAACAAAATGTGCAAGGCATCTCCGACAATCTTGGCGACAGTGCCGTCATTGGCAAAGACGATGTCTGTCATGCCGGTGAGATATTCATTGAGAAGGGGTCCGAGCACGCTGGGCTCCAGCGTCTCCACGAGCGCGGTAAAATTCTCAATGTCGGTAAAAAGCATCGCTATTTCCCGGCGCTGACCCTCGAGATCGACCGCTGCGGTGTCGCCGGCAAGACGCTGGGCAAGGTTCGGCGAAAAATATCGCGACAGAGAGGCATAGGCCCGCTCTGCAGCCACCTGCCGCTCGCGAGCCTCGCGCAGGAATTCGATATGGCGGATGGTCTTGGCGATCGTGGCCTCCAGATCGAGGAAGTCGATCGGCTTGGTCACGAAGTCGAAGGCGCCGCGATTCATCGCGGTGCGAATATTGGTCATGTCGCCATAAGCCGAAACGATGACCGTCATTATGTTTTCTTCGTTCTCCTGCAACTTCTGCAGGAGCGAGAGCCCATCCATCCGCGGCATATTGATATCGGTGACGACCAGATCGATGTCGGCGTTCGCCTTCAACGCCGCCAGTGCTTCCACACCGTCGTGGGCGAACATAAAGCTGACAGCTTGGTCCCGGATTTGATGACGAAACTTCTGAAGAACGAGAGCCTCCAGGTCAGGCTCGTCATCCACGACCAGGATTCGAGTGGTCATGCTGCTCTTTCGACGCGCGTGTCGATCTCGCTGCGAAGCTGCACGAAATCGATCGGCTTGGTTAACAACGCCTCGGCACCGCTTTCAAGCGCTTTGCGCTTCGTCTCCGCATCGCCATAGGCGGTGATCATGATCACCGGTACGTCGGGTCGCACCGCTTTGGCTTTGGGCAAGAGCTCGAGGCCGCTCATGCCAGGCATATTGATGTCGGAGAGAATCAAAATGAGTGAGGCGTCGCTCGCATCGCCGATGCATTGAAGCGCTGCGGGCGCGGACTGGGCAAATTCCATCGTGAAGCGGCCGTCGCGAAGGTCGCGGCGGAATTGCTGACGGAACAGCATTTCGACGTCCGGTTCGTCATCAACAACGAGGATAAGAAGTTTCACGTCGATGCTCCTGTCTTGCCTAGCGTAGCCGCGTTTCTTGGAAGAACGATGCGAAACTCGGTGTAATGACCCGGTTCCGAGTTGACATCAATGGATCCGCCATGTTGCTTGACGATGATGTCATGGCTGATCGACAGGCCGAGCCCGGTGCCCTCGCCTGCAGGTTTCGTTGTGAAAAACGGATTGAACATTCGCTCCCTGACCTCAGGCGTAATTCCGCTGCCATTGTCGCGAATTCGGATCTCGACGCTGTCGCCGAGATTTTTCGTCGCCGCCGCCAGGGTGGGCTCGTAGCCATCTCCACCATCCTGCACCTTGCGCCTGGTCGCGGCGTAAAAACCATTCGAAATCAGATTGAGAAGGACGCGCGTGATCTCCTGCGGGAAGAGGTCGGCTTCGCCGGCAGCCGGATCGAACGATCGCTTAAGGGTGATGTTAAAGCCTTGTTTCTCGGCGCGCGCACCATGGTAGGCGAGATTGAGGCTTTCCTCGACGATAGCATTGATGTCGACCGGCCTGTGTTCGCCCGAGCCCTGGCGCGAGTGGAGAAGCATGTTCTTGACGATCGAATCGGCGCGTTTGCCGTGCTGCACGACCTTTTCAAGGTTGCCGCGCAGCATGTCCATAAGTTCCGCTAGCTGATCCCCGGTCTTTCCATCGAATTTTACACTTTCAAGGGTCTCCCCGATTTCATCAATCAGTTCGGAAGAGACCGCCGAGAAGTTGTTGACAAAATTGAGCGGATTCTTGATCTCGTGCGCGATGCCCGCGGTGAGTTGCCCGAGCGAGGCGAGCTTTTCTGTCTGCACGAGACGATCCTGCGCGGTGCGAAGATTGTCCAGAGATGCGGTCAAGTCGGCCGTGCGCGCCTGCACTTCGCCAAACAATCGGGAATTTTCGATTGCAATCACCGCCTGGTCGGCAAATGTGCTGACGATCTCGATCTGCTTGTCGGTAAACGGCTCAGGCACTGACTTTGTCATCGACATGACGCCGATGCAGTTTCCCTCTCGAAGTAGCGGTGCCCCAAGCGCCGCGCGGTAGCCGCCAAGTTTCTGGCCTTCGTGGAAGGTATATTCCGGATCGGCGAGAACGTCGGGAATGTGAACTGTCGCGAGTCTCGCCGCTGTTCGAGCGACCAGCGTTCCTCGGCCCGCAGGGATCGGATGCGCTTTCAAATACTTCTGATACTCCATCGAGAAGCCATTGTGCGCGGTTAACCGATATACGTCCCCGTCCCGAAGAAAGATCTGCACATTTTCGGCCTGGCACAGACGGCCCGCCGACTCCACCAGCGTATCCAGGACAGCCTGCACATCGAAGGCCGAGCGGCTGATCACCTTGAGCACTTCGGCCGTCGCGGTCTGCTGATCGAGCGACCTGCGCAGCTCATCGAGCAGCCTCGTGTTCTCGATTGCGATCACTGCCTGCGCGGCGAAGTTCTTCACCAATTCGATCTGCTTGTCGGGAAAGACGCCCGTTTCCTGCCGATAGATGTTGATGGCACCGATCACCTCATTATCCCTGAGCATCGGGATGGAAAGAACGGCGCGATAGCCGCCTAGCTTGACCAGCGCCATGCGATCCGGGTCACGTTCGGCATAGGCCGGCTCTGTCGCGATATCCGGCACCTGGATAGCCTGCTTTGCAGTGGTGCTGCGCCGAATGGCCGTACCGGGACCCGCGCGGACGATCGGATCGCGACGGCGCGCCTCCGCCAGAGCATGTGGCGTGTTGTGCTGCGCGACCACGCGAAAGTTCTCTCCCTCGCGAAGAAAAAGGGTCCCAAACTTTGCGGCGCAGAGACGCGTCGCGTTTGCAAGGAGGGAATCGAAGACCGGTTGGAGTTCGCCTTGCGACGAGCTGATCGTTTGCAGCACTTCCGACGTCGCTGTCTGCTGCTCCAGCGACTCGGACAGGTCACGCGTGCGCGCCTGTACTTCGTCGAATAGACGCACATTCTCAATGGCGATCACCGCCTGGTCGGCGAAAGTCCTCAAAACGTCGATTTGCTTCTCGGTAAAGGGACGAACAGCGAGCCGGGTCAGCACAATAACGCCGATTGGATTGCCCTCCCGCAACAGCGGAACGCCCAGAACCGTGCGATAACCACCCCGTTTCTGCGCTTCACCAAAGGTGAAGTCCGGATCGGCAAGAACGTCGGCAATGTGAACGACGCGTCCTTCAAGCAAGGCGCGGCCTGCGACCGAACCGCGATCGCGCAGTATCGGGCGGGTCTTGACGTAGTCCATGAATGCCGGGGGGAAGTTCAGGCTCGTGACCCAGTAATGCTCGCCATCCTTGGGGCGCACGATGCCGGCCATATCGGCTTCGCAGAGTTTTGCCGCAGATTCGGTGAGTGTGTTGAGGACCGGCTGGAGATCAAAGGCGGACCGGCTGATAACTTTCAGCACGTCCGCGGTCGCTGTCTGTTGCTCCAGCGATTCGCGCAACTCATTGAGAAGTCGGGTGTTTTCGATGGCAATGACGGCCTGGTCGGCGAAGGTCGTCACCAACTCGATCTGTTTCGCCGTATATGGCTGCGGCGCAGTCCGTGCGACGAAGATGACACCCACGACATCACCTTTGCGCAAAAGAGGAACGCCCAGAGCGGCACGGTAGCCTCCGATCTTCTGGGCCTCACTCCAAGTGTAGTCCTTGTCAGAGAGCACATCAGTGACGTGGATCACTTTTGCCTCGAACGCAGCGCGACCCGTCACGCTGCCACGATCCACTGGAACCGGACGGCTCAGGAAATAGTCCTTGATACGCGCATGGATGTCGGTTGCGTTGCCATAACCCGCGACCCAACTGAAAAACTCGCCCTTCCGTTCGAACAGCCAGGCATGATCGGCCTCGCAGAGCCGCGTTGCCGATTCGATCAGGGTATCGAGCACCGTCTGCAGATCAAACGTCGACCGGCTGATGACCTTGAGCACATCGGCGGTGGCGGTCTGCTGCTGGAGGGACTCCGAAAGATCGTCGGTGCGCTCGCGGAGTTCATTGAGCAGCCGCGTGTTCTCGATGGCAATCACGGCCTGCGCGGCAAAATTGCTGACCAGCTCAATCTGCTTGTCGGTGAACGGCCGCACTTCCTGACGATAGATGCCGATGGCTCCGATCAGTTCTCCGTCCTTGATCATCGGCACGTTCAACAAGCTGCGTGCGCCGCCAAGGTCGGCGGTTGCAACGCGAAGCGGTTCGCGTTCGGTGTAGGCCTCTTCGCTTTTGGTGTCGGCAACCTGGATCGTTTTTTTCTCTCTGGTGAGGCGGCCGAGGCCGGTGGTGGGCCCAGGCCGTATCGGTCCGCGATTGAGGTATTCCGCGTATGCCGGCGCTACGCCGAGCAAGGATGTGGCGGTGTAGGCGCCGTCCGCGTACCTGAACAGAATTCCGATGCTGGCCCCGCAAATCCGCACTGCGTTCTCCAGCATCGCCTGAAACACCGGCTCCAATTCGCCGGGCGACTTCGAAATAACCTGCAAGACTTCCGATGTCGCGGTCTGCTGCTCGAGCGATTCCGAAAGATCATCCGTGCGTTGGCGCAGTTCATTAAGCAGCCGCGTGTTCTCGATGGCGATCACGGCCTGCGCGGCAAAATTGCTGACCAGCTCAATCTGCTTGTCGGTGAACGGCCGGATTTCCTTGCGATAGATCGTAATGGCCCCGATCACCTCATCTGACTTGAACATCGGGACACACACTATAGTGCGGACGCCGGCGACTTCGACGGCGGCGACAGGCAATATGTCGCCATCGAGATAGGCGCGGCTTTCCCGCAGGTCGGGTATGTGCACCGGTTGGCGCTTCTGCACGACCTGCGTCAACGCCCCGGCCGGGCCGGGACGGACCAGGATGCCGCTTATTTGCTCGATATATTCGGGGGGCAGCGGACCAAAGAGAGCCGTGTTCCGGAAACCATCGCCGTCTCGAAGAAACATCGCACCGTAACTCGCTCCGCACAACCGCGTTGCATTGGCGAGCATGGTGTCGAATACCTGCTGCAGCTCGCCAGACGAGCTTGCAATAACCTTCAGCACTTCCGATGTCGCGGTCTGCTGCTCCAGTGATTCGGTCAGATCGTCTGTGCGTTCGCGCAGTTCTCCGAGCAACCGGGCGTTCTCAATCGCGATCACTGCCTGATCGGCAAAGGTACGGACAAGTTCGATCTGACGCTCGGGAAAGTATCCAGTTTGAGGTCGTGCAATAGCAATCGCCCCAACCGGACGACCGGCACGCAGCATTGGGACAGCCATTATGCTTCGGAATTTCACTATCCTCGCCGTGTCGTGGTGCTCGTATTCGGGGTCAGCGTTGATGTCCGGAATTTGTTCAACGACTCCATTGACGATCGCGCGGGCCGCAGCGCTCTTCCGTCCGGGGGGGATGGGATATGCGCGTCTTAACGCGTCGATTGCTTCGGCGTCGTAGCCATAAGTGGCTGCAAAGTGGATGAGTTTCCCGTCGAAACGAAACACGTGGCAGAATCGAGAGCCGCAGAGGCGGGCAACGCTCCTGGCGATGATTTCGAATACAGGCTGGGCATCGGCCACCGAGCTTGAGATGACACTTAACACCTCCGAGGTCGCCGTCTGCTGCTCCAGCGACTCGGTCAGATCATCGGTGCGATGGCGCAACTCATTGAGAAGGCGCGTGTTTTCGACCGCGATGACCGCCTGGGCGGCAAAGTTTGATAACAATTCCACCTGCTTGTCGGTGAACGGCCGCACTTCCTGACGATAGATCGCGATGGTCCCGAGCAGTTCGTTGTCCTTGAGCATCGGTACATTCAGAAGCGTGCGGAAGCCTCCGAGGTCGACGGCAGCCACAAAAATAGGCTCGCCCTCAATGTAAGCCCGTTCCGTTTTGACGTCGGCAACGTGCACCGTCTCTTTCTTCTCGATAACGCGTCCGAGCGCGGTTCGCGGACCCGGGCGTTGCGGTCCGCGATGCCAGAACTCGGCAAATTGCGGCGGTACGCCGACCATTGCCGCCGCAGACACCAGGCCGTCCTCCATACGAAACAACATGCCAAAGCTGGCGTCGCAGATGCGCACGGCGTTCTCGAGCATGGCCTGGAAGACGGGCTCCAGGTCGCCAGGCGAACTCGAGATCACGCTTAGCACTTCCGACGTCGCCGTCTGCTGTTCCAGAGACTCGCTCAGATCATCGGTGCGCTGGCGCAGTTCGTTAAGCAGACGCGTGTTCTCGATGGCGATGACCGCCTGGTTGGCGAAGGTTTTTAAAAGCTCAAGCTGTTTTTCCGAGAGCGGGCCCGGAGCTTCGCGCACCACGCTCAGTGCGCCAATCGCTTCGTCGCCGCGCATCATCGGCATGATCGTGATCGCGCGATTTCCCGTGGCAAGGAACCTTTTGGCCCCAGGCGCGACATCCGGCGGCGCGCTCCTGACATCGGGAACGTCAACGATGCGTCGGTCGAGAATGGCGATGGCGTGCATGTATTCATGCGTCAGCGGGAACGGAAACCGCTTTCGCCAGGCCGCCTCGCGCGCCGGATCAGAAGCAGCGATCGCGGCAAGAGCTACCTGATTGTCTTTCGGCAGCGCGACGCTGATGGCGGCATTGCCGAAAAGCTTTATTCCGCTTTGGACAATGGCATCGAACACCGGCTGCGTGTCGGTTGGCGAGCTGCTGATGACCTTGAGGATTTCCGCGGTCGCAGTTTGCCGCTCGAGTGACTGGATTGTTTCGTTGAACAGGCGGACATTTTCGATCGCGATCACGGCCTGGTCAGCAAATGTTGTCACCAATTCGATCTGCTTTTCGGAGAACGGCCTGGGTGCGTTGCGCGTGAGCATGATGACGCCGATTGACATGCCTTCGCGCAAAAGCGGAACGCCCAGTACCGCGCGATATTTCCCGACAGCACGCTGTTCGGTTAATTTGTACGCAGGATCTGCGCGAACATCGGCAACGTGAACCGTTTTTCCCTTAAGAACCGTTCGTCCCAGTACAGACCCCGGATCAGGTGCTATTGGATGAGTCCGCAGGTATTGCTCGAATTTCTTCGGATAGCCGTAGCTTGCAACCAATGGGTAGACACCGTCTTTCGGCCGATGGATGGTTGCACTGTCGGCCTCGCATAACCGAGCCGCTGATTCGACCAAGGTGTCGAGCACCGTCTGCAGATCGAAGGTCGAACGGCTGATGACCTTTAGTACGTCGGCTGTCGCAGTCTGCTGGTCCAGCGACTCGGATAGATCGCTTGTTCGCTCGCGCAACTCGTTGACCAGGCGCGTATTTTCGATCGCGATCACTGCTTGCGCCGCAAAGGTCTTCAGAAGCTCGAGCTGCTTTTCGGACAGCGGGCCCGGCGCCACGCGCACCACGCTGACTGCGCCGATCGCGGCGTTGCCGCGAATCATCGGCATGATGGTGATGGCCCGGTATCCGCTGGGGAGAAAATTCTTGACGCCCGGCGCGAGCGGACCGCGTTCGTGCTCCTTGGCATCCGGGATGTCGATCATTTTGCAATCGAGGATCGCCGTGCCATGCATGCGGGAGCGATCGAGCTTGTCGGGAAAACGGGCTTTCCATGCGCTTTCGCGCTTTTGGTTGCCGTCCGCGATGGCAACCGCTTTCAACTGATTGCCATCGCGCAGGACGATTGTGGTCGCGGCGTCCGGAAAAAGCTTCAAACCGCTTTGAACGATGGCATCAAAAACCGGCTGGGTATCGGTCGGTGAGCCGCTGATGGCCTGTAGAATTTCGCCCGTCGCGGTCTGACGCTCCAGGGCCTCCTTCGTTTCATTGAACAAGCGAACATTCTCGATCGCGATCACCGCCTGGTCGGCGAAGGTTTCAACCAGCTCAATCTGCTTTTGCGTGAACGGCTCGACATTTGTCTTGAGTATCGTGATGACACCCAAAAGTGCCTTTCCGCGCAGCATCGGAACCGCCAGCACGGTGCGGTAACCCTGTTTCTTCACCAGTTCGAGGTGCTTGTACCCGGGCTCCTTCAAAACGTCGTGCACGTGCACTGTGCAGCGTTCGGCGGCAGCCCGACCCGCCGCAGTGCCTTGGCCCGGACGAAACGGATGACTTTCCAGCCATTCGGTAAATCCCGGCCAAGCACCATAGGCAGCAGCAAGATTGAGAAATTCGCCATCGAATTGAAGGATATGGCCGCGCTTGGCACCGCAGAGCCGGGTCGCACTTTCGATGAGCGTCTCCAGAACCAGTCTCAGGTCGAATGTCGAGCGGCTGATGACCTTGAGGACATCGGCCGTCGCAGTCTGCTGTTGCAGCGACTCTGAAAGCTCTCGTGTCCGCTTCTGCTCGCCTTCGAACAGCCGCACATTCTCGATCGCGATCACCGCCTGGTCGGCAAAGGTTTCAACCAGCGCGACCTGCTGCGGAGTAAAAGCTTCTACCCTCGTTCGCGTCAGGAACAACACGCCGATGGGCGTCCCTTCACGCAGAAGCGGAACGCCGAGCGCCGTGCGATAGCTGCCGAACGCCAGGAGGCTCCTCAAATTGTACTCGGGATCCTTTTGCAGATCGGGCACCTGAATGACCCGTCCTTCGATCAGCGTGCGGCCGACAATCGATCCGCGACCAGGTTCGATCGTGATGCTTCGCAGGTATTCCTGGTTCTTTAATGCCTCTCGCCGTTTGCCTGAGACAACATAGGAGGCCGCGAGCCGAAAACTTTCTCCGTCGGGACGCCAGATGTTGGCTACTTCCGCATCGCAAAGTCTGGCGGCCGATACCACCAGCGTATCGAGCACTGCCTGAAGGTCGAATGTCGAGCGGCTGATGACTTTGAGGACATCGGCCGTCGCAGTCTGCTGTTGCAGGGACTCGCGTAGATCGCCGAGCAATCGTGTGTTTTCGATTGCGATAACTGCTTGCGCCGCAAAGTTTTCGACGAGTTCGATCTGTTTCCTGGTAAAGGCGCGGACCTCTTGACGATAGATCACAATCGTCCCGATCAGTTCGCCATTCTTGAGCATCGGAACGCCCAAAACCGTGCGGGCGCGTGCAAACCTGCGAGTGCCGACCTGAACCGGACTAGATCCCGAATATCCTTTGTCCTTTCTCACATCGGAAATGTGAACGAGCTGTTTGGTCGCAGCGATGCGACCGAGCGCCGTGCCTTTCGCGGGATGAACGACAGGGTCACGCCGCAAAAACTCGGCATAGGCGGGTGGCGCGCCATAAGTCGCTCCAATGCGAAATACGTCCCCCTCGCGAAGCCAGAGATTGCCGAACTTCGCGCCGCAAAGGCTCACCGCGTTCTCAAGTATAACCCGAAAGACCGGCTCGAGCCTGCCGCGGGACGAACTGATGACTTGCAGCACCTTCGAGGT
>Ga0081455_10004808_pt1 | contig 12727 bp, 12 predicted proteins | sample TabmetS3T2R1_FD_70207 | JGI IMG/M metagenome (GOLD analysis project Ga0081455, IMG submission 70207) | Tabebuia heterophylla rhizosphere microbial communities from the University of Puerto Rico - S3T2R1 | ecosystem: Host-associated > Plants > Roots > Rhizosphere ... | reverse complement strand
GCGAGGACGGGGCAGCGGCCGTAAGTAGATGTCATGCCGGTTGTCCTTGACCTTGTGAAAAGCCCACGTCCACGGCACCCCGAAAAGGCACACAGGCCGGATTCCGCGGTTCTCCCCAAGCCTGCCTGGATTCGTGTCAAGGCGCCGGTATCGCCGGGCTATTTCGCGACACAAAAAATCATGCGGGACAACGGCCTGCACACCGTGTGCGAGGAGGCCGGCTGTCCCAACATCGGCGAGTGCTGGGAGAAGAGACACGCAACCTTCATGATCATGGGGGATACCTGCACGCGCGCTTGCACGTTCTGCAACGTCAAGACCGGGCTTCCTGTCGCGCTCGATCCGGATGAGCCGGCCCGCGTGGCCGATGCGACGGCCAAATTGGGCCTGGCGCATATTGTCGTGACCTCGGTCGATCGGGACGATCTGGCAGACGGTGGCGCGCAGCATTTCGCCGATACCATTCGCGCCATCCGCGGGCGTTGTTCGCAGACGACCATCGAGGTTCTCACCCCGGATTTCCTGCGCAAGGACAGAGCGCTTGAGCTCGTGGTCGCAGCAAGGCCTGACGTGTTCAATCACAATCTCGAGACGGTGCCCTCGCTCTATCTGACGGTGCGGCCCGGTGCGCGATATTTCCACTCCCTGCGGCTTCTCCAGCAGGTGAAGGAACTGGATCCGGCGATGTTCACCAAGTCGGGCATTATGGTCGGTCTTGGCGAGGAGCGAAACGAAGTTCTGCAGGTGATGGATGATCTGCGCTCGGCCAATGTCGACTTCCTGACCATCGGGCAATATCTGCAGCCCACGCGCAAGCACCACGAAGTCAAACGCTTCGTGCCGCCTGACGAGTTCAAGGCACTCGAGAGCATTGCCTACAGCAAGGGTTTTCTGATGGTGGCCGCCTCGCCCCTCACGCGCTCGTCGCATCACGCGGGCGAAGATTTCGCGCGGCTGAAAGCTGCGCGCGCCGCTAGATAGTCCTCAATGCCGCAATTCTCGACCAAGCGTCGCGTCCCGCACGCCGCCACCGATATGTTCGACCTGGTCGCGGATGTCGAAAAATATCCGCAATTTGTGCCTCTCTGCAGCGCGATGAAAGTGAAGAGCCGAACCGAGAAAGACCGCGTCACCGTCCTGGTCGCCGACATGACGGTGGCCTACAAGATTATTCGCGAAACCTTCACGAGCCGCGTCACGCTCGATCGGCCAGATCTGAGGATTTTTGTCGAATATCTCAGCGGACCGTTCAAGCGCATGCAGAACCGCTGGCGTTTTGTGCCGGTCGGGGAGGACGCCTGCGAGATTGAGTTCTTCATCGACTATGAATTTCGCAGCCGCACGCTCGCCGCGGTCATGGGAGCGGTGTTCGACGCAGCGTTCCGGAAATTTGCCGTCGCGTTCGAGCGGCGCGCCGACGAGGTCTACGGCCGCCCGGCATAGACGCGCTTACGCGGCGGCAGAAAAACGTCGACCTTCAGCTTTGGCCTAAGACTTATCGACCAGCGTCTCAAGATGCTCAATTGCCAGAGCTGCCTTGGGGTTAGGGACCTCAGCGCGACGGATCCAATCATTCAGATCTTCGATATAGGTGGTGTCCTCATATTTCGGCATCGACGCTGCGTGGTCAGGGCTCGACTTCGAAGCTTGTTCATCAGGGCTCGGCGTTGAAACAACCTTGTCGTTGAAGCTAAAGATCGCGCCGTTACCTTGGTTGTGCTTGACCAAATCCCGACTGAAGTTAACGAAGACAGGCGTCGCCGCAACGACCAGGTCTTGCGCAAGGTCCGGAGGGCAATCCTTAGCTACGCGATGCAGTGCATGCATGCCCTGGTCTCCCGGGTGTATCGTGATCCTAGGTTCTTTCAAGGCACCACCGACCAACTTGATCGCCAGTTTACCTACAATGTCTTTGTAGGCGGGGTTTGCTCGCATTGCTTCCCTGACATCGGCATCGGCTTTGCGAAAGGCGTCCGCGAGTTTCGTATGCAAACTTGCGTCAGGCTGGCGTTTGCTCTCCGCGATCACGTTTTTGATAATAGCATTCGCGCGTCTTTTCTCGGCGTTAGTGGACTTATGAGTTAGCGCCGACGTACCGCCAGGGGACGCCCAATGGCCTGGCTTTACTTTTTGCAGCGGCGCTTGAGCAGCCGACGACCCCGCCACGTTTGGTTGCTGGCCTAGTGCAACTGAAGGACCTCCGTCGATTTTCATTTTGTGTCCTTTCCACGCGCGAGAATCTAACCGTCCCACTGGTCACTCTCACTCTGATAGGCCTCTTGTTACGCAGGCGGTGTGCCGCAGGTGACAACTGCGCACGCTTTTTGGCGGAGTAATCGGAGGAGATTGTATGAAAGAACTGCGATTTTCGGGAAAGCGCGCAAAACGAAACTGCCCCGGCGCGATCCTCCGGGGCAGTTATTTTTTTAAACGCAGATCGACGTCAGGTGCGCGCGCGCATCCGGACCTGGAAGCTGTCGAACCCGAATTCAGCCACCTGCAGCCACGCATAGGCGTTCGACCGATATGGCACGACGCTGTCCAACATTTTCTTGAAGTGCGGCTTGGTCTGCGAGAGTTCCGCATAAATTGCGTTCGCTGCCTTGTAGCAATCCTCGAGAACCGGCTGCGGGAATGCGCGCAGCTGCGCACCGCCTGCCATCAGGCGAAGCAATGCTTCCGGATTGACGTAATCGTACTTCGACAGCGTCCAGACCCACGCGTCATTGGATGCGGTGATGATCGCCGATTGGTAAGCTTTCGGCAGCTCGCGCCATTTCGTCAGGTTGATGATGTTGTGCGATTGGCCGCAACCTTCCCACCAGCCGGGGTAGTAGTAGTACCTGGCGATTTTTGCAAAGCCGAGCTTCTCGTCGTCGTAAGGTCCGACCCATTCGGCCGCATCGATGGTGCCTTTTTCCAACGCCGGATAGATGTCTCCGGCAGCAAGCTGCTGCGGCACCGTGCCAAGCCTGGTGAGAATCGTGCCGGCAAAACCCCCGACACGGAATTTGAGTCCTTTGAGATCTTCGGATGTCTTGATTTCCTTGCGGAACCATCCGCCCATCTGCGCGCCCGTATTGGCGGCAGCGAAACCGATGCAGTTGTAGTCTTTCAGGAGATCGTTCAGCAGGTCCTCGCCGCCGCCGTGACGCAGCCAGGAGATCATCTGGCGGCTATTCAGTCCGAACGGAAGCGCCGTGCCGAACGTGAAGGCCGGATCCTTGCCCCAGTAGTAATACATGGCGGTGCTGCCCATCTCGACCGTGCCGCTCTGCACGGCATCGAGAACCTGCAAGCCCGGAACGATCTCGCCAGCGGCGAACACCTGGATCTGGAATTTGTTATCGGTGATTTCGGCAATGCGCTTCGCATCCGCCGTAGAGCGTATCGAGCGATTTCGGCCAGCTCGCCGTTAATCGCCATTTTATTTCCGGCGACGATTGCGCAATCGCGGGCGCGGTAACAGCGGCTGCGGCGGCTCCCAAACCTGCAGCTTGCAAGAATTCACGACGTTTCATTGGCGTTTCCCCTCGTTGACGCCGGCCCGCCGACCGAAGGAGATTTCACCACTGAATATTCAAGTTCGCCTTCATTTCGGCGACCGACGGGGACGATCTTACGCGAGTGCGGGCAAAGAGAAAGCCCGAACTCACCGGCTTTATTGCCCTAGCTTTTTCCCGCGGGCGGACGAGGCTCTTCCTTTTCCGCCAGCTCCTGAAGCATGGAAAATGCCTGCAAGACCGATGCACGGCGCACGTTGGACCGGCCGATATCGCCGTATTTCCGATCGTGCGCGATGACGCGGCCGCTGCGCGATGCAGCACAAAAATAAACGAGGCCAATGGGCTTTCCGAGCACCGCCCCGGTTGGCCCGGCAATGCCTGTAACCGAAATGGCAAGATCGACCGAGGCATGGGCCAGCGCGCCTTTCGCCATTTCCTCGGCGCATTCGGTGCTCACCGCGCCATAGAAATCGATCGTTGCCGGCGTCACACCAAGCATTTGCTGCTTCGCCTTGTTCGAGTAGGTCACAAAGCCGCGGTCGAGGACCAGGGACGAACCGGGAATTTCGCTCAGCGTGGCGGCGACCAGCCCGCCGGTGCAGGACTCCGCCGTCGCCAGCGTGAGCTTCTTCCCTTTGCAAAGGTCCAACAGGGCAACAGCAGCAGCGCGCAATTCTTTGTCGGACATGGCGGTCAGTCCCACGGCAGGCGAACGGTTGCCGTCGCGTAGGCGACGATGCCTTCACCGCGTCCGGTGAATCCGAGTTTCTCGCTTGTCGTCGCCTTCACGGCCACGCGCTCGAGGTCGACGCCGGCAATTCTCGCGATGTTCGCGCGCATGCTTTCGCGGTGCGTCGAGATGCGTGGAGTCTCGCAAACCACTGTCAGATCGAGGTGAGCGATGCGGCCACCCCGGGCCCGCACTCGTTCGACGGCGAAAGCAAGAAACCGGTCGGACGACGCGCCTCGCCATTGTGGATCGGACGGCGGGAAGTGCGTGCCAATGTCGCCATCCGCGAGAGCACCGAGCACCGCGTCCGTAAGCGCATGGAGCGCGACGTCGGCGTCGGAATGTCCGGTGAGCGCCTTGTCATTTGGAATGCGTACCCCCGCGAGGGTGACGTGGTCGCCGGGACCGAACGCGTGGACGTCCAATCCCGAGCCGATGCGAACATCGCCGAGAGCGGCAAGTTGTTGACCTTCCGCGCGCAGAAAATCCTCCGGCGTCGTGAGCTTGATGTTGCCGAGGTCGCCTTCGAACACACTGACCTTCATGCCGGCCCATTCGGCCAAGGCAGCATCGTCGGTAAAGTCCTCGCGGCCCTGGGATGCCGCGCGACGATGTGCGTCAAGCAGGGCATGAAAGCGAAATGCCTGCGGCGTCTGCACGAGCCGGATCGTATTACGATCGAGAGTCGTTTCAATGGTGCCAGTTGCATCGACGCGCTTGACGGTGTCGGTTACCGGCAGCGCAGGGATGGCTGCGCCGGTTTGTTCTGCCGCCTCTATGGCGCGCGCGATCAGACTTGCGCTGGTGAAGGGCCTGGCCGCGTCGTGGACGAGCACAATGTCGGGAGCATGCGGCTGCAGCGCCTCAAGACCTGCGCGCACCGAAGCCTGACGCGTCGTCCCGCCTGACACGGGCGCGAGAATCTCCATGTTGCCAATCAGGGTTCGCACGAGCTGCAGATCGTCTTTGCGGACGACAGGCTGAACCAAAGCGATTTGGGAGACTCTTACAAATGCGGTGAGGGCATGCTCGAGCAGTGTTTGGCCGCCCACGCGGCGAAACTGCTTCGGTACCTCGCCACCCGCTCGCAGGCCTTGCCCAGCGGCCACCACGACGGCTGCAACAAGCGCCATACGTTACTCCTCAGGTCTGTTTTTGCTTTACCGCGTTCTAGGCGGCCCGCAAACGCGCCTGATAAGCCGAGCGTTCTTAAGAATGAACTTTTTTTGCAATGCAGCACTTGCGCGGCGGCGCGAAATGGCTAATCTCTGAGCAATGAAAGGGGCAGCCTAAATGGTAGGCAGGCGGTCGGAGTGGGGCAATAATACCAATTTTCTGGGATCGTCGCTTGCGATCGGGCCGGTTGCTGTCCCGAACCGCGTGGTTTTGGCCCCCATGTCTGGCATTACTGATGCACCGTACCGCCGGCTGGCAGAAAGGCTCGGTGCGGGGCTTGTCGTTTCCGAAATGACCGCTTGTGCCGGCCTGGCGCGGGGAGAACGCGAGGCAGCCGTGCGCAGCGACGGCGCCGGCATCCGCATCCATGTCGTGCAGCTCGCCGGATGCGAGGCCGGGTGGATGGCGGAAGGCGCACGCATCGCCGAGGCACAGGGCGCCGACATCATCGATATCAATATGGGTTGCCCGTCGAAGCAGGTGACCAACGGGGCCGCGGGATCGGCGCTCATGCGCGATCTCGACCACGCAGTGAGCCTGATCGATGCGACGGTTTCGGCGGTGCGCGTGCCTGTGACGCTGAAAATGCGGCTGGGATGGGATGCTTCGACCATCAACGCGCCGCAGCTCGCCAAGCGCGCCGAAGCGGCCGGAATCAAATTGATCACAGTGCACGGCCGCACGCGTTGTCAGTTCTTTCAAGGCCAGGCCGATTGGAATGCCGTCCGAATGGTAAAAGCGGCCGTTTCGATTCCGATCATCGTGAACGGGGACATTCGCTCCTGCGCAGACGCGATTGATGCGCTGGCCGAGTCCGGGGCCGATGCGGTCATGATCGGCCGTGCGGTGCAGGGGCGGCCCTGGTTGCCGGGTCAAGTGGCGCGATATCTCGCAACCGGCATGAGCGTTGGAGCGCCGCCGCTCGAGGAGCAATTCAATCTCATCGATGCGCTGTACGACGAAATGCTCAGGCATCACGGCACCGAGCTCGGCCGTCGGCATGCCCGCAAGCATCTCGGCTGGGCACTCGATTCCGCGGCCGCCGCCGCCGGAGCTCCGGTAACGCTGCTCAAGGAACATCGCAGTCGTGTTCTGACAACGGAAGAACCTGCGCGCGCGCGACGACTCCTCGCCGAGGCCTATGATGACTTCTCCTCGAGGGCTGCAGCATGAGGCGGGCGCAGGCTCTTTCGGAAATCGTAAACACGCCCGCGGATGCAATGCTCCATGCTCTGCCGCATCCGGTGATTATGGTTTCATCGGACGGAAAAATCGCCGACGCGAATGTGGCCGCCGAACAATTTTTTGATGCTTCGACCTCGATGCTGCGCCGGCACATGCTGCGCGAACTGGTGCCGTTTGGATCCCCGTTGCTGGCGTTGATCGAGCAGGTGCGGCAGCGCGGGGCGGCCGTCAACGAGTACAAGGTCGACCTGGCGACGCCGCGCAACCCTGGCGAGCGACTGGTTGACCTCTATGTGGGGCCGCTGCCGGAATATCCGGACCATGTTGTCGTGATGCTGCAGGAGCGCACCATCGCAGCCAAGATGGATCGCCAGCTGACCCATCGCGGAGCGGCGCGCTCGGTTATTGCTCTGGCGGCGATGCTCGCCCATGAAATAAAAAACCCGCTTTCCGGAATTCGGGGCGCCGCACAGTTGCTCGAGCAATCGGCGGTCGATGACGATCGACCGTTGACCAAGCTGATCTGCGACGAAACCGATCGCATCGTAAAGCTGGTCGACCGCATGGAGGTGTTTGCGGACGAGCGTCCGATCGATCGCGAGCCGGTCAATATTCATGTGGTGCTGGATCACGTGAAGCGATTGGCCCAATCGGGTTTTGCCCGCCAGATCAAATTCACGGAAGAATACGATCCATCGTTGCCGCCGGTTCTCGCCAACCGCGACCAGCTGATCCAGGTGTTTCTCAACCTGCTCAAGAATGCAGCCGAAGCTATTGGTGAAACTGCGGCTGACGGCGAGATCCAGCTGACCACCGCATTCCGTCCCGGCGTGCGTCTCTCGGTGCCGGGCAGCAAAACTCGCGTGTCGCTGCCTCTCGAGTTTTGCGTGAAAGACAATGGGCCCGGCGTGCCGGAAGACCTGATGCCGCATTTGTTTGATCCGTTCGTCACCACCAAGCAAAGCGGCAGCGGTCTGGGCCTCGCTCTTGTTGCGAAGATCGTGAACGATCACGGCGGAATCGTCGAATGCGAATCTCAACCGCGGCGAACGATCTTTCGCGTGCTGATGCCCATTTACAGCGGCGACGGTGAACTCATTGACATCCCGTCGCCGACGAAGAAGCGGTGAGAAATTATGGCGACAGGAAGCATCCTAATTGCCGACGACGATGCCGCAATCCGCACAGTGCTTAACCAGGCCCTGTCGCGAGCGGGATATGAGGTCCGGTCGACCGGCAATGCGGCAACCCTCTGGCGCTGGGTGACCCAGGGCGACGGCGATCTGGTGATCACGGACGTCGTCATGCCCGATGAAAACGCCTTCGATCTTATCCCTCGCATCCGCAAGGCGCGGCCCGATCTGCCTATCGTCGTGATGAGCGCGCAAAACACTTTCATGACGGCAATTCGTGCTTCCGAACGCGGAGCCTACGAATATCTGCCGAAACCTTTTGATCTCAAGGAATTGATTGCCATTGTGGGCCGGGCCTTATCCGAGCCGAAAGATCCGAAGCCGGCAAATACCAAAACCGACGAGTTTGAGGGCATCCCGCTGGTGGGCCGCTCACCGGCGATGCAGGAAATCTACCGCGTCCTTGCCAGGCTGATGCAGACCGATCTGACGGTGATGATCTCGGGCGAGTCGGGCACGGGCAAGGAGTTGGTGGCCCGCGCTCTGCATGACTATGGCAAGCGCCGATTGGGCGCGTTTGTTGCAATCAACATGGCGGCAATTCCACGTGACCTCATCGAATCCGAATTGTTCGGCCATGAGAAGGGAGCATTCACGGGGGCCAACACGCGCAGTGCGGGTCGCTTCGAGCAGGCGGAAGACGGCACCCTTTTTCTCGATGAAATAGGCGACATGCCCATGGAGGCGCAGACGCGGTTGCTGCGCGTGCTGCAGCAGGGCGAGTATACGACGGTAGGCGGCCGCACCCCGATCAAGAGTGATGTGCGGATCATCGCCGCGACGAACAAGGACCTTCGGCTGCTGATTCAGCAGGGTCTGTTTCGAGAGGATTTGTTCTTCAGGCTCAATGTCGTGCCCTTGCGATTGCCGCCGCTGCGCGAGCGCATCGAGGATATTCCGGACCTGATTCGTCATTTCTTCGCGCAGGTCCAGCGCGAAGGTCTTCCGCCGAAGCAGATCGACCAGTCGGCAGTCGATCGCCTCAAGCGGCATCGCTGGCCAGGGAACGTTCGCGAGCTCGAGAATTTGGCTCGCCGGTTGGCGGCGCTCTATCCGCAGGAAACGATTACCGTCGCTGTGATCGAGGCTGAGCTGGCGCAACCGGCTTTCCCCATGGGCAGCGACGAACCGCGAGGCGACGAAAGCCTGGGCAGTGCCGTTGAACGGCATCTCGCGGCGTATTTCTCAGGATTTGAGGACGGCCTGCCGCCGGCCGGGCTTTATCATCGCATTCTGCGGGAGATCGAATATCCGTTGTTGACGGCGGCTCTCGCGGCCACGCGCGGCAATCAAATCCGTGCCGCCGATCTGCTTGGGCTTAACCGCAATACACTGCGCAAGAAAATCCGCGACCTCGATATTCAGGTCTTTCGCGGCGGGCACTGAACACATCCCAGTTTTGATTAGGCTTTCGCGCCGCGCGGTCTCGCAGCGATCCGGGCGCTGCCGGATTGGCTCGCGCTCGTGATCCCAGCCCAAGTGATTGTAGCGGTTTTGGGCGATACAGGGGGAGGCGATTGGACTAGAATTCCCGCGGACTAGGCCTTTGCTCGAACGGACAACAGGGCGCCGAATGCCGGGCGCTTGCGTGTAAGGGAGGCCGTCATGTTGTCGCCGCTTGAAGCCAATGCAACGGAGTCCGATCAGCGGACAAAGCCGGGAAGCTCAGACGGGACGGTGGTGACCCAGTTCCGCGAGATCCTGCTCTGGCCGGTGCAGTTGATGCCGCTGAAAGAGGGTCAGCAGATCCACAGCCATTGGGAGCTGCTCGACAATTGCGGGCCATGGGAGCGGCTGATCGACGAATTCCTGATCGACCCTTGTGAATTCCAGGAACGCCACTATCGCGAATTCGTGACATTCCTTCCTCACGTTCAACGCGTGCTGTACGGAGAAGGCTCAGTCGGCACCCGGGCGGAGCAACGGGAATCGCCTATTCGCGTCTATCGGCGCAAGGACATCAGCAAGGTAGAGTTGACCCTTGAGAAATCATCGGAGCCCATTGTTCTCCAGGTCGCGCATGTCGACCTGTACTTTTTCTACGACGCGGACCTCGTCATCCTTGCGCTTGAGGTTTTCGGAAATGACCTCGCGCTGCCAGTCGTGCAAGAGTTGATGTTCCTCTTCGGACGCGCCTATCCCTCGGGATGGCGGGACGACGGCTTGCCGTTTCATTGCACCAAAGTCGCCTGGCTCGGGAAAGACGACAATGTGCTGGCGGTCTCCGATTTTGAGGATCGAGAAAAATTCCTTTCCTCGGTCTGCCGTCACCGGGCCGTTGCGATCGGCGCACACTGGGAATTTTTGCTTGAGCCGATGGTGCCCCATCATTCCGGCAGATCGGGCGCGATCAGATACCGTCAGCTCGAGTACTACAGGATGCCGATCATGGCATATCTCGCGCTGGATGATCCTGCCAAGCTCACGCGGATTGACTATGCGCGCCTGGCTTTCGCCGCTGGTCGCGGAGACGGAAAAAGCCTGCCGTTCTCCGCGCGCCATTTGCGACGTTTCGAAACCGATAACTGCTACGATCGGTACTTCGAAGACACGCATCGGGAGGGATGGTGCACGCGCATCATGAGCTGCGGCCATGCGTTCGTGATGACGGGAGATGCTCGCTCCGCGTTCTTCATCGATCCCGAACGCGGATTGCTCGGTCAGTTCCGCCATCAGTACTTTGTGCTTGGTCTTCTGGCGCACTTTCACAAGGCCGCGCTCTTGATGATGTCAGACAGGCTTATCGGCGCCGTCAAGAAACTGGACATCAGCGAGGCGGCGTCAATTCGGCGTTTCCGGCGCGACATCCGCCAGACGCTCGAGATCTTTCTCCGGTTTACGCATCGTTACTGGTATCACGAGATCTCCGATCAGGCGCAGTTTCGCGACGTATTCTATATGTTGACGCGCCATCTCGGAACGGAGCGCGCCTATCGGGAAGTTCGCGAAGAACTCCACGACATGGGCCAATATCTCGACAGCGACCTGTTGCGGCGACAATCGTACACGATGATTCGTCTGACCGTGGTCACGATTGCGGGCCTGATCGGAATGACGACGACGGGGTTCTTTGGCATGAATCTGCTGGCCTTGGCGGACGCGCCGCTGCTGAACCGCGGTATCTTCTTTTTCGCAGTGCTGATTCCGACGGTCGCCCTGACCGTCTATACCGTCGTCAAGTCGCGACGCTTAGCGGAATTCCTGGACAAGCTGTCTGACGAACGTCTGACAGGCTGGGAAAAGTGGACGTCGTTCCGAAAGATTTGGCAATCAACCGCGTAGCTCTGAACGCCATAAAGATGTCCGCGTCAGCCTAGGGCACTTTGTCGCAAATGCGATCGTGCGAGCGCAGTCGTTGGTCGGCTTCGCTATCTTCATGTGCACGCACGAATTTTCAGCCCAGCGCATCCGTATCTTACACTAGAACAATTCTAAGCTATTGATGAATCAAAGGAAATCTGTTGACCGCCGATGTCGGCACTGCCCATTCTGGCCCGCGAGGCGCTTCGAATCTGAAAAGGCGCAGCGATTTTTTTCGAGAGGGTGTCCATGAATCTGGTCCGTGCGGGCGCGCGTTTCACTTTTTCCGTATTTGCGGTCGTGGCGACTAGCGCCGCTTTCGCCCAGTCGGGCGAGGTCAACGTTTACACGTATCGTGAAAGCAAACTTATACAGCCGCTGTTCGACGCCTTCAGCAAGGAGACTGGCATCAAGGTCAATGTGGTCTCCGCCAGTTCCGGACTTGAGCAGCGCATCAAGACAGAGGGAGAGCACAGCCCCGCGGACGTTCTGCTGACAGTTGATATCGGACGGCTTGAAGATGCTGTGAAGGCCGGCATCAGCCAGCCGATTGCTTCCTCCACGCTGGACAAAGTGGTAGCGCCGCAGTACCGCGACCCGGAAGGCCACTGGTATGCGATCTCAATGCGCGCCCGAGTGATCTATGCTTCGAACGAGAGGGTGAAACAGGCCGCCATCACCTATGACGAACTCGCCGATCCGAAATGGCGGGGCAAGATCTGCATCCGTTCCGGCCAGCATATCTACAACAACGCGCTGATCGCCGCTTATATCGCGAAAAACGGCGAAGCCAAGGCCGAGCAGTGGCTGCGCGGTCTCAAGGCCAATCTGGCGCAAAAGCCCTCGGGCGGCGACCGGGAAACGGCGCGCGACGTTGCGGCGGGCAAATGCGATCTCGGTATTGGCAATACTTATTACTGGGCGCTGATGACCGAGAGCCCGGCGCAGAAGGCCTGGGCGGATGCTACCCGAGTCGTGCTGCCGACCTTCGAGGGTGGCGGTACGCATGTGAATGTTTCCGGTGTGGTGCTCGCCAAATATGCGCCGAACAAAGCCAACGCCATGAAGCTGATCGAATGGCTGGTCGGCGATACTGCCCAGCATATGTACGCGGATAGCGTCTTCGAATATCCGTTGCGAAACGGCGTTGCCGTGAATCCGATTATTGCGGGTTACGGCACGCTGAAACCCGACGCTTTGCCGCTTTCAAAGATCGCCGAATTCAAAAAGGCGGCTGCCACGTTGGTCGATAAAGTTGGTTTCGACAATTAGACCGTCCCGTTTAGTGTCGTCCTGTTGTTGAATTGTCGCCGCCGGTCAAAGTACTGGCTTACGTAATCGCGCTCGCGGTGGCCGCGCTGGTGGCGTTTCCGCTGGCGGGCTTGGTGCGTCTCGCGGCGCTCGGCGACACCGAGCTGTGGCCGCATCTCGCAGCTCATGTCCTTCCAGTCGCACTGACGGAGACGTTGCTCCTTCTGCTCGGCGTCGCTGCAATAATCGCCGTCGCCGGGGTCGGCACGGCGTGGCTGGTGACCACCTTCCAGTTTCCCGGTCGCGATACGTTGCTGTGGGTGCTGCCGCTGCCGCTCGCAATTCCCACCTATATCGCGGCATACATATATGTGGACATTTTGGAC
>Ga0081455_10006313_pt1 | contig 12728 bp, 11 predicted proteins | sample TabmetS3T2R1_FD_70207 | JGI IMG/M metagenome (GOLD analysis project Ga0081455, IMG submission 70207) | Tabebuia heterophylla rhizosphere microbial communities from the University of Puerto Rico - S3T2R1 | ecosystem: Host-associated > Plants > Roots > Rhizosphere ... | reverse complement strand
CGGCGGGTTTAGGTCCCGTTGAGTCGCAAGGCTCTTAGAGGTTCGAGTCCTCTCGCCCGCATTGCTGTCCAATCGACCGGTAGGCGTTCGTAGCACGCGCTCCGGCGGCCGGAGGGTGGCTGGCACAATGGCCCTCCTGTGAAGGCGACGGTCGAAGAGCTCCCCGAGAGCAAGGTTCGCATGACCGTCGAGGTTCCGAGCGGGGACGTCGAGCATGCGATCGACCACGCCGCCTCGGATCTCGCCGGCAGCCTGAAGATCCCCGGCTTTCGCAAGGGGAAGGTGCCGATGCCCGTGCTGCTCGCGCGGGTCGGGAAGGACCGGCTCTACGCCGAGGCGGTGGAAAGTCACATCGGCGGCTGGTTTCGGGCGGCCCTTCGTGAGACCAACGTCCGACCGGTGCAGGCGCCCGAGTACGACTACGAGCTTCCTCCGTCACCGTCGGACCCGTTCCAGTTCACCGCGACGGTTGCGGTGCAGCCCAAGCCGGAGCTCGCCGACTGGACATCGCTCGAGGTGCCAGCGGCTGAGCCCGAGGTGCCCGAGGAGCTGATCGAGGCAGAGCTCGAGGTGTTGCGCGGAACGGTCGCCGAGCTGGCGCCCGTCGAGGGCCGTCCGGCTCGTGAGGGCGACGTGTTGATCGTCGACCTCGTCTCGACCGACGGCGACGCGCAGCGCGACTACGTCGTCGAGCTCGGCGCCAACCGCCTGCTCCCGGAGATCGAGGAGGCTCTCGTCGGGTTGGAGCCCGGGGCGGAGACAGAGGTTTCGTACCCTCAGCCGAACGACGGCGTGGCGACGCTCACCGCCAGCGTCAAGGAGCTCCACGAGAAGGTGCTCCCGCCGGTCGACGACGAGCTCGCCAGGGCAGCGACCGAGTTCGACACGCTCGACGAGCTCCGCGCGGAGATCGAAGGCCGCCTCCGCGGCCAGCTCGCGGAAGAGCTCGACTCCCAGTTCCGGACCGCCGTCGTGGACGCGCTCGTCGATGCGACGGCCTTCGAGGTCGCCGACGGGCTCGTCCAGTCGCGCGCCGTCGAGCTCTGGAACGCACTCGTCCGCTCCCTCGAGCGGCGCGGGATCAGCGCCGAGGCCTACCTCCAGCTGAGCAACCGCTCGCCGCAGGAGATCCAGGCCGAGATCGAGGAGGAGGCACGGCGAGCGCTCGCGCGCGAGATCGTCCTCGAGGCCGCCGCCGACAAGCTCGGGATCGAGGTCTCCGACGACGAGGTCGACGCGCTGATTCGCGACGAGACCGAGGGCGGCGACGAGGAGGCCGACGAGTTGATCGCGCAGGTCAAGGCTGCTGGGCGCTACGAGGCGCTGCGGGCCGACCTTCGCCTGCGCCGGGCGCTCGACCGGCTCGCCGCCGAGGTCAAGCCGATCCCGATCGAGCTCGCTCGAGCGCGTGACAAGCTCTGGACACCAGAGAAGGAGAAACCCGAAACCGCTACGAAGTTGTGGACCCCCGGTAGCAAGGAGCCTGCATGAGCCCGTTAGTCCCGATGGTGATCGAACAGACGTCGCGCGGTGAGCGCGCCTTCGACATCTACTCGCGTCTGCTGAACGAACGAATCATCTTCCTCGGCACGCCGATCGACGATCAGATCGCGAACCTGATCATCGCCCAGCTGCTGCACCTCGAGTCCGAGGACCCCGACAAGGACATCTCCGTCTATGTCAACTCGCCGGGCGGCGACGTCTACTCAGGGCTCGCCGTCTACGACACGATGCAGTTCATCAAGCCCGACGTGCAGACGATCTGCGTCGGGATCGCGATGTCGATGGGGGCACTCCTTCTATCCGGCGGCGCGAAAGGGAAGCGGATGGCGCTGCCGAACGCCAAGATTCTGATCCACCAGGTCTGGACACCCCACGGCCCCGGCGGACAGGCGGCCGACATCGAGATCCGCGCCCGCGAGACGCTGAACCTGAAGCGGCGTCTCGAGGAGATCCTCTCCGAGCACACGGGCCAGGATCTGGAGAAGGTCTCGCGCGACACCGACCGCGACTACTTCATGTCTGCGCAAGAAGCGAAGGATTACGGCATCATCGACACCGTGATCTCCAGCCGGGATTCATCCAAGGGCTAGCCCTGATGGCGATTTCGGAGTACAAGGAGAGCTAGCGTGGCACGGGCGAGCGAGGGCAACGAGCAGCTTCTCTGCAGTTTCTGCGGAAAGAGCCAGCGGCAGGTCAAGAAGCTGATCGCCGGTCCGGGCGTCTACATCTGCGACGAGTGCATCGATCTCTGCAACGAGATCATCGACGAGGAGCTCACGTCTCCCTCGCAGCTCGACCTCGAGAACCTTCCTCGCCCGAAGGACATCTACTCGGTCCTGAACGACTACGTCGTCAGCCAGGAGGAGGCGAAACGGACACTCGCCGTCGCCGTCTACAACCACTACAAGCGCGTACAGATGGGGACGGAGGAGTCCGACGTTGAGCTCCAGAAGTCGAACATCCTCCTGCTCGGCCCGACCGGCTGCGGGAAGACGCTCCTCGCCCAGACCCTGGCGCGGATCCTCAACGTCCCGTTCGCGATCGCCGACGCGACGGCGCTGACCGAGGCGGGCTACGTCGGCGAGGACGTCGAGAACATCCTCCTCAAGCTGATCCAGGCCGCGGATTTCGACATCAAGAAGGCCGAGACGGGGATCATCTACATCGACGAGGTCGACAAGATCGCCCGGAAGGCGGACAACCCGTCGATCACGCGTGACGTCTCCGGCGAGGGCGTCCAGCAGGCGCTCCTGAAGATCCTCGAGGGCACCGTCGCGTCGGTGCCGCCACAGGGCGGGCGGAAGCACCCGCACCAGGAGTTCCTCTCGATCGACACGACGAACATCCTCTTCATCTGCGGCGGCGCGTTCGCCGGGCTCGAGAAGATCATCGGCAAGCGCATCGGCAAGAACGCCGTCGGGTTCGGGGCCGACATCCGCTCCCGCCACGACACCGAGACGAGCGAGCTGCTGGCGGACGTCATGCCGGAGGACCTGCTCTCGTATGGGTTGATCCCGGAATTCATCGGCCGGCTTCCGGTCGTCTCGGCCGTGCACCAGCTTCAGCGCGAGGACCTCGTCCAGATCCTCACCGAGCCGCGCAACGCGCTCGTCAAGCAGTACCAGCGCTTCTTCGGCTACGACTCGATCGAGCTTGTCTTCACCGACGACGCACTCTGGTCGATCTCCGACAAGGCGCTCGAACGCGAGACTGGCGCCCGCGGACTGCGTTCGATCATCGAGACAGCCCTGCTCGACGTCATGTTCGAGCTGCCTTCCCGCAAGGACGTCTCCAAGTGCGCGATCACCAAGGAGACGATCGAGAAGGGCGTCAAGCCGACGCTCGTGACGAGCGCCGGGCATGAGATCGAGGACGAGGCGGAGCGCGCCGCCGAATCGGCTTAGCCGGCCAAGCTCAGCCGCCCTGGTCGATCCCCGCTAGGGTCCCCGCCCGTCAAAAGCAAGTGGGAAAAAGGGGGGGTTCCCGAATGAAACGCTGGCTAGCAATCTGCGCTGCCTGCATGCTCGTGCTCTCACCCGGTGCGCAGGCGGCGACCGACAGCTCCAAGCTGCGGGAGCACGTACGGGTGGACAAGATCCTCAGGCACATGAGTGCCCTGCAGGGGATCGCCGACGCGAACGGGGGCACACGCGCCTCCGGCACGTCGGGCTACGAGGCGTCCGTGAACTACGTCGCCAGCAGGCTCCGCGACAAGGGCTTCCTCGTGACGGTTCAGAACTTCGACTTCCCGTTCTTCCAGGAGCTGGCCGCGCCCAGGCTCGAACAGGTCTCTCCGATTGCAAAGACGTATGGGGCGACAGTCGATTTCTTCACGATGACCTACTCCGGATCAGGCAACGTGACGGCGAACGTCCAGGCCGTCGACACGAACGCGACCCCGAGCGAGACGAGCTCGAGCGGCTGCGAGGCTGCGGACTTCGCGGGCTTCGTTGCCGGACGGATTGCGCTGATGCAGCGCGGCACCTGCACGTTCCAGGTCAAGGCGCTGAACGCCCAGGCTGCCGGCGCGTCCGCAGCGGTGATCTTCAACCGCGGCGGCGGCACTGACGGGCCGATCAACGGCACGCTCGGCTCGCCCGGCGTGAACATTCCGACCGTCGGGGCCAGCTTCCCGGTCGGGCAGGAGCTCTATAGCCCGACCAGCGCGGTCGTGGCCCACGTCTTCACGTCAACGATCTCGGAGACGCGGACGACGAGCAACATCCTCGCCGACACTCCGGGCGGCAACCCCAACAAGGTCGTCGTCGCCGGCGCGCACCTCGATTCGGTGACCGAAGGTCCCGGTGTCGTGGACAACGGCAGCGGTACGGGCACGCTGCTCGAGGTCGCGTTGAACCTGAACTCGACGGTGAACATGTTCAAGACCGGTAAGAACGGGCTGACCAACAAGGTCCGCTTCGCCTGGTGGGGCGCCGAGGAGCTCAGCTTGAACGGCTCCAGGCACTACGTGGCCGGGCTCAGCGCTGCGGAGCGGAGCGCGACCACGATCAACATCAACTTCGACATGCTCGCCTCGTCGAACGGCGTCTACTTCGTCCAGGACGGGGATGGAGCCCACACCGGCGGGCCGGTTCAGCCGGGGCGTTCGGCCGAGCTCGAGCAGGTCCTGACGTCGTACCTGACATCGCAGGGCCTGCCGTGGGTACCGCGGCCCTACGACGGGCGTTCGGACTACCAGTCGTTCGTGGAAGCGGGAATCGGCGCCGGGGGCCTGACCACCGGCTCCGACCAGGTGAAGACCCCTGAGCAGGTGGCGCTGTTCGGCGGGACGGCCGGGATCATCATGCATCCCGCGTACCACACCGCCCGCGACCGCCTCGACACCGCCAACGTCAAGTTCCTCGACGATCTCTCCGACGCCGGAGCGCACGCGATCCTCTGGTTCGCGATGGACGGCCAGTAGTCGGAGGCGTTCGTTTCTGCGTGAGGGGCCGGCTTCGGGCCGGCCTCTCGCGTCTCCGTATACTGGGTGGCATAGTCGCTGCCTGATCACATCCGTTTCCTGGAGCGCCGCTTAGCGGTCGGCGTCGGCGAGTGATGGAGTCTCTCTACAACCACAAGGGCGTCGAGGAGCGCTGGCAGCAGACCTGGGAGGCCGAGGGGCTGTACCGGGCCGATCCGGCAGCCGGCGGTGAGTCGTTCTCGATCGCGCTGCCGCCGCCTAACGTGACCGGCAGCCTCCACATGGGCCATGCGCTGAACGCGTCGACGCAGGACGTTCTCGTTCGCTGGCACCGGATGCGCGGCTTCAACACGCTCTGGCAGCCCGGCTACGACCATGCGTCGATCTCGGTGCACGCGGTGATCGAGCGGCAGCTGCTCGCCGAGGGGACGAACCGTTTCGAGCTCGGACGCGAGGCGTTCGTCGAGCGAACCTGGCGCTGGCTCGAGGAGTACGGCGGGATCATCATGGGCCAGCTCCGCAAGCTCGGCGCATCGCTCGACTACTCGCGCGAACGCTTCACGATGGACGACGCCTACATCCGCGCCGTCTACCGCTTCTTCGTCCGGCTCGACGAGCGCGGCTTCGTGTATCGCGACAACCGGATCGTCAACTGGTGCCCCGGCTGTCAGACCTCGGTCTCGGATCTCGAGGTCGATCACCGCAACGTCGACGACGCGCTGACGACGGTGCGCTACCCGCTCGCCGACGGCTCCGGTTCGATCTCGATCGCGACGGTGCGGCCGCCGACGATCCTGGCCGATGTCGCGGTCGCGGTGCATCCCGACGACGACCGGTACCGCGACCTGGTTGGCAAGGAGGCGATCGTCCCGTACGTCGAGCGGCGGGTGCCGATCATCGCCGACGCGCGGGTCGATCCGGCGTTCGGGACGGGCGCGCTGAAAATCACTCCGGGCCACGACGCGCTCGACTTCGAGATCGGGCGCGACCACGGCCTCCCGGAGCTGACCGTGATTGGCCTCGACGGCCGCATGAACGAGCAAGCCGGAGACCTCGCAGGAATGACGCAGGAGGAGGCCGAGGAGCGGATCCTCTCCTGGCTGCGCGGGCGCGACCAGCTCGAGAAGCGCGAGGCGTATCGCCACGCGGTCGGCCACTGCAACCGCACGAAGGACCGGATCGAGCCGCTGATCACCGAGCAGTGGTACGTCGACATGACTGAGCTCGCGAAGCCGGCGATCGCCGCGATCCGCGAACGCCGTGTGAGGTTCACGCCGGAGAACCAGGCGAGTGTCGCCCTCGACTGGCTCGAGAACATCCGCCCGTGGAACGTGTCCCGCCAGCTGTGGTGGGGTCAGCGGATCCCGGCTTGGTACTGCCCTGACGGACACGTCACGATCGACGAGACGGAGCCGTCGGCCTGCGCGGAGTGCGGGTCGGCGACGCTACGGCAGGACGAGGACGTGTTCGACACGTGGTTCTCGTCGGCCCTGTGGCCGTTCGCGACGCTCGGGTGGCCCGAGCGGACGCCCGAGCTCGACGTCTACTACCCGACCGACGTGCTCTCGACGGCCCGCGACATCATCTTCCTCTGGGTCGTGCGGATGATGATGGCCGGCCAGGAGCTGACCGAAGCGATGCCGTTCCACGACGTGATCATCCATTCGCTCGTCCTCGCCCCGGACGGGCGGCGGATGTCGAAGAGCCTCGGCACCGGAATCGAGCCGGACGAGGTGGTCGAGCAGTACGGCGCGGACGCAGCCCGTTACGGCCTGCTGAAGATGTCGTCGACGCAGGATGTGCGCTTCTCGCCCGGCTTCATCGAGGAGGGTCGGAAGCTCGCCAACAAGCTCTGGAACGTCGCGCGACTGATCCTCGCGAACGCCGGGGACGCCCGCCCGTCGATTGAGCCGCGTGACCTCGAGGAGCGTTGGATCCTCGCGCGCCTGGACGCGACCCGTGCCCAGCTCGAAGGGAACTGGGACCGCTTCGAGTTCGCCGCCGGCGCGAACGCGCTCTACCACCTGACGTTCGACGACTTCTGCGATTGGTACGCGGAGTCGATCAAACCGCGGCTGCAGGACCCGAACGACGGCGCGGTACGAGCGACGGCCCTCGCGGCGCTCGAACGGCTGCTCACCCTGCTACATCCGGTCATGCCGCATGTGACCGAGGAGATCTGGACGCAGCTTCCTGACCGCGAGAGGCGGCTGATCGTGTCTCCCTGGCCGGCCGCGGACGAACGCTTCGCCGACGACCGCCAAGCGCTCGATCGTGTGCAGGAGGCGGCAGCGCTCTTCCGTCGCAGCGGCGTCTCCGTCGCCCTCGAGGGCGACGAGCGGCGGATCTTCGATGCCGTGGTCCGGCCCGACCGCGTCAGAGCCGACGGCGACGCTTCAGCCGAGATCGAGCGGCTTCGCGAGGAGGTCGCCCGTGCCGAGGGGATGCTCGTCAACGCGAATTTCGTCGAGCGTGCACCCGCCCACGTCGTCGAAGCCGAACGGGAGAAGCTCGCCCGCTACCGGCGTGAGCTCGAGGCTCTCACAGGCTAAGAGCGGTTCGGCGACGGCGTGGGTCGCCTCGCTGAGCCCCTGGCCGGAGGAGTTCGGGCTTGACCGTATGCGCCGGCTACTCGACCGGCTCGGACATCCCGAGCGCGCCTATCCGGCGATTCATGTTGTCGGGACGAACGGCAAGTCGTCCGCGACGCGGACGATCGCCGCTCTGCTGGAGGCAGAGGGGAGGCGAGCGGGCGCGTACACCTCGCCTCACGTGAGCGGCTGGGCCGAGCGAATCTGGGTCGACGGCGCCGAGGCCGACTTCGAGCGAGCGATCGGGCGGATTCGAGCAGAGGCTGAAGCCGTCGAGGCAACACAGTTCGAGACGCTCACGGCCGCAGCGCTCGTCGAGTTCGCCGAGCGTCGGCTCGACGTGGCCGTCGTCGAGGCGGGTCTCGGCGGACGCCTCGACGCGACCAACGTCATCGACGCCGAAGTCGTCCTCTTGACCAACGTCTCGCTGGAGCACACCGAGGTGCTGGGCGAGACGCCGGAGCAGATCGCGAAGGAAAAGCTCGCCGTTGCGCATGCGGCCAGAGTAGTTGTCCTGCCGGACAACACCTATCGAGAACTTGTACCGAAGAGCGCCGAGATCGTGACGGGAGGCGCACGAGAGGCGGCCGAAGCCTTCACAGGCCGCCCGATCGAACACGTCCCGACCGTCGACCTTGCCGGCCGGCTCGACCGACGGGGGAGGGAGCTCTGGGACGGCGCACACAACCCCGCCGGAACCGCCTGGCTCCGCTCACAGCTCCAGGAGCCCTACGACGTCGTCGTCGCGTCCATCCTCGCCGACAAGGACGCCGACGCCATGCTCGCCGATCTCGGGGCGATCGCACCAACCCTGATCGCGACCGAGTCCTCGAGCCCGCGCGCGCTCGCGGCCGTGGAGCTCGCGGCCCGCGCCGCCCCGCACTTCACCCGTGTCGAGACACAACCGGACCCGGCGAATGCCCTCGTCCGCGCGAGAGAATCCACGGATGGCGGCATCCTGGTGACCGGCTCTCTCTACCTCCTTGGCGACCTCGCGTAGCGCAGGAAGACGGCGCAGAGCGCCGAAGCTTCTCGAGCGGCTCAGCGTGTTCGCGTTTGCAGCCGCCGTTTTGCTTACGATCGTGGGGCTCGCATTTGCCGCCGGCTATCTCGTCGGGCAGCTGCTGTTATGAGGTGAACAGGTGAACGACTTCTTCGAGGGGCTCCGCGACTTCTTCGGCTCCGAAGCCTGGAACGTCGCGCGGAACCTCGGGCTGTTCTTCCTCGTCGTCTTCTGGCTCGCCCTCGCCTACTGGGTTTTCAAGGATGCACGCCGACGGATCGAGGATCCGTGGATGATCGCGGTCGCGACGATCCTTGGTCTGGTGCCGATCCTCGGCGCCCTGATCTACATGCTGTTCCGTCCGCCGGAGTACCTGGAGGACGTCCGTGAGCGCGAGCTCGAGATCCAGGCGATGGAGGAGCGGCTCGCCCGCCGCGAGCTTCACTGCCCCGTCTGCCGGGCACACGTGGAGGACTCGTTCCTGGTCTGTCCGGTCTGCACGACGAAGCTCCGTCAGGCCTGCGTGAACTGCAAGGCGCCGCTCGAGACGCTCTGGCAGGTGTGCCCGTACTGCGAGACGCCCGTCGAGACGCCGGCGACGATCGAGTTTCCGCCGGCGCCACGGCGCGAACGGCCCAGCCAGCCCTAGGTCCTGAGGCGTCGCTCGCGACGCCGACCAGCAGAGCCATGCCGGCTTTGCCGTTATGGCGGATAAGCTGCCGCGCGCGATGGCGGTCGAACGGACACTGGTGCTGGTCAAGCCCGACGCGATGCGCCGTGCCCTGGCCGGCGAGATCGTCGCGCGGCTGGAGCGCCGGGGGCTCGAGCTGCGCGAGGCGAAGCTCGTGACCGTCGACCGCGCCCTCGCGGAGGAGCACTACGCCGAGCACGCCGAGAAGCCCTTTTTCGGAGAGCTGGTCGAGTTCATCACCTCCGGCCCGACGCTCGCGCTCGTCGTCGAGGGAGAAGGGGCGATCAAGGTCGTTCGCACCACGATGGGCGCAACGAACCCCGCCGAGGCCGCTCCCGGCACGATCCGCGGGGACTTCGCGCTCTCGATGCCCGACAACCTCGTCCACGGCTCCGACTCGAGCGAGTCGGCCGAACGCGAGATCGCGCTCTGGTTTGACTGACTACGTCGCCCGCAACCGCGAGTCGTGGACGAAGTCCAACGCTGCGTACACCGACGCCCGCGCCGAGGAAGCCTGGAGCCGGGGCGAGATCGCGTGGGGGATGACCAAAACGCCGGAGTCCGAGGCACGCATGCTGCCGGCGCTCGCAGGGATCGACGTGGTCGAGCTCGGCTGCGGCACGGCGTACTTCGGGGCCTGGTTGAAGCGGGCCGGCGCGCGTCGTGTCGTCGGCGTCGACGTGACACCCGCCCAGCTCGCGACGGCGGCCCGCCTGAACGAGGAGACGGGCCTCGGCCTCGAGCTCGTCGAGGCGAACGCCGAGGAGACGGGACTGCCGAACGAATCATTCGACCTCGTGATCTCCGAGTACGGGGCGTCGATCTGGTGCGATCCGGACAAGTGGATCCCCGAGGCCGCGCGGCTGCTGCGGCCCGGCGGCGAGCTCATCTTCCTGCGGAACTCGACGCTCGCCGTGCTCTGCTGGACCGACGACGACACGAGCAAGACGCTGCAGCGTCCCCAGCGGGGCCTCCACAGGCTCGACTGGGAAGACGACGGCTCTACCGAGTTCCAGATGGGCCACAGCGAATGGGTGCGCCTGCTTCGCGCGCACGGCTTCGAGCTGCTCGACCTCGCCGAGCTCTACGCCGACGAGGCGGCGACGAAGCACTCCTACTACAGCTTCAATCCGGATTGGGCTAAGCGATGGCCGTGGGAAGAGATCTGGCGAGCGCGTAAGGCGCGGTGAGCGTCCCGCCGGCGCCGCCGATTCTCCTCGCCTCGCGTTCCCCGCAGCGCCGGGCGATCCTCGAGCAGCTTCGGATCCCGTTCACCGTTGTCCTCCCTGACTACGACGAGCTCGGAGAGGACCCCGTCGAGCATGCCGCCGGCAAGGCGCGCTCCGTCGACGGCGGCGAGAGCCCGGTGCTCGGCGTGGACACCGTCGTCGTCTGCGACGGTTCCGTCCTCGGCAAGCCCGCGGACGCCACCCAGGCCGAGCAGATGCTCGAGACCCTCGCCGGCAAGACCCACGAGGTCGTCTCCGGGCTCTGTCTTCGTACGCCGGCCTGGGAGGAGCTCCACTCGGAAACGACGAGGGTCGCCTTCCGGTCGCTGACTGCCCGGGACATCGCCGCGTACCTCTCCACCGGCGAGTGGGAGTCGAGAGCGGGGGGCTACGCGATCCAGGGCGTCGGCGGGTCCCTGGTCGAGCGAATCGACGGCGACTACCTCAACGTCGTCGGTTTGCCGGCGGCGCTGCTGATTCGTCTCCTTGCAGCACGTTTCAGCGGAATTTACGGCTTTGGGTAGCTAGACTCGCCAACGCGGGAGATGGGGTTCTTGGGCTATCTCAACGGCTTTGGCGGCCGCGACATGGCGGTGGACCTGGGGACGGCGAATACGCTCGTCTACGTCCGCGGCCGCGGGATCGTCCTCTCGGAGCCGTCGGTGGTGGCGATCGACCATGCCTCGGGCGAAGTCCACGCGGTCGGTGTCGAGGCGAAGCGGATGCTCGGTCGGACCCCGGGCACGATCTCCGCGATTCGGCCGCTGAAGGACGGCGTCATCGCCGACTTCGACGTCACGGAGCAGATGCTCCGGCACTTCATCCAGAAGGTCCATCAGCATCGGTTCGCCCATCCGCGGGTCGTCGTCTGCGTGCCGTCCGGCGTCACCGGCGTCGAGAAGCGTGCGGTCGAGGAGGCGACGAGGAACGCCGGCGCCCGTGACGCGTTCCTGATCGAAGAGCCGATGGCGGCGGCGATCGGAGCCGGGCTGCCGGTCTCCGAGCCGACCGGGAACATGATCGTCGACGTCGGCGGCGGGACGAGCGAAGTGGCCGTCATCTCGCTCGGCGGGATCGTGGTCTCCGTCAGCCTGCGAGTCGGCGGTGACGAGATGGACGAGGCGATCATCAGCCACGTCAAGCGCGAGTACAAGCTTCTCATCGGCAACCAGACCGCCGAGGAGATCAAGCTCGAGGTTGGCTCCGCCTTCCGCATGAAGGACGAGGTGCAAGCCGAGGTGCGCGGCCGGGACATGCTGACCGGGCTGCCGAAGACGGTAATCATCAGCTCGGAGGAGATCCGGCATGCGCTCGAAGAGCCGGTCAGCCAGATCGTCGACGCGATCAAGTCGACGCTCGACAAGACTCCGCCGGAGCTCGCCGCGGACATCATGGACCGGGGGATCGTCCTGGCAGGCGGCGGCGCGCTGCTCAACGGGCTCGACGAGCGCCTGCGCCACGAGACCCAGATGCCCGTTCAGCTCGCAGAGTCGCCGCTAACCTGCGTCGCCGTCGGCTCCGGTCGCAGCCTCGAGTTGCTCGAAGTCATGCAGCGGACGTCGAAGAGCGCCAAGAGCCGCAACGGCTACCGCCGCTAGCCACGCGTTTCCCGACCTAACTCACTCATTGCCCGACGCGTTTCCTAGACTTGTCTTCCGTGCCTCGTAACCGCTCACTGCGGCTGGCGGCACTGGGCTCGACGGTTCAGCGCGCTGCCTCGCCGGCGTATTCGTCGACCCGGTCGGCGAATGCGCTTCGGCGACGGATCGTCGCCGTCGTCCTCGTCGCCCTGTCGCTGGCGCTGATCACCGGCTACTTCCGAGAGTCCGAGAACGGCCCGCTGCACGGCGTCCAGAGCGCCACCGCGAGCGTGCTCTACCCGTTCCAGGTCGGCGCCGAGCGCGTCGCGCGCCCGTTCCAGGACGCGTACGGCTGGCTCGCCGGCTTCTTTCACGCGAAGTCGGAGAACGAGCGCCTGAAGGCGCGGATGCGGCTCCTCGAGATCCAGGTGGTCCAGAACGCAACCGCCGCCCAGGAGAACCTCGAGCTCCGCCGCGCGCTCGACTACAAGTCAGGTCCCTCATACCCCAGCGACTACAACTTCATCGGCGCCCGCGTCACGTCCCACTCGCCGAGCGAGTTCAGGCAGGAGGTTGGCATCTCCGCGGGGCGGGACGACGGCCTCCGCGTCTACGACCCGGTCGTCGACGCCGACGGCCGTCTCGTCGGCTATATCGCGAAGCTGACCGACTCGACGGGGCTGGTCACCCTGCTCACCGACCCGAGC
>Ga0081455_10006312_pt1 | contig 12733 bp, 10 predicted proteins | sample TabmetS3T2R1_FD_70207 | JGI IMG/M metagenome (GOLD analysis project Ga0081455, IMG submission 70207) | Tabebuia heterophylla rhizosphere microbial communities from the University of Puerto Rico - S3T2R1 | ecosystem: Host-associated > Plants > Roots > Rhizosphere ... | reverse complement strand
CCGGCAAAACGAGGCGACCCTGCCGGTCCGCGGCTGCATGTTGAGCGCGGGAATGCAGTTGTCGCAGGAACACGCGGCGATCGCGCGCGGAAACCTTCTCGTTCGTTTCCGCGGCCGAACTCATTTTCGCGAATTCCTTCGGCGACATGACCAGCAGAAATTGGTGTGTCGCTTCAGGCAAGAGAATGAAATCTTCAGGACGATCGCGCCGCCAGCGGGATGGGATTGTGATCCGATTCTTGTCGTCAATGGAATGCCGAAACTCTCCGGCATAGAAGCGTTCGGGTTGGGAATCGGCATCCATGGTCGCGTGGAGCAATAGCCCACTTTACTCCACCTGACCCCACCTTTAACCACCTTCCCAGCAGGCGGTCAATAAAAATCTTCAGTCGACTTTGGGCTCGACTGAATTGTGTCAATCCAGCTGCCAAGGGTCGCTTCTCCTCCTTAGCAAGGGAGAGGAAGAAGGTGAGGTTTCTCAGGTTCTCGCCGCAATGCCATTCACGAACGTTCTGTTGCGCCGCCGCGGCGAAATTTGTAAGCTCATCCGAATCATGAAACGTTTCCGGTTCGCACCCGGGCTCGCGTGCGCTCTTCTCATGTGCGGCGGCTCAACCGCATTCGGCCAAGCGTCGACGGATGCCGTCCGAGTGACGATGTCAATGCATCCAGATGGGTCACGCACCGTTTACAACTTCGACAATGCACAGCACACAGCGATGGCCACCACAACAGATCCGGATGGCAAAGTTCGCCAGACAATTCGTTATCAACTCGACAATGCCGGCCGGTTCTCGACCGGAGAAGTGTCCGGACCGGATGGTCGCATTCGGCTCAAGAGTCGTTACAAGTACGACGAAGCCGGTCGCATCTTGGAAGAAGCTCAAAGCGCAGCCGACGGCACGCTCTTGCACAAGATCGTTTACAGCTACGATTCGACTTCGGGCAAGCAAACCGGTTATTCCGTGTTCGATGCCTCGGGCAAATTAGTCAGCCGAACAGGCGGCGGTGCTGCCCGCCCATCCCCATCGCCAAAGACACGCGAAAAAACAAAGCGATGACTCGTTAGGGCATTGCGCTCGGACTCTGGGCCGTGCTTGGCGACGGTGACGCGATGCCCTGGGTCTCGAGCGGCAACTTCAAGTTATTGAAGTCGGAAGCGCTGATTGTAAACGCGCCGTCCCGTCCATCCACACGTGCGTAAAATGTGCCGTCGTTGTTCTGAGCGCCGACGGTCAGTTTGTGTGATGTCTTGTTGTCGAATGAAGTCGTGAAGCTGAGCACGAGCTGCGGTTTATCGAACCCTTGCTGAGGTATTATTGTTCCGAGCCAGCGCACCGCATACAAGTTCGACAGGGTTGTGAGCAGCGATTGTAAATTGGCTTGATTGATTGCGCCGTTTCCTTTGAGCCAATGCCACTGGTTGTTTTGATCCCGTTCTAACGACAGCTCTTTGTCAGTCGTGACACTTACTTTATGAATCTGCTCAGGTTTAAGTTTGAAGATCGACAACTCCTGCCATCTCAGAGGATCAGGCGAAATCTGATCGAGCAACCCGCGACGCACTGCCACGACAAACGGCTCATCGGTCAGCCGCGCATAAACTTGGTCGCCCTCATCTTTTCCAAAGGCAATTGTCGAGAACGGTTGCTCGCCCGCTTTCGATTCGGCGGTGTTCTCCGAGGCAAATGAACTGAACGTCAATTGCAGCTGCGGTTTATCGAGGCCGTACTTCGGGAGATTGGAAGCGACATCTTCAACGAATCTTGTTACTCGCTCATTTTGCAGCGCGTCGATCATGCGCCGAACTGCGCCTGAATCCGCTGATGCGTTGTTTCGATTTGTGATCGTCCAATTCCCGTCTTTGCGGGCGAGGACGGTCTTGGTTTTACCGGGTGCGTCGATCGTGATCCGATCAAGAATGTTAGTGTCCACGCGAACCAAATGATTGTCGCGCAAGTCCGCCGGCTTCGTGTTAAGGATCTCTTCGAGTTTTTTTGGCAACGTGTAAACAGAGCCGCGAGGAGCGAACCGCACATACACCTGGTCTGTTTCTTTTTCGGGTATCGCGCCGATTTGCAGTGTCTGGCCTTTGTCCTCTCGGCCGGCGACTTTGATAGATTCGCCGATTTCAACCTTCCGATCTTTTTTCTGCTTCTGATCGAACAATATGATTGATCCGCGCGGCTCCGCTAATCCGTAAGGACGCAAATCGCCGCGATCGTCAGCTACAAATTGTCCAATGCGCGCCGACGTGACTTGCGAAATCAAATCGTTAACCTTTTGGTCGTCGGCGCGCGCGCGCAGCGGCTTGAGGATTTCCCACTGCGTGTCTTTCTTCTCCAGTTCAATTTCGCCTGCGGGCGTTTTCAATACGACCCGGCGCACCTGCGCATTACTCAGGTCGGTCAGTTTTCTGTCCCGGAATTCTTCCGGCTTTTTGTCCATGTCTTTCTTAACCGATTGGCTGGCAAGAAATGTTGCCTTTGAGTTCTGGAACCGCACATACATCCTGCCTTCCATTGCAGCGTCTTTGCCAAACAAGATTTCCGGCGGCCGATCATGCCCGAGCAATTTGAGTTTCAGCTTCGGATTGTTGAGCCCGTACTCGGCGAGCTTGCTCTTGTCGGCGTCGATCTCTTTGGCCGGGATGGTTCCCTCCTTTTGCCAGTTCTCCAAGTCCGACAACAAAGTTTCGACTAACGCACCGTCGGCCTGGTCCTTAATCGGCGTTTCCAAGCGCCATTTGTTGTCGCGGCGTCGGATCTCGATCTTTTGATCACCGTTTTGAATCACGATTCCGTCGATCTTGGTTCGATCAACATTGACTATGTTCTGCGCCTGACGCCGGGCTTCTTCCGTGCCCGGGCGCTTCATTTCGAAGAATCTGAAATAAGCGATGCCGGCGAGCGCAACGATTGCCAGGATGAGCGTGTTCCTCCAATTCATGTCAGACGCGACGTTGCCACCAGACGACTGTTCCAATGGCAGCGGGAATCAGCGGCATTAGCACCAGAAGAATCCAGCGCAGCCGGCGCAATGCTTCCGGGTCCAGGTTAAACGTGAGAGGCTTCGGAATTTTTGGCGCGATACCGATCATTTGTTCGCGGCTCAATAGCCAGTTTACTGCGCCGGAAACAAAATCGAGCGCCGCCTGATCCTGCATGATAGCACTGTCTTGAACGAATGTGGCGTTGCTCACCGCGACCAACCGTGACGAGTTTACCTGCACGCGGGCATCGGCGCTGCCGCCTTTTTCCACCGAGGCAGCGATTGTCAGCGGCGCATCGCCTGCCTTTTGCGCGTCCGCCTGCATCTTAGCCTGATTGTCGGAGTTGTAGTCGGTCTCGGCAAAATAACCTTTTTCTGCTTGGATGAGCGGCTCCAGCCGGACGTTGGCAGCTCGGCCGCGGTTCGGGTCCAATGTAAGTGAAGCCGTGCCGCCCACAAAAATGGCCCGCACATCAGCGAGCCGCTTCGTGATTGGGCTGTCGCCGAGGAAATGTGCCTGGACATCTCTCGTCAGTGCGAGCTCTTGAATTCCTGTGCGCACGAAAACCATGAGCCTGTCGTCATTGACTTTCACGCCCAACTCGTCAAGAAAGGCACGTAGTCTGGGTGTGTTCGCTGCCGGATCGACAAAAATCAGGATGCGTCCCTGTTTGTCCCAGAAATCGCGCAGCACTTGCATTTCTCGATCGGAAAAATCGTACTGCGGCCCGGCGATCATCACTGCATTCACATCAGCCGGGATTGCAGGCTGATCGAGAAGGTTCAGCTCTTGAAACTTGATGTTTTCGTTCTCGATGAACGTTTTCAGCAGCGTGATCGGGCTCGTGGGCGCGGAAAGCGCAGGTTCCTTGTGACCTGTGACGTAGCCCAGCGTCTTCTTTTTTCCTTCCACAAGGTCGATCATCGCGCTCGTGATCGCCTGCTCGCCCTTGAATGCGGCGACCCGCGGCCCTTCGCCGAATGCCATCCCGCTCTGGTCAACATCGGCCATCTCCGATGCCTTTACTGTTTTGTTGCGCCCGTCGTAATCGAGAACCAAAAGGCTTTCGTCTGTGACGACCTTGTATTTGTCGAACAACTCCTTGGCGCGGGAAAGATTCCGTTCCGGATCGATTTGCTCGACGTCGATTTTCCCTTTCCCAGCGTACTGATATTCGGTCAGCAAATACTGAACGTCCGTGGTGATCGGCGTGCTGGGCGAAAAGAAAACTGTGATGCGCATTTTCTTATTGAGCGTGTCAAGGAAACGCTTCGTCTTGTCTGACAACGCATATTTCTGGTCACGTGAAAAATCCCAACGCTTGTAGTGCTTGAACGCAAATGAATTCACCATCACAGCGAGAAACAGGATGAGCACAATCTGGACGACGACGTTGAGACCGATCCGGACCCGGCCAATTTTCATTCTCCGGTGCGTGCGTCGCTGTTTGGTTGTGTCAGCCATGTTTTAGAGCCTCCACTTCCGTGATTGGAATGCTTGGTACGCGAGCGCCAGCGCAACGATGGTCATGCTCACGTAGAGAACGATCGGCCGGGTGTCGATGATACCTCGGGAGAACGTTCCCATGTGTTCGATCGCAGAAAAATAGCCCAGCAAATCACGCGTCTCGGAGGTTACATCGAGCAGGATGAACTGCACCAAGCCGAGGAAAAACAGCAGTGTAATTGCGCAGAATGAAATAATCGCAGCGATAATCTGATTCCGCGTCAGCACCGACGTGAGGCAGCCAATGGAAAGATAAAACATTCCAAGCAGCAGAAGCATCAGGTAAGAGCCGAAGTAGGCTCCCGGAGAATGCGCGGCTGGCTGGTTCGTTACCTTCGCGAAAATCCAGAAATAAACGAGCGTCGGGATCCAGAGGATCAGGTAAAACATAAGGGCGCCAAAAAATTTCGAAAGCAATACCTGCCAGTCGCGAACAGGCGCAGTCGTGAGAGGCTCGATCGTTCCGAGCTTAAATTCTTCGGCAAACAAGCGCATCGTGATCAACGGAAAAATCAAAACGAACGCGAACCAAAAGAACACTGAATTGAAGAACGCTTCCTGGATTGTGTATTGCACCTGGCGCTGGTTCATGAACGAGACCTGGAAATAAAAATCGATCCCGCTGATGATCAGAAAAAAGATCATCACGATGTACGCGATCGGGGAGTAGAAATAGCTGCGCACTTCGCGGGTGAGCAGGGTCCAGAATTTACGCATAACCCGGTGATGGAGTGGTGGAGGGATGGAGTGGTGGAGTATTGTATTCCTCTGGGTCTTCCATGATTCTGGCGATCCAATCGCCATCGTCGCGTTTCTGCTCCAGCTTCTCGATTAGTCGCGACAGCCGGTTTTCTACTTCGTAATGAATCTCATCGAAGTTCTTCAACGCCTCATCAGTAATCTGGCTAGTTCGATTGAGCCCTACAGCCCGAGTTAAAGTCTCTCCAAGCGAACCGAGTCCGATGTACAGAAACTGCAAATACTCATTAATACCGCGCCGTCCGTCACCTTCCGCGATGTTTGCCGATACAGATTGCGCTGCATCTACTAATTGTGATCGAAGCTTGAAATCGATCAGCACATTAGTGTGTGTGATTTGCCAGGCGCGATGGAACAAGTCCATCGCTCGCTGCCACACGATGAGATTCATGTAGCCGCGATTCTTGTTGCGAAGCTTTGTTTGATAATTCATCACTCCTTTACTCCAACACTCCACTACTCCAAGCTCCGTTCAGATCTGATCCGGATGGGTCAGCTCGACGAAAACGTCCTCGAGCGTTCCGCGGCGCTGAGTGAGTTCGCGCACCGCCCAGTGGCGTTCAACGGCTAGCCGGAAAACCTCTTCGCGCACGTCCGTACCCGATTCGACTCGCAACGAGAATTTCTTCCAATCGTCCTCGCCGTCTGTGATCACGTCTCGAACGCCCGGAATCTTCTTCAATTGCTCCTCGCCGTTGTCGCTTCCGACCTGCGCTTCAAGTTCTACTCCGCCGGCTTGCCTGATTTTTCCCAGCAGGTTCTCCGGCGTGTCGCACGCTTCGATTCGTCCTTTGTGAACGATGATCACGCGACTGCATGTCATCTCCACCTCGGGAAGGATGTGGGTGGAAAGCAAGATCGTGTGCTGTTTGCCCAGATTCTTGATCAATTCGCGCACCTGCCGGATTTGATTTGGGTCGAGACCAATCGTGGGCTCGTCGAGAATAAGAAGGTCGGGTTCCGCTAGGAGAGCATCCGCCAAACCGACGCGCTGGCGATAGCCTTTGGATAAAGTGCCGATGAGTTTTCGTTCAACGTCCTTAAGACCGCAAAGTTCCTTCACATCGCCAACCCGCTCTGAAATGCGCCGGTGCGCCACGCCCTTGAGCGCTGCGCGATAATTCAGGTATTCCGTGACGCGCATGTCGCTATAGAGCGGAACGTTTTCCGGCATGTAGCCGAGGTGCGCGCGCGCTTGAAGTGATTGTTCAAAAACGTCAAAGCCGGCGATGCTCGCGCGACCGGAAGTCGGCGGCATGAACCCCGCCAGAATCCGCATCGTCGTGGTTTTACCGGCGCCATTCGGCCCGAGAAATCCCATGATTTCGCCCCGGCTAACCTCGAAATTCAAATCCTGGATAGCAGTCTGGCCAGCGTAACGTTTCGTCAAATTCTCAACCTTGATCATTGTGCGACTCTTCGATGAGACAACCGAACCGCGATTGCGTTGCCAAAAATCTTAGCGTGCAGTGAGGCTCAAGGCGGCAAGCTCATGGTTTCGGCCGGTGGCACGAATCACGCCTACGGCGAAGTCCACGTTCGCGCCGCTCTGCACGGATCGCAATGACTCCTCGACTTGCCTGACGGAAGAAACGTCGGACTTGTTAATGCGATATAAGACCATTCCGCGCTTAATGCCGGCGTCGTCCGCCGGGCTGTCCGGTTCCACCGCCGTAATCAAAACGCCACGACCTCGCAGATAACCGAGCGCATCGCTTAATTCCGAACTCAAGTCTTGCAGCTGCATTCCAAATAATTTCTCGACACGGACACTGCTGGGTTCACCAGGTGCCGGCGAGCTTTTAAGTTTTCCCTGCTTCATCGCTACTTGCTTGAAGCGATTGACGCTGTCGCGCACAACATCGGCCGGAATGGCGAAGCCGAGCCCCTGCGTGGGAACGCCTTGTGGCGTAAACGCCATTTTCGCGGACGCAATTCCTACCAGTCGGCCGGACAGGTCGATCACTGGGCCGCCGCTATTGCCCGGGTTAATCGCGGCATCGGTCTGCACCAGACCCTTGTAATCGGTCTCGTCCACGGTGATGTCGCGTTTGACTGCGCTCAGCACGCCCCGGCTGATAGAGCTGCCGTATCCAACGGCATTGCCCACTACAATCACCGTCTGACCGAGCAAGTTCGGAGAAATATCATCGAGATTGATGAACGGGAAATCGCTTTGCGCATCGATTTTGATGAATGCCAAATCGGTCTTGTCGTCACCGGCAATGTAATGCGCGCGATAGGTTTTCCCGTCGTGAGCGGTTACGTGAATCTTCAAATCCGCAGCACGCTCTACCACGTGCTGGTTCGTCACGATGTAACCTGTCGGATCAATTATGAAACCGGATCCAAGGCTTTGCAGCGTCTGACGGACTTCGCGTGGCCGAAACCGATTGTAACCGAAGAATTGCGAGTAAAACTCGTCGACCGGATCGCGCACAGTGCGCCTGACGACACGCTCGGTATTGATATTCACTACCGCAGGCAAAACCTTCGCCACGGCCAAAACGGCCGGTTCCGAAGCCGGATCGGCCTGTGCAAAACACGCCGCTGAAGTGGCGACTATCAGGGAGGTTGCGACCGCGAAAACAAGATTTTTCAGACGCATACGCGCAGCAAGTAACGAGGCAGCCTTCGGACTGTCAACTTGCCGCCACGCCTAATCATCCGAGATTAGTTCCACTATGCGCACCTCAATTGACGCTCGCGCAAATCTTCACGTGATCGAGGAAAAGTATCGCCTTTGGCAGGAGAACCCTGACTCGGTCGATTCGGGTTGGTCTGCCTTTTTTGAAGGATTCGAACTGGGGAATCTTCCGGAGCGAAACGGGGCAGTCGAAGCGGGGGTCGAGGCTCGCGAAGCAGCATTGCAGACGCGCGTCGATGGATTGGTTTATGCTTATTGCTCGCTGGGTCACACGATCGCGCGAATAGATCCCCTGGCGGAGGCGCGGCCGACAAATCCATTGCTGCGTCTGAGCGAGTTTGGGTTCACCGATTCCGACCTCGATCTTCGCGTTTCGTCAAAATTCTTCCTCGACAATCGGCAGATGACGTTGCGCGACATGGTCGCGGGGCTCGACAGAATTTATGCCGACTCGATCGGATCGGAGTTCATGCATATTCAGGATCCGCGCGTCCGCGAATGGATCCGGCGGCGACTGGAAACACGTCCGCACAAACATTCAACGCCTCGCTCGGTCCAAGTCGCCCTGTTGCGGGCGCTGCTCGAGGCCGAATCGTTCGAGATTTTTCTGCATACCCGCTACGTGGGACAAAAACGCTTCTCGTTACAGGGATCGGAAACGCTGATGGTCGCTCTGGAGACAATCCTGCACAAATGTCCGGAGGGCGGCGTTGAGGAGATTTGCATGGGCATGGCGCATCGCGGACGGCTCAATGTGCTTGCGAATTTTCTGCGCAAATCGCTGAAGGTTATCTTCACCGAGTTTAGCGAGAATTACATTCCCGATTTGGTCGCTGGCGATGGCGATGTGAAGTATCATCTCGGCTATGACGCTGTGCGCAGGCTCGCTTCCGGCGCTAAGATCGAGATCCGACTCTCGTCGAACCCGAGCCATTTAGAAGCTGTCGATCCAGTCGTCGAAGGGAAAGCGCGCGCGCGACAACGAATTCGCCACGATACCGAGCGACGGAAGAAGGTCTTGCCGCTGCTCGTGCACGGAGATGCGGCGTTCATCGCGCAGGGGATTGTGGCGGAGACGCTGAATTTGTCGCAGTTACACGGTTATAGCACTGGCGGCACCATTCACGTCGTAGTGAATAATCAGATCGGGTTCACCACCCTGCCGAAAGACGCGCGATCGTCTCGTTACGCTACCGATATCGCCAAAATGATCGAGGCGCCGATTTTCCATGTAAATGGTGACGACCCGCTCGCAGTGAAATTCGTGAGCGATTTGGCGTTCGATTTCCGCCAGCAATTCGGACGCGACGTGGTGATCGACTTATGTTGCTATCGCCGCTATGGCCACAACGAAGGCGACGAACCGTCGTTCACACAGCCCGATCTCTACGCAAAGATCGAGAAACGGCCGTCTGTCACGCAGCTTTATAAACGCGAGTTGCTTGAGGCCGGAACGCTGAGCGAAGACGACGCTGCTTCGCTGGAGACCGAGTTCGCCCTGCGACTGGAAATGACGCGCGATGAAGTGAACGCCATCGAAAAAAGCAAAGCGAACCAGAAAGCAAAATTCAGAGAATCAACGGCCATCTTTCAGCCTGAATACACGAGTGAGTCTGAGCCCACGGCGATCAGCGAGAAAATGCTGAAAACAATTGTCGACGGTCTCACGCGTGTCCCGGCTGGTTTCGAAGTCCAGCCAAAAATCCAACGCATCGTGCTGGATCATCAGCGCAAAGTCTTCGAGGACGGCGGGCCGTACGAATGGCATTACGCCGAAGCGCTCGCATTTGGTTCGCTTCTTCTTGAGGGAATTCCGGTTCGGTTATCGGGTCAGGACAGTTCGCGCGGCACGTTCAGCACGCGGCACTCAGTCCTTTACGACGCGAAGACAGGCAAATCGTACGTGCCGTTGATGCACCTGGCTGAAAAGCAGGCGCGCATCTGCATCTACAACAGCCCGCTGTCCGAAACTGCCGTGCTCGGATTCGATTACGGTTACTCGCTTGAGTATCCAAAGATGCTTTGCCTGTGGGAGGCGCAATTCGGCGATTTCGCGAATGGTGCCCAGACGATTATCGATCAATTCATCGTGTCAGCTGAATCGAAGTGGCAGCGGCCCAGTGGAATTGTGCTGTTACTTCCGCACGGGTATGAAGGTCAGGGACCGGAACATTCGAGTGCTCGCATCGAGCGCTTCCTCCAGGAGTGTGCCGAGGACAACATCCAAGTCTGCAATCTTACCACTGCTGCACAGTATTTTCATGTGCTGCGCCGCCAGATGAAACGCGATTTCATCAAGCCGCTCATCGTTGCTACACCGAAGAGTCTGTTGCGCGCGAAGTATGCATCGTCGCCAGTTGAAGAATTTATCAACGGGCGGTTCGAAGAAATTCTCGGCGAAGGTGGATCGGCTTCTCAGAAGGCGATCAACGCGTTCGGAGAACGCGTTCCACCTCCCAACAAAGTGAAGCGGATCATTCTCTGCTCGGGCAAAGTCTATTACGATCTGCTGAAATATCGAAGCGACCGCAAAATCGACGACGCAGCGTTGATTCGTATCGAGCAACTTTATCCACTCGCTGAGAAGAGGCTGCGCGAAATGCTCAAGCCATTTCCAAAAAACGCGAAGTTCGTCTGGTGCCAGGAAGAACCCCAAAACATGGGTGCATGGACTTTCATCGAACCGCGATTACGAACCCTTTTCTGCACTGAAATCGCGTACGCCGGCCGCGAAGCCAGCGCGAGCCCGGCCGTCGGTGCACTCGCCCGCCACAAACGCGAGCAAGCTCGATTGGTCGCCGACGCGTTTTCGCTTTGAGTTGAAAATAGCGGGTTTGGAGCGGATCGAACGCGTCAACCCCGTATTTTTCTGTTTAGCTTTGTAGGTTGTCTTTCACTTCAAGCGGGTTCGCCTTTTGTTCAGTTCTGGCCTTATCTTGCCGACGTAGCGCTTGCCCCACCAACAGGTCAAGCGCTACGGTGAGCGACGGTTCGGCGGCGTATGCCGACGCTTAGTGTCCTCTTACGACGATGGTGCCGCTGATGGTACCGCTGACCTCGCCGGTCGCAAAACTCACGCATAGGTCCATGTTGAAGCTGCCTCTAGCACCAGCGTACCGGCCCGTTCCGCCAACAATGGTATTGGTTTCCACAAGGTGAAGATCGCCGTTGGCGCATGAACCAGGGTTATTTCCAAGGTCGCACGTTAAAATGCTGTCACCGTTGGCGGCGTCTCCCACTACCAAACGACTTGCCCCGGCGGTCTCAGGTAGCGTACCCAGGAAAGCAAAGTCCACTGGGGCCGAATAAAACAGTGTGAATGGACCAAGCTGCGTGTCGGTTGACGTGACGCTCTCATTAACATAAAACCCTTCTGCCGGATTGGGAAAAGGCATGTTAATGTCGCTCCCTGCAATAGTACCATTAATTAGTATCACTCCCGCTTCCACCGTAGAGCTGAGGAGCGTCACCGTCAGGAATATTGCTGTCATTAGGCTGATTCTTTTAAGATTGTTCATTATTTGATTTCCTCTCTTGTTTCGGCCTTCTTTGATTCCTCGTTATTGAGGAGCTGTCATTTCCGGCGCCTTCATTTGGATTCTGTCGCTTTTGCACTCCACACAGCAACGACAAAATGATATGAACAGACCGGAATGAAGTATCCGACAACACTCATTATTGCCGCGTTGTTTTGCAGCACGGCAGCGGCAGGCCCGGAGCCAGTGACCTGCGATTCGCCGTGTGACTGTCATAATGCTCACGGCGAGGGCCGATGGTCAGTCAAAACCGATGCCTCGCTTCCGCCGACAGACGCGAGCGCAATTCAAGCAGTCACGCCATCCGATATGCTCAGTTGGCCCGGCCCGGATGTGCCTTTAAAAATGCAATCAGAGCGCACCGGGATTGAGAACAAGTGGTATGCTCTGAAAGGCCGCGTTGTTGAACTGAAAGTTGAAGAAGATGGCGACCTACATATTGCGCTGCACGATGTAACTGGTGACAAGCTCGGTGTCGTTGTCTGTGAAGTACCTGCAAAACCGCAGTGGTGTGAGATTCGCACAACCGTTTTTAGTTGGACTCCCACACGGTTTCCTTTTCACACTGGCACTGCGAAGAAGCTGACCTTCGGTCAATCTCCTATCATTACAGTTATTGGGAAAGCGTACTGGGACGTAGGCCATGCACCGAAAGATCAAAGCAACCGTCGAAAGTACATGCCGGACTACTCTGTGTGGGAGATTCATCCGGTGATGAAACTCGACGTTCTGTGAAACGATGAAGCGAACGGCCCAATTGGGGAATAAGTTCGACGTGTTTGCCACGACACCCTGCCGTGGCTTATCTCTTTGGCGTTAGATGGTACGCGAGCTAATAGATCGATTCGCTTATCGCTATCGGCTGTGGAGCATCGAGAGTCGCAGCAACAGTGTAGGTGCTGGGGCGAAATCCACGTTGCTTGATCGTGATCCACAGCCGTCGTCAACCGACGAGGTCGCGGCGGTACTGAAAGCTCGAACCGACGTGGCCTCGAGATTGATTCGCGGACGAGGCATCGAGGTGGGCGCAGGCGCACGCCCCTTCCCTCTTCCCGATTCCGCCCAAGCGCTTTATGGGGATATTCGCGAACAAGCTTCGCTCCAGCACTATTTTCAAACTACTGAAGTAACGCTCGGTAGCCGCATCGATGCCCAGACTTACGCCGAAGTCGAAAATGACAGTCTGGATTTCGTAATCTCTGCGCACGTAATTGAACATCTGCGCGACCCAATTGGCTCAATTGTAAGTGCTATGCGTATTTTGAAGCCGGGTGGCATCCATCTCCTGGTTGT